>OGWL01000012.1_pt1 | contig 27131 bp, 21 predicted proteins | sample 1576031 | NCBI WGS metagenome assembly OGWL01 (sample SAMN07581535, study PRJEB24739) | freshwater metagenome | place: Singapore | collected 2015-01
AAGCTGCCTTTAGTTTTTCATCCATATGAAAACTCCATTATGTGCTATTTTAATTATTTAGTATCTGAAATAGCATTATAATGGGTTCATGCACATTAGGGAACAGGATTGGAGAATCCCGAAAATACTGAATTCTTTATTTCAAAGGTAGCTGCACCTGCTGTTTTGGTTGTTGCTTTATTACTCTGCACATATAGACGATGTGTGCCTGCTGTTATATCAGATGCCAGGCCTGTTAATATTACTGTAATTACTAGATCTACTGGTCCGTTTTGATAATTGCTACCAGATACGGGTACTATTTTTCCTTTGATTTGTATTTTTCTAGTTACCTGGCAATTGCCATAGCCGTAGCCATAACCATAACCATAGCCACACCCATAACCATAACCGTAGCCATAACCGTAACCATAGCCGTAACCATAGCCGTAACCATAGCCGTAACCATAGCCGTAACCGTAGCCGTAACCATAACCACCATAACCATAACCATAACCACCATAGCCGTAGCCGCTTCTGGTTGTATGAATCATACTAAGTAATAGTTGTTCTGTTTCGTTTAGGTGTACAAATCCTTTTGATTCAGTTATTACATTAGGTGTTGTGCTTGCTGTTGTATTAAGACCTAATGTAACTGTGCCTAGACGTTCGTAGGCAGTTTGCCAATATCCGTCAACAGTATTGCCACCCGATCTCTCGAGCCAAAATTTTAATTGACTACTACTATTAAAAAAATGTCTAGCATGATCATAGTCATCAAATCTAAAATTTAATACATAAATTAGTGGGGGTGTACCTACAAAAGGTTCTGCCCTCACGATAGTACCCATCTGTGCTAGAGATCTCTGTCCTGGGCCGGCATTATTTTTATCCGGTGTTATATCCTCTACTAACGCTTCAATATCATTCCATATGCCTGCTGTGATTTTCTGCCCTGTGAGAACTCTATCTAATTCATATTCTGAACCTACATGTTCTGCACTAAGATTTACTCTATCAACAACCTGATTCACTGTTTCAGCTTTTATTGTCTGTCCACGTGTAACGTTATTTGCAGGACTATTACCCCAGCCAAATTTTTGATTTTCTCGGGTAGGAATATTTTCGGTTGGCTGAGCATCAGGGTATTTGTCAGCAAATACCTTATTAATTTTGTCAACAAGCTCATTATAGCTAGTTGCAGTTATTCTCTGACCTTTGAAGAATGCCAATTTATCTTACTCCAACTGATACTTCTACTATGCCTGTATCAAACGTATCCTTGGCTGATATTGCTCTGCCAACTGTTGCGACAGGGTCAAAATGATCCACAGCCATACCGATACCAGGTTCATCGCTAGCTACGATTCGTTGTCCTTTACGTACAGTTCCTTTGACTAAACAAGGAACACGACCTTTAAGAGCCACAGGATATGCGTGTTTGTCATATTTTCGGCGCGAATTTAACAGAAAGCCGGGTGCTGTACTAACGATACCAAATACCTGATCATCGTATTCTTTGGTTGTTTTTGTTATTTCTCTTTCACCACCAAGTTTAACAATGTTACCAGATACCAGGTTGTCGTCGGCAAAATAAATTTCCGCCATGTCCGCAAATTCTGCTTCAACAGTTCTACCACGTAGCTTAAAGTTGCCCCATTCTTCTTCGCCCACATCTGCGTTGCCACTTTGATTTAGGTTAATACCTTGTCCGATATCTGGGAATGAACTTTGTAAACCAGTGTCCGCATGTGGTTCATAGGTACCGGAATCTGAACTTACAATGGCAACAATGACGTTGGCAACTTTAATTTTTAATGCCTTATGATAGATATTGTTTGTATCCTTGATTGCGCCTGTTTCAAAACCGGTGTCAATGCCACCAATGGTCTGCCAGCCACCCAGCGGTGCCCAGCCTTCTGTGGTGAAAATGTAAACAATATTTTCAGTAGTCTTAAACCATAGTTGGCCGTACATAGGATTGGCCGGCGCTACAGGGGCAGCAAAATGTTCTAGCATTTGTACTAGATTTTCCGCCATTATTTCGCCGTAGGAGGTATAGTTTTTACCTAGCAAACGCAGACTTGTCGTAGTATCAACTTGCCTGTCAGGTACTATGGTTAATCTTTCTCCATTTGTTTTAGTTACGTCATATGCCATTGCATTTAAGTTCCTTTATCATGTATTTACCATTTTATGTGATACGAATGCGTAAAGTATAAATAATTTGTATCACACGATTTGCGCTTTTTTGCACAGGATGAAATACTATATGACTGAGCAAATAGCCTGAATTCAGTTCTGCACCCTTGCTTTTCAACCCTAACTCATTAAAAACAAATTCGCCTTCAAAATCAGTAGCATTATCAAGTTCTAACTGTTCTGCCGTATAGATATTACCCAAGCTATCCACATTTGGTTCAACTTCCTCTAGAGTACATGTGATAACAAGGTCTGAATAATTGAGGCCCTGAGTATGTACTACTTCCATTTTATTTCTTGTGGTGTCGGGATTGAGCTCTGGATCAATGAATGGATCATTATCAACGACTTTAAAGTACGTTGGGTTATACATAGATGCCACTGTACCGTTATTAACGTTTGTTGTGACATCTTTATAAGTTATATTTCCAGTCTCATCGATGACTGCACCGCCATTGCCAAAATGCATTTCATAGATATACCTATTCTTGTTACCTGAAAGCATATTTGCAACAACAATACTCATTGTCTCTGGGTTGATGGCATTATGTTTGTCCACGAACACTTCTTTTGAACATGGATCCCAAACTTTCACATGGCCATCAATACTAACGGTTACTGGTTCAATCATGTTTGATTTCCTAATATACTATTTACCATTTATTTTAACTACTACTATAATTAACAATTTTCTTCGCAATCGGGTTTTCACTATCCATTAGTGTTTTGCCCGGATCATTATAAAATTGTGTGCTGTTGTTTAAGGCCTGTAAAGGAGTATAATCATGCAGAATTGTCTGAGCATTCACCACATACACAGGATCTGCCATAGTATAATTTTCCCTCATGGTTGTTGATAACGAACCACGTGTAAGTCCTGTAATACCGGTGGCAGTCTTGGTGGTATATTCAATTCGTTCTTTTCCTATCCAAATCGCCCCTGGTTCTTCCTGAGTGGCATCTGGCACTTTATCGATATTATAAAGCTCAATATGCGTATCAGAAATATGAACTGCTGCGGCTAACTGCACCTGATTAGTTAATAAGAACGCACTCATTGTATTATTGATAAAGTGCTCTCGAACTGTTACCAGGCCATCATGCATAACTTCTATTAATATGCTGTCGGTTATTCTGGAATCAATGGCTTCTTGATCATTTGGCGTTCTATAATACTTGCTCTTAACAGAACCAGTTAATATTTGTTGTATAGCACCAGCTGGTACTCCTAAATATCCCTGGTATATTTTTTGTATATAGGAATTAAATTCTTCCTGTCCCATCTCCCATCCGAGTTCAGTATCTGTAGCTCCCTGAGCAACTGGATATGACGCCGCATCCCAATCAATATTATCCCAGCCCACTGGGACAAAGTTCAGGCCTGTTATGGTTGTATCTATTTCTTCAGGGACACCAAAATTATTTCTATTATAGCGCAACTTGATGTCAAACATTCTAATTTCTTCAAAATTAAAATCGGCCAACTCAAGTTCTGATTTATTAATATTGCCGCTCCTGTTCTTATCCCTATATGCTTTTACGCTATTGTAGAATGTGTTTAAGACTTCTATGTTATCTCTAAACAACTCTTTAGGATCTTCAAAATTCTGTCCTATCAAATTGTACGGCTGAACAGTGCTAGACTTCATTACCCAATTTACATTTGTCTGCTCACTCAATATATATCGCAGCATAGAGCACATCATATTGTTGTAATTTACCTGATATTTCTGAACAAAAATATCATATCTTAGTGCTTCGACTATCACGGCCAATTGTGCGTTAAGGTCATAATCCCAGGGAATGTTGTCCCAGGGTCGTATGTCCCAGCCGCCAAGGCCTAATTCACTGTATAGATCGCTGATAAACTGTATAGTACCATTTTTTCTATAGACTACATCAAAGCCGCCGTCGGATATTTTCTCATAGATGACTCCACTATCTAGCACCTTGATATACTCTCCCTCTGCCACGGCAGCAGAATATATATCTACTTGTGTTTCAACCAATACTGCTATTGATTTTGTTTTATCATATGTCGTACTCTTGTAATCTGCATAAGTCCACATCTTTGTCATATCCAGATCTCTATCGCCATAGATAAAATTTGTCTTTCCTATTCTACGGTCCCATGTACTGATACCATTAATCAGATCCATGTTTAACAGTAGCTCATTTATTCTTTTAATAAATGTGCGGCGTGCCTCCAGTATGCGTACAAACCAGCTCTGTAAAAATGGTCTTATTTCATTACCATATCTATTGAATGGATGCAGGTTATTATCATCAGGAACCCTCTTACTCTTATAGATTGCAAATTTATATTGGTCAATTATTTCCATACCCGGTATCAATTGCCATGCAGAACTATTCCATGTTCCTGATGTATTCCTTCTCGCAACATATATTTGATTATTATATTTTACAAAATCAGACTGCTCATATGTTGCTGTAGTAGAATAGTTTGTATAGTTTATAAAAGATCTATAGTTTGCAAAATAAGCAAGACTGTCTCTAAATCTAATATGCATCCATTCTGGTATTACACAAATGGGATTATTTTCAGATATAAACAACCACTGCTGGTGCTTTTCCTCACCTTTATGTTTCATTTTTATCTGCAGAACTGTGCCATCATCATTTAGATAATTTTCAACTCCTTTAACAACTATTGCATTATTTGCTATAGGAGCCCACCATGGAATACCAGCTGCATCTGGATTTAATAATACCTTACTCAATTGTAATGTAGAGTAGGTTCTTGCCTGCTTGCTTTCTTCTGGAATCTTGTCTTTATTTTTAACCCAGAAATAATAGAAAGTTTTTACTGTTCCCTTATCGAGTTCTTGCTCCTCAACCCAGTGATATTGTGCTGTGCCGCCAGACATATCCGCATACGCCTCTCCGCTGGCACCGTCTTGGTCGGCCCACTTAGAAGGATGTACACTACTGCGAGTCCATTCATATATGTCAGGTAATTTATTATCAATTGTATCTCCCCAGACCTTGGCTCTCTCTGATACTGGACCGCTTTCATAATCTGAGAATTTAATCGTGCTGGTATCCCACCAACGTTTACCTACATGTTCCTCATACCAGCCAATACTAGTATAAACACTCTTATAGTTGTCTGTGGTTCTATTATATTTTGCAGGATCAACGCGGCCTATAACGTCTATATCGTCTGTGAATACCTTATGTAGTTTTAATTTCTTTGGATCAAATAATTCTACTTTCAGTAAAGTTTTATTCTCTAGATAATCGTATATTATTAATTGTTCTATATTACTTGGATCTACGGACAAACTTTCTGATTTTACCATGACTTTGTCAGTGTCAGTCACTGTCATAACAGCATAGTTACCATAGTCATAGGAAGTAGAATCTAGTCGTTGCCCAATAGAATCATCAACTATAGCGATAGGATTAACAGAATTATAGCCACTTGCTGTCAGAGGTGGGACAATGTTTCCTGTGCCTGTTGCATTTTCTAGTGGATTAAATTTTTTTTTCCAACTGTATCCATTATCCTCATTGGCAGCGTCGAGCTCATCTAAAGATTTAAATCTTACAGGTTTTAGAGTAAACAACTTACCCGTCTTTATAGTCTCTGTAACATAAGTGTCTATATAAAATTTGTTATCAGGATCTGTTTCATCTAATGAATCGACAGTCCAGATGCCATTAAGACTGGCCGTTTTTGTTTCAACGTTTACTAGCACAACCTTATCACCTGGAGATAATTTGTGTGCTTTGTTTGTTGATATTCTTGCCTTGCTAGTATCTACTATTCCAGGACAAGATTCAACAATACCCACATCTCTATCTATAGTTTGTAACACTTGCCAAGTACCTGGAGTAAAACCTGAGGCTTCCTCAGACTCCAGATTAGGATTTGTTTTTCCATAGTTTTCCACCAATATGTTAGGCAAGTATGGTTCTTCTACGTTGGAAAACTTGTCATTATTAACCGCCCATGTACCTGGATTAACTGTAGTTCTCGAATAATATAGTTTACCATCATATCTTACTAGATCATATTCTTTATAAGTTGCAGTAGCGTCATAGTGAGGTATTGACCATAAGGCTTCATATTCTGAGTATAGTTGATCTATATCATCTAAACTATTAACAACGTAGTCAGTGTCGCCTCGTAACACAGGACCAACTGACGGTAATAAGGATTTATTGTTGTTAAAGGTATTAAATCTTAAATTTTTTCCATATGGCTTATGTACCCAGCGATCGCTATCATCCTTTATGTAGATGAACTTGTCATTTGGATATACGTCGCGTTCAAACTTTATTACCTGTGGTTCACGTATAATGTCAGAACGCCTTAATTGAAATTCATAATATTCTATATTTTTAACGTTACCAAATTCACCAGTACGAACCATGTATTCCTCATAGGGAGTAGTTTTAGTTCCATCTTTGTGAGTTAATGGTTCAAGGCTATTGAATATTTTCTTTGTGCCTTTGTTAAATGTAATAGCGTTCTTAAACAGGGTTTCATTACTTTCCTGTAAAAATAGTTGTCTTAGCTCTGTATTCTTATTAAGGCCAAATTGTGCTCTGCTGGCTGCTAAAATTTCTGTATCGTTTAATACGTTTTCAATGTCAAACAGATTTCTACCTACTTCGGCCATGGTATCATAGTTAGGGATAAGGTCTAAATTTACAAAGGCATATCCAGGAGCATTATACTTGCCTGTCCAATCTTGGCTCTTTTTTCCTCCAACAATAAAGCTACGTTTTGTTGTTCCCTGTTCTGGTAAGAAATAGGTATCGTTAAAAATGCTGTTAGAATCTAAATAGATCATGCTCTCATATTTTACAAATACTAATTTCATTCCATAGATAGGACTATCGACATTCTTAGATCTAACGGTAAAGGGATCTTCCCTGGAAACTAGTAGGTCTTTAGAGAACAGTGGTTTTCCAAATCTATTTACTACCTGTCCAACATTTATATCCGACCCTACTAGATTATATAGTTGGCCGCTATGGGCCCTTACTACTATACCATTGGCTGCTGGATTCAAGTCTATATAATTTCCAGGCTCCAGTGGATCATTACTCCAAAAAATAAATTGCTTGGCACTTAACTGCCAATTTCTTAAATCTCCTAGTTCTACATCGTCAAAGGAAAATCCAATATCTTCCAGGTACTTTCCATAACCAATTATAAAATCATAAAGATCTTGACGGTTCTTAAATTCTGTGCCATATCTTAAATTAAATGGGATTCTTACGTAAGAATTTTTTTCTTTCACAGTAAAATCACCAACCTTAATAGCAGATGTTGTAGTTATTGTGTTAGGCTTATAATATGTGAAGGTTGTATTTTCATTAACAAAGCCGTAAATGTTCCATCCTTTGCCGTTCCAGATAATACGCATTGCTGAATAAAATTCTTCACGTTCAGGATAGTGATTTAACGTTCTTACCTGGTAGTTTTCTTCTGGCACAAATAGTGATATAGTTTGTGTGCTAGCACTTGTGCTTTGAATTCTAATATTGTTCTTGTTACTAAATCCGCTCAATAGAAATTCTTTGTTTACTATGGTATTGTTTAAGAGATTATAAACTTCATTCTCAAAATTTTTATTAACTAGAACGCAGAATTCTGCAAATAGACTCTCAATACCAGCAGTAAAATTGATAGATCCATCAACGTTGATACTTCTGTGATAATTGTGTTCTATTTTTGGCGTGATCCAAAATTTTGTTGTGCTGTCAAGCCTGTGACCCCACTCATTATAATAGCTGGTACCCGGTACCCATAATGTGTTAACATATTCTGTTGGGCTAGCCAAGAAAAATGTCTTGATCCATGATGCGAGACCTCTTTGAGTGCTTAAAAATGCCTGTTCATATGGACTATAATAACCTGGAGCCCAATCAACATCTAATACATCAGATATTGAATCTAGCCATGGTATGTCACTGGGAGGTAACAAATTACCATCGTTATCTACAGGAAATTCCTCAGGAGTTTCCATATCCCTTACACGCATAAACCATGGATAGCACTCTACCTTAGGTGGTTCTGCGATATTGCCCATTCTTAAGGCTTGCTCTAACTTTGTTCTTTTTACAGGATCTGTCCAGCTATAATGTATGTCCCACCATGTAGGTTTGACAGTATATCCTAACATCTCCCAGGGATGTGTATGCGGTCTATCTGTATCGTAATAGTGCTTATAAATTGCTCTCCAACTACCAACAATGGTTGAGTTGTCGTCACCTGTACCTATTTGATAGATATGAGTAAATGGATCAGTGTCATCGTAGGTAGAATTTACAAGTGAAAATAACTGTATATCCTGCATCCAGGCATACATTTCATTATTTGATATTTCTTTAAGTTCGTTTCTTCTATAACGTGTTTCCTTAAAGCCACCGGACATGTTTTTATACAGTTTATGCCAACTGCTATATTCTATATCATGTGCTATACTGCTCCATACTGCCTTTTCATATTCGAATAACAAGCGCTCGACTTGATTTACGGGATAATTATCCACAGCCCCCTCTGTCAGATAATATCTTGTACCATCATGTCTGATCATGAAATATGTGTCAACAAGATAGCTTGTATCCCTGTATATTTCGGGCTGGTAGCATGCTGCAAGACCTATTTTTGCCAGGCTTGCTGTTATTCTACTCTCAAAATCTGCCGGCCACTGTCTTGCTATAATTTTCTTGTTGGCGGCGGCGATTTCAACCGCGAGATCAACATCAACTTCTATCTTTGTGTAGTAATCGTCGATTTCGCTAATTAGTCTATAGTCTTTATTTCTGATTAAAAGACGATTATCCAGTTCAAGATGCAATAACGTTTCTTTACCTGCCGCAAAACTTATTGGCTCTAATGGGCTGATTAATGCAAATGAATTTCCTGTAGAACAATCAAGTTCAGTTCCATAGGAATCTGTACCCCAACCGATCATGTTGCTGTGGTACCAAAAGGCTTGATTATCAGTTTGATTGAGATAGATATTTTGCAATGCAAGATCTAGTAAACTCAATGCATTGATGTTATCTATATCTGTTCTTCTAATTACTTTTTCGAGTTCACTAGATAATCTGGTTAAAAATAGGTCATAATGTTTGCCTTGCTTGATTAGTATTTCACCAAAATCAAAAGGCAAGTTAGTTGACATGATGGCGGTTCTGACCAGCGGGTTATTATGCTTTAGTAAGGTTCCGCCGTTAAATTGTGGAAATATAAAAAACTTATCCTGTATGGGGTCAATAATTTCTCGTGCATTAGGTGCAGAACTAACAACATAAACACCGTGCTGGTATAATGAATAATAATTAATATCAGACAGAGATTGATTTAATGGATTCAAGGTTAAAGTCAACGGTGCTGTTTTTGCCTTTGGTCCCACATAGTCATCTTTATAGTTGATAAAAGTTTCTACACCTAATTTATCTCCAGTTTTTGCTTTCTTAGACAAATTAACAGCCCCTGTTAGCTGCTGTGAATATTCTACCGAACCAGTTAATGATATTTTATCAGTTATGGTAAAATCGTAATCATGAAATACGGGATTTGTCTTGTCAAGATAATAACTGTTAGTGATAAACCTCCACTTTTCAATTGGTTTGACCACTGCCACTCTGAATCTTTGGCCGTAATACCAGGCTAGCCTGGTATTATCCACTGCATATGGATTTTCTACATAGGCCGAGCCTGTGTCATAAGTGTAGTTTAAGTTAATTGTAATAACGCCGTTGGTTATACCGTTGTTTGTTACGAAAGTAGAATCAAGTGGTAGATATTTTGTTATACAATCTACTACATTCGTTGACATTAAGGTCAATGGAGATTTCAAATTATGGCAAACAATTTTAAACTCGCCGTCAGAAATCATTGGGATAAAAGTTTCTGTCAGATGAGTTGCTTTTCTTGTTGTGAACGGTATTAGACCATGACCGTCTATGCTGAAATAAAATTTTAGTTCTTTGTTACCATCTGGAAATACATGTATTTCCCTGAATCCTTCAGCAGGAGGAATTATATCTGCTACCCATGGGTCGCCTTCGTATTCCTCATACAATAAATCTTGTAGCTGTGGAGTGGCATCAAGACCTTGACGAGCACAATAAAAAGGTATAATTCTATTAAGAATTCTAAAACCATAGGGTCCTTTTATGTCTTCATCCTCAGTGGTAGTGACATTGAAAGACGTAAAGGTTCTATCTATATCAGTGAAGAATTTAATTTGATTGGATCCAACAGAGCGAGGGTTGTTTTCGTCTATGACATCAAAATCGATATTACTCACTGTAATATCTTTTTGTAATATAGGATCACGTGTGGGACCGGACTTAAACCCTAATATCACGCCACCACGGAAATTAGTATTTTCAATTGCTTCTAGTGAAGTACCATCACTGGTGTAGAATTCAAATAATGGTGTTTGGTTTGGTTCTGTTTTGTTCTGTGCCAGCTGCCATTGACCGGATTTGAATATTGCTCTATGATATAAATGATCTGTCTGTGATGTGATCAATACTCCATCATCGGCAACGGATTCTTTGATTTTACTAACTGTTATAGCGGTGGTTATATTATTAACAATATATACGCCTGATGTTTTTGCAAACACAACAGCGTCGCCATTTTTTAATGCATAGCCCACAGAGTCAATAATATTCTTTTTACCTATATAATCAGTTACGGCGCCAGGTAGTATGCTCTTGACATCACCAAGATTTCTTGTTGGCCAATTCCATAACTTTGCTCTTCTAATAATATTGATGATGGGCCTACGTGCCTGATTAGCAGGATTCGCTAGCTTATCTACATCAATATCTAAAAATTTTGCAACATGCCTTATAACTGCTATATGATACCATCGATCAAAAACGCTCCATGGATTCAAATCAGGACTATATCTATCGATGACCACATACTCTGGCATTTTTAGACGTAATGCGCTGCCATCCCATTCTTCACTGTCCCATTTCTTTGCAGGAGGTTCATCATATGGCTCCCACTTATCCCAAGGTCTTTTCTTTAAGTAGCTTGTGGGAATTCTTTCGTCATATTCTGACACGTTTATAAGTTGTATTAGGTCACCCACACCCTGTACAAAGAATAACTTGGGTTGATCGGGGTCTTCAGTTTTAAATTCCGCTTCTTGGTGTCCGGTAAAAAATACCTTCATGCCTGTTGACAGTTCTAATTCTTTTCCGGTAATATCATCTAATATAATTACATATGGTTTATTAATAATGTCACTATTAATGGAATATTTCATACTGCCATCTGTATTAGCATTGGCATGTAATCTTACTGCAGGCAGATCTGCATCGAGCCAGTAGTATAATTGATAGTCAGTTAACTTTCTATAGTTAATAGGAAAATCAAGAGTTAGAACACCATCATCTAGCTGTGATCCATCTCTTAATTCTAGGCCTTTTATTCTAAAATAATTTTCTATATCAACATATGAAGTTTTGGCCTTAAATTCATCTTCTGCAGATTTAGAAACAATTGCATAACCCGCCATGGCTTCTCGACGAACTTCATCAGTTTCTTGTTTAAAAAATGTTTCTTCTCCTGCTGCTGCCGTTCTAGTACCATAGGTTTCCTTAAAAGGCAATAACTGCCCTTTGGATGTCATAATATCTAAGGTACTGTCCAGCATCTTTTTATTTGGCTCTGTTTGTAGAACAGCTGGCAGTAGATCGTGATTTCTTATTTTTCTAGATTTAATTTGCGCTGGTTTTTTATTTAAAACACTCATTTTCCAATCCTAATATTGCTGTCTGTGATTTCGTTAATTACTAAAACATCGTTTACAGTTGCAACGCTGGTGACTATTTCATCTCTGTCTGGTTGTATTTGGAACAACGTACCAAATTTACCATCTAAATTTACAGGGACAATAACCACGCTGTTCAGATCTGTTTTTAATTCTGTATGTATATACGCTGCTAACTCTGTGAAATAAAATATTTCACCAAAGCTAAAATTGCCCGGTTCAAAGAATTTGTCAATTGCGTTTATCACTTTGCTTTTTATTTCGTTGTCCGTCAGTTTGCTCTTTGGATTTTTCACAACCTTAAATTGAGCTTGAAGTTCAGGCTCTGCTAGCAGGCCAAAAAGTTGCTTAAATTTTGCAGGATGGAATATAACTTCGTCAGTCATCATCTTAAAGACGCCCAAGTTTCTAAAACTTGCTCTTAGTTCTTCTGTGGTCTGCGGAAGTGGTATAGAAGCTAATGGATTGTTACGTCTCTTCCAAAGAACGAAATCAGTGTTATATGATTTAGACAACACATAAACATCAATAATATTAGTCAAACTAGGATTCAGTGTTTGATCAACAGGTGTTCTGTGCGTCCATTTGAATGGAATATTCATTTTACCCTGCACAGTTTTTACAACTTGTTCTGGTGTAGATACTTCTGCTGGTACAAGATAACTAAAATCACCCTCGTCATAATTAATAAGGTTTATGGTAGAACCCTGTATAAAATCAGTAAATGCTTCAGGATTATCTGGCAACATATCACCGTCTACATCTATCTGTGTTACTTTTACTTTGCTACTATCTGTATAGCCATCATCGTAGACGTAGTAACCTGTTATTCTATAGGTTAGATCGACAGCAAATTTGTTATTGTTTAATGTAAGAATACTGATGTCATCCCTGCTTTTGTATCTAATAGAATCATTAAATGATGGCAAATAATTGATATTATAGAAACGAATCAGTTCCTCGCTACCAAAAATATAATCTAGTTGTCTTGTAGTAATAGTCCAGCCAGATGTTTCCCTCTGAACAACTAATAGCCAAGCAGATGAATCTTCTGCACTATCATAACTTGTATTTAGATCTATATCTTCAATGTCAATAAGTGACCATGCGGGTAATAAATTATCAAATTTTAAGCCGAATGACTGTTTTAAATCTAATTTTTCAATTATTAAATTTCTTATTGCGTCGTCAAATACTCTAGGAAAAGGAGGTAAAATTTCTGTTAGTAGATCCGTATCAACAATTCTTTTACTTAGTTCAATTACCCCATTACCACTGATCAGCTTTCCTGTATAATTACCGTCAGCATCTTCTAGGCCTAGACCGTCACCTTTAATATCAACTACAGTGACCCATTCATAAGATTTGTCGTTCTTGACGAACTTTAGCACAGAACCAGGACGCACATAACGCAGATATCCGGCTGTGGTAAAGCCTAATTTTTGTGGAGTAGCGTCGCCATTAGACAAAGAAATATAACCATTGCTACTATTAAAATCATAGTATGCAGCACGCCAACGATAATCCACTAATTTAATTATAAAAGAGTTGACATCATGATATTGTCTATCTGTTCCTAGACCTGTTCTAGCGATATCAATGAAACTATTGCCCTCAATTCTCTTGTATGTGAATATTTCACCATTGACCATGATTAGACCGCCATCAATGTCAAAACTGTCATAAGCATCAGAAGAATTAATTGACGTTGCATCTATGGTATATGGTGTAACATTCATGTTGATTGGTGTTGCTAGACGTGTTTTGTAAATAGTCTCCTCAATCTTTATGGTAGGGAAAAGAGTAGAGCTATTTTCCCCAGCTATATCTAGTTTGCTATAATAAAAATCTAATAATCCCAGACTACTAAGTTGACGTTCAATTTGTTCGTTAAGTAAATCAACTAGACGTACACTAGCGTTGTCTGCTACATATGTGGTATTGACAGAGTCCTCTCTATAGATATAGCCGTCATCAGCGAATTCTATTAGAGGTCTGCTTTTTCCTGTAGGATCTTTGAGATCAACATATCTGGTATGTCCGCTGAATGTTCTATTTTCTGCTTTCAATAATAAAACATCATTGTTTAATGAACGCATGAATCCATTATAGTCATCTGCTGTAACCATTCTGTTTTTACTATAAAATGCATTAGGTGCATTCTCTTTGATTTCTTCAACGGTTTCAGCAGGTAATCCAGTTACCATGTTATCCTGCAGATCCAATGTCATGTATAGTGTTTGTCTGGCACCGTTGGCATCTATATAGACCAATTCAAAATTAGCTCCGACAATTTCTCCCGCCTTCACACGCACATAAGAATTTTCAGATTGTCTGTACCAGTAGCGCAATGTTCCAGCTGGTGCATTCGTAAAGTCACCATCACCGAATTTAATACTTGTGGTATCTGCATCACTATAAATTATTTCATATAGATCTTTTTCATCGTTACCATATTCATTGACAACAAGGTTAGAATAATCTATGGTATTAACACGCTTCCATGACTTCAATATGCTGCCATTGAAATCAATGGTCTGTACATAAAAGTCATCCTCACTGACATCTGCTGTACTATAGACATCTATTACAAGATTAGCTACCGGTGATGTTAGTTCAACAGTATTACTTTGTATGTAACCTTGTTTACCTAATATGAAAAATCCTGTCTTTGTACTTCCTACGCCTTTACCATCATTCCTGTACAGTAATGAAAATGCTGTATTACTGTCTGGCTCTTTTTGTATTATGGCGCCAAACTCGTCTAATTGCACTGGCAACAGATCGAAGTTTAAATTTATACCATCAGCCACAGTTCCAATAGGATAGCTAATCAGCTGATCTGAATTGTCAAAATTGTATACTTCATATAATACTCCTGTTTCTGTATTTGAGATACGCTGTACTGGAGTACCAAATTGATTTAACTTGTTGAATGCTGAATTCAATATTTTTACAAAACGTTCATATTCTAATTCACTGGGATCAGCTCCCCAGAAAATAATCTGATTTGCGAGGTTGTTTCCTGTGCTGTCTAGTATTTGCTCGGTTGTCTGTACAGATACAATTTTTAAAAGGCCTTGTGCAGGACGAACACGCTTGGGCTTATAACTCAGCATACGGGCAATACGTAGTACACTTTCGCGTTTCTCGGCAGTATCTAAAATATTCTCCCTAGCATTTAAGTCCATTCTAAATGCGATATTCTGACCTACGTAGGCTACAAGATCTATAAGTGCTACAAATTCACTATTTTGAATATAATCGTTAAACTCTTCAGGATAGTTGGCCTGCATGTAGCCTATCATGGCCTGGCGCAGAGTATCGAAGTCATAGCTGGCGAACTCTGCATTTTTAAATGTAGTATACACCAAGGACCAGTCTTCTGCCCCATATAAGTTTTCTTGACGTATTGCTTTTGGCATTATGCTTCAACCTCGGCGGCTATATCTCGGCGATATACTGCCACTAATTCTTCCACAGTAGATGTGGGTCTAAATCTCAATTGTATTGCAACTGTAATTGTATGTTCTGATTCAGAAACATCAGTTCTTAGGTGTTCTAGTCGAGGATCTCTATTGACAATTCTCTCTGAATCTGTTTTAATTATTTCAACAATGTCGGGGGTCATAGGATCAAATAAAAGGTCCCAGACTATGCTACCAAACTCTGGTGCCATAAGTCTTTCACCTTTTCTTGTATAAAATTCGTTGAGTAAATCACGTTTCACAAGCTCTATGTCATAGAGTTTAAAATTTCCATGTGTTTTACCAACTGTGCTATAACCTTTGAACGTTCTCATAACAGTTATTTATTTGGAAATAATATAAGTATTTAATGAATAGGAGAAGCTATGAATAAAAATGATTGGAATAGTCAGAGTACTCCATCTAAGGTACTAATACAATGTGAGAACAATAACAAAACATTGCCTGCAGACGTTATCAGTCTTAACGAAAAAGTATTGGTGGCCGCCATTCAAGGTGTCAAAATTACACTAACAAGTAAACGTGAAAATGGTGTATATTCTGGCAAAATGGGCGGACTTGATTTAGTTTACAAATCATAAATAGCCAAGGAGTTAACCTATGATCAGGACTTCACAAGGAGATCTCAATATGAGAAAAACCGTTCTAGCTCTAGCAATTGGTGTCTTAACTTTAACAGGCTGTGCCACCAATGACTATAGATTATATGCTGAGACCCAGCAAAGGATAGCACAGTCACAGGCTCAGGCTCATGCCGCAGCCGAAACAGCACGTTATGCCGCACTAGCAGAAATCGCCAAAAATGGTGATGCAACGGCACGTGTAGCAGCCGCCATGAGCCTAAGTTTAGGCGGTGGTGCAGGCAATCAAAATGTCATGCGCCAAGTACCTGTTAACCCACCAACTTCAATTGGTGATAAGGCTCTTCAGTGGACTAGCGTTCTGTTGCCTAGCTTGACTCAATTCTACGGGATCAATGCTAATCGACAGGTCGCTATAACACAGAGCAATAATCAAGCAGCCATAGCAACTAGTACGAATAATACGTTTGCTACAATGAGCACCAATCAGGCAACGTCTAATACTGCCATTGCCAATGCGGGCTTGACTGCGGCTACAAACATTGCCAACAGCGGCTTAACTGCCACAACAACAACAGCGGCCAATGGACTTACTGCCACACAGAATACAGCTACAGCTGGATTCACTGCTGCAACTAATATAGCTAATGCAGGGATTACGGGAGTTACTACTACAGCAGCTAATGGGTTGACGGCAACCAGCGATACTGCGGCAGCGGGTATCACAGGAGTTACCACTACAGCAGGCAACGGTCTAACAACTGCTGGTAATTTAGGATCTGCAGGCATTGCCGGTGTTAACACCGCTGCCGCCGCAAGTTTGAATGCTGTAACTGCTATCAATGCTGCTAACAATACCACTGTGCAGACTTTGGGTAGTCAGGCTAGCACAAATATTACTACATTGACTAATGCTAATAAAGAAGTGGTAAATACCCTGGCAGATAAGCTCACAGGTACAACTACAACAACTACTACAACAACTACTACAACCAGCACCAATTTGGTATGTCCTGCAGGACAGACTTTGGTCAACGGTAGTTGCCAATAATAAAGGGGCCTAGGCCCCTTTTATCTTACGCTGTTTGTCGTCTATCTGGCATGCCCAAGTAGTCGGCCCAAGCTGGATCCCTATATACGTAGGGGCCCTGTTCTTTGACAGTTCTAACCATCTGCCAGTAATTTGGCTCGTAGGGTTTAGTCAAAGGTTCCATAACTTTGGCACCTTTTAGCCAGTTACAAGTGGCGCAACAGGTTACCATGTTACTCCAGCCTCCCCCACCTCCAAGACTTTTTGGCTTCACGTGATCCAGCGTCAAATCTTTTGATGTGAATTTTTCACCGCAGTATTGGCAGGTATAGTTGTCCCGAAGATAAACCATTTTACGATTGAATAATATCCTATGTTTGGGCTTTACATAACGTTTTGTCATGACAATACTAGGAACAGATAGTTCCAGTCGTTGGCTTCTTACGCACCAATTGTCGTGATCTTTGACTACAGAAACCTTATTCAAATAAACCAATTTAATGGCTGTCTGCCAGTCAATAACGCTGGGAGGTAACAGACACAGTGGTTGCCCATCATGGTTTAATAGTAGTGTATCGCTCATTTTATATCTATTATTTACTATTGACAAAATGTCGAAACTATTGTATAGTATTAAATATTATTTGTCAATGCCAACAAGGAGCCATACATGGACATCGATTCAATTGATCATCACATCAGAGCACTTACGAATCAGCATACTCAACTGGAACGTGATCTCGAAAAAATGTTGAAACAAAAAAGTTGGAATGAATACGAAGCAGAAAACATCAAAAAGCAAAAACTCAGAATAAAAGACGAACTCAGTAGGATGTATAGGCTTCGACATGATAAAATGAACGAAGTAGAGTGGGATTAAAGTGACGTTAGATCAGCTGGAGATGGCGCTCGGCCATCTCGAAAAAATACATACAGAAATGGAAAAACGCTCGTTAGAATTTTTTCCAGGCAATGAATTTATTCCATTAGACACTGATATTGTACTACTGGGTCAGGCGATAAAAGACATAAAAGTTTCCATTGCAACCACTCGATTTAATCTAGGTATTACAGATCTAGAATTTCAGCTAGAATGTCTAAACAGCAGAATAAAGCAACTAGAAAGATACTTTTTCAAAGAAACTACTACCCAACTTGAAGAAGGATTAATTGATCTACAGTTAGACATACTTCACACTAAAAAAGATATTGATAATAGAAGATATCTAGAAGTAAATATAATTTTGGACGAAATGACCAATAAACTTCTTGAAAAATATCAACTATTATGAGTTATACTACTGAAAAAGTATTATCTGTAACACACTGGAATGAACGCCTGTTCAGTTTTACTTGCACAAGACCTCAGAGCTTTAGATTTACCAGCGGTATGTTTGTCATGATTGGACTCATGGTAGACGAAAAGCCGCTGCTAAGAGCATACAGTGTTGCCAGTCCCAGCTGGGACAAAACGCTGGAATTTTATAGCATATATGTTGAAAATGGGCCGCTGACCAGCCGACTAAACAAAATACAAGTGGGTGATGAGGTACTGTTGGGCACTAAACCCGTGGGTACCTTACTTATGAATAATCTATTGCCAGGAAAAAACTTATGGTGTTTGGCAACTGGCACTGGACTAGCACCGTTTATGAGTGTGATACGCGACCCAGACATTCTGGAAGACTACGATAAAATCATTGTCACACATACTAATCGATATCATTCAGAATTTGCCTATCAGGATTATATTAAAAATGAGTTGCCAAATCATGAATACCTGGGGGAACTAGTGCGTGAAAAATTGGTATATATACCCACTGTGACCAGAGAATCCCGGCCAAAATTTGTAAATGGCAGAATCACTGAATTACTTAAACAACCAGATTTTTATAGACTATATGGGTTAGAGCAATTAAATATACACAGAGACAGAGTCATGATATGTGGTAATCCAGAAATGGTGCACGAATTATCAGATTGGTTTGAAAATAAGGGTTACAAAATGGGCAGTGCCAGCAGTCCGGGCCATTTTGTCATTGAAAACGCTTTTGTAGACAGATAAAATTAAAAAGCTAAATAGATATATGAAAAAATTACTTAATTTCTGGAATGGCTTAGGAGAGATTGATTTTGCCGCGTGGTTTGTGCCGCTGATTACAAAAAAGAATTAAAATGGATGAATTAGAACAAAGAGTTAAAAAGGCCATCGGTAAGCAATTTGGTTTAGCCATCAATGATGTTAAGAACGAAAGTTCTTTTATAAAAGATTTAGGTGGCGATAGTCTTGATACAATTGAACTTGTTTTAGAAATTGAAGATGAGTTTGATATAGAAGTTACTGAAGACGTTGCAGAAAACATCTATACTGTGCAAGATGTCATTGACTATGTTAGATCACAATTAGCGCCTGCTTAAAAAATTCTTTAAGTAGCTACCAGGTACTTCAACAGTTATGGAGTACCTGTATTCATCTGAGGGATTACTAGAATAGGGCAGTTTTGGTTGATCACGATACCAATCATCCAATGGTTTACAATGCTTTAGAGTATCAATCATATCTTCCCAGGTAGCAGAAATATTTACAGTCTTATGAAATTGTTTATGTTGACATTTATTCCGCAATATGCTATACTAGCAAAATACTAACCAAAACCGGAGTTCATATGGATACACCCTTGCACGTTATTAGCAGCCTTGAGGATCATAACCTACGCATTAACAAGGAAGAAATTATCCAGGCTCAAGCAGAAGCGGGTAATTCTGACTTTTTTGAGGGTTGTCGTTTGGCTATTGACCCCATGGTTACCTTTGGCATTAAACAAATTCCAGAACGCAAGGGCGCAGATGGTGCCGGCCTAAGCTGGCATACGTTCAAAACTAATGTGCAGAAACTTATTGATAGACAAAGCACTGGCCATGCCGCACGTGATCTTGTAGAAGATCTCATGGATCATGCCACCAATAAAGAGTGGAATGGTTGGTATCGTCGCATACTGATCAAGGATCTGCGTTGTGGTGTCAGTGAAAAAACCATTAACAAAGTAGTTGGCAAGAAGTATTCTAAATTTGCCATTCCTGTCTTTGGTTGTCAACTGGCGCATGACAGTACCAATCATGAAGAAAAGGTATGCGGTCAGCGTCTTATTGAGGTCAAACTAGACGGAGTACGAGTGCTAACCATCGTATACCCAGATGGCAAGGTAGATCAGTTTAGCCGCAACGGCAAAGAGCTGGTTAATTTTCCGCATATCAAAGAACAGTTTGCAAAGACAGTTACGGGAATTACTGAACCTGTAGTCTTTGACGGTGAGATCATGAGCTCTAGTTTCCAAGACCTTATGAAGCAGGTACATCGTAAGAGCAATGTAGAGGCCAAGGATAGTGTACTACACTTATTCGATTTTGTTACCCTTGATGCTTTCAATAGAGGCAAATGGAATCGCAAGCAAGTTAATCGCAGTGAAAAGCTCCGAGCCTGGAAAGATCTATGGGCAGAAGAAACCCCAAATATTGAAGTTGTAGCACAAGAATTGGTTGATCTAGATACCCATGCGGGACAAAAACGATTCCGTGCCATCAATCAACAGGCCATAGACGGTGGCTATGAAGGCATTATGATTAAGGATCCAAATGCGCCATATGAATGCAAAAGAACACATAGTTGGCTTAAACTCAAACCTTTTATTGAAGTGTCGCTTACTGTTACGCGACTGGAGGAAGGTACTGGAAGAAATGTTGGTCGGCTTGGTGCATTCGTCTGCGAGGGTGTGGACGATGCTCGCCAAATATCGGTTAATGTGGGTAGCGGCTTTAGTGATGCTGATCGCGATAGTTTTTGGAGCGCAAGTGATGATGTGGTTGGACAGGTGGTGGAAGTGCGAGCAGATGCAATCACAAGAAATCAAGACGGCACCTATAGCCTGCGGTTCCCCCGGTTCATCCGGTTTAGAGGTTTTGAGGTAGGAGAAAAACTGTGAGCTTTATTAACTATCTATGGCAACGTTCTGAATACCATACCAAGTTTTCTTTTATATACTTTGTTGGTATTCTGGTACTGTTGACTGTTGCTGTTACCTATGAGTCCAAAAACCTATACATGCTATCACAGGGCCTTTTGTGGTTTTACATAGCTTATCTGTTTGGCTATGAAATCGCCTACAAAAGTCTGCGTGAAAAATATACACAATTCCAAAAGGAACAAAACGAACTCTTTAACAACATTAAGGACACAAAATGAATAAGACCGTGGATAAAAGTTTTGATCTAGAACAACAGTTTCTGGACTGCTGGACTATCACCAGTAATATTGACACTCTAATAGAAGGTGTATTAGAATATGATTTGACACCTGATCAAATCGCTAATGCATTATTGGGCATCAGGGAACTATACGAAATTAAGTTTGACAAAGCATTCCGTACATTTGAATCAGTGCACGGAGATGTATGTCGTATTACTAAGGACCTACCAGATGAAACGTGATCTAGACAAACTACTGTGTGAACGGTATCCAAAAATCTTTGCCGATCGTCACAAGCCCATGACAGAAACTGCCATGTGTTGGGGTTTTGATTGCGGTGACGGTTGGTTCAATATAATTGACAAACTGTGCGCTAACATTCAAGGTCATATTGACTGGCGGGAAGAACAGCGGCAAAGTGCTATTGATTACAATGCCATGGTCACTGAAGCAAGGGCGGGCGATACTGCTCGTCTAGATGAATACCTGAAAATGTATCGAGATGACCACCGAGAGCGTACTAAAAATGAAATGCTCAATAGCAACAAACTTCGAGATATCCCTGATCCTATTTCGCAAGTTACGGCTAGCCAGGTCAAGGAAAAATTTGGAACACTTAGATTTTATTACTCGGGAGGCGATGATTACATCGACGGTCTATCTGCCATGGCTGAAAGTATGTCTGCTGTCACCTGTGAAGAATGCGGTTCGCCGGGTAAAGTACGTCACAGCGGCTGGCTTCGTGCACTTTGCGATGTGCATGCCACGGCCGCTGGCTATCTTCTAAAAGATGAAGAACTGGAATCAGAAAACACTAAAGAAGATCAAAATGGATAGGCGTACTCTGGGAGATATTTTGGCTAACCAATTAATACAATGTGTCGGTGATCGCGCTTACGGCTATACTAGCTCTATGGACCCTAAGTATAGCCATCTCAATGAGCAGGGCATGCAATTAATGCAGGAACTAATGTCAGCATTAGTTCCTGTCGCAGATGCAATACGTCGTGAGGAAATAAAAAATCATGCACAAAACATTATGATAGAAAAAATCAAAGGTTAGTATTGGTTTTCGTATTTCTTTACATGTTCAAAAAATGGCGCTAATTTAAAATTTTGCGTCAGTCTACCACGTCTACAACAAATATGCTATAAAAATGATTGTCTTTGGGTTTCAGTTCGTAGTAATTGGCCATGCTATTATTTATGGTATAAAAACTATTTGACTTAATTTTTATAATCTGTTATTATTATACAATGTTTAAAACACGCAAATCGACTATCAAAACATTAAAAAATGGAGATCTTGACTTCATGATCATCGATGGCGTGTATGCTATTCCTAGAGCCGGATTTGAAATTAGTCAGGATTGTCCGGAACATTATCGAAATCTTATTATGAAGTGTTTACACTATAATTGGATTAAACCGGTGGCATATGTCACTCAACAAGAATATTTTATGGAGAAACTGGCAGAATGACAAACTTCTTTAGAGATCAAGAAAAGTTTATGCGAGCATGCGATCAAACAGTAGGTGAACTAAACTATCGACAATATGAACTTTACTACGGCCTAATCAAAGAGGAAGTAGCAGAGCTTATGGCAGCGCATAAGGAAGGAGACAAGTTAGGGCAGCTCGATGCTCTAATAGACATTCTTGTTGTAACAATAGGTGCCATTCATAGTATGGGTGTTGATGGCGAGGGTGCCTGGAACGAAGTAATGCGTACAAACTTTGCCAAGATTGACAGTGAAACTGGAAAAGTTCGTAAGCGTCATGATGGCAAGGTGCTTAAACCAGACGGTTGGCAACCTCCAAATTTGACACCTTACTTAAAATAAATAGACAGATGTACATTGTTGAATATTACATCCATAATAAGTTACAAAGAAGAAAATTTAACACCATGGCAGAAGCCACAAATTTTTGTGTGTATAAAGCGCCATATGGTTCTGTAAAGTCATTTTACAAAGAATAATTTAATAAGGCCAGGGTCCAGATCTGACCTTTAATTTTTTCTCATTTTTATCATCTTCTAACAATAACTTCTGATCACGATCAGATCCCACTAACGGAACTCCATAGTGATTATAATAAGCCCTATATAATGCTGCTTTTTTCTCTTCTGGGTAATCTGGATTTTTATTTGAGCGTTCTATTGCTTTTGCAAATCCGCGATCAATATTTTGTTGCTCATTAGACACTGTGCTATAATCTAAATGGTATATAATCGCTGCCTCTTTGGCTCTCTGCTGCCTATCTCTTTCGTCTGCGGCGATATAATCTGCCACTCTGTCCCATCTGCGCTTTCTAAGCCAGGGCAACATACTTAATTTTCTTCCCTCATAATAAATGTAACTGGCATCACCTACAAAATACTGAAAACTTGTCAGCGCATCAAATACCTCAATAGGAACAGTGTCTAGTCCGGCTGATCTCAACAGATCTTTAACAGCGTCTTCTGCCTTTTTTATATCTTTGAGTAACAATGTATTGGCTAATTCTGGGCTGATACCATTAGATTGTACATCTGCATCAAGGCCTTCTATATTATGAACATTTGAATATACAAAATAATCATCATAATTGGGTACGTATTCCTCTTTTTCCTTGGTGGTAGAAACTGTTGAATCTTTTTCAGGATTTAATAAATCTTTATTTTTTGATGTTCTTGTTACGGTCATCCTCTGCCTCCTACGTTAGTTTGTATTACTGCCAGCTGTTGTGCAACTGTTCTATTAGTTTCTGTCTGTGTGCCACCAAATTGTCGCATATCAGGATACCTCCACTGCGGATTGCTCTTATAAAAATCAGAGACTGTTTGGTTAGGATTAGTTCTTGCGGCTTCAACTAGCGCAGGATAACCAGCTGGACCATGCCACCAGGTGCCTCTGGCGTCTGCCATAGAATATTTGTGATTTGGATTGCCCCATGCTTTTGATACTGCGTCTTGATTACTGCTAACAAGAGTTTTAGTTGATTGACGGAACAATGCTTCATCGGCACGTACTGCCTGTTCACTAGTATGGGATTTACCGTCGGCTGTTACAAGATCATCTAGTGTAGGCGGTCTGTTTGGATATCCTATTGCATCACGTTCTGTATATGACATAGATCGCCAAGCAGACTCTCTAGCTGCATCACTCATTCCATAATAACCGCCAATGGTACTTGCATTGCTTAAATTTGTACGTAATTGTCTACCATTGCCACTTTCTTTCTCTCTAGTAATACGTTCAAATTCATTGGCATTAAAACTTCCTACGTTAGTAGCAGGTGCAGACCCCGGATTGATTGGCCTGTTTAAGATTAATGAATTATTGCCAGTTGCGCCGCCTGCAGAATTGCCGCCTGAACTATTACTTCCTGCTTGATTACTCTGCGTGGGCTCAGTACCATAACCAATTTGACCATTATTTTCAACTGGGTTATAGTCCACTCGCTGTTTCATGACTTCTACCATTTCCTCAGTCATTCTAGCTTCTTCGATCTTAAATTCTTCTTCACTGATTTCGCCACGCTTATAACGCTTTAGGTTTTCTTGCATGCCTTTACGCCATTTCATATACCATTCATATTTTTCTTTACTGGTTGGTCTATTAGCCACGCAACTAGGTGGATAACTTTCGTCCTCTTCCTCTTCTGGCTCTTCTTCCTTTTTAGGATTCTTTGCTGCATCACGCTCTGCTTGGCTTAACGCTTCTGTTATAGCTATAACAGAGTGGCCGCGCCATGGTTCATGCTCTGGTACTACGGGATTTATACTTTCCTTAATACCGTCATTTACTACCAGCTGATGTATAAAGATCTGCTCTGTTTGGTCCGCTACTGGTCCATTCATATGTATCTGTGGTGCTGTTTCTATATGTGCAACCCCACTGTTAATATGACTTACTTCCATGCTGGTTATTGTGGTATTAACTCCAGCCCATGTAGCTATATTTGTGCCTGCTTCTAATGTGACATTGTTTTCTACGGCCTTAATATTAACACCCAGGCCGGCTTCCATATTGATATTTTTATCAGCTCTTATGTTTATATTGGCTTCTGAACGTATACTAATATCATTTTTTCCATAGACAAATATTTGTCCATCGTTATTAAGTTCCATCCAGTTATCACCGTCTCTACTAATAACATAAACATGACCAGTTGTATCATCTAGTAAAACTTGAGCGCCGTTTCTAGTCCTTAAACGAATTTGTCTATTTTGTCCTCCTTTGTCTCCGTCATCTATGTATACTTGTTGTTGCTGCGGACTTAAGAATCCTATAACATGACTTGGACTTTCTCTTTCAGCTGAAGTAGATGTTAGGCCGCGCAGTTTGTCTCGATCTAAACCTTGTTTCACAAGGGCATTATATAGTGGTTTATGCAATACATATAATTGTAAGTCGGGATTTTTGTCTTTTTTGTTTTTAGGAGCAACTGGCTTGGGTGTACCGTCGTATGTTCTCTTAGCCGGCAGGCCTGGAACACTGATTTGTGTGCCTCTTTGATATAAGCAGGCAAACCAATAGCCTAATTCAATTCTACCACTAGCAAAGGTCACAAGAACACGTGTATCAAGGTCTGGAGGCACTCCCCAAAACCCATAACTTTTTATAGTGTCTTCATATTCCGTTACGTTTTCCCCTTGCTCAAATATACTCGTACTACCAGCAAATGGACTAGCATAACTCACCGTTATCCAGTTTACTTTGTCTCTAGGGTCTCCACCGAACTCCGGAATAAAAACTTCTAATCTACCAAAGTGCAATGGATCATAGTTATCTTTTACTACTGCTACGAAAACACCAACGGCGCTGCTTATTCCACGTTTATCTGTAGAATTTTTATTATACTCATGTGGAGTAGTGAATTGGCCATACGGGTGTGCTATTTTACTCATTAACCGCCTCCCCCAATTTTATTTTTAGATATGTTATCAATATATTTTAATTCTGTATTTCCTGTTTTGGTTGGAGCTGAACTTCCTGTAAATGATCTCGGTAACAGATATCTATCCGGTCCCCTTCTACCAGCCGGGACACCTACACCATAGTTATAATAATCATTAATAGCTGCGACTCCCTGATCAAAAGAATCGTATTTGTTGTATCTGCCCGTACGAACATCATGACCTAGGCCGCCTGGATTATTAAGTGTTGCCGGCCCTTTCCATTCTGTATTTTTCTTCCAGTCTTCTAGGCCACCAGCATTACTCTTTTCTAATGCTATAGCTGTCATTGTCTCCGGAGCATATGGTTTGTATTTGTCTACTTTCATAAACGCCATCATATTTAAAGTATCAAGATGTTCGAACTTTGCTAGCAACTGTTCAGAATATTCTTTCTTGGCTTGTGTATACGCTTGTTCTTTGCTGAAGCCTTGACGAACTAATTCATTTGCTCTATCGACTGGATTAGCGACGGCTGGGCTGGGCCTTTCTGCTTCTAGTTGTTTCTTACGTTCATATGCTTCCCGCACCTGAAGATCAGAGCTCATGGTATTTTGTGTAACACGATCAGCTGCTCCAAAATTTGTATTTTGACTGGATAAATTGGCGTCAACCAATTCTTTTGCTCGCTGTTCATTAATCTTGGCTGCTGAAGATTCTCCTGCTGCATTTGCTCCTTGATTTCCTTCTGCTTTTGCTCCTGCCGTAGAACCTATGACACTTGCTATATAATTTTCAAAAGTAGTATATTGACCGTTAACAAATTTAGGAATAATTTTACTTGGTATTGCAAAATTTCTCTTGCAATCTAGCTGTTGCGTCCATTTACCATCTTTAAAAATATTTGTTACCTTATATACCTGGTAGATACCAGACACTGT
>OGWL01000014.1_pt1 | contig 26121 bp, 21 predicted proteins | sample 1576031 | NCBI WGS metagenome assembly OGWL01 (sample SAMN07581535, study PRJEB24739) | freshwater metagenome | place: Singapore | collected 2015-01
TCACAACGAACGGTATCTAGAAGAACGAAAAGGCGCATGAGCATGGCTATGGGGGGTAGTTTAGCAAAATACGACGTTGACATGAAGCGGGCAAGGGATTTTGTCGCCAAGTATAATATTCAAAATAAAATTAAACCTGCTAGTCAGCCTAAAATTGAAATCAAATCTTCTGGTGAAGATAAAGATTTAGAATACACAATTTCTGTAGAAAAAACTCCAGACATAAAAAAAATTGAGTTAGAAAAAATAAATCTTACTGATTATAAATTAAAAATAGAAAAAAAAGATTTGGAAGAAAGAATTAATTTATTAGCAGAAGGTCAAAAAAAATATATCAATAAAAATGAAGGAGAAAAGTCAATTAAAGGGGATTTGGTAGTTTTCGATTTTGAGGCAACTGTTAACGGCAAAGCCTTTGATGGAAATAAAGGAGAAAAAGTTCAAATTATTTTAGGGAAAGAACTTTTTATTAAAGGTTTTGATGAACAAATTTTAGGATGTAAAGCTAATGAGAAAGTAAATGTTAAGATAAATTTACCAGAAAATTATCCCAATAAAGAGCTGGCTAACAAAACTGCAATATTTAATTGCAAAATATTGGATGTTAAAAAATCAGAGTCAGTAGTTATAGATGATCAATTTGCAAAAAATTTAGGTGCAAAAGATTTAAGCGATTTAAAAATTCTTTTAGAAAAGCAACTTTCTAAAGAACAGTCATCAATTACAGAAACAATCGTTAGAAAAGAAATTTTAGATTATTTAGATGAAAACTGTAAATTTGATTTGCCAGAAGATTTGGTAAAAAATGAACAAGAAATAGTTAAACATAGTTTTATTCATGAAAAAGCTCATAAAGATGAACCTCATGATGATCATAAACATGGACATGATCATTCAAATATAAAACTTACTAAAGAAGAAGAGGAAGATATTTTAGATATTTCAAGAAGAAGAGTGAAGCTAGCTTTGGTACTAAATCAAATTGGAGAAGATTATAAAATCCAAGTCACGACACAAGAACTTCAGCAGGAATTACAAAAACAAATGAGTATGTATCCTGGTCAGGAAAAACAAATTAGAGATTATTATCAAAAAAATCCTTCAGAAATAACAAGACTTAGAGGACCGATTTATGAAGATAAAATTGTTGAGTTAGTTAAATCTAAAGCTAAAGTTATCGTTAAAGAAGTTAATAAAAAAGAATTAGAGGAACTTGTAAAAGATTTATCATCTAATCTTAAGTCTAAATCATCAACTAAGTCAGCAAAGATTAGTAATGATAAATCAAAAAAAGATACAAAATTAGAGGATAAATCAAAATCCATAAAAAAGATTAGTAAAAAATAAACAAAGCCTATAGAATCTGATTCTATTATGAAAGATCAGATTGATATCCAAATGAATACTCTTATTCCAATGGTGGTTGAACAAACCAGCAGAGGAGAGAGAGCTTATGATATATATTCTAGACTATTAAAAGAGAGAATTATTTTTCTAGTAGGACCGGTACACTCTCATGTCGCAAGTTTAGTTTGCGCTCAATTACTTTTTTTAGAATCTGAAAATCCAAAGAAAGAAATTTTTTTGTATATTAATAGTCCAGGTGGTGTTGTTACTGATGGTCTTGGAATTTATGATACTATGCAGTATGTTAAATCTCCCGTTTCAACAATTTGTATAGGACAGGCAGCTTCTATGGGTTCTTTTTTATTAGCAGCAGGAGAAAAAGGCCATCGATTTTCTCTGCCTAACGCTCGTATAATGGTTCATCAACCTTCTGCAGGTTTTCAGGGTCAAGCGACTGATATTCAAATTCATGCAAATGAAATCTCATATGTAAAGAAACGACTAAATGAAATTTATTCTAAACACACAGGCAGAGATGTTAAGTCAATTCAAGAAGCTTTAGAGAGAGATAAATTTATGAGTCCAGAGGAAGCGAAAGATTTTGGAATTATTGACAAAGTAGTAGAAAAGAAGGCCGATTAATAAAATTATATATATAATTTACACACAAAATAGAGGTCAGATTCAACTTAGACTTGCTTTTAGATGCAAGTCATTGTTTTATAAAACCTTACTGATTCGATCTTTTTAAACATGGCTAAAGATAACAAAAATACTCTTTATTGTTCCTTCTGCGGAAAAAGTCAGCATGAAGTTAGAAAACTTATAGCTGGACCTACAGTTTTTATATGTGATGAATGTGTCGAGCTATGTATGGACATCATCAAAGAAGAAAACAAAAGTAATTTTGTAAAAGATGATGCTGGAGTTCCAACTCCAAAAGAAATTTGTAAAGTTTTAGATGAGTACGTTATTGGACAAGATAAAGCAAAAAAAGTTTTATCTGTTGCAGTACACAATCACTATAAAAGATTAAATCAAGACTCCAAAAGTAGCAAAGATGTTGAAATTTCAAAATCTAACGTATTACTGATTGGTCCCACAGGTTGTGGAAAAACTTTATTAGCACAAACTCTTGCAAAAATTTTAGATGTACCATTCACTATGGCTGATGCCACAACATTAACAGAAGCTGGTTATGTCGGGGAAGATGTTGAAAATATTATTTTAAAATTATTACAAGCTGCTGATTATAATGTTGAAAAGGCACAAAGAGGAATTGTTTATATAGATGAAGTTGATAAAATTAGTAGAAAAACAGAGAATCCTTCTATTACAAGAGATGTATCTGGAGAGGGAGTTCAGCAAGCACTTTTAAAAATTATGGAAGGGACTGTTGCAAGCGTTCCACCTCAAGGTGGAAGAAAGCATCCGCAACAGGAGTTTTTACAAGTTAATACTACAAATATTCTTTTTATATGCGGAGGAGCTTTTGGAGGGTTAGAAAAAATAGTTTCATTGAGAAGTAAAGGAACTGCAATGGGATTTGGTGCTACAATTAGAGAGCACGATAATAAAAACACAGGTCAAATATTAAAAGAGTTGGAGCCTGAAGATTTATTAAAATTTGGTTTAATACCAGAATTTATAGGAAGACTCCCAATTGTTGCAACACTAGATGATTTAAATGAAGAAGCATTAATTAAAATTTTACAAGAACCAAAAAATGCACTTCTTAAACAATATGCTAAACTTTTTGAAATTGAAGGAGCTAAGCTTACTTTTACTAAAGACTCTTTATCTGCCATTGCAAAAAAAGCTTTAGTTAGAAAAACGGGGGCCAGGGGACTTAGATCGATCTTGGAAGATATTTTACTTGAAACAATGTTCGAACTTCCTTCACAATCTAATATTAGTGAAGTTGTGATAAATAAAGACGTTGTCGAAGGAAAAATAAAACCATTACTTACTTACTCAAAGAAAAACAATCAAACCTCAAGCACTCCAATTAATAAAGAGAGTAAAATAGGGTAGTTATTCACAGTTGAAATAATATAAACCATCCCCATATAGAAGTTAGTTTGTTATAAACCTAACTAATAGTATTATTAACACATGGATATTAAGGACTCACAAAAATTTAATCAAAGCCAATATCCCGTTTTACCGTTGAGAGATATTGTTGTTTTTCCAGGTATGGTAGTTCCTCTTTTTGTTGGAAGAGAAAAGTCTATTAATGCTCTTAATAGTGTGATGGATAAATATAAGAAAATTATCCTCGCAGCTCAAAAAAGTCATGATGTTGATGATCCAAAAGATAATGAAATTTACCAAGTGGGCTGCCTAGGTGAAATATTACAATTATTAAAACTTCCAGATGGAACTGTTAAAATTTTAGTAGAAGGAAAAGAAAGAGTAAAAATTAATCAGTATCATAATGAAGAAAAGAATTATCTATTAGCTTCCTGCTCAACTTTAGTTGATGAACTTGGTAAAGAAGATTTATCATTATTATCAAAAGCAGTTTTAAATAAATTTGATAAATTAGTAAAAGTTTCCAAAAAAGTATCTGAAGAAGGGCTTGAAACTATTAAAGATACTAAAGAGCCATCCAAAGTTGCCGATGCAATAGCAAATCAATTACAAATTAGTTTAGTAGAAAAACAAAAAATTTTAGAAAATTTATCAGTACAGAATAGACTTGAATCTCTCCTAACTTTTATTGAAAGTGAAATTGAAGTTTTATCAGTTGAAAAAAAGATTAGGGGTAGAGTTAAAAATCAAATGGAAAAAACTCAAAGAGAGTATTATTTAAATGAACAGTTAAAAGCTATTCAAAAAGAACTAGGTGAGACCGAAGATGGAAAAGATGAAATTCAAAATCTAGAAGAGGCTATTAAAAAAGCCAAAATGACAAAAGAAGCTGAAGAAAAGTCTTTGGCTGAATTAAAAAAATTAAAATCAATGAGCCCAATGTCAGCAGAGTCTACAGTAGTTAGAAATTACTTAGATTGGATGGTTTCGTTGCCTTGGGGAAAAACTTCAAAAGTTAATACCGATATTAATAATGCAAAAAAAATTCTTGATGAAGATCATTATGGTTTAGAAAAAGTTAAAGATAGAATTTTAGAATTTTTAGCTGTTCAGAGTAGAATTAACAAAATTAAAGGTCCTATTCTTTGTTTAGTAGGAGCGCCTGGCGTTGGAAAAACTTCTTTAGGTAAATCTATTGCTAAAGCTACAGGAAGAGAATTTGTAAGAATGTCGTTAGGCGGAATAAGAGATGAAGCAGAAATCAGAGGTCACAGAAGAACTTACATTGGATCTTTGCCTGGAAAAATAATTCAGATGATGAAAAAGTCTGGAAAAAATAATCCTTTAATTTTATTGGATGAAATTGATAAAATTGGTAACGATTATAGAGGAGACCCTTCATCAGCATTATTAGAAGCATTAGATCCTGAGCAAAATACAACATTTAATGATCATTATCTTGAAGTGGATTACGATTTATCAAATGTAATGTTTGTTACTACAGCAAATACATTAAATATTCCCGGTCCATTACTGGACAGAATGGAAGTTATCAGAATCTCCGGCTACACAGAGGATGAAAAAATGGAAATTGCCAAAAAATATCTTTTGCCAAAACAAATTAAAGAAAATGGATTAAAGTCTGGAGAGTGGTCAGTTTCTGATGAAGCTTTAAAAGGTATTATTAGATATTATACAAGAGAGTCAGGAGTTAGAAGCTTAGAAAGAGAAATTTCAAAATTAGCAAGAAAAGGTGTTAAAGACATTGTTACAAAAACTAAAGATATAATTAAAATTGATGAAAAAAATCTCAATGACTATCTTGGAGTTAAAAAATTTAAATACGGTGAGATTGAAAATAAAGATGGAACAGGAATTGTAACTGGTCTCGCTTGGACTGAAGTTGGTGGAGAATTATTAACTATTGAATCTGTGATTATGCCTGGAAAAGGAAAGATGGAGATCACTGGAAAATTAGGCGAAGTCATGCAAGAGTCTGTTAAAGCTGCAAAATCATTCGTAAGATCAAGATGTTTGGAATATGGAATTATTCCCCCAGTTTTTGAAAAAAAAGACATCCACATTCACGTACCTGAAGGGGCGACACCAAAAGATGGACCTTCCGCTGGTATTGCGATGGTTACTTCTATCGTTTCATCTTTAACTGCAATTCCAGTTAAAAGAGATGTTGCTATGACAGGCGAAGTAACTTTAAGAGGAAGAGTTCTTCCAATCGGTGGATTAAAGGAGAAATTATTAGCCGCACTTAGAGGAGGAATTAAAACTGTTTTAATTCCAGATGAGAATGAAAAAGATTTAGCTGAAATACCTAAAAATGTAATTGAAGGTTTAAAAATTATTCCAGTAAAAACAGTGGACGAAGTATTAAAGATTGCTTTAACTAAAAATTTGACACCAGTAGATTGGGTTGAGATTGATCTTTCGCAAACTCAAAAAGGAAATCAACTTCCAAGTGAAAGACCTGTTAATTAACACTATTTAATATTTAAATATTCAATAAAACTTCTTAAAGAAATCACTATTAAATAAATTCCAAATATTTTTGTGATTAAATTTCTACTTACTTTATGAACAACTCTAGCCCCCAAAGGAGCCATTAACATAGTCACTGGTACAAAAACTAAAAACCCTGCAAGATTAAAATAACCAAAGCTAAATGGAGAATTAACTTTCGCAAAAATTGCTCCACTTGAAATCATGCTAACAGTTCCGGAAATTGCAATCAAAATTCCAATAGCTGCAGATGTTCCAATGGCCTTTCTCATGTCATAACCAAATAATCTCATAAAAGGCACGGATAATGAACCTCCACCAATACCTAAGGGTACTGAAATAAAACCAATAAAATTACCAATTATAATTTTATAAATTTTTGGAATATTTCTTTCGGTTTCCTCTAATTTTGATTTTAAAAATAAAAAAAACAAACCTACTAAAAATGCAAATAATGAAAAAAATAAAACTAAATTTGCTGTTTTAAGATTTGAAGCTAAGAATGTTCCAATAATAACTCCCAAAACAATATAAATACCAAAAGATTTAATTAGACCAAAATCAACAGCATTAAATTTCATGTGCGTTCTTGTCGACATGATTGAAGTTGGAATTATAATTGCAAGTGAAGTTCCTAAAGCCAAGTGCATTTTAGTTTCCATTTCAAAATGAAGAAATGTAAATGCATAATACAAAGCGGGCACCATTACTAAGCCACCGCCTACACCAAGAAGACCTGCCATGAATCCAGCAACCGATGCTGCTATCATCATTACAATTAAAAGATAGAAAATTTGTGACCAATCTATAAATGTTGATTAATTTATATATTTTTGATTAATACATAAAAGTTAATATTCATAAATGAAAATAATTAAAAAATATTGGTATATAATTCCTCTATTATTAATAATTTGGTATTTTTATCCTAGTGATTATCTAAAAAACTGCGTAAGTGATTTTAAAAATAAACAGACATTCTATAAAAATCAATTTGCTGATCAATATGGTTTAATTACTTGTTCAAAGATTAAAAAAGATGATCAAAACACATTTAACCTTTTAAAAGGAAAAGTTTTCTCAAAAACTACTGCTTTTAAAAAGTATTTACCTAAGTAATTATTATTTTCACTTTCACTAATTATTGTTATACAAGTTTTTTTATATTTAGGGCGATTAGCTCAGTTGGTAGAGCATCTCGTTTACACCGAGAGGGTCGGGAGTTCGAGTCTCTCATCGCCCACCATTAATTATTTTTTTTAAGGGCATCTAGTTCATTGGTAGAACACTTGCTCGACACGCAAGGGGTGGTAAGTTCGATTCTTACGATGCCCACCATTAGGATATGGATAAACTGTTTGTTTACGGAACTTTAATGCCAAATAATAAAAATTTTTTTATTTTAAAAAATATTTTAGGAAATTGGCAAAAAGCTTTCACTTTTGGTTCTGTTAAGAAAATAAAGTTAGAAAAAGATTTTGAATATGATGCAATTATTCCAAATACAAAAGCAGATAAAATTAATGGTTATTTATTAACCTCATTCGGTCTTAAGTATCTATGGAAAAAATTAGATTGTTATGAAGGAAAACATTATCAAAGAACAATCACTGATGTGTATTTAAAGAATAACCAAAAAACAGAAGCCTATATTTATTCTCTTAAAATTGCTGAGTTATAATTTATAAGACTTTTTGAAGAATTCTGTGTATAAATTTACTCAGTAATTTTAAATTGTGGTGACAGCATAATTTTGGCTGCACTACTTTTTTTAGGGGGTGTAGCTCAGCTTGGTTAGAGCGCCTGCCTGTCACGCAGGAGGCCGCGGGTTCGAGTCCCGTCACTCCCGCCAGAATAAATACTTAAAATATGAGTTCAACTTTTTTTAATTCTTTTGCAGTTTTATTTGTTGCTATAGATGCAGCAGGAATTGGACCTTTATTTTTATTATTAACTGAAGGAGCAACAAGAGATCAAAGATTTAAGATTGCAATTAAATCATCTCTAATTGCTTTTTCTGTATTAATTATTTTTGCATACGGAGGTAAATTTTTTTTTAACTGGATCGGGGTATCAATAAATTCTCTTAAAATTGCAGGGGGGATAATTTTATTTATTATTTCAATTGAAATGCTTTTAGATAAAAGAAGATTAAGAAGAGAAGAGAGCGCTAATAAAGTTTTAAGTGAAAAAACTATAGAAGAAATTTCAATTTTTCCGCTCGCAATTCCTTTGATTGCTGGACCTGCTGCCTTAACTTCTGTTTTACTTTTAGTAAATGCAAGTTCAAAAGATCCAGAAAGATTAATAATGGTTTATATTGCTTTAACTGCAGTAATGGTAGTAACTTTTTTTCATATGATATTTTCTGCAATTCTTGCAAACTATACAAGTAAAAATATTCTCAATGTATTTTCACGAGTGATAGCTTTAATTTTAGCATCTCTTGCAATTCAATTTATTGTAGATGGAATTAAATCAAGTTTTGGATTTTAATTTTTCTTTTGAAGTAATCTAAAAATACCTAAAGTTACTGAGACTGCATTAGAAACATTTAAGCTCTCAATTTCTTTATTTATTTGAATTTTAATAAGATGATCGCAATTTTCTTTTACTAACCTCCTAAGACCATCTCCCTCAGATCCAAAAACAAAAACATTCTGGTTAGACCACTTTTGGTCTTCAATATTTTCTTTTGCATTGCCATCTAGCCCATATACCCAATAATTATTTTTCTTTAAAAGTTCTAGCGCATTTGTAATATTTGATACTGGAATAATATTTACCATCTCCATTGCACCACTTGCGCTCTTGTACATCATCTTGTTTTTAGGATTATAATTTTTCTCTAAAAGAATAACAGCATCAATATTAAAAGCGCTACAAGATCTAATTATCGATCCTATATTTCTTTGATCTGTAATATCATCTAGTACAACCAATGTATTTTTTGAATTATTTTTAATCTTTAAGTATTCTTTTAACTCTATTGCCGGAATACTTTCTATTTCAGCAGCAATACCTTGATGAACAATACTTTCATTAATAAAAATTTTATCTATTTCTTTTTTGTCTTTAATCTCAATTATGATTTTTTTGTTGAAGTTTTTAGGATTAAAATCTTTTTCATTTTCTTCTGTAATAATAAGCTTATTTATTTTTCTTTTAGGGTTTTTGATGGCAGACAAAACTGCGTGTTTACCACCTATCCAAAATGCACCTGTTTTCATTGATTTAATTGTTATAACTATCTTAATTTGAGTTAAAAATGTATTGCATTAATATTGCTCACTAATTATATTCCGCATAATTTTAAGCTTCAAAATCGCAATAGTGTGGTTAGGAAGTTGTGTTGTAAAATTTTTCTTTTTAGAACACTTGAAAGCCACTCAAAGCAAAACCTCCGTCGTTTTGTGAAAAATTGGAGGGGTGACCGAGTGGTTAAAGGTGACGGTCTGTAAAACCGTTGGCTCCGGCCTACGAAGGTTCGAATCCTTCCCCCTCCACCATGAGGGAGTGTTTGAAGAAAAGAAATGTTGGCAACAAAATAAAATTAGGAGTAAAGTTTGGTTACGCGGGTGTAGTTCAATGGTAGAACTCCAGCCTTCCAAGCTGGTTGTGAGAGTTCGATTCTCTTCACCCGCTCCAGATTAAAATTAATAATAAACTGAGAGGTGTAGAAAAAGTAAATGTCTAAGGAAAAATTTCAAAGAACGAAACCACATTGTAATATTGGAACTATTGGTCATGTCGATCATGGTAAAACAACTTTAACGGCCGCGATCACAAAAGTTCTTGCAAAAACTGGAGGAGCAAAATTTGTTGCTTACGATCAGATTGATAAAACACCTGAAGAAAAAGCAAGAGGTATTACTATTTCTACAGCTCACGTTGAATATGAAACAGGAAAACGTCACTATGCACACGTTGACTGTCCTGGACATGCCGATTATGTGAAAAACATGATCACAGGTGCTGCACAAATGGATGGAGCTATTTTAGTTGTGAATGCAGCTGATGGTCCAATGCCACAAACTAGAGAACATATTCTTTTAGCTAGACAAGTCGGAGTTCCAGCTCTTGTTGTTTTTTTAAATAAAGTTGACACCGTTAATGACAAAGAACTTTTAGATCTTGTTGAAATGGAAATTAGAGAACTTCTAACTTCTTATGGATATCCAGGAGACAAAACTCCAATTGTTAAAGGATCAGCATTAAAAGCTATCGAAGGTGACGCCGAACTTGGAGAAAAACCAATTCTCGCTTTAATGGATGCTGTTGATGCATTTATTCCACAACCTAATAGACCAAAAGACAAACCATTCCTAATGCCAATAGAGGATGTATTTTCAATTTCTGGTCGAGGAACAGTTGTTACAGGTAGAATTGAATCAGGAATGATTAAAACTGGTGAAGAAATGGAAATCATCGGAATTAGAGCTACACAAAAATCTGTTTGTACTGGCGTTGAGATGTTTAGAAAACTTCTAGACTCAGGTGAAGCAGGAGATAACGTTGGTATTCTTTTAAGAGGAATTGAGCGTGATCAAGTAGAAAGAGGACAAGTTTTGGCAAAGCCAGGATCTATTAAACCTCACACAAAATTTGAAGCTCAAGCTTATATTCTGAAAAAAGAAGAGGGTGGAAGACACACTCCATTCTTTACTAAATATCGTCCTCAGTTCTATTTTAGAACTACAGACGTTACAGGAGAAGTTGCATTACCAGCAGGTGTTGAAATGATTATGCCAGGAGATGATGCAAAAATGACTGTTACTTTAATCACTCCAATTGCGATGGATAATAATTTGAAATTTGCGATTAGAGAAGGAGGCAGAACCGTGGGAGCTGGAGTAGTTACTAAGATTATAGAATAAATCTTAGGAGTGTAGCTCAATTGGTAGAGCGCCGGTCTCCAAAACCGGAGGTTGCGGGTTCAAGTCCCTCCACTCCTGCCACAGATTATTAAATATGTTTAATCCTATTCAGTTTTTGAGATCTGTTAAGCAGGAGGCTTTAAAAATAACTTGGCCAACAAGAAAAGAAACAACTATTGGAGCATTAACTGTTTTTGTTATGTCTGTGATAGCAGCTTTATTTTTTTTGTTACTGGACCAAATTTTTAAACTAGGTCTAAATTATTTATTGGGAATTTAATTTATGATGAAATGGTACATTATTCAGGCTCATTCAGGAGCAGAAAAAAAAGTTGCCAGTCTAATTCCTGAAAAACTTGAAAAAGAAGGTTTAGCTCATCACTTTGAGCAGACATTGGTTCCAACTCATGAAGTTACTGAGGTAAAAAAAGGAAAGAGAACAACTTCTGAGAAAAAATACTTTCCGGGTTATTTTTTAGCTAAACTAGATATGAATGATCAAGTTTATCATTTAATAAAATCAATCAAAAGAATTACTGGTTTCTTAGGTGTTCCTGGAAAACCTACACCAATATCTGAAGCCGAAGTTACTAAGATTATGGGAAAAATTGAAGACGGAGCTCTTAAACCTTCAACAAGTATAAGTTTTGATATTGGAGAACAAGTAAGAGTATGTGATGGACCATTTGCTTCATTTAGTGGTTTAGTAGAGGGAGTAGATGAAGAAAAGTCTAGACTAAAGGTTTCTGTTTCTATATTTGGTAGGCCCACACCTGTAGAGTTAGAATACGGACAGGTAGAAAAGATTTAAGTATGGCTAAAGAAGTTTCTGGAATTTTAAAATTACAAATTAAAGGTGGGCAAGCTAATCCCGCTCCTCCTGTTGGACCTGCTCTTGGACAAAGAGGTGTAAATATTATGGAATTTTGTAAGTCATTTAATGACAAAACTAAATCCTTAATGGGACAACCAGTTCCAGTTGTTATTACAATATATAAAGACAAGAAATTTGATTTTATTATTAAAACTCCACCTGCATCATTTTTAATTAAAGAAGCTATTAAACTTAAGAGCGGCTCTAAAGAACCAGGAAGAGTTATTGCAGCATCTATAACCAAGGCTCAGCTAAAAAAAATTGCCGAAATTAAGATGAAAGATTTAAATGCTTTTGACATTGAACAAGCGATCAAAATTATTGCCGGCTCAGCAAGATCAATGGGAGTTGAGGTAAAAGATTAATGTCAAAAAAACATTCAAAAAGATTTTCAGCTTTAATCAAAGGACATGACAAGACAAAAGAGCTTGCGCTGTCCGAAGCTATAAAATTATTAAAAACAAAATCAAATACAAAATTTTCAGAATCTATGGAAGCAATCTTTTTTTTAAATATTGATAAAGCCAAGACAGATCAAAATTTAAGAACAGTAGTAGATTTACCAAATGGAAATGGAAGAAAAGTTAAAGTCGCAGTTATTTGTGGTAATGATAAATTAAATGAAGCTAAATCTTCAGGAGCTGAAATATCTGGATCAGAAGATTTAATTAATGAAATCAATTCAGGAAAAGTAAATTTTGATGTATTAATTTCAACGCCTGACATGATGGCTAAAGTAGGAAAGCTTGGAAAAGTTTTAGGACCCAAAGGATTAATGCCCAATCCAAAATTAGGAACTGTTGCAAAAGATATAAAGTCTACTGTAGATGCGATTAAAAAAGGTAGAATTGAAATTAAATGTGATAAAGATGGAAATTTAGGCCTATCAATAGGTAAAGTTAAATTCTCTGACAAAGAATTATCTGAAAACTTTAAAAGTGTTTATGAAGTTGTTTCCAAAGAAAAACCTGCTGGTATTAAAGGTAATTTTATAAATTCAATTTATTTATCTACAACTATGGGCCCTTCAGTTAAACTTCAACTTTCGAGTATTTAATGAATAAAGAGCAAAAAAATATATATGTAAATGATTTAAAATCTGTCATTGCAGCCAATGAAGGAATTTTAGTTTATCATTATGAAGGTATTACCGTTAAAGATTTAGAGAGTCTACGTGCTAAAATGAGAGAGAGCGGCGCTTTTTTAAAAATTACAAAAAATAGAATTACAAAAATTGCACTTAAAGGATCTAAGGCTGAAAAGTTAGAGAAATTTTTTAAAGGACCAACGGCTATTGCTTGTTCAAAAGATCCAATTACTCTTGCAAAGACTTTAGTTACTTTTTCTAAAGGAAATGAAAAGTTAAAAATTCTTGGTGGTCTAATGGATGAAAAGTTATTAGAGCCATCAGATGTTGCCCATATAGCAACCTTACCTACTTTAAATGAGGCAAGAGCTAAAATTGTAGGTATTTTAGCAGCTCCTGCTCAAAAAATTGTAAGTATTTTGCTTGCACCAAGCGCAAAAATAGTTAATTTGATGCACGCAAAAAATTTAAAAAATTAAACCCACTAGGATATTTATAATGCCAGACTTAAATAAAATTGTAGAAGAATTATCTAAACTTACTGTTGTTGAAGCAGCAGAACTTTCAAAAACCTTAGAAGAAAAATGGGGAGTTTCAGCAGCAGCTCCAGTTGCAGTAGCCGCACCAGCAGCTGCAGCAGGCGGGGCAACAGCCGAAGAAAAAAATGATTTTATAGTTAATCTTGTTTCATCAGGCGATAACAAGATTGGAGTGATTAAAGAAGTAAGAGCGTTTACTGGTTTAGGTTTAAAAGAAGCTAAAGATTTAGTTGAAGGTGCACCAAAACAACTTAAAGCTGGCGTTAGTAAAAAAGATGCTGACGATGTTAAAAAGAAACTTGAAGCAGTTGGCGCAAAAGTAGAACTTAAGTAAATTTAAATTTTTTTTAGAGCCGGATAATAAAATATTCGGTTAATAAACTATGTTGTTATCTTTTACAGATAAGAAAAAAGTTAGAAAAAGTTTTGGTAAATTAGAAAATATACTTAACATTCCCGATTTAATAGAAGTTCAAGTCAACTCATATAAAAATTTTTTAGAACCAAATATAGAACACAAAGCTGATTCCGGAATTACAAAAGTATTTAAAGATATATTTCCAATAGAAGAATTTTCAGGACTTGCAACTATAGAATATATTTCATATCGATTTGAAAAACCAAAATACACAGTTGAAGAGTGTAATCAAAGAGGACTTACTTATTCAGCAGCATTAAAAGCGACACTTAGGTTAGTTGCTTATGATATCAACGAAGAAAAGCAAACAAAACAAGTTTTGTCGGCCAAAGAACAGGAAGTTTATATGAGCGATATTCCTCTAATGACTCCTAGAGGAACATTTGTAGTAAATGGAATAGAAAGAGTTTGTGTAAATCAAATGCATAGAAGTCCAGGAGTTTTTTTCGACCATGATAAAGGAAAGACACATTCAAGTGGTAAATTATTATTCAGTTGTAGAGTTATTCCTTACAGAGGATCTTGGTTAGATTTTGAATACGATACAAAAGATATTTTAAATTTTAGAATTGATAGAAAAAGAAAGTTACCAGTAACGACTTTATTAATGGCTCTTGGTTACAACCGAGATGATATTTTGAGTCTTTTTTATGAAAATATTAGATACGACTTGACCTCAGATGATGAATGGAAAACAAAGTTTACACCGGAAAATTTTAGAAATTATAAGTTAAAAAATGATTTAATTAACGCTGAAACCAAAAAAGTTGTTATTAAAAAAGATACAAAAGTTTTGTATCCCATGGCATTAAAATTAAAGAAAGAAGGACTTAATAGTTATTTAGTTAAGACTCCTGATTTATTTGGTAAGTATTTAGCAAACGATATTATTAACGAAAAAACAGGAGAAGTAATTGCCGAGTCTGGAGATGAAATTTCTAATGATTTAATAACTAAACTTACAGATCTTAAAACAAAAACAATTTATTTACTTGATATTGATGGCGTAAATAGAGGCCCTTTTTTAAGAAATACCCTAGCTATTGATAAAAATCTTAATCAAGATGAGGCTAGTATGGATATCTATCGTGTTTTAAGACCAGGAGAGCCACCTACAATAGATACAGCTAAAAATTTATTTGGAAACTTATTCTTTAATCACACAAGATATGACCTTTCAGAAACAGGTCGAGTTAAGATGAATGCAAGAATGGACATTGATTGTGATCCAAAATTGACAGTTCTTAGAAAAGAGGACATCGTTACTATTGTTAAACATATGTTGGACCTTAAAGATGGAAAAGGTGAAGTAGATGATATTGACCATCTTGGAAATCGTAGACTTAGATCTGTTGGTGAACTTGTAGAAAATCAATTTAGAATTGGATTAATAAGAATGGAGAGAGCTATTAAAGAAAAAATGGCATCTGTTGAAATTGATTCTGTAATGCCACAAGATTTAATTAATGCAAAACCAATTGCAGCTTGTCTTAAAGAGTTTTTTGGCACTTCTCCATTATCTCAATTCATGGATCAAACTAATCCACTTGCTGAGATTACTCATAAAAGAAGAGTATCAGCTCTTGGACCTGGAGGATTAAATAGAGAGAGAGCAGGATTTGAAGTTCGAGATGTTCATCCTACTCATTATGGAAGAATATGTCCTATCGAAACGCCAGAAGGTCCAAATATTGGATTAATTAATAGTTTAGCAACTTATTCAAGAATTAACAAATATGGTTTCATTGAAAGTCCATATAGAAAAGTTGTTAATGGAAAAGTTACAAAAGAAATTCATTATTTATCTGCAATGGAAGAAGGAAAATATACAATTGCTCAAGCTAACTCTCCATTAAACAAAGATAATACTTTTGTTGATGATTTAGTTTCTTGCAGAAAATCCTTGGGATTTGAATTAGCAAAACCTGAGAACGTTGATTTTATGGATGTTTCGCCAAAACAAGTTGTGTCAGTTGCTGCAGCTTTAATTCCATTCTTAGAAAATGATGATGCTAATAGAGCTTTAATGGGATCGAATATGATGAGACAAGCAGTTCCTCTAATTAAAAACGAATCTCCTTTAGTTGGAACAGGAATAGAAAAAGATGTTGCTGTAGATTCAGGAGCAACACTAGTTGCTAAAAGAGATGGAATTGTAGATAAAATTGACGGGAAAAGAATTGTTGTCAAAGTAACTAGTGAAAAAGATCTTACAAAATCTGGTGTTGATATTTATAATTTAAGCAAATTTCAAAGATCCAATCAGAACACATGTATTAATCAAAGACCACTAGTTAAAGTAGGCGATAAAATTAGAAAAGGCGATGTTATTGCAGATGGTCCTTCTACTCAATTTGGTGAATTAGCATTAGGTAAAAACGTAATGGTAGCATTTATGCCATGGCGTGGTTACAACTTTGAGGACTCGATACTTATTTCTGAGAGATGCGTCACAGATGATGTTTTTACTTCAATTCATATTGAAGAATATAGCGTTATGGCTAGAGATACAAAACTTGGGCCTGAAGAAATTACAAGAGATATTCCAAACACTGCTGAGGAAAATCTAATTAATTTAGATGAATCTGGCGTTGTTTATGTTGGAGCAGAAGTTAAACCTGGCGATATATTAGTTGGAAAAGTTACTCCAAAAGGAGACTCCCCAGTTAATGCTGAAGAAAAGCTATTAAGAGCAATTTTCGGAGAAAAAGCAATCGATGTAAGAGATACATCTTTAAAAATGCCTTCAGGAACAAATGGGGTTGTGGTTGAAGTTAGAGTATTTAATAGACATGGAATTGAAAAAGACGAAAGAGCAATTTCTATTGAAAGAGCTGAAATCGAGTCAGTACAAAACGATAAAAATGCTGAAGAAGAAATATTAGAATCTAACATTAAGGCTAGAGTAAAAAGTACTTTAGTTTCTGCTAAACTTGATGAGGATTTTAAATCATTAAAAAAAGGGACTATTTTATCAGAAGATAATTTATCTGAATTATCAGCGAATGAATTATTTAAATTACTAATTGAGGATAAAAAAATTCAATCAAATTTAGCAATTTTAAAAGAACAATTTGTTAAAGCAAAAAAAGATATTCAAACTAGATTTGAAGACCAGGTGGACAAAATTCAAAAAGGTGATGATTTATTACCAGGTGTTATGAAAATGGTAAAAGTTTTTGTTGCTATGAAGAGAAAACTTCAAGCGGGAGATAAAATGGCAGGAAGACATGGTAATAAAGGAGTTATTAGTCGAATTGTTCCAGTTGAAGATATGCCATACATGAATGATGGAAGACCAGTTGATATTGTTTTAAATCCATTAGGCGTTCCAAGTCGTATGAACGTTGGTCAAATTTTAGAGACACATTTAGGATGGGCTTGTTCTGAAATGGGAGAAAAAATTAAAAAATTAATTGAAGGCGTTCAAAGAAATTCTTCAAAAAAAGAAGAATTAAAAAATTATTTAGGAAAAATTTATAAAGGAGAAGTGGGAGATGAGATTAAAAATTTATCTGATTTAGAACTTAGTGAGTTAAGTTACAATTTATCAAGCGGTGTTCCTATAGCAACTCCAGTTTTTGATGGAGCTAGCGTAAATGATGTTACTGATATGTTAAAATTTTGTGGATTGCCTGAAACTGGACAGACCGATTTATATGATGGAAGAACAGGTGAAAAAATTGATCGTCAAGTTACAGTTGGAATTATTTATATGTTAAAATTAGCCCACATGGTTGATGATAAAATTCATGCTCGTTCTACTGGCCCTTACAGTTTAGTTACACAGCAACCACTTGGTGGAAAAGCTCAATTTGGCGGCCAAAGATTTGGAGAAATGGAGGTTTGGGCGTTAGAAGCATATGGAGCCGCATATACTTTGCAGGAAATTTTAACGATTAAATCTGACGACGTTGCTGGAAGAACAAAAGTTTATGAAACCATTGTTAAAGGAGATGATGATTTTGAATCTGGAGTTCCAGAGTCTTTTAATGTCTTAATTAAAGAGATTAGATCTTTAGGTTTAAATATTGAATTAACAAATTAAATTATGAGTAAAGAATTAACAAATTTATTTAAAAAAAATATCAATAAAGATAATTTTAATAATATTAAAATTTCTTTAGCAAGCCCTGAGAAGATTAAATCTTGGTCATTTGGTGAAATTAAAAAACCAGAAACTATAAATTATAGAACATTTAAACCTGAGAAAGACGGATTATTTTGTTCTAGAATATTTGGACCGGTAAAAGATTATGAATGTTTATGTGGCAAGTATAAACGTATGAAATTTAGAGGAATTATTTGTGAAAAGTGCGGTGTAGAGGTTACTAAAGCAAATGTAAGACGTGAAAGAATGGGTCACGTAGAGTTGTCAACTCCTGTTTCTCATATCTGGTTTTTAAAATCATTACCAAGCAGAATAGCTCTAGCAATGGATATGAAACTTAAAGATCTTGAGAAAGTTTTATATTTTGAAAATTTCATTATCATAGAACCAGGTCTTACTGAGTTTAAAAAAAATCAGCTAATCACAGAAGAAGAGCTATTAAAAGCACAAGAAAAATATGGCGAAGATCAGTTCTCAGCAGGAATTGGTGCCGAAGCAATTAGAGAAGTGTTGGCTGCAATTGATTTGCCTACAGAAAGAGAAAGATTAAGAGAAATATTAAAGAACACAACATCTAAAGTTGCAGAAGAAAGAACTATTAAAAGATTAAAATTAGTTGAGAATTTTATTAACTCTGGAAATAAACCGGAGTGGATGATTTTAACTGTTATACCAGTTATACCACCTGAACTTAGACCTTTAGTTCCACTAGATGGCGGAAGATTTGCAACATCTGACCTTAACGATTTATATCGAAGAGTTATTAATAGAAATAATAGATTGAAGAGACTAATGGAATTAAGAGCGCCAGATATTATAGTTAGAAATGAAAAACGTATGTTGCAAGAAGCAGTTGACGCTTTATTTGATAATGGAAGAAGAGGAAGAGTGATAACAGGCACTGGAAAAAGACCTCTTAAATCTTTAGCTGATATGCTTAAGGGTAAACAAGGACGCTTTAGGCAAAATTTATTAGGAAAAAGAGTTGATTACTCAGGAAGATCTGTAATTGTTGTAGGACCAGAATTAAAACTACATCAGTGCGGCCTTCCAAAAAAAATGGCATTAGAATTATTTAAGCCATTTATTTATGCGAAATTAGACAAACTTGGTCTAGCTACAACAATTAAGCAGGCTAAAAAAATAGTAGAAAAAGAAAAATCAGAAGTTTGGGATATTTTAGAAGAAGTTGTTAGAGAACACCCAGTTCTTTTAAACAGAGCCCCAACACTTCATAGACTAGGGATTCAAGCTTTTGAACCATTATTAATTGAAGGTAAAGCAATTCAGCTACATCCTTTAGTTACAGCTGCTTTTAATGCTGACTTTGACGGAGACCAGATGGCTGTTCACGTTCCATTAAGTATAGAGGCACAGTTAGAAGCAAGAGTATTAATGATGTCGACAAATAATATTTTAAGTCCATCAAATGGAAAACCTATTATTGTACCATCTCAAGATATGGTTCTAGGAATTTATTACATGTCGCAATTTTTTGGAGATCAAGATACTAAACCAGTTGGTTATTTCTTAAACTTAGATGAAATTTCACAAGGACTTGAAAATAAATCAATAAACGTTCATTCAAAAATCGTATCTCGATTTGAAACTGTAGATGAAAAAGGTCAACCAGTTTTTAAAACATATCAAAGTAGTGTAGGTAGATTTTTGTTAGCAAATATACTTCCAAAACATCATAAAATTACATTCGATTTAGTAAATAAATTATTAACAAAAAAACAAATTTCTGAACTTATTGATGTTATTTTTAGATACTGCGGTCAGAAAGAAACAGTCATTTTCTGCGATAGATTAATGATTATTGGTTTTCATAATGCATTTAAAGCAGGAATATCTTTTGGAAAAGATGATTTAGTAATTCCTGAATCAAAAGAGAAAATTATTACCGATGCTAAAAAAATGGTCGAGGAATATGAAACTCAATATTCCGAAGGTTTAATTACTAAAGGTGAGAAATACAATAAAGTCGTAGACCAATGGTCTAAGTGTACAGATAAAATTGCAAGTGAGATGATGAAAAATATCTCCGCTTCTAAAATAAATAAAGATGACGGATCAATAACAACTAACTCTATATTTATGATGGCAGATTCTGGCGCTAGAGGTTCAGCAGCACAGATGAAACAGTTAGCTGGTATGAGAGGTCTAATGGCAAAACCATCTGGAGAAATTATTGAAACTCCTATTATTTCAAATTTTAAAGAAGGTTTAACTGTATTGGAATATTTTACATCTACTCACGGGGCACGTAAAGGACTTGCGGATACAGCTTTAAAAACTGCAAACTCTGGATATTTAACAAGACGATTATGCGATGTATCTCAGGATGTTATAGTAAGACTTAAATTTTGTGGAACTAAAAAACATATCAACATTAGCGAAATTATAGAGGGTGGAAACATTATTGTATCTTTAACAGAAAGATCCTTAGGAAGAATTGCAGCAAAAGATATTAAAGCTCCAAACACAGGAGAAGTTATTGTTAAAGCAAAACAATTAATTGAAGAAAAACAGTGTGAATTGATGGACGCTGCAGGTGTAAAATCTATCGATGTTTATTCACCAATTACCTGTGAAGCAAAAGATGGAATTTGTTCAACATGTTATGGAAGAGATTTAGCTAGAGGCAGATTAGTATCAATCGGCGAGTGTGTAGGAATGATTGCAGCTCAATCGATTGGAGAACCCGGAACACAGCTTACAATGAGAACTTTCCACGTTGGAGGTACAGCACAAATTAAACAAGAGTCATCAATAACAGCTCCTTCAGAAGGAATACTAAAAGTTTCTAATCAAAATTTAATTGAAGATTCTAAAAAAGAATTAATAGTCATGGGAAGAAATACTGAAATTATAATTGAAAAAAATGGAACAAACGTTGCAATGTACAAAATTCCATATGGATCTAAACTTTTCACAAAACCAGATCATCCAGTCAAAAAAGGCCAAAAAATTTGCGAGTGGGATCCTTACACACTACCAGTTATTTCAGAAACAGATGGTATAGTTAACTTTGTAGATTTAATTGATGGAGCTTCAATTACTGATGCTACCGATGAAGCAACAGGAATTTCCTCTAAAGTAGTTTTAGATTGGAGAGGACAATCTAAAAATCTTGATCTTAAACCTAGAATTACATTAAGAGACAGTAAAGGCAAAGTCGTTAAAAAGGCAGATGATAATGAAGCAAGATATTATTTAGTTCCAGAAACTATTTTATCAGTAGAGGATGGAGATAAAGTTAATGCAGGAGATGTATTAGCAAGATTACCCAAAGCAACTTCTAAAACAAAAGATATTACTGGAGGATTACCAAGAGTTGCTGAATTATTCGAAGCAAGAAAGCCTAAAGAAGGAGCAATTATTGCTGAGAATGATGGTAAAATTGAATTTGGAAAAGAAGTTAGAGGTAAACTTAAAATTACAATTAAATCAAAAACAGGAATCGAATCTTCGTATTTAATTCCAAAAGGAAAACAAGTTAACTTCAATCCGGGTGAAGAAATTAAAAAAGGTGAATATTTATTAGACGGTAGTCCAGCTCCTCATGATATTTTAAGAATTTTAGGAGTTGAGGCGCTTGCAAATTATTTTATTGATGAAGTTCAAGAAGTTTACAGATTACAAGGTGTTATTATAAACGATAAACATATAGAAGTTATCGTCAGACAAATGTTAAGAAAAGTTGAAATTAAAACTTCAGGTGATACGCCATTCTTAGTTGGGGAATTAGTTGATAAAATCGACTTAGATGAATTAAATAAAAAATTAGTTTCAGAAGGCAAAACACCTGCAAAAGTAGATCCAGTGTTGTTAGGTATTACAAAAGCCTCGTTGCAAACAAAATCATTTATTTCAGCAGCCTCATTCCAAGAAACAACAAGAGTTCTTACTGAGGCAGCAATTAAAGGTAAAATTGATGTACTTCACGGCTTGAAAGAAAATGTTATTGTTGGAAGATTGATACCTGCTGGTACAGGAGATAGTACATTTAAATACTCTAAAATTGCTCGTGAAAGAGATATGGAGCTTCAAAACAGTAAAGTAAAAACCCCTGAACAATTAGAAGTTACTAAGTAGTAATTAGCTAGGTTTTTCAATACTAATTCGGCAATTCTTTATACAACTACAATTTGACCTTTCGCGTAATTTAAGTATTATGCCCAAACTTTTTTAAGGTAGCAAGTAAGGCTCTCAAGCACTTAAACTCCTACCAGATTTTAGGTTTCGACCTTATTTTCTATCCTTAAATTGTAAAACTTTTAAAAAAATTTATGCCAACGATCAATCAACTCGTTAAACGAGGTAGAGTTAAACCAAAAATAAGGAACAAAGTTCCTGCACTAGAAGCTTCACCACAAAAACGTGGAGTATGCACGAGAGTTTATACAACAACTCCAAAAAAACCTAACTCAGCATTACGTAAAGTTGCAAGAGTTCGTTTGTCTAATGGGTTTGAAGTCACAAGCTATATTCCTGGAGAAGGTCATAATTTACAGGAGCACTCAGTAGTCATGATCAGAGGCGGAAGGGTAAAAGATTTACCAGGTGTTCGTTATCACACAATTCGAGGAGTTCTTGATACTCAGGGTGTTACGAAAATGAAACAACAAAGATCAAAATACGGGGCAAAAAGACCTAAATAATTATGTCACGAAGAAGAAAACAAACAAAAAGAGATGTAAATCCAGACCCAGTTTACAAATCTAAAGTTGTGACTAAATTTATGAATTCTTTAATGTATGAAGGAAAAAAAACAGTTGCTGAAAAAATTTTATATAAAACTCTTGAATTAATAAAAGCTAAAACAAATGACGATCCAATTAAAATTTTTAATGATGCTCTTAAAAATGTAAAACCAAATTTAGAAGTTAAATCAAGAAGAGTTGGTGGAGCTACATATCAAGTGCCAGTAGATGTTAGAGCTGATAGGGCTCAGGCTTTAGCAATTCGATGGTTAATAGATGCTTCAAGAAAACGAACTGATAAGAGTATGCAAGAAAAATTAGTTAAAGAATTACTGGATGCAGCAGCTAATAAAGGTTCTGCGATCAAAAAAAGAGAAGACACTCACAAAATGGCAGAAGCAAATAAAGCTTTTGCGCATTTTAGATGGTAAATTTATGAGCGAAAAATATCCAATAGATAAATATAGAAACATTGGCATCGCAGCTCATATTGATGCTGGTAAAACTACTACTACAGAAAGAATTTTATATTACACTGGTAAAGCTCATAAAATTGGTGAAGTACATGACGGTGCAGCAACTATGGACTGGATGGAGCAAGAACAGGAAAGAGGAATAACAATTACATCAGCAGCAACAACTTGTTTTTGGAAAGGTCATAGAATTAATATTATTGATACACCTGGACATGTTGATTTTACTATTGAAGTTGAAAGATCATTAAAGGTTTTGGACGGGGCGGTTGCATGTTTTGATGGGGTTGCAGGTGTCGAACCACAGTCAGAAACCGTATGGAGACAAGCAGATAAATATAAAGTTCCAAGAATTTGTTTCGTTAATAAATTAGATAGAACTGGAGCTAATTTTTTCATGTGTGTCGACATGATTAAAGAGCGTTTAGGTGCAACTCCTATAGTACTTCAGCTTCCAATAGGTATTGAAAACACTTTTAAAGGTGTTGTTGATCTTGTGTCAATGAAAGGGGTTATTTGGCAAGATGAAAGTTTAGGCGCAAAGTTTGATTATGTTGAAATTCCAACTGATCTTAAAGAACAAGCAGTTAAATATAGAAAAGAATTAGTCGAACTTGCGGTTGAACAAGATGAAAAAGTAATGGAAAATTATCTTAATGGTAAGGACCCATCAGAGTCAGAGCTTAAAGCTTGTATTAGAAAAGGTACAATTTCTTTTGCATTTGTTCCAATAATTTGTGGTGCTGCTTTTAAAAATAAAGGAGTTCAATTAATTTTGGATGCAGTAGTAGATTTTTTACCAAGCCCTAAAGATGTTGGTCAGGTTAAAGGAACCAAACCAGATTCAGATGAGGAGCTTGTTAGAAAATGTAATGACTCAGAACCGTTTTCAGCTCTAGCATTTAAGATAGCAAACGATCCTTTTGTTGGATCACTAACGTTTATTAGAATTTATTCAGGATCATTATCTACAGGTACTGGGGTATTAAATGCTTCAACCGGTAAAGAAGAAAGAATTGGTCGTATGTTATTAATGCATGCAAACAATAGAGAAGATATTAAAAGCGCAAGTGCAGGGGATATCGTTGCTTTAGCTGGCCTTAAAAATACAATTACAGGACATACTCTTTGTGACAAAAATAATCCGATTGTACTTGAGTCCATGGATTTTCCTGAACCAGTTATTGAAATTGCTGTTGAGCCAAAAACTAAAAATGACCAAGAGAAAATGGGAGAAGCACTTAATCGTTTAGCGAAGGAGGATCCTTCATTTAGAGTTTCTTCAGATAATGAGTCTGGTCAAACAATTATTAAGGGAATGGGTGAGTTACACCTTGAAATCATTGTAGACAGAATGAAAAGAGAATTCAAAGTTGAAGCGAATATCGGTGCACCTCAAGTAGCATATAGAGAAACAATTACTTCATCTGCAAAACTTGAATATACCCATAAAAAACAAAGTGGTGGAGCTGGCCAATTCGCTAAAGTTAAATTAGCTGTTGAGCCTCTTGCTCAAGGAGAAGGAAGAATTGTTGAAAATTTAATTAAAGGTGGCTCTATTCCAAGAGAATTTATTCCAGGAGTTGAAAAAGGGATTTTAAGTGTAGCAGACTCTGGGGTGTTAGCAGGATTTCCATTACTAGATTATAAAGTTCAAATAATTGATGGATTACATCATGAAGTAGATTCAAGTCCTTTAGCATTTGAATTAGCAGCGAGATATTGCTTTAGAGAAATGTGCCTCCAAGCTAATCCAAAACTTTTGGAACCAATTATGAAAGTTGAAGTAGTAACTCCCGAAGACTACATGGGAGACGTCATTGGAGACTTAAACAGCAGAAGAGGCCAAGTAGGTTCAACAGATAAAAGAGGTAATGCTGCTGTTATCAATGCAATGGTGCCTCTTGCAAATATGTTTGGTTATGTAAATACTTTAAGATCAATGTCACAAGGTAGAGCACAGTATACGATGCAATTTGATCATTATGATCGCGTTCCTCAAAACGTACAGGACGAAGTTACAAAAAAGATGGCTTAAATCATGGATAAACAGAATATTAGAATTAAATTAAGAGCTTATGATCATAAAGTTTTAGATCAGTCTACTATCGAAATTGTAAATACTGCTAAAAGAACTGGAGCTCAAGTAAGAGGACCTATACCACTTCCTACGCGAAAAGAAATTTTTACAGTATTGAGATCACCTCACATTGATAAAAAAAGTAGAGAACAGTTTGAAACAAGAACACATAAACGAATGATAGACATTCTAGATCCAACACCTCAAACAGTTGAAGCATTAATGAAATTGGATCTGGCTTCGGGAGTAGATGTGGAAATTAAGATTTAGATTATGACATTAGGATTAATAGGTAAAAAAATTGGCATGACAAGAAGGTTCTACGAGAATGGTCAATCTGTTCCTGTAACAGTTCTTCATATTGAGCCAGGTAAAGTAGTAGATGTTATCACTAAAGAAAAACGTGGCTATAGTGCTGTATTAGTTGGTTTTGGACATATTAAAAATTCTAAAGTTACAAAACAAATGAAAGGTGTTTTTGCAAAAAAATCTTTAGAACCTAAAAAAATTTTAAAAGAGTTCAGAGTTGATAAAGATAGTGATTTGAAATTAGGATCTGATGTAGATTTAAATATTTTTAAAAATATAAACTTTGTTGACATTAGATCAAAAACAATTGGAAGAGGTTTTGCTGGTGTCATGAAAAGACATAATTTCGCTGGTTTAAGAGCAACTCACGGTGTTTCAATTTCTCATAGATCACATGGTTCTACAGGTCAAAGACAAGATCCAGGTAGAGTTTTTAAGGGTAAAAAAATGGCTGGTCATATGGGAGATAAATTTAGAACAGTTGAGAGATTAGAGGTTATCGAAACAGATTTAGTTAATAATCTATTATTTGTTAAAGGTTCAGTTCCTGGAGCAAAAAATGCCGTAGTTGAAATCAATAAAGCAGTCAAAGAAAGAAATAAAAGAACCATGAAAGATACTATTCAATCTTTCAAGGATGATCTTGCTGAAGGATTAAAAGAAAAATCAAATAAAAAAGAAAAAAGTGCAGAAACTAATAAAAAAGATTCAAAACCTGCGCCGGTAGCAGCAGCAGAAACAAAAAAAAA
>OGWL01000015.1_pt1 | contig 25911 bp, 25 predicted proteins | sample 1576031 | NCBI WGS metagenome assembly OGWL01 (sample SAMN07581535, study PRJEB24739) | freshwater metagenome | place: Singapore | collected 2015-01
GTAAAGGAGGTGTTAGAAATATACGGTGATTAATTAACAGGTTGGCCTTGGGCGTCTACTTCTATCCAAGAATAGTCGCCCAGCCATTTTACTCTAGTAATATATTCATATTCAACTGGAGGTGCAGTGGCCCAATCATCAGGGCCCAGCATACTTAATCTTGTACACGTATGTTTATTGTCGTACAAGAGCCAATACACTTTCCCATGAAAAATCTGAAACTGATACTTGGCAGCATGAACAGCATCAGTAACTTCCAACCTACGCTTGATCTGATCAGCCTGTTTTTGTAGCACTGCCACAAGATCCATAATACGTTGGTATTCTTGTTGAGCATGTAGACGTGCCACATTGACCATTATATCCTTTTGTTTTTCAATAGGAATCAGATCAAACTTTGGAGCACCTACATCGGTAGGATAGGGTGTAACATTCTTGTTAAAGAAGTTTACAAGCCCGGTACCGAGTTCGACATCAAAGCTTGTACGCCCTTTGGCACTATTTGGTCTGTCAGTCATTAACATGGGCCAGTCTAATCAAAGTTGCTGCTAGGTTAATTTCGGGATCACTAACCAAGGTATGATCTACTAGTCCTTGTTTAATGATAAGAATAGCTTTTTCCTGTTTAACATCATCACCAAATAATGTAACATTGTCATATAGCCAACGATAGATATCTTCCATTTCTTCTGGTCTAGCTTGACTACATAGTAGTTTACGAGCATCACCAATCTTTCCTGCCTTAAACAATTGTACCATTTCAATCTTGTAATCAGCTTGATTAGCATCTGTTTGATCTGGTGGCAGTAATACATTATTAACGCAGTTCATTTGTACTGTATTAATACATTTTCTTAAATCAGGGTAAGTAGCTTTTACTACAGTATCTAAATCATCTAAATTAAAATCAACATTCTCTTCTACAAGTATAGTGGCCACACGGGCTGTAAACTCTGTCTGATCCACACGTTCAATATGGAACCCTTGACAACGACTATGTAGAGCAGGTATGACTTTATTTGGATAATTACAGGTTAGTATAAACCTAGCAAAGTTATGATATTCTTCCATTACACCACGCAGAGCAGCCTGTGCATTATGACTCAAGTAATCTGCCTCATCAAGTAGTATCACTTTAAAGTCACCAAATGGAATCATTTGAGCAAAGTTAACAATTTTACCTCGAACGTCATCTACGCTATTAACACGACTAGCATTGATTTCTAAAATATCTAATTCATTAATATTGAGTTCGTTCAATAGTATTTTTGCCAGTGTAGTTTTACCAATACCAGCATTACCACTGAATAGTAAGTGTGGGATACTACCATCTTTAACCCAAGTTTCGATTTGTTTACGTTGATGTTCATCTCTGAAAACATATTCAGCCAGAGTACGGGGTCTATATTTTTCTACCCAAAGTTCACGCATAGTTACCTCTTAAAAAAGTTTTTAATAGCTGTGAACAAATTATAAAATCTTAAGTGATGCGTGTCAAGGAAACTTGGATGATGTGGACATCTTCCTTGCCTATAATCACAGGCAGGGCTATAGTCTTTACGGCATATATTACATTTAAAACTCTGAGGGTCGCTCATCAGCTACAGCCAAAATACAATCATTATCAATACGACGAATTACTTCTTCGCCATTATCAGTTTCCACATTAATACCCCGAGTCCAACGTCCGTGTTCTACCAGTACCCAATCACCAATTTTTACATATTGTTGTTCTTCACCAACTGCCCAAACACGACCCCATCTTGGTCTAATGCCTTCGCTTTTACCATCATCATTTAGTAAAAGAATACCAGTATTTGTAGTTCTATTATCGAAATCCATATTGGATACAAGTACATTATCACGTATTGGAGTAATTTTTCCTTTGATCATAAGTGCCTCTTAGTTAGTTCCCTTATAGTATTTGTCTTGAATTTCCTCTCTACGACGAACAATTTTGCCACCTGGACCAAGTTCATCTCCACGAGCGTTCATTTTAGCATTTCCAACAGCCACAGTATTTTCGTTCATTGTACGAAGTTTTTCCATATCAACTTCTCTACCCTGCATACTTCTGTAAACTTTTTTTGGACCTTCTTTCATCTTAATCTCCTTATCTTAAAAATTCCCACCAATCTAGTTCATATTTAATAGGATCAATTTTATGTACACCTATCAAATATAATACATAACTTGCTACGCTACTACCACGACCTACTCCCCAGACTATGTTATTGGCTCTTGCTGTATCAACAAAGTATTTAAGCCAACGTAATAAGTCCATCATGCCACGTACTTCGAACTCAAATAGTTCATCTCTAAGTCTTTGGTTACGATCATCCCATGGAGGGATTTGATTATATAACCAAGTTTCTATGTCCATTTCTTTATACTTATCAGGCATGAGCCATTCACTTTGACAAATGGCATCGTAGTCACTAATATTAATTTCATATAAGGAACTATCAATAGTTTTGGTTTCTGTATCTAAAATCTTAATCCTGTTATCTGTATAAACTAATTTTATTAGGTCAGTTTTATTTTGATAAATAAGCTCTAATAGATCAGATTCTTCATAAATGCAGTGTCCAAATTTATCAGTTTTCATACTTTATTTTAGTTTACACTGATTAAATTGTCAAGTCCTTTATCACTATTTTTCTTAAATTGTTCTTCGTAAGTTCTCATTCTACGTTCTTGAAGTGCCATTTTGTGTAGATCTATCATTTGAATTATTTGAAATTTTAATTCACCACTCATTGGCATAAAATACTTTCTACTCAATTCCTGTATTTTATCTTCTAATTGTTGATCTGTAAGTTTGGTTAAATCTACTAATGGGTTCATTATACACCTATAAATTTATTAATATAGTTTACAAAAACAGTTGACCCACCGTCATAGCTCCAAACTTCTAGAACGTGTTCATAATCATTTAGATTTTCACTTAGGTCAACGACAATACTGGGTCTTAAAAACCAAATATATTTATTAGTTACAGCATTAAATACGTATTCTAATGGACTTGATGCTTTTATGATTCCACCAAATTCAGTAGAAAAGTTTAGTCTATAATTAAATTTGTTGGGATCTGTATAATCAATATTGAATATTACATGTAATATTAATTTTTGGAATCTTCCTTGGGTAGTAGTTTGAGGCCAATTAGTAAATTTTAATAAAGTGTTACCAATAATACCTATTTTTTGTGCCATACCGTCTTGGAGATTGACTATGACCTGTGACCCTGATAAATTTTGCTCACCATTAAAATAGCTTTGACCTGAGTAATCAATGATACTGTCCCTAATTACGTTTCCCTGAAAATCGTTATATAATAGATTATCTTCAATAATTGAAACGCCTTGAGCAGTAGTTGATGCTAAATTTTCAATTTCGGTTTTGGTCACATTAAGAGCATTTTTAATAGCTAAAAAATTATCTCTAAAACCTTGACTAGGATTATCTTGTCCTAATACCGGAAAATTTTCATTTATAACTGTATAATTTATATTACTCATAGTACTACCTCTTTATCCTTGAACATTAAATATTTGTCTTCGCTGTATCCATTTACACTATCTATAATATACCTATCCACGGTATAGTCCAATAGTTTGAAATTAAATTCACTATTCTTTATGTTTAGAGCTATTTCACTTGCTGCACCTTTAATACAATAGCATAAGGGCATGGCTAGAACAAATCCTAACTCTTGTCTATTGTCTTGGAAACTACGCATCCATAAAGGAAGATATTTTGGCTGATATACTATATCATCCCCATTAGGGTTGGTATAACCTTTAATACGCCTACGCCAATTAGTATATGTGTTTGGATACCTGTTTCGTGATTTAAAATCACTGACCTGTAGATCAGTTCTATCAATTGTTATACGTTCAATAGGTCTTCGACTATATGGCTCTTTATCTTTTATAAACAGTTCCTCTTCATCATTACGCCAAATATAGTTACTGGCATCTGCACTGATAACATTATTAGCTTTGCTTAATTTTATTTTCAAATCTAAGTTACGTTTATTGAAGTCATCTATAGTTAAATTAAGTGGAAGTTTATCATCTTTGAAATCTTGATGATCAACCATTTCTACATACACAACTTCATAAACTACGTCATTAGTTCCAAGATTTTTAGCCTGTGCTGTTTTTACATTACCAAACCTAAAGCGTTTTCTTTTGTGATTAAGACCTATTATACTAATATATTCGTTTGCATCTATAGTTTCTATACCTGCAAACATTAACATCCTTAGATCTTTTCTAATTCCAAAGTTTACATCATTTTGTCTGTAAATTAAGTTCTTAGGAAAAATGCTCTCATTATTGATAAAGTCATTAAAATATTGTCTCTTGGTTTGTGGCATGTAAGTAGTAACATATATATTACTATAAAGTTTATTATCAGGAGTACCAATTTTCAAAGTAAATTCCTGATCAATAGCACTATACATACTTTGATCAGTTGCTCTAATTACGAATTTGTAAACTTTATCTACAGTGGTTTGGTTATTATCAAAGGTCAAGTTACTTACTCTTTGCCCACCTACTATATCATAAAAAGTTGTTAAACCTAAGCTGGTATTATTAGGATACTGATTTATTTTACCTATTATCTCTCCGTTATTTAATAGAGATAGACCTGGTGGTAATACACCACCTACTAGTCTATAATCTATTCTAGCATTTGCTATAGTGGTAGTAGCTTGAACTTTTAAAGTGCTAATCAAATTAACATCTAATATACCTAAATCACTGCTACTTAACCAACTCATATTACTGTCAACTTCACCTAATGTTTGTACGGTAAAGGTTTTACTTACGGGACCAGTTTCAAATCTACCAAATCTAGTTGCAGTTATGGTAAACTGATATGTTTTTAAGTAGTCAGATTGATATGGGATAATTCCAAATACTTCACCACTACGTATGTCTAATTTCATTCCAGGTGGTAGTTGACTCTTTGGACTAGTTAAATCATTTGGTGTTAAATTAGGTTCTAAGTAATATTGAATACTGCCATATGCTATCATATCAACAATATCTAATTTAATTATATGATAGTTGTTGGCTCTTATTACACCCAAGTTAGCAGGAGTAATCCAAATTGGTGTTCTTACATCAGTATTATCTGCACGATAAAAGTTTGTTCCTGCTTTAGTAAGTGTATTATCTGCTTTTAAAAAGTCTTCACCTACTACATATATTCTAAATCGTCTTTTTGTTGGGGGAGAATGACCGTCACTTACTGTAACAATAAATTCGTAATTTCTGTTTAATTTTTTTGGTACACGTAATGGTGCAAAGTAGTCATAGGTAATAACATCATAGTTAAAGGTATCAAACCCATTGTCTGTAATGATACCATAATCAAAACCATAACCATCGAATCTATTACTATCATAACCTCCGTTACGATCTTTGATAAAAACACTTAGCAACGGATCTATTAGTCCTGTAATTTTCCCATTACTGCTCAGTTCTAATCCAGGTGGTAGTTCTCCATCCCCACTGCTAATAAAATAGCGTAATTCTTGACCTGCTGCTGTATCAAAATCTTCAGCTTGTATTTGAAACTCAACAGGTGTTCTATCTAAAACAAAAAATGTTTGGTTAGGTCCTAAAGGTAATAGATCAGGTGGAGTTATAATTCTTGGTTCATCAGCACCTTCTATTGTAATAAAAAAACTTCTATCAGAGATTAGATTATTTTTGCTGGCCCGTATAACAAACTTAAATCTAGTAGGCTCTACTACTTCTTTAGCACTGCCTTTAATACTATTATTTTCTAATCTAAGTCCAGTAGGAAGTTTACCACTTATTATCTCAAATTTTACACCGGTGATATTAGAATTTAAAGGTAAAGGTAAATTAAGAGGAACATTTTCTTGATGCGTTCCAAAAGTATAACCGCTAAGTTGTGTCCAAACATTGAGCATTTTAGGATCCTATAGTATATTTATAGGATTCTAGCTGTCTACTTTCCCCCGTATACTAGGCATGAACACATTGTTTCCACCGTATGGTTGAGCACTTCCTGGTAATATGTGTAGTTTAAGATCATTCATACCTGCTGCTAAAGGGAAACTAAGTTGATCTCTGCTACTACTTTGTACTATAATATCCCACCAATTTAACATAGCAGCCTGTACCCGAGGAGTATTTCGGTATACAAAGCTAGTCATTTCATATAGTCCAGCGTGAGCAGGCCAATTACAGCGGCGAAATACGTCGTGCATTGCATTTAAACTTTCCACAGTATCAAATTTACTCAATGCTACAATGTGTATTTCTTCATATACGCAATCTCTACTGGCATGTTTGAATACACCCATATCACTATCACCAATCTCGTTTATAATCAGCTTTGGGTCAGTTTGTAATTCACAGTAGTGATCGTGCCAAATATAGTAATCATAACCCGGTATCATCATAAAACCAAGTACTTTAGGTAGTTTGGCATTACGTCTTGCTGCGTAAACTGGATCTTTACTAAATTCTATTATAGGGCGTTGACGCCATACCTGGACATCGTGTAGCTTATCCACATAGGCATAATAGTCTACACCTTCAAATCCACCGTTGCTGGGATCACGTAATGTTGAGTTAAGTCCTGATAAACTGGTTATTACTGCTACTTTCAACCTGCCTCCAATTATAAACTATTGTCAGCAAAGCCTCCGTCGATAATAGCTCCATCATCTAATATAAAAATTGCTGATGCAGCGCCACCATCTAGTGTGCTAAATGCTGCATTTACAGGTCCAGGTTGCCAAATACCATCTTTAAATACAAGTCCATAACCACTAGTTGGTAGTTGATCATATATAACATCACTTAGACCTTCTAAACTATGATTACTGATATCAGTTATCTGACCAATAAAACTAGTGGCTTGAATAGGGCCTGTTACTGTAAACTTGCTAGTATTTAATGATACAGGACTATTGCTATATAAATTCTTACCATTTAGGTTTAAGTTACCACCAAGAGTAGGATTAGTATCTTCAGCTAGGCTGCTAGGCAACGCTTCTTGAATTATTCCAAAATTAGCATTTACTTTTTCAAATGCTGTGCGTAGGTCATCACCTGTTCCATCGTTGGCATAGTCACCTAAATTAACCTGTTGTAAGGATATTTGTGGCATAGTTTACTCCCCTAATTCACCCTTTGGACCCTGTGGGCCTATTTCACCCTGTGGTCCTACCACTGCTATTTGTTGTACTAAACTGCCTTTCCACTTAATTCCATCAAAAGTATAGGTAACACCTTTGGCTGTGGTAAATTGGTCACCTATTTCTGGATTAGTTGGTAAATTATCTATCATAATCTATTCCTTATAACACGGTGACACGACCAGCACTCTTAACATTCACTGTGGTAATGCTGCCTGGCACTGTGGCATTTACTTTAATTTGACCATTAGTTTCTACAGTGGCACTTACGGTGAATAAAGGTGTTGCTGAAGTATGTACTATGCCATATACAGTAGCACTTATAGATTGGCTACCTTGCTTTTTGGCCAATAATACTTCGCAACTCTGTGTTTCACCTGTGGCTAAATCCTTACCAGATACAACAACCTTTGCTGTCATACCTGCTGTATTAACAGGACTACTCCATACAGGAACCGCACCTCCTCCACCATCTACATTTTGATCACCTGTTATGTCACCACCATTTAAGCTACTACCATCATTAAATATAATTGTTGTAGCGGTTCCTGTTTTACCAATATTAATGCTATTAGTATATCCTCGACCAATATTTACTACACCATTTACATCAGCTGGACCATTACGACCACCATCAATATAAACATCACCTGGCAACTTGCCCGCTACACTGGTATATGTACCCTGTATAAAGAATGGAGTTGCTCTATTACTGCCAGTAAAATGATCATTAGTTATAGGAGTTAGTTCAATACCATCATTCCAACTAACTGCTAATTCAGGACCAGTACCAACACCGTTCCAAGTTGGACGGAACCTAAAGCCATAATCAACAAACATTGATGTCACACTGGTGCCATATTGAGGTGCAGTAAATGTAATTTTGCCATCACGATTAAACTTAAATTTATTACCTACTCCATCACTAAAGTTAATGTCTACACTGTTAGGACTGGCCACAGCACTACTACCAGGAGCACTACCTGTGGTAATCATAGTACGATCTAATAGGCCATCACTATCTTGTAGTTGATTAACATCTGATGCAATTGGTTTAACAAGGTCGAAGAATATGTTTACTGCGCTTCCTGGACCTGTTTGTGCCACCGTAATCAAGTAATCTTTAAATGCTGTATTATTTGTATCTACAATACCACCATTATTGCTGACTACTGTGAGTTGAGTTATTAGGCCTACAGCAGGATCAAGTTTTAGTATATCACCCTTAACAATACTATTGGCTATAGTTTCAGCAGCACTACCAACGTCCAATCTAATGTACACGGTGTTATTGTAAAATTGTGTAATGGCCACTCCAACTACATTGCCACTTTCACCAAATTTGTTACCGCCCACGCTCAAAGTACTACCACTAATGCTTAAGGTTTTACCACCTAAATCAATAGTGCTTCCACTCAAGTACAAGTCTCTAAAGCGTTTTGAGGGACTACCTAAATCATAAGTTACGTCTGTTGTGGGTAATATATCCTGTCCTACTGCTGAAAAGCTAGGTATTGTTGGTTTGTTAGCAATAGCTGATACACCAGTAGTTGCGTTCCAATCACTGGCAACTTGTGCAGCCGGAATGGTTGGTTTATTTTTAATAAAGTCACTGGTAGTGTTATCAGTTTGAGACCAATCACTTTGTAGAGCAGCAGGTGTTAGGCCAATATTACTCTGTGCTACAAGTTTTTGACTGGCAGTAAGTGTTTGTACATCATCAAATCTTACTCTATTACCCAGTGCTGTACTAGTTGAGGCAGCAAAGTTAGCATCGTCAGCCACAGCAGCAGCCAATTCATTTAGTGTGTTTAATAAGTTTGGAGCACCATCAATGATATTACTTATAGCAGTATCAACATAAGTTGTTGTTGCATATCCAGTTAAGTTAAGTGGGGCACTCCATTGTAACTCACCTGCTCCATTTGTAGTCAAGTAATTGCCGTTACTACCATCACTAGTGGGCCAATTTAAATTATTAATCTTGATACGACCTGTACCATTAGATTCTATACTTAAATCACCATTGGTAGGAACACTGGCTATTTTATTAGTTCTAAAATAACCATCACTATCCATTAAAGCCACAGTTTTTAAACCTGCAAGTCCACTAGTTGTTTTATCATGTACGTTAAATTTTATAGTTCCTGGTATTATACCATTTGATACCACTCCTGAAACTACAGCATGAATATTTACTACAGTTTCAATACTATCACCATCCCAAGCTTGGAAGTTTAAATCAATTATTTTATCACCGTCTTGTACACTGGTTTGAGCTAGCGCTGTTCCCCTAGCTCTATAAAACATGACATTATTACTATCAGCAGTGTTATGATATTGTCTAATACTTATTGGGCCTGCGAAAGCACCATTATTATACTCATGATTCCAAATATTTAGTTTACCATTTATAGCATTATCTCTATTACCAATATTAGTTGTATTGCTTGGAATAAGATATAAATCATTTCCATCAACTGTGATCGGCAATGTGCTATCAACAGGATTACCACCTACAGTAGATCCATCACCAATATAGGTCTTTTTTGTATCTGTTGTATAAATTAACTCGCCTTCAGCAGGAGTTATTGTTAATCGTTCTGCGTTTGTTCCGCGTCTTATTTTAAATGCCATTTCTAGCTCCCTAAATCAATTGGACCTGCATCGTGGTTAATATTTACAGGTTGAGTTATTGTGCCATTATCAATATCAATTGATAATAGAATCCATTCTATTTTTGTTGCCACATTTGTGCCAATTATACTTCCAAAATCAAAACCAATTAAATTTTCGGCAATTGAATTAAATTGTCTAACTATTGCTAACTGATCAGTGTTGTCAGTAATTTGGCTAAGATCAGTTGGTATAAATGGTTTATTGTTTAAATCATTATAGCTTCCAGACGTAGCCACACTGGCAAAGTTAGGTTTATCAGTGAGGTCAGCATAAACACCACTAAATCTTTCTGGTATAATGTTCCAACTTATATTTCCATCACCATCATTGGCCAAATATCCTTCAGCATTAGGAGGTAATTCTAAAGTTCTTATGTATGGAAGATTACTCCAAGTATTAATTCCGTCACCAATTTTTACTCTGCTACTATCAATTTCAAAGCCAGGTTCACCCTGACTTAGAACAGGATTAACACTATTCCAAGCAGTTGACAAGTCTCGTCGTAGTTGTATTAAATTGGCCATTTTAATATTTACTCTATATTACCTGCATCATAGTTTATTAAATTAGGATCAGTAATATACCCTAAATCTATAGTACTTGTTAAAAATAATAGCTGTAAAGGACTTGTAACATTATTGAGCTGTATTTTACCAAAATCAAATTCATTAACACTATTGGCCCCGCTGATGGCATTAACATTAAAAGTTAGGTCTTCAACAATATTATCTATATCTTGGAAATTTTTGTTAATTTTATCAAATGCTGTGCGTAGTGGATCACCATTTCCTTTATCAGCTTGCCCTATATTAACTATTCTTATAGTCATTACATTCTCCCCACAGCCACTTCTATAACACCCGTACCTAAACTATCTTTATCTTCAAGTGCTTTTCCTATAATTGAACCTAAAATTGGATTACTGGCCTTAATAGCATATCCAGCTGTAGCACTGGTAGTTAATAAATCACCTTTTCTTATTCTTCCTAGCACACGACAAGGGACTCTACCCTGTAGTGCTATGCATACTGTGTTAGGTTCCTCAGCAAGTTTACCGTTCATAGTATATGCAGGATTAGTAGTAACGATTCCAGCTACTCTAGTATCAGCAAATATATTTGTAGTAGTAGTTTCTCTAGTACCACCAAATATCAATACCACACCAGGTTCATATTTGCCATCACTAGTATACCATTCTGCTAAGTCGGCATAAGTAGCCTGTAAACTACTACCACTAGTTAAAGCCCAAGCACCAGTTATAGATCCAGCTATGCTAGGGCCACCTGTACTAATTTCTGTCAAACTAGTTAAGCTTGTATGAGTATGTCCTGAACTGGCTGCTCCTATAGTATTATAGCTTACTGTAACTGCTGTGGCACCGTTAAAACTTGTACCAGAGCCAGCACCACTACCAGTATTATTAAATGTAACACTATTTGCTACATTGACAGCGGTGCCTACACTTAGATCACCTGCATTAGCCCAAGTTGGTGTTTGACCAGCACCGTTAGTTCTTAAAACTTGCCCTGCCGTTCCAGGATTAAGCATAGCTGTAGTGCTTGCAGCTGATTGATAAACTAATGAACCAACAGCTCCGCCATTTATGTTTGAAGCAATATTTGCACTGGTAGCGTGTAGGCTAGCATTAGTACCTGGACTCCATTGTCCTTTATATACTACAGGGGTAGCTGTATCGAGATTACCATTAAAGGTTAGAACAGGTACGCCACCATCAGTTTCTAATCCAGTAAACTGTGTCCTACCTTCTCCATTTCTTAAAACTATTGAATTGACAATAGCATTAGTAGTAATTTCTACAGCACTTTGAGTACTATCGGATTCATTTGCCAGTTGTAAACTGCTCCAAACATATCGTCTAGCAGGAGTAACCCCAGCATCTGTTAGACTATCTCTAAATCCTTTTTGGAATACTACAGAGAAGGGAACATTAGTTGGTGAGCTAGCGGTGCTAGTTTGATTTCCTAATACTGATCGTACATTGACATTGGCTATGTCACTATGATCTACTCCCTTACTTTTTATTCTAACAAATCCTCTGTCTACTTCAAAATTTAGATCACTAAAATTAGATAAGCCGCAGTCCTCTTGATCTTTATCAGTCTTAGCCCAACCATTTACGGGATCAGATTCTGGGAAAGTTTCAGCTAATCGCATTGATAATTTACTTTGTAGAATAGCTGCATTAACATTTACATCAGCATTTACTATAGTTCCTGCACGTATTTGTTGGTTTAGCTCTAATTTGTTTATGCTTATAACAGTTGCACCAGAACTATGTGGGCGTGGAAACCCGTTATTAAATTTAGCATTAACATCAGTGTCTTCTAAGCTAAGTCTTGTTACTATTTGAAGGTTATTACTACTCTTGTTAGCATAATAGAAAACTTCCTGATCTATAAGCACATATCCTGTATTTGGGAAATTACTAGCATTAGCTAAGGTTATTTCATTAATTGACCCAGTAGCTGCTATGGCAACACTTAATGTGCTCACAGCACCGCTAGTTATACTTGATTCTAAATCTCCAGATATTTTAGCACTGGCAAAGCCTTTTATTACTTCACTACCTATAATATTTCCAAAGCTTACTAGTACATCACCGGATTCTGAACTACTTGTTATAACATCTATTTTTTTACTTAGACTATCAAAGCTACTAATTAAATCATCAATATAACCTTTATTAGCTGCATCAGTTATATTATCAGGAGTTCCTAAACTTGTAATTTTGTAACCATTCCAACCAATATTGGCTATAGGTCCTGATATACCGTTAAGTGGTAAAAATCCTGGACCAATTCTTTGTGCAGGTGGTATAATACCATTATTACGTGTAAGACCTAATCTATAACTAATATATCCATCAGTGGCAAATTCTGTAGGTACTGCATCATTAGCAACATCTGTAAATCTATCATCGTCACTAAATTCACTGATCTCTGTACCTTTCTTAAAACCTAAACCATCAAGATTACTTAGGGCAATACTGGCAGCAAACTTTACTGTACCTGTACCTTGATCCACTGTAAAGAATCTACCTACTCTAAAGAAACCGTTTTGATCTGTACTAACATAAAATACACGACCACTGGTTCTTTCCTCTACTTCTCTGGCTTGACTTGGTGGCGTTGGTGCTCCAAATATTTTGGTAGGATAGTTACTGCTATTGTATCCACCTGTGCCTATATCTAAAAAGTCGTGCCCTGTAGCTCTTAGGGTACTTATTCTTACTCTAATATTAGCTTGTTCACCCGCTGCCAAACCGCAACGTAATCTTACGGTACCATCTGTTACAGTAGTTGTAAGAGGACTTTGTATGCCATTTACTACTGGACTACTATTAATATTGATTGGCGTTGCAAGTTCGGCTAGTTTAACTATACCATAATTTACAGGAGTTGCTGGAACATTATCTACAGCACTTGTATAGCTTACAACACGATGTATTTTACCGTCCCAAGCAGTAATCATCTGTCCTGTATTAATTCTTGCTAAAGTAACAGGAGCAGCTATTTGTTCTACTGCTATACGTACGTCACCAGCTGTAGACCCTAAAGTTTTACCAGGATTGGAAGCATCTGTAAATGCTGTTCTGTCAAGATCGATTACTAATGTTATATAATTATATGTTGTATCAGTAGTTAAAATAGCTTCATCTTGGATGGCTGGTGCAGGTGGATTTAAAGGTTCACCTATAGGACTTGTAGTATTATATGCTATCACTCTATAAACAGGAGCATTGGCTAAGTCTGGATCTCCTTCAAATGTAAGAGCTGTACTTGGTCGAACTGGATTAGTTTCTAATACATTTAAAAATCTTAAGTTTTGTCCAGATCTTATTATAATGTTTTGGTTATTAATTAAGTCTGCTTTCAAGCCACTTGTTGAACTATCATTATTGCCGCTGGTATTTAAATTAACTTTAAGTATAGTTGGAACATCATTTATATCTGTTTCTGCTACAGATACATTACTCATTTCATATCTAACAGCACCTATTTCTCCACCATGATCTATCTCAACTACACTGACATTATATGGTGCATATTGAAAGTTAGAAATATAAAATTGTAGTGTTGTTTCTAATCCTGAATTGATATATGGCCCTGTTTTTACTACTTTAGCTACCTGCACTAAATTATCTGCTAGATTTACAGTATCAGGTACTTCTAATGGATCTGATCCTAATGCAACTAATCCGTATTCACCATTAGCACTGCTGCTGTTTAAACTACGTATTTGTCCACCATTTGCACTGAACATACTGGTATATGTATAGTAACTGAATACGCTAACACATTCTGCTAGGCCTTTATTATTAGTAACTATACCATAACCTAAGTCATTGACCTGTGTGAAGTCATTGCTTAACATACTAGTGTTACCAGGAGTTATTAGTGTAATATTACTTGGATTGATGCTTGAGAAATTTGAATTAGGTTCTAATTGTAATATAAATTCTGGATAATCTAAATCATCAGCAACTTCTATACCAGTATTGACTATGTTATAAAGATTAGTCATTAAGGTAGTTACAATAGTTGTTGACCCTACTTCAACAGTTAAAGAAGGTTCGATAATTTGATCAAATATGTTTTGATTAACTGTAACAGTAGTATTAACATTATTAGCTAGTACCGTTATGTAACTATTTTTAATATAGTTGATTAAGGATAATAAAAGTGTTTTTTGATTAGGCGCAACTCTTAAACTTAAATCATCCAATTTAAATAATTTTCTTGCTGCTATTGTAGTTTTAATATTACCTACATAAGTTGTATCAAATATTAAAGCGTCTATGATACGGTTAATATGTATAGTAAAATCAGTTAGACTGTATTTTATGTTAAATGAATTTAGATAACTTATTGACTGAGCTTGAATAAAGTTTTTATTAAGACGCATGACTTCACCGGCATTTACCTTAGAAGTACTACTTGGTAGCCAACTATTAACCTTAAACCTTTCTCCATTAATAAAAAATGATGTAGGCATTTCAGGCTCACGTGGTATATCAGTAATCTTTAATCTATAATCACTTAATTTTTCAACTACTGTTGGCTTTAAGTTTCCACAAAATCCATCAATGTATTGCCCACCTCTAAATGCATGTTGATTTATACTTCCACTAAAGCTTCCACTTTGTTGACAATAAGGACTTTTAGTTAGTATTTGACCTGCAGGATCTAGAACCATCATAAATCCACCATGCCCTTGACATGTAATTTGTCTAACAATACTAGCATCATTACATAAAAATACATCCATATCCTTATTATTTTTTGGAGTATTATATGCTGGGTTAAATCCAAAATATAATCTATTGATCATATTTGTTATAATGGTTCTTTCTGTAGCGTAGTTGCTTGCACTTATTATATTTGTATTAATATAAGTTGCTATATATAAAATACCTTGTTTACATTGGGTGCTTAATCTTGTTACATTACTAAAGACTTCTTGTAAGTTAACAATCTTTTCCACACCGCCTTCTACCAAATCAGCTACAATAGCATCTATTATGAAACCAGTGTCTCTTTCAGTCTTTGCTTCATTTACAGTATTTAAAGGACTACCTAATAGGCCATTAACATATGTAACAATAGCCTGTTGAATAATTTGTTTTGTAGCTGGAGCGCCGATTAGATTGGCAGCAGTTACGAACCCACCAGGGTTAGTATATTTGGGTCCTGGATTAAGTGGTAGTCCAGGTTTTTTATAGTAGTGATGACTATACCAACCTTGTAGGTTAGTGTCAACATAGTGCAATTTTGGTTCAGGGTTGTTAAAATTAACAAGGCTTAACCCATCAAATTGTGTATTTCTAAAAAACCAAGTATCTACCCATGGACTTTGACTAATACGGTCTTTTGGTCTTACTAATACTCTTCTAAATTCATCGCCAACGATAGCGGTATTAGTTGGTAGTTTGATTGGATAGTCTTCTTCATATACTCCACTCTCTACGTGAATAGTAATTTGTAAGTTGCGTACTCTACTACCAAACTCTAAATTTTCACCTGGGATATAAGTACCTATTACATCTTTAAGTTCAAGATAATCTACACCGTCACCAGTGCCATCATCACCATAGTATTGATTTATAATACCTTTAGCACCACTTAGCCTACCAACTAATAATAATCCAGGACTAATATCATTTGATGCACCTTGATCTACTTCATCTCCACCGTCATTAGTGAATTTGATTATTGCTAAATTACCAGGACTGGCAGGAATATAGGAACTTACAACAGATAAACTAGCTCCGTTATTGTAGGCAATAAGTTGTCTATAGGGGCCTGTTTCAACTTCTGCTATGTTCATTAGATATTCCGCATGTTCGCAAGCTTTTCCTATGCTGGCAAATGCATATGCCCAACTACGACCTTCCTTACCTGGCGGAGTATTGGCCTGTAAATCAGTTCCGTTTGTAGTTACATAAAGGTTAAGTTGACTAGCAAAACTACTATTATCTACATAATATTTTGTGGCTGCTTGTAAGTCATTTGGTCCATTAGGTGTACCAACGCCTTCAAAAGGATCTGGATGATCATGTAATGTTAGTGGCCCAGTCATGTCATCACCTTGGCGACGCACTACACTTATTCTAGGTAATACTTCAGTGCTTACCCAATTTCCTTGTAGAGAATCTAACAGATATGCATCAGTTAATGTTTCAACTGCATCTGGGTCAGTGGCTGTTACTAGTATTTTGTTCTTATTATCATTGGCGTCGTCTGCTTTATAGTGTATGCTAAAACTATCATCATTTACATATCTTAAAAAGTAAACAGGTTTAACTTGGCCAGTTCCAGCACCAGTACTAGTTGTAGCGACAAATACATGTCCGATTGAATTTGTAGTAGCACCTAATAGTGTAAAATTAGTAGTACCAAGTTCTAGTATTTTATAAGTACGCCCAGTTTGAAATGCACTATTAGTAGTATATATTACGCTTTTTAATCCAGTTGCATCAATAGTACTGGAAGTATATGTGTACGCGGCTCCGTCTATACCACTGTCGTATCCGTGGTTGTTAACTACAATATTACCATTACTGCTGTATTCGTTAATAATTATAGTATATTCATTTTTATTAGGTGGTTCACTTCTAGCTCTTATCTGTCCACTAGCTCCCCCACCAGTTCTTCTAATGTAATTCTTATCAGCATAACCTTTACTTATAGCAACATCGTTTAATGTTATAAATGCACCACCGTTTTCAATATTACCATATAGGCTATTAAAGCTATCAACTTTGGCCTGCGTGGGCATACCTAAATTACCTATAATATTTCCACCAGCATTCATTGGTACTCGTAGAGTAGGAGTACCGTCAGCTACCAAACTACCACCAATATTGCTTATGGTAATTTTGTCTTGTTCAGCCATATTAATAGCAATGCCAGGCCCGCTGACCATAACTCGAGGTCTAACATTTTGTCCAGTATTATCACTGGTTAATACTCTATTAATACCTAAACCATCTTGAGTTAATGAAATAGTAAAATTGACATTATCTACAATACTATTAATATAATAACTATTGCCGCTTACTACGCCTCCAAATACACTGCCAGTAAAGACTACTTTATCATTCACACTGAAATTTATAGTACTATCACAGGTTATTTGATTAGTAATATTATCTGTGGATATAACTTGTCTTGTAAATGATGCACTGCCATCATTAGGAGTGATAGTAGCTACCATTAACCCACTGCCATTGGTAATGCCAGTAAAAATACTGCGTCCTTCAATTACTACATTATCTAAATCTTGTAGTCTTATATTGCCGCCTTGGCCAAAGACAGCATACATTTCCTTAAAGTTTGCGTTTACTTTTCTAAAGGCTTCACGAATACTGTCGCCAGTTCCATCATTACCAACAATGCCGATATCAATTTCTCTTCTAGCCATTATAGTCTATGCCGTCATAAAAGTTATCGCTTACATTGAAGCTTGAACCACAGCCACAAGTGGTTTCTGCATTTGGGTTTTTTATTATAAAGGATTCACCCTCTAGAGTTTCTTTGTAATCTATTTCTGCACCTTGTAGATATTGCATACTCATTGAGTCAACTATAATTTTAGTTGAACCTATGGGAAATTCAAAATCATCTTCGTTATGATTTTCATCAAAAGTAAACCCATAACTGAACCCGCTACATCCTCCACCTTGTATAAATGTCCTTAAAAACAAGTTGGGGTTATTTTCTTCTAATAGCAATTTTTCTATTTTAATACGTGCTGAATCAGTGATGTTTATCATAATTTTATTTATCAAAAGGTTTTTATAATCTTAATGCTAGTAAATACCATATGTTTATCAAGATCATATATGAGACTAATACTTATAATAGACCTAGTAAAGTAGGTAAAATTCACGAATACATTAAAAAACGTGCTATTGTTGTACTGAGATGTGATAATTGTAATGAAATTTTTACAAGAACTAGGGGAGCCATGGATCCAAAAAGACTTAACAATAACTATTTTCATGTATGTAGTAATTGTGATAGTAAACGATTCGCACAAAAAAAACGAATAGAAAAGCACAAAATATGGGATATGAAAGCTAGTAGTCTAGAAGATATTAGTAAGTTATGAATAAGGATATATACTACTATATCCATTTAAGGAGAATAAGATGTTAAAGAAACTTAAAGAAATTTTTGGCTTTCCTACTGATCAGGAAAAAGCTGCGGCAAAAGAAGAAACGAAAACTGAAGTGAAACCTGTTCAAGCAGCAGATAATATATTTGCTTTTCCAACAAGTGATAAGCCAGAAGTTGAAGATAAGCCTAAGGTTAAAAGGACTCCTAAACTTAAAGCAGTGGCAGCAGAAAAGGCTCCTGCTAAGAAGCCTGCAGCCAAAAAGCCAGCCACAAAAAAAGAAGCCCCTAAAGTAGAAGCTGCTGCACCTAAAAGAACTCGGAAACCTAAAGCTGTTTAAAATGTTGGTGTAGTTTAAAACTAGCCAAGTTTTTTGCTTTACTTTCTACCATAAGATCGGCCCACTCCCAATGAGTATAGGCCCATTCATTTACGGCTTTGTTCCACATAAAGTCGCTATGGGCTCTTAGTTTTTGACGCTTGTGACCAGATTCTAACAGATATGTTAGGTCTGGTTTAGTGACTACGCAATGGTCTGTTAGAATATTTTCGCGACTAATGCTATAATGGCAAACAGGGCGCCTACCGCGCCAACTATCGATAACCCTCTTAACACGATCATCTCCGTTGGTGATATATTCGCCTTCACGAATCCAATGATGATGTATGTCAAGAACAATAGGAATAACATCGCTAAGTTGAAGGCAATCATCGAGTCCATAACTTATTTCCTCATTTTCGATAGTAATACAATTACGTGCTTCTGGGCTTAAGCGTTTGTAGGCTGCTAGTACACCATCGGGGCCACGACGACCGCTGATGTGTACATTGATTTTAAAGTCTTGGAACTCGCGCCCATAGCCCATCCAACGAGCCATATCAGCGTGATATTCAAATTCTTCTATGCTACGGTTAACAATCCCATCATCAGCTGAAGCCAAAACTGTGAATTGACCTGGATGAAAGCTAAGGCGCACATCACGCTGCCTAGCAATGCTACCAACCTGGGCAAAGTGTTTTTCAGCATAGCTAATAACGTCAGGCTCACGCCAAAACCAACTCCAAGTAGGCTCTGTATATACTGGTAAGAGATCACTTGATAAACGAACCATTCGAAGTTCTCCATCAAGAGTCCCTACCTTTTCTACCAACATACGTGCTGCTTCTATATTTTGTTTGACCAAAGTCCATAATTTTTCTACTGCTTTATCCTTTGTTTGACGGTTGAGCCAGGACACGGTAGTTGCCCCGGTGTTGTATTTTTTACAGTCATCTCGTGGATGAATACCATCCACTTGATGAGGAAAGTCGATCCATTTACAGGCAAAGCCGATTCGTTTCATTTGTAGTCTGCAATAACTTCATAAAGGGTTTCGTGGATAGGTTTAATATCAAATACACTTTCTAACTTCTTGGTACTTAAGACACAGTTACTACGTGGTGCTGTGGTTGCTGCTTTAAATTCTTCAATGGTAAACCACTCTTTATCTAACTTCATCATTAAGGCAATCTCATAAGCATTACTACTACCTGGATTACATACATTATAAATGCCAGCAGCGGGTCTTGTCAAGTAAAAATGAACACATGCACGACCAACATCATCAACTAGTGTAAGGCTATTTTCAAAACTAATCAACTTTTGATATTTTTCCATCTTGGTTAAAAAGTTTTTGGGATGACGAACTCTGCCAAAAGGCATACGAATCCTAAACAAATAACTCTTATCCATATAAGGAGCCAATACTGTTTGAGCCAATGCCTTACTGCCACTGTAAAAACTACCAGTCTTAAAGGTAAAGTCTGGCTCATCTTCTTCAGTGTATCCACCTTCTGGGTATCCACCGTATACACAGCCACTGCTAATATGTATGATTGGTGTTTGACTATTGGCACGTTCCAATGCCAAAGGCCATACCACATTACCATCAATGCATTCTTGACGATATATCTCACAGGCATCTACGTTTGGTGATCCTGTATATCCAGCAGCATTGATAATAAAGTCAGTATCCAATGGAATTAGGTCAGTATGATGTATCCAATGATAGTGTAGTCCTGCCTTAAATAGTTCTCTTGCTATAACTTCGCCAACGTAGCCGTGGCCAATCAGTGTAATCATTTTATACCCTGTGTTTAAAATATTCTATGGTTTGTGTAAGGCCTTCTTGTAATTGTATTTTAGGTTGCCATTTAAGTAAGTTTTGAGCCGCACTTATTGCTGGTTTACGTTGTTTAGGATCATCTGATGGCAGTGTTTTATATTCTATTTTACTTGAACTATGTGTTAATCGCAAGACTTCCATAGCTAATTCTTTTACCGTAAACTCGTTTGGATTACCTAAATTAATTGGCCCATTACTAGTACTAGCCATCATACTAATAAGTCCATCAATCATATCATCTACGTAGCAAAAGCTACGTGTTTGACTACCATCACCATATATAGTAATTGGTTTACCTTCTAATGCCTGTACAATAAAATTACTAACTACTCTGCCATCATCTGTGGCCATACGTGGACCATATGTGTTGAATATTCTAACTACTTTAATATCTACATCGTGTTGTCTATGATAATCGAAACACAATGTTTCAGCAGCACGTTTACCTTCATCATAACAGGCACGTATACCAATTGGATTCACATTGCCCCAATATAATTCATTTTGTGGATGTTGCTGTGGATCACCGTATATTTCACTGGTACTGGTATGTAAGATTTTTGCACCTGTGCGTTTGGCCAGTCCAAGCATATTAAATGTGCCTAATATACTGGTCTTCATTGTTTGAATAGGATCCTGCTGATAATACTTGGGACTTGCTGGACAGGCTAGGTTATATATTTCATCTATTTCCACATATAAGGGTTGGCAAATATCCTGCCTAATAACTTCAAAATATGGGTTAGATATCATATAATCTATATTACGCTTACTGCCTGTAAAGTAATTGTCTACACATAAGACATGATTGCCTTCTTTAAGTAGTCTATCACATAAGTGACTACCTAAAAATCCAGCACCTCCTGTAACTAATATTTTTTTCACTGCCAATTCTCCACTATGATTTTATCTTGCACATCTTCCAAACTTGGGGTTCCATGAAAAGCTAATACTGATGTTTCGTTATCTATTTCAGGATTTCTGATTTTTGAGAATACCCATCTCTTGTTGACTCTAGTTAGCTCTTTTGTACTACGAACTTCCCATTTATAACTCATTATCCATTTTGTAGGAAAAAATTCTATATTAGATTTTTGTAAGTCCCAAATATAAGCCTGATCACCAGTAGGATACTTTTTAGCTATATCAGGATTAGAAATAAATGTGTTCCAAATATTTGAATACGTATGATCTTGCCAACGCATAACTGCACTGCCAAGTTTACCTTTATTACCAAATACTCTACCAACATCTTCTAATCCTATAAATCTACCCTGTTTGTAGGTGATTAATTTATCTATGTTTTTTACTATTACCATATCTAAATCAAAGTATAAATTAATATCGAAATTATTAAAATGATCTTTACAAAAAATGTAGGTCTTCCACCACCATCCTGATATGCTACTGTTATATGGCAACTTGACGATATTAATATTTGGATTTATATCTGTTGGATTTTCAGTAAAACAGACAAAACGATGAGGTATAGTCAAATGTCTTTTGACCATATTATACAATCTGTTTACATGTAAACTAGTATACTTTGTGCCATGTTTTACACAAATTACATTGAGCATTGTATCCTTCTATTCGAATTCAAGATCGCTCCTATGTCCTACACGCATGGCCATGTTGCTGCTAGTTTCACGTACTTCTACCTTACAACACCATACACGTTCGGCTTCCCCTTTGCCAAATGCCGGTAAGTAGATAGTATTAACATACTCGTATAAAAAGTCTGCTATACCTTCGCAGCCTGTTTTTTCCACCATAGTAATTTTGGCCAATCCTTGCTTGCCCAAATCTAGTAGTATTTCCTTTTGGGGATCATCTTCTGCTACTAACAGAGTATGATCAAACCAATCTTCTAATTTAAATTTTAGGTCTTTAAGACCACCAAAGTCCATACACCAGTTACGAGCATCTAGTGTGTCGCATTCAAATTCAAAGTGAAAACTTAGTGCGTATCCGTGTATTAATCTACAGTGGCTATCAGCACGCCACTGACGATATGCTACAGGACCTATTTGATTGTACGTCTTAGTTGAAATATATTTTGCCATCTCTTGCCTCCTTTCTTGAGTAAGTGTGATGACATGCAGAGTATTTAAAGAGGGATGAACGTCTTAGTCCTCTAACTGTAATTATATATTATTTTTTTATACTGTCAAGAATTATTTAGGTCCTATCATTAATAATATTACCAAAAGGAGCCCAACGACCAGGTGTGCCTGATTGTATACATATCCAACCTACATAATTACCTATTACTGGAGAATTATTAAAGCATATATCACCATTTCTATAAGTGCCTATAGTAGGTTTATTATTACTGTAAATAATTTGTTTACTATTGATATTAAGTGAACCGTTAATATTAACTTGCCCATTTAGAACTAATTGTCTTTGCGTATTTTCGTTATGACCAATTATAATATTTCCGGAATCTTCAATTGAAATTTCTTCAATGTTGTTAACTATAACCTTAAAATTATTATCGTTTTTGATTACTGAAGCTGATAAGTTTTTTATATTAGCATCTTCTAATTGACTAGGGCCTATGACATTCAGTTCACGTAGTCTACCTAGTTTTTCTAAATTACTTTCTGTAACGCTAGTACCCAAAGTTGATTTACTAAGTACCATAGATTGATCAATACTAAAATACTTTTTATCTTTTAAATCTATTGTTTCACTGCTAAAAATTCTATCTGGTTGAAGTGCATAAGTAAACTGTCTATTTTTATTATCATGTTTCCATAAAAAACCAGTTCCATGTATGTTATTAATTTCGTTACTGGTAAAAATTATAGGTAACAAAGCGTAGTCTTGTCCTCCAGTTATAATTTGATCTACTTCTAAAACACCGTTAATTTTTACTCTAGCATTTTTAAATTTTTCATTGCCTATATGTATATCACCAGTAGCTTTAATACTGATTCTTGAAACATTGTTAGTTAATATATTAAAATCGTTACTGGTTAATGTACCTATAGCAACTGAGCTATCTCTATCATCTATAGTAAATTCAGCAGCATTTTCTAACACAATACCAACAGTACCGTTTGGACTTTCTGTATTAATACCTAATCTATTTAAATTATTATTGAAGAATACCCAGTCATCAAATACTACTGGACCGTTAACTGTAAGTTCATTTAGCTTACCAATTTTTTTCAAACTACTGCTGGTGACACTAGGACCTAGTGTAGTTTGACTTAAAACTGATATATTATTAATTTGGTAAGTATTATTTTTTTCCAAATCAAGATTCATGCTACTATACATTCTGTTGCCTTGTCTATAGACAAATTGTTTAGCTCCATTTTCGTCTACAAAAGTAAGACCCTTGTCTTGTAGTTGAGCTTCATTTCTAGCACGAAATGTATAATCTTTGGCTGGATCCGCACCCGCATGCGATTCATTTTCGGACACAAGATTCTTAACTTTAAGTGTATCTACTGTCAATGTACCAATAACCTCAAGATTTTTGCTGGCACGTATATCTCTATCTACAGAGAGACTACCTTTTACACTGAAGTTATCTGTGGCCAGCACAGGGCCTTCTATTGTTTGAACACTGAGTTTTTTAATTACTAAACCGTCGTCGACAATGCTGAGTAGTTGATTCATAAGATTTCCTGGGGTTTTGATATTTATCAAACAACATAATCAAAACCCCAGAGAATCTATGCTACTTTTAATAGTATGGTATCCTCATTGATACGACCATTTAGTTTGATTACTGTAGCATTGATCTCGTCTAAGAACTTGCGTAAGGCTACTTTGCCTGCAATCTTGAACTCTTTTAACTTTTCATCTGGCTTGCGTATGGTCTTCTGTACGCTGAGATCCTCATTAAATCCTGTAATTGTAGTACCTTTAATGCCTAAATCTGCAAACTCAGCAGCCACATATTTTCCTAGTTTACGAGTTTTAGTATTGTAGATCCAAAGCTCTTTACTGCCAATAATCTCAGCAGGATCAATACTAACAAGCCTTAATGCTTCATCAGTCTTTTTGTACTTGATTTTAGCAACTAATTTTTCCTTGCTTACAGTCTTAGGCTTGCGTACTTTACGGGTGACTTTAGCCTCTTGATTAAGGATAGTACAGGCGTTTTGGATCTCCTGTAAAAACTCAATTATTTTCTTAACATTCTTACGGGCAAGATGGCTGTGTGCCTCACGCAGATCCGCACTCGCCTTACCGCTAGACAATTCCAATAATTCCTCAAGCCATCGACCATAAAAGTCCTTAATGTGACGAGCATGGGCGGGTTTAGCCTGCTTGCCCCGTAATAGGTTGCTAATTTTAAATGCTTTAGGATCAAATGCATCTGGGTCAGTGTGCCATAATTCAATAGCATCTTCAATCTCTGAGGTCATTGCCATACTAGCATCACGCACACGATCTTGGATACTGATCACAGGACCTTGCGTCTTTTCAGTTTTTGGAGGTACATCATATTTGCCCTCAATTAGAACTTGTTCGATGGCCTGTCGAAGCCAAGTATCCGATCCACGCCCCTCATTAAAGTCATCCCTAACACTTGGCATACCGCGAATAAGACAACTGGCAATAGCACCCATGGTAATAACGCAACGCCAATCTTTAGTTTCTTGGAAGGCTTGGATTTGTTTTTTGGTATAGTCATTATCTGACATCCATTTTACTACTGCTGGTTTAAGATCCTTACTGGAGAAGTTAAGGTTGTAATACTGCATGGCCTCATGGAATTTCCTACTGAATTCAGTGCTAGTCCAAGTTTCGTGACCATCCCATACTGGGGCACTATCTTTCTTGGGGGCGGCACTAGCCAATTTTTTAGCAACTTTACTACGGGCCATATCAAACTCCTATTGTGTTAAGCAATATCAGTATTATATAGTCAGTCAGTAGTGTTGTCAAGTCCAAAGACTTTCGCGGATCTTGATCAAACGAATCATCATTTGGGTATCTTCGTCTTTTTGCTCTTGCTCAATTTTGTGGCATAGATCCAAAATTCGCATAGTTTCCTTACGTTCATCTTCGGTTTCGCTTTCGCTGCCCAAAAATGCCAAATCATTCAAACCTTCTGCTCTGGCTTTTTCTCTACCCAATTCACAGCGAGCACTCCAACCACTGGCATCGTGTGGGTCTGGACGGTTGGGATAGACTTCTTTCCACCAAGTGTATAGTTCAAGGATTTCCTTTGCTGATATGGCCTGCTGGGTTGGTTCTTCCTTTTGG
>OGWL01000016.1_pt1 | contig 25042 bp, 8 predicted proteins | sample 1576031 | NCBI WGS metagenome assembly OGWL01 (sample SAMN07581535, study PRJEB24739) | freshwater metagenome | place: Singapore | collected 2015-01
GTTTCCCAGTCACGATAATGGTACTAGTGTACTCTCAGGAACTTACTCTGTTGTATTTAGGTATAGAACAGATATAAATAATAAAAGTACTTTTGGTATTCCTAGTAGAATGATTTATATTACTGATGATATTGGTCAAACTACATCAACAGATGGTTGTCCTCCAGGAACACAAACAACTAAAAGTATTAAAATTACTCCTACTAATATTGATAGCAACTATCCTTATATAGAACCTGTTATTATAACATATGTAGGAACAACAAATGTTTTAACAATTAAAAGTTTAGGTTTATATCCTAATGATGGAACTGCTATTTATTTTAGAGATGAATCTCAATATAAAGACAGTGTTGCTCTTGAGGAAATAACTGAGAATCCTGTTTATTATGATAGTGCTAAATGTATAGAACAAAAAGATAATATACTTGTTCTCTCAAATCTAACAGGAAAAAAGTATGATAGAGATTTTCAAAAAGTAGCCAGTGATATTAAAGTTACTTTTTATTATGATAATACTTATACTATAGGAGGAAGTGTATATCCTTCTGATTGGTTTGAGTTAAATGGAAGTGTTGATTTATATGATAGTGATACTGGCTATAAGAGAAGGGGATTTGCAGTAGGTATGTATGATGATGGAAATAGTACAACTAATGCTTTTTTAAAACCTACAGATGCCTCTTTTCCATTTAAGAATGGATTAGATAAAAAAGGGTTTACAAGAGGAGAAATATATTCTCTCTCAATTACTCCTATTTATAAAGACGGTAGTATAGGATTTGCATATCATATTCCTGCTGTACCTCATACAACTTTTAATGGATTTAATACTACAGATGTGTATATCTCTGAAGAAAGTTATCCTGATTATTTATTAGATGATGTAAATTTTCCTTATAATAGGAATAATAGTAATGGTAAAATAAGACACCATAGAATGCCTGATTATACAGGTGTTGGTGAAATGAGATGTCTTCCTGTTGAGAGAGGAGTATTAAGATTGAGAGTAAATAATATTAACTTTACTCCTGAACAAAAAGCTATAATTCAAGGATATATTATTGGTTATCAACCTAGAGACTCAGATGCTAATACTAGAATTGTAGATAGTGGTTGGGTAAAACCTTACTTAGCAAATGGAACTTATTATAGAAATTCTTTCTTTAATGGCTCATGCTACTTTCAATTTAGAAATAGAGCAGATATGACATTTAATCCTCAAGGGAAAGGATTAATGTATTATTCTCCAGATACTTTTATAGGTAAAAAATTAAATAAGTCTTATAAGGTTCAAGTATATGGTTGGGCTAGAGAGCGTTTAGCTCAAGATTCTGAACAATCTTTATTTTATACTACATTTCCTGAAAATGCTGATAGTGATACTGCAGCTTTTTGGGATCACTTTGAAACAGAAGGAAATCCTAGTCCACTATTTGATTTAGAAGAAACTATTGAAGTTCCTGCTGTAGGAGAAAATTTTACTACAGTTTTAGGAAAATATAGAATAGAATATAGTGGCTTTTATTATCATTTAGAGACAACAAAAATTAATGATCAATCTGTATTAGATACATCTGATTGGGGAACTTATTATAATCCACCAACATATAAACTTTCTAAAGTAGTTAATGATACTGGAGATGTTACTAGATGGATTAAGATAAATATGAGTATAAGCCATATTCCTTTAGCAAGGATTGTTAATGATATATTTTTCCAATATGGTAAACTAGAAAATGCTCAATATATACCATCAGAAGTTGTTTATAATATTGACCAAACTTCTTCAGAAGTAGAAGGAGATATATTTCTTTCTAAGTATTTTCATCACAATCTAGATGGTTTCAGAAATAACTTTACTGGAGGCGGTTATGATAACAATGATGATAGTTCTTTATTTCACTATTATGCAGGAATATGGTATGAGTCTAAAAACAACTATGCTTTTAGACATTATGATGTTTTAAATAATGAAGTTCCTTATTATCCAAAATTAAAAGATTTGCACATTCAATCTGGTGGTGGAAAAGGTCTTATAAACTATGAGTGGTGGAAAAGAGGTTTTGGATATAATAGACAATACTCCGCATCTAATAATTTTAAAAACCAATTCTCCAGACCTTTATTCTTTGATGAAGTAACTGATTACTCAAATAGAAGTATATACTCTAAACAATCATTTGAGAATGAGTTAGTAGATCAATATAGATATTTTCCTGCTCTGCAATATCATGATATACCTAAACATAGAGGTGCTATTACAGATACTTTTGTATTTAATAACAACTTCTTCCATCATACAGAATATGGATTATGGTTATCTTACTTTAATCCTAATACTATCCAAGCTACTTCTCAAGGTCAAGTAGTACTTGGTAATGCTGGAGTATTCCAACTTCCATCTAAACTAATCTTAGATATCAAGGGAGGTTATATGGGAACTATGGATAAGAGTGGAACTAATACTCCATTTGGAAGGGTGTTTTTAGATCATAAACAAGGTAAAGTATTCTTATTTGCTGGAGAAGCTCCTGTAGAAATATCAGATTTAGGACTCTTCTCATTCTTTAGAGGATTTGTAAATACTAATAATAAGTATACTATGGGTTATGATTGGGCTAATAAGAGACTCTTAATTAATAACATTACTCAGGAAAAAGCCATCTCTTATTATCCTAAAACAGAAACATGGACATCTCTCCATAACTTTTCTCCTAATGCATACTTTACAATAAATGGTTCCTCATATGCTTGGAGAAATAATGAAAATAGTTTCTACAATATGGATAACCAAGATGGTATTAGAAAAAACTCTTATATAACTTTTGTAGAAAATACTCAGCCTGATGCATTTAAGAGGTTTGATAGAATAGAGATGAATACTATGTCAGGTGGAAATGAGGGGATAAATTCTCCAGGATTTGTAGAGCCCACAAGTTATATTTTTAATGATGAATCTTTCTCAACTATTCATTGTTGGACAGATAGACAAAATAGTACAGAACTTCCTTTTGCATACTCTCATGATTTTGAGAATAACTTCTTAAATAATTACGATCCTTCTAAAGTACCTACAAATTATTATAGAAGTTCTTTTCATGCAGAATTGCCACTAGATGCTGTAGTAGACCCATATACAAACATCTTTAATCCAAATAATACAAATATTAATAGAGATTTTAGGGCACATATGAAAGGTAAGTTTCTCTATACTAAGCTCTCGTATAATCAGGATAAACCCTTAGTCTTAAATTATATTAAGACATTCTTCAAACCTTCTGTAGCATAATGAAAACCAAGTATAATAATAGAAGATATAAGTTGCAAAGAGGTGTCCAGCAAATACAAATGGATACTCCTGATTATAGCAGTGCTTATAAAATAAGAGAAGAGCAGAATGCTAAAGGACAAATAGGTCAGAATATTGGAGCTACTGCTGCTAATATAGCTATGCCAGGTTTAGGTAGTGCAATGCAAGGGGTAGGTGCCATCTCAGATGCTGTATTTAAAGATGCTAAGGGAAATTATAAAAATAAGTTTTCTGAAGTATTAGGTTCTCAACTAAATCCTTTAGATAAAGCAGGTAAAGCATTTAGTGCTCTTACTGGGGACAAAACTGCTGCTGCAGATTTATTTAGTAGTAGCCTTATTGGTACTGGACTAGGAGCCCTTGGAGTAAAAAATCCATTTGGCAAAACTACTCAAGAGAAAGTCAAAAAAACAGAAAGAGAAGCTGAAGTTGCAAATTTTAATAAAACAGTCAAAGAAGGTACTTCTACAGATGCACAATCTTTCTTAGCTAAAAGAGGTAAGTATAAAGTTAAGAGTAAACAGCCTCGTCTTATTGAGACTGAGGGTAGAGAACCTATCTTTTCTCCTAAGAAGAAAGATGGTAGTAGAGATCTCTTATACTACAATCCTAATGATCCTACTCATGAAGAAGGTGGAGTAAAAGCTATGGTTGTACCTAAAGCACAGGCAGGTAAGAAGAAAATTAAAGTTAAAGAAGAACCTCAATATCTTGAAGACAATGATAGCATTGTTGAGGAAATTGGGGAAATTTTTGATCCAACAGGTATTAGTTCTTATGATGATGTATATAGATCATTTGTAAACTTAAAGAATAATAAAGATAGAAATCTTGGAGATTATGTAGACTTAGGTCTTGAGACTCTTGGTGCTGTACCAGTTATAGGTAAAGCAGGTAAGTTAGCAAAACTAGGAAAGTATGCATTTAAGTATGCAGATAAAGGTCTTGAGGCTCGTAAAATTATACAAAGAGCTAATAAAATTAAAGATGCCGGAAATGCAGTTAGAACTTCTAAAGTTGTAAAAAAATCTTTACCCCAAACTGTAAAGAGTGTAATTAAGGGAGCTAGAATTGGTGATCGTATCTCAGATTATAATACAATTTCAGGTTTAGCTAAAGAGTTCAAGGGATATGAAAATCCTGAATGGGAAAGAACACATAGTCTTGAGAATGCTAAATTTATGGGCAGAAAGATATTTCCTAAAGTATCTAATGAGAATATGTATTTTAATGGTACTTCTAAAATAATGTCTGGAAGAAAACATTCTGAGATTCCAGAAATTAAACCTCCTACTCCATATGAGTTAATGCCAAAACCTCCTAGAAGTAGATTTAACAAAGATTCTAAAAAAGTTAAAGTGTATAGATGAGAAAATTACCAGTAAATAATACAGGATATTTGAAGGGAACTAAGACTGCTAAGAATCCAGTCAATGTAATTCCATCTAACCTTATTACTACACAAGGTATGGCTTTTCCTATCAAAGCTAATGGTAAGACTCTATATCCTAATACTGGGCAATATAAATTTCCTACTTCTCCTGTAATAGAAACTCCTCTTAAACAGAAAGGAGTTAAAGGATTAAAAGCTCTTTATAGAGGTTTAAAAACTGTAGGAAATTATATTGGTGATGTTTATAATGTCAGTAAAGAAAAAGGAAAACTTACTTTTCCAAGATATGAGAATGTTTATAGATGGAATGCAGATGAAATTCCAGATAATCTTAAACTTGATAATCCTACAAAAGAACAATTAGCTTTAACAGGAAAATGGTTTACTAGAAAACTAGAAGACATTCCTTATTATAAAGTTACAAGACCTAGTCCTGGAGATCTGTTAATACACAGGGGATTAAAAAGCAAATTTGATAAGTTAGAAAAGAATATGCCAGCTGAAGCTAAAAGTCTTTCTAAACATCCAAATGAAGTAATACTTTCAGATAAAGATTTAAAGAAAACTAAAAAAGTTAGATTTGATGAAAATTTAGCTGAGAAAGCAATTAAAGAACCTCAGATGTCTAAAGTTTTAAACCATAGATATTATACAGGTGAATTAAAGAGAGAAACTATTTCTAAACATATTTTTCCAGAACTTGAGAAAAAAGTTTCTTCTTATAATAAACCAATACTGGGAATTAATAGAGAATTTTTTCCATTTAAAAAAGGAACTAAAAATATGAAACCATTAATTAAATATAAAGATGGAAGCAAGAGTGTATCTCTAGCTTTTAGTAGAGGAGAGAAAGATCCTAAGGGAGGCTTGACTCAGAAAGGTGTAGATAAGTATAACAGAGCTACTGGAGGTAATCTAAAGATGGCTGTTACTACTCCACCATCTAAACTTAAACCAGGTTCTAAAGCAGCTAATAGAAGGAAGAGTTTCTGTGCTAGAATGTCTGGTGTAAAAGGGCCTATGATGAAGAATGGTAAGCCTACAAGAAAGGCTCTTGCTCTTAGAAAGTGGAACTGTTAAAAACGTAAAATAAAGTTATGAAATTCAAGATGAATAAAAAGGGAAACTCCGGTATTTACATTAAGCCAGAGAACAGAGGTAAGTTTACAGCTACTAAAAAAGCTACTGGTAAGACTACAGAAGAACTTACTCATAGTAAAAATCCTGTAACTAAGAAGAGAGCTATCTTTGCACAGAATGCAGCCAAGTGGAAACATGAGGATGGTTCTAAGGGCGTAAAAAGTTTTCCAGACTTGAATAAGGATGGTAAAGTTACTAAGGCTGATGTACTTGTAGGTAGAGGTGTAATTCCTGCTAAGAAGACTGGAGCCAAGTCTATGAAAGTAGATGAGAAGATGTGTGGTTCTAAAGGTATGAAATATGCTGAGGGAACTAAGGGCATTAAGTTTAAAAAGAAGGAGATGATTAAGAGAGCTGATGGTTCTGTTTCTCAGAGAGGTCTTTATGATAATATCAGGGCTAATAAAGGTTCTGGTAAAAAACCTACTCCTGAGATGCTTAAGCAAGAAAAGAAGATTAAAGCAGGCAAATAATGTATAGATACAGTAATGGTGTTAACCTAGTTGCAGGAGGAGAGAAACATAGAGTCTATGTTAAGAAAAGTCCTACTGGAGTTGGGAAAGGAGTCAAAGGTCATGTTATGGTAAATCATCCTACTACTGATAAAGGTAAGTGGGATACTATTGATTTGACTGAGAAAGCTGGTGCTAAAACTGTAGAAGATGGAAAGAATGCTACTAAGAAATGGCATGCTGAGAATCCTTATTTATCTGGAGCTAAAAGCGTAAAACAATATAGAGGAGATGAGAATCTTCCTGAGGCTAAGAATGGAATGAAGAACTGTGGATGCAAACATCCAAAGAAAAGATATAAATATCAAGCTGGTACAGATGAATTAAGTCTTTCTCCAGAAAAAGAAAGTGCTTTAGCAAGAAGACAAAGATTGTTAGCAGGTATTGCTACAGGTGAAACAGATCTTAGAAAAGTTACAGGACTTACTCCTGAAGTAAAAGAAGTTGCTAAAAAACCTGTCAATAAGTATGTCTCTTATAATGAGATGTCAGATGAGGATAAGGAAGCTTACAGAAAAGGTATGGCTTCTGGAAAAGATTTTGAGGTAGGAGGTAGAAAATATGCTGCTGTCCCTAGAAAGAGAACACAAAGATCTGAGGCAGTTGTAAAACAAAAAACTCAAGAAAGTAAACCTTCTATTATTTCTATTAAAAAACCATCTGTTTCTCAAATGATTCCTCCTACAGTTAAAGGAGACTCTTGGACAGAAGAACAATGGAAAGATTTTTTAAGGAAAAAAAATGCTCCTGTTGAAAAACCAGTTCCTGTAATTCCTAAAGCAAAACCTAAACCGGTATTACCTTTAAATGTAAGTTTGCCAGGATATAAACCTTCCAAACCTATTTATGAGTTTGATGTTACAGTTCCTGAAGAAAAACAAAAGAAAGAAACTACTAAAGTTGTTAAAACTGCAAATAATAAAAGTAAAGTTGTAGAGCCATCACTAATTGATAAGATTCTTCCAGAAGGAGATATTAAAGAAGTTATTAAAAACAATCCAATAGAAAGGTGGCCACAGATAGCAAAAAACTGGGCTAAGAGAAAATGGGATTTAATGAATCCAGAAGATGAGGTAGTTAGTACTGGATTTAAAGAGCCAAAACAACCAGTATTTACTGCTGGAGCAAAACCAGTAAATAAAAGCAAAGGTATAGAACAGTATAAATCAATTTTACAATCTAATCCTATGATTGTAGGAGATACTGTAAAAATTAAAGACTTGGGTAAAAATAGATATTATCTAAATGAAAAAATTGATTTAAATGATCCTGCATTATCTTTTGGAACTAGAAGTAGAGATGAATTTCCAGAAGGCGGAATTAAAACTGAAGCTGCTCCTATAACAACAACAGAGCCTTGGCAAAGTTCAAAAAACTTTAAGTTTGATGAAAATTCTGAGTATATTGGTGTAAACTCAAGAGGTAAAATTAAAACAGGCAAAGCTAAAGATTTTAAAGATGATGAGTACAAAGTAAGTAAAGCATACCTCTTTAATGTAGAAAACTTTGCTTCTGATGAAAAAGGAAATCAATTGTTTAGTCCCGATGAATCAAATAAAGGATTTGATTTACCTGTAGTTAATTATATAACACCAAGTGGTGAAAAACGTACAGCTAATATTAACCTAATGGTTCCTAAAACAAAAAACTCTAAATATAATGAGAGTGCTTTTGGCCCAACTTCTGGAGGAGGTTTTATTATTGAATCTCCAGATCAGAAAGAAAGGATATTAATTAGAGGTTCTTTAAAAGATATAAGAAATGAGTTTAATCAAATGAAGAGTAAAGGAAAATATCAATATTTAAGAGTAATTCCTATGGACAATGGATCTTTTGCTAGAGGATTAAGAACAACAAATCAAAATCTTGATAAAAAAGATTTGGAAGCTTATGATGCTCAAAACACAAAAGGAGGTCATGTAGCTTACATTAAATCAAGATCAAAAAAATATAAGTATGGAACTTCTTCTCTTACTATTCCAGAAGGTTCTGCTATTGTTACTGCTAATGATGGTAAAAACAACTTAGCTCTTAAATATTATAAAGAAAAAAAATGGCCTGAGTTAAATAACCTTATTGATAAAATGCCTGAGGATAAACCTTCTGAATTTGGAAATGGAGGTAAAAAAATTAAAGGTAGAGTTAAAAGAAAAACTTCTTTGGGTAAAACTTTTAATGAACAGTCTGCACATGGTTATGGAGGATATGGTAAAGAGATGAGTGAAGAAGATGCTAAAAAACTTTATGGATTAAGTTTAAAAGATTTATATGAAGCTAGACAAAGTGGTAAACTTTCTAAAGTTAGTTTTGATTTAGAGTTAGCTAGAAGACAGGCTGTATCTGAGAATAAAAAAGAATTTGATTTTGATGATGGAACTGGTAGTAAAAAATATCTCTCAGGATATGAGGAAGAAGAAACCCCAAATACAACTGTTGTAGAAAAGAAACCTGGAGATATACCTGTTGAAACACCTAAACCTCCGCAAGTAACTCCTATTCCTCCCCCTCCCCCTGGACAAACCCCTCCTACAACTTCTAATAAGAGAAGGTTTAATATTCCATCTTTAGCTGAGGTAGCTGCCAGAGGATCTATTCTTGCTCAAGGAATTGAGGGTGTTCCAGAAAATTATTTAAAGCTTGGAAGATATAATTATGCATCTCAACTTCCTAAAACTTTACAAGAAATTCAATTAGCTGAACAAGCAGGTAGAGAAACTACTAGAGATGTAGTAGGTGGAGATGCTGGTAGATATCTTGCACAAGCAGGAAACTTATCTGCTGCTAGAATGAAAGCTGCTAATGATGCTGTAATTCAAGATACACTTGCTAGACAAGATATCTTAAATAAGAATATAGATTTAGGTAATATTGAAGCTCAAACTAATAGAAGTTTAAAAGATCAGTATGCAATGCAAAGAGCTGCTAATAGAGGAGCATATAACAATCAACTTATTTCTCTTGGTCAAGGTATTGATACTGCTATGGATGCTTCTAAACTTATGGGTTCACAAATGGATGTTGATGATATTAGAACTAATCTTCTTAAATCAAAAGACTACTATATGGATCCTCAGGGAAATATAAGAATGGGTAAAAAAGGAATTAAGAAAGTTAAAACATATAAGAGAAAATAAGACATGGGAGTTAATGCATATACCACTAATCTTGGAGTAAGGGAAAGGCAAAGTACTTATGTACCTCTTCCATTTGAAGAGATGTATGCTGTTTTGCAAGAAAAACAAAAAAGATATGATTTAGCAGATGCTTTTGAGAGGGAAGAAAAAAGAAAAGTTTCTATGCTCACATCTCCAATCAAAGAGTTCAATGAGTATTATTCTCAGTTTAAGAAAAATTATTTAAATGATGTAACTAATCTGCATAATACTTTTGGTGGAGATAAAGCTTCTTCTCAATATACAAGAAAGCTTCAGGACATTGTTGATACTTATGCTACTGATCCTAATCATATTCTCATTCAGGAAAGCAACCAGAACTATTTAAAGTGGGTAGAAAATGCCACTAAACAAAAATCAGAGGGTAAGTATTCTAGAGCAGCTAATAGAGTTTATGAAAACTTTAATGCATTAAATCAAGATGGAACATTTAATAAGTTTCTGTTTCTTGGGGCTAGAGAAAAAATTAATACTCAAGAAGCATTGGCTAGAGCAAATGCTATGACTCCTGAGGATGAGGATATAACATCTTATCCTAGTGGAAATACTGTTGTAACAATAGTGGGTAAGGGTAAAAAACCTAATAAAATGTATAACAATATGTTATCATTTTTAGGTGATGATGGCATTCAAGATTATGCAGATGATAATAATCTATCTGTAGATGATGCTAGAAAGCAACTACAATCAGTAGCATTGGCCTCTTCTAATTACAACATCTCTACTAAAGTAGATCCTAACTTTGAAGCATTTGATGCATCTCTAAATGCTAAGAGATTTGCATTAGAGAAGATGAAGTTTAAAAAGGATATCTCAGATCAAGATTTCCAAAATAGATTGGCATTAGCACAATTAAAATTAAATAAGGAAAAGAATGATTTGGAAAGAGATAAACTAAAAAAGGAAATTGCAGCTCTTAATGGAGGTACACTTAATCCTGATGGAACAGTGCGTGTTCCTCTTCCTAATCTAAATAACAATGTATATGATCCAAATGTAGCTAATCTAATTGATAATAATGGAGCTCCCTCAGGAAGTATATGGTCTAATGTTTTAAATGGAGCATTAGAAACACTTATTCCAGGACTTGGAGATAATCAAGTATCAGAAAGTCCAACTGTAACTCCTGCTCAAAAAACCTTTGGTGACATGGAAAGAAATGTTAGGACAGTTAATAAATATGTTTCTCCAGATAAAAAATTAGATATAAATGAGGTAAGAAAGAGGTATAAGAATAGTGTTAAAACTTTAACTTATGCCAACTCATTTAAAGACCCTAAAGACGCAGATGAGGCATTTAAGCTTATTACAGGTCCATCAGCTTCTTCATTTAACTTCTATCAAGTAAATGGGCAATCAAATCAACCTCTTAGCTCTGAACAATCAACTAATCTTAGAAAAGCTCTTCTTGCTAAACAAAGTGATGCAGGAAGTGCTGCAGGTTTTGCATTAGGACCTTTACCAGCATTTAATACTTTTGGTTCACAAGCAATTTTTATAGATGTTGTAGGAGATGTACCTGGACTAGAAAGTAATCCACAAATTGTAGCTGCAAGAAATCCAGTACCTGAAAATATAAATGATGAATTGGCACTTCAAGAACATCAATTAAATGTAGGTTATGCACAAGGTACACCTGTTAAACTTCCATATTATATAGACCCTATTAGTAAGAAAAAAACCTATGGAAGTGGTGTAGAAATATTCTGGAAACATTTTGATGATCCACAAACTTCAAGATTGATTAGAGCTTTAAAGAAATAAATATTTAATTTTGCAATATGGCAAAACAAGTAAAAACATATAACCCAATTTTTGGTACAGAACCACTGGATCCACTATACTCAAATCCACAATACTATGGAACTTCTAGTTCACAGTATGATAGAGTATCCTTAATGCCACTTGAGGAACAAAGAGCACAATCACAAACAGGTTGGGATTCATTTGGTAACATTACTGGAAGATTATTAGGTAGAGCAGGATTAAGTGTTCTTGAAACAGCTGGAATGGTTGGCTATGGTATTCCAAAAGCTCTGGTTACAGGAGATATTAATGCTCTTTTTGATAATGAGTTAACTACCGGTTTTAAAAAACTTGATGAGGCATTAGTCTCAAGTACTCCTTTTTATCAAACTGAAGCTGAGAAAAATGCACCACTGTTCTCAAAAGAATATCTTACTTCTACACCTTTCTGGGGAAACTTGATTGGTGAAGGTGGAGGATTTGTACTTGGTGCAATGGCAGGAGGAGCCCTTATTGGTAAAGGTATATCTACTGCTGGAAAGCTAGGAAATTCTATGGGTATAATTGCCTCTGATGCTGAGAAGATAAGAGAGGTTGCTAATGCTGCAAAGTCAGGAGAGAATGTTGCTGAGAAACTAGTAGATTTAAGAAAAGCTATTAAAGCTGAAAAATTAGCCTCATATTATACTCAAAAAATTGGAGGTAATATGTATGAGGCTGGTGTAGAAGCCAGAGGTGTTAAAGAAGAAATTCTTAGATCTAAACAAGAAGAATTTGAAAGAAATAGTCCTCCAGGAGCAGTTCCTACTGAACAACAAAAATCTGAGTGGGAAGAGATTGCTAATAAATATTCTAATACTGCATTTGGTTTAAATCTTGCCCTTCTCATGATTGATGGGATGAATATGGGAAGATTTCTTACAGGATATAAACAGACTAATAGAACTGTTAATGGACTTAAGCAAGCAGGTAAGTGGGTAGAAAAAGGAAAGTTGGGAAAAGCTTTAGATAGAGCAGGAACAATTCTTGGTGGAGGTCTTGCAGAAGCTGCTCAAGAGGGTGGTCAGTTTGTTACTGAGAAGATGACAACAGACATGGCCATGAAACAAAAAACCCTTGATGCAGCAATGGATTTCAATGATTACTTCATATCTACAATTAAAGGTTTAGAACAAACTTTTGGTAGCAAAGAAGGTCAGGAATCTATGCTTGCTGGTTTCTTACTTGCTACACCTTTTAATATTCCCCAGGCTATTAGAGAAGGTACTCTTGATAAACATGGTATTGATGCCATGAATAATAGTAATGGAAGACAAACCTTTCAGAGCTTATTAAAACATAATCATGAGAATTATGTAAATCAAGTTGGTGAAAAAAAAGATAAATATGCTGAGATGAATTCTCACATTTTGCATGAAGATTTACAAAGAGATGGTTTTTATAGATATGTAAAAAGCAGAGATGAGGCAGGCAGGTTTGATGATGTTCTAGATGATTTAGGTGATTTAAGAAGAATGAACATTGATGCTTTTAGAGAAGCATATGGAGAACATTACACTGAGGTTAGTAGACAAGAAACTCTTAATGATTTAGAGAAACAGGCTAGGTATTATCAAAATACTAAAGAAGAAATTGAAGCAGCATTCTCAAATCACCAAAATAAAGAAGCTCTTATTGAGGGGTCTGTAAAGATTAATAACCTTGCGGATAGAATTAATAAAATTGATTCTAAACTTACTAACTCCAATCTTCCAGAGTTAGTTAGAACTAATCTTCAAACAGATAAATTAAACCTTATTAATGAAAAAGCAGCAGAAGAATTAAAACTTGGAGAATATCTTTCTGAGAGAAGAACTGTTGCTGAAGACCAGCTTGATAAAGAAGCTGCAAAAGAAATTGAAGAGCCTGAGGAAACTAAACCTAAAAGAGAAAAAAAGGTAACTAAAGAAAAGGAACTTGAGAAGGGAGATGAGGTTTCTTATAATAACTCTAAAGGAATTGTTGAGTCTATAAAGACAGATGAGAATGGTAAAAAAATATTTACTATTACTCAACAGAATGGAACTAAGATACAACTTGATGAAGAAAGTTTAGATAATGCTGGAGTTGAGATAGAAATCCCTGAAGAAGCTGAGGATGATGATAACTATGAGGCTCAAAATGCAAAAGGTAAGGATGGAGATTTAGAAGCAGATGTTCTTGATGAGAATGGTAAACCAGTAAAATGGGCATCTCTTAATCCAGATGATCATGAAAATTCTCCACACATTAATGCTTCAGATTTAAGTCTTGTTGATTTAAGAAAAAAAGAAAGAGGTGTTTCTGAGGATTTAAAAAATACAGATTTTCATAAGGGTCTGCAAATCGATGCTGATGCTGCTGATAGAATTAAAGAAGACATTCTTGATAGTGGTATAGATGATTATACCTATGAGTATAAGAAAGAAAAAGATTCTGAAGGAAACTTTCAATATAACATTTATGCTAAAAAGGAAGGAAAAAAATCTACTAAGATTGGTTACTTCTTAGACTTTAATAAAAACTTTGCAAGTAATGGTAAGAAAGACGGTATTACCATTAATAAGTTTATTAAAAACTATCTTCAGTCTGGATCTGAGAATGCTCTTGCTAAAGGAGAGATATTAAATAAATTAAAAAATGTTAATAAGATTATAACTTCTGAAGAGAAACTTGATCTTACTAATTCTACATACATCAATACAAGAATATTAAATACTTACAAGAACTATACTCTTTCTGATGTAATGAATTCTCCATATACCAATAGGTGGAAAGTTAATGGAGAATTTGTAATAGCTAGATACTCAAAAGGAGCCTATGTACTTATTGATGATGTGTCTACTGCAAATGAAAAAATCTTTAATGATACTATAAAGAAACCTTATGTGCAAAATTCTATTGGAGCACAGTTTGTTATTATGGTTAAAAGACCTAATAAAAAGGGAAGAGATATTTATTCATTCATTAATTTAAAAGGTGCTCCTATTGCAGATGATATTAAAAATGATTTTGCTAATAGACTTACAGATCCTAATGTTGATAAACAAGCTCTTGTTCAAGAATTAAATGAAAAAATATTTATAGGATCTAAAGGTAAATCTTTTACTGTTGAGACAGATAAAGGAGATATCTCTATTCCAGTACACTTATATTTTGATACAGATTATCAAGGAAATATTATTGTTAAGAGAGAGGCTAAAGTTGTTGATGGTGTTAAACCTGATATTATACTTACTAGAAAGTTACAAAAGTCTAGACTTTCTCCTGAGGATGCAATCTTAAAATATGCATATGAAAGAATTCCTGCAGATAAAGCTGAGAATATTGACGATATTAAAGATATAGTTGTAACTAATACTGATACTAAACTTTGGGATTCTTTCTTTGGATTTTCAACAAAAGAGTTTACCAAACCAGCTCCTTCTTTAACTTCCTTATCTCCTGATGATAAAACTAATAAGAGAAAAGAAATTCAGGAAAGTGTAGACCTTTCTAAAAAAGTTATTGCTGATATTCTTAAGAATAAATCTTTTATCAAAGGACTTACTGCAGATGGTAAACTTGTTGAAGTAGATTCAGGTTTAGAGTATGTATCTTATTATAACACTAATACTAAAAAAATTTATAAAAGAGCTACTGATGTAAATAAAAAAGAAGAGGGGTCTGGCAATGAAGGGATTAAGAAAACTGCTCAAGGTCTTGGTAATAAAGTAGATAAAATTTATAGAGATTTCTTTAGTCCAAATAGAAAAAATAAAGCTCTAGATTATAAAGATTATAATATTGTTACTGAGAAAAATAAAAAAGAGTTTGATAACTTCATCAAACAACTTGAGACTCTTAAGAAAGGATTTGATGAGAGGGGTGAAAAAGTTTATGCAAATAATATAGTTCTTTATAATGATGAGATTGGAGTTGCTGGTACAGTAGATGTACTTACTATAGATAATTTTGGCAACTTTAGAATCTATGATGTAAAAACTATGAGAGGTAATCAGTTTAAAGAATCCTATAAGGATGAAAAAGAAACTGATGATAAGGGTAAAAAAGTTACAAAATACTATAGTACTAAATATGGTAAAAGTAATTATGAATCCCACTCTGATCAACTTTCTATTTATAGAATTCTCTTAAATAATACACATGGTGTTCTTGCAAAAAGCATCTCAATTATTCCTATTGAGTTACAGTATGAGGATGGAGATAAGAATACCTCAAAGCTCAATCTTCTCTCAGATTATATATATACTGTTGAGAAAAAAGATGATGTTGAGAACTTATCCTTGTCTAGTACTAAAGCAACTCAAAAAGTAGACAATGCTAAAGTTCAATACTCAACTACTCAACTTATTAAAAGCATTGATGAAGCTGATGAGATTGATGAAGATTTTCTTAAAAAGTTAGGAATAGATCCTAAAAAATATGAGAAATATTATAATCTTGAAATTAATGATCCAAGAAATGATGCAGCAATTGAGGAGATTGGAAGTGATGAGGTTCTATTAGATAAATACTTCTTAAAAGAATATATCAAAAGCATTGCTTCTCAAACTACTGCTACTACTAAACAACCTCAGGAAGCAGACTCTAAAGATGCAAAGGAAGATAAAGATAAAAGTAAAACTGAAAAACCAAATCTATTTGCTGGAAGAAGTAAGCCACAAGTAAGTAGGGATGATTCTAAACCAGAAAATCCAGATAACTTTAGTGCTAAACCTTTTGATGAATATACAGAAACTGAACAACAGTTTATTGATGGGATTAATCAGGAAGTAAAGAGAATTTTAAATGTTGATGTAAGGCTTGAGCAAAATGGATTAAACTTTGGTAGTTTTAGAAATGGTGTTATTTATCTAGCCTCTAAAGCTCCTAAGGGCACACTATGGCATGAAGCTTTCCATGGTGTCTTTACCATCCTTTCTCCAGAAGAAAAAGCTAGAGTGCTTGGTATTGCTGAAAGAGTATTTGGCAAGCCTACATTGCAAGAATTAAATGCTCTTAGAAAAGTTTACTTTGATAGGGGATATAAGAGAGTAAGTGGGAAGTTTATTTATAATAAAGTTCTTGAGGAAAAGGTTGCAGATCATTTCCAGGATTATATGAATAATAGGCCTACTACATTCTTTGGTAAATTCTTTGCAATGCTCAAAAGACTGGTTAATTACCTTATTGGTAAAACATCAGATACAAGCTTTGCAGCATTCTTTGATGAAATTTACTCTGGGAAATATAGAGCTGTTAGCCCATCTGTAGATGCGTTAGAATCCTTTAAACCTATTGGCAATGCCTCAGGTAGTGAGAGAGAACTATTACTATCTCAACTAACTGCTTACTATGTAAATAGAAAGAAGTACTATAGTGATGAAAATAATAATCTTAACTCATTTGTTAAGTCCATGCTGAATAAAATTAGAATGGGCCATAACTCTTTGCTTGATGATATGTATGAGGATAAGAAAAACTCAATTCAAGCAGAATTTTCAAAAGGCTTTATAACAGAAGAACAGGCCTTTGCTAAAATTGATGCCATTGATCAAGATATTGCTCAGAGATATACAAAGTCTATAATTGATGGTAAAGAATACACCTATCCTAAATATCTATCAAAGCAATATGAAGATCTTATTGTAAGTGAGGTTTTGGATTACAATGACTTTAGAAAAGTCAATCAGTTTGAAGAAACTGAGGAGGATGAGAAGGAAAATTATTATGGAGAAAATGAATTTGAGAAAAGTATCCATGATACACCTGCAGGTCAAGCTGTAAGAAGTGCTATGCTTGATATGGCAATTACAGATAAGTATTTTGAGATTAAAGCTATTGATGCTCCTGGAATTATTAACAACCTTACATTTGCTCTTAATGGTTTAAATAAAGATCAGATTAGAGGTAGGCTTGAGTCTTTAATATCTCCTGAAGAAACTCCGGATGAGAGTGACTTTAGTAAGAGTATTAGAGTTGTTTTAGATGAGTATAATAATAACCGTGCATTTAGAAAACAATTTGAGACTGCATTTGATAGATGTTTTGCACAAGCAGTTAAAGCTGTTAGTACAAGAGCTACCAAGAAAAATGGTCAATTTATAAGAATAGAAAATAATAAAGATCACATTCAACAACAGATTGAAGAGTGGCAAGTTGATTTCTTAGTTGGACAAGATGAGAGTGTTGTCCCCTTAGAAGAAGGTACTGAGGAAGAAAAAAATGCAACACTTGTAAAATATCTTGGTATTACTCTTCAACCTGATGTATATAGAGAACCTACAACTCAAAAAATTCTAACTAAAATTAGAAGAAGTGTATTTACTCTTAATACTAAAACTAAACAAATTCAGGGAGCAGATACACTTTTTACAGATACAAGTACTTTAGCTGCTCTTGAGAAACTTGCTGAAAACAACATTAAGTATCGTTTAGATTTAGGAGAACTTACATTTAGGAATGCTGATGGTAAACCTATGAGTTCCATTATTAATAACTCTGATATTATTAAGAGATTAAATAGTGTTACTAATAGACATCTTGTAGATAAGAAAGAAAGTTTTAAAAATAAGTGGGGTATTTACATTGGGACTAAGTTTGGTGACAAGTCTTCTGATTATAAAGGTATTGATCCCAAAGCATACTTCTTAACAGAGTTAATGATGTATGCAAATAAAGATACTGATGGTAAGAGTTCTAGACCTTGGTATACAGTACAGCAACCCTCTGATAAGAATACAACTTTTGTATTTAGAGGTAAAACATTTACCAAAAGCAGAAGTCTACAAGCTACTATAATGAGAGAGGAGGTTCAAAGACAAAACCTCCAAATGCAGGAAGCAGTTAAGATTCTGGAAACAATTAATTCTTTTGATGCTAATGAGAAAGAAAAGATTTCTTATCTTACAAAAGACTATCATTATATTAAAGGACAAACTGTTTCAGATGTACTTGAGGTTTATAATAAAATCTTAAATGGAGAACTTGAGAGAACTCATCCTTCTGTTCCAAGAATATTTAAGTATAATAACATTCCTTATATCAATGATGATAAATTAAGTATTTCTCAAATTAATAACTTGAGTGATGAGGATTATCTTGGTCTTCTTGATGATATGATAGCTGATGATGCAGGTTATTATATATATGAAAAACCAAATGGAGAAAGAGTTATTTCTTATGAAGTTGGTAGAAAACATCTTAAAAGATTTAATGAAGATGGAATAGATGAGCAGACAGGTGATGTCATTGTTGATAGACATATTGGTAAAATAGAAAAAATAAGAGAAACTTTTGGTATTACAAATAAAGAAATTCTAGATATTGCTGGAGTTAAGGAATCTGATCTTCAAAACTATTTAAAGTTCTTTCTTACCAATCAATACTTAAATAGATTACTAATTCTATCAGAAGTTAACCCTGACTTATCTCAATTTAAAGACTTTGCAGCAATTACTAAAAGAGCTGCTGGTATGGGAGCTTCTGGTCCCAACTTCCATGATCCAGAATTATCAGTATATGATAAAGATGGAAAGTTTGTAAGTGATGATTTTACATTTGGTATTGTTCCAGATAGACAAAAAATCTTTAATTCTTCTGTAAAAAATAATGAGAAGGCAGAAACCTTAGATGCTCAGGGAGCTGAACTTGTTCAAGAGAGAATGAATAGGTATTATAGAACAGGTAGAATAAGCAAAAGTTCATCTAAGAAAAATAAATTTAATGATGAGCCTTATATGGACTGGCTTACACTTAAAGCTTTTGCTGATGATAACAGAGCTCTTATTAGAAAACTCCCTAAAGGAGGATCTCCTTTAAAGATTGATAAAACTGTAGGTTATGGTACAGAGTTTTACTTAAAAACTTCTGTAAAAGTTTTTGCCAGAATGTGGAATTCTGATTTTGCAGAACCTGGGCAAACAAGAACTATTACTCATAAAACAAAAGTTGAAGATGGTGTTGATGCAGAGGGAAATACTATTTACAAAGAAGTAGTATATACAGAAACTTATGAAGCATTCCAAGATACTTACAATGGTAAGTGGTATCTTCCTACTCCAGGAAGAGAGGTAGAGTGGAATCTTATGAATGAGATGCAGAAGAATAATATGTCTGCTGTATTTGCTGAATCTGCTGTTAAGAAAGGAGCTAAGAAAATTGCTGAGTATGAAGAAGCAAATCCTGAATCTCCTGTTAAAAATCCTGCTAAACTGAAGTTTAGTAATGCAAATACCTTTAGTTATCTAGATTACCGTCAACAAGTAGAAACACCTCCTGATAAGGATACTATTGGAGATGGTTCTCAAGGTATTCAACAAATTGATGCTAATCTACCATTAGATTATGTACCTGAAGGAGATACTAGAACCATTCAACAAATAAAAGATGATAACGATTCTTTACTTTTAGAAATTAAAAAATATCAAAAAGAACTCTACTTAAGAGGTGTAGAATCAGTAAACATTGACGGTAAAAGATATTCTGCTTTTGTTAATTATATAGTATCTGCTCTAGATTCTTCTAAAGCAAGTGATAGAATGAAGGACTTCTTTGAGATTGGTCCTGATGGCAACTTTAAGTTCTCAACATCTCTTCCTATGCTGGAAACAAAGTTTGAAGAACTTGTTATGGCATATATTAATAACAATATTGCTAAACATAAAGTTCCTGGGGAAAAGATGATTTTGACAACCTCTGAGTTTTACAGACCTATGAGGGATGAGAATGGCAATATTCTTACTACTTATGAGGTTGAACAATTAAGAAAAACAGATCCTAATATTTATGATAAGTTAGATTCTTCTGAGGAATTAAGGGCCCCTAGCATTGAGAAAGATGGACAGAAGTATGCAGAGGTTGTAGTAACTGAGGAATATCTTGAGCACTTAGGAATTACCATTAAAGATTGGGTAACACTTAAAAAAGCTTATGAGAAAGATATAAAAGATATAAAAGATAATAAAATTGATGAACTTTCTGAGGAAGGTAAAATATTTGATAAGATATCTACTTTCATGGGATACAGGATTCCTACACAGGCTCACCACTCAATGCTTCCTTGTAGAATTGTAGACTTTATGCCTACACACTTTGGTAGCGTTGTTATCCTTCCTGCAGAAGTAACTAAACTCTCTGGTTCTGACTATGACGTTGATAGCTTGTTTGCACAAAGATATGCTATCTATAAAGATAAGAATGGTAAAATAAGACTTGCAGATAATTCTGAAGTATCCTTTAGAAAATATCTAAAGACTAACAAGTTAGCTAAAGAGTATTTATCCCAAATGGATAAAGAAGAGAAAGCTGATTTGTATATGAGGATTGATGATTTGCAAGAAGAATTAGAACCTCTGTATACACAACTTAGTGAGGCAAGAGAAAAAATCTATGATAATAGAGGAAAGCCTCTTGAGGTTGTTGATGAAAGTGCTATGGAAGAAGGTATGGAAGGATTCTTTGATAGCCTAGAAATTAATGAAAAAATAAAATCCATTGAAGCTCAAATTGAAGAATTAAAAGCTCAAATCTCAGAACTTGAGGAAAGAAAGATTTTAAAAGTTAAAGAGATACTAGGACTTGAGGATAACTTTAATCCTAATATGGTTTATAATGAGATGCTTGATAATAGATTAGCTATCTTAACTTCTCATGAGGGCAGAAAGAATATTAACTATCCTGCAGAAAACCATTACAAAAATTTGCATGCAAAGATCTTTGATAAGATGCCACATCTTGTTAATTCAGATAGTGATTATCTTACATATGCTTCTCATCCTAACTTCTTTAACGAGTGGTTAAAAGCTTATGCAGGTAAAGGAGCTATCTCAGGTTCTGCAAATATTACCAAGGACCATGCTTACTTACAGAAGAATGGTGCAAATGTTATAATTGATCTTGATGAGTTGTGGGATGGAGAATTTAGTGTTTCTGATATATATGAGTATGATATTGAACTTGCTCTTGATGAAAATGGAAACTTATACATATCTAAAGATAATGTAAAAAAACCTAAAGCAGATAGTCTGTCCAATCTTGTAACTAATGCTGTGGATAATGGTAATGACCAGACTTTGTATAAGTATAATCTAAATGCTCAAACTATGCCAGATGCTGCTGTAATGGTAAGCAATGGTTTTGGTGGAACTAGACTTGCAGTACTTTTTAAAAACCCTGTTATTGAAGCAATTGCTGGAAAATTAGTTATTGAGGATACACTCTTGAATAATGGATTTGTAGATAAAGAAAAGGTTGTATCTGATTATATTGCTGAAAAGTTTAAACATATTCCTGTTAAAAAAATTAATCAGGAAGACATTGTTAAGATTTTAAATAGAGATAATTTCTTAAGAACTAAGGAACTATTAAAACGAAGAGGAGATTCTCTAAAAAATCTTGGAGAACAAGATGCAGAACTTATTGCCATTCAAGCTAGTGTAGCAAAAATATATCTTGAGTTTGCAAAGAAAACTAAGAACTATTTTACTGTTAATACTGTCTTGAATTATAACAGAGAGGTTGGAAGATATGGTTATGATGTATATAAAATCTTAAACTCAATTCAAACCATTAAAAGTTCTGATGATTTTGATATTGAAGGTATACAAGATAATGAGTTTATTAATGAAATAGGCTCTATACTTCAGGATCTAACAGGTGTTATTGAGAAAAATCTTTTATCTTATAATCCATATACAAAAGATCTTGTTAAGTCTATTGTTAAATCTACAAATAAAACTAGGAATGATACCTCAAGTATTAAATTTCAACATGCGCTAAGAAAAGAATTTGTAAACTTTATTGCTAAAAGAATCTATAAACATAGGTTTGATACAAATAAAGAATCTTTAGAAGAAACTGGACAAAAGGTATTTAAAGAATTTGGAGGAGTAGATATCTCAGATAAGGATATTATTAGAGGCGAGAAGATAATTACTCAGTTTGAAAAGGTAAGAAAGAGAATTAAAAAATATACTTTAGGAAGAGCATTAAAAATTTCAAAATCTACTGAAACTTATCCTTTTAGAAGAATCATTATTGAGAGTTTTGCTAACATAGATCCTGTAATTGAGAAAAAACTTATTAATGATTTTCAGGATATGTTAAGAGAAACTGATGTTGAGATTAGAGATCTTGCTAGAATGCTACTGCAACATGTTGGGGCACATGATAACTTTAGATATGTATCTGGTTCTGTTGTTAGAATTATAAGACCTATGTTTTTTGAATCCTTAAATCAAGTATATAAAGGAGATTCAGAAAATCCAGGACTTGAGGACCTCTTTAATTATAGAGATGAAGAAGGAAATGGTTTAGATATGGAAACTTTTGAAAGTACCTTAGCTGAGATGATGGGAATTGAGAAAAAGAACTTGGCCTCAATCATTAATGAGTTTGGTAAATTTTTCTTCTCTGACGGTAGAAACAGACAGTTTGTTTTAACTAAGGGTAAAGTATTTAAAGAAGATAATCCTTTAATTAAAACTACACCTATTAAAGAAGAGGTTGTTGGTAAGAGTGGAAGAACTGCTAAAAGAACTATTGGATATGAGGTAAAACTTAAACTCTCTGAAGATGAGAAGTTTCCATTTTCACCAATATTCTTCCAAACAATCTCAAGACCTAAAGATGATGAGGGTAGAGGAAAAACTATATATACCTTATATAACAGAACTCGTGTTGTAAAATCTAAAGATGGTAAAACTTTAACCTGTACATATAAAAAAGTAGAACAGGCTAAAATGATTAGAGGAGAAGCTCCTAAATTTAATACCAAATTCTATCAAATGGGTTTTGATGAAAATGTTGAGATGTTAAATGAGGGTGTAAAAATTATTACAAGTAAAGAGTTTAAGAGTAAAAGTAAACTTGATGAGCTTAGAATGGAAAAAGCTAGAAAAGAAGTTACTAAACTTCTTGAAGGAGTGGATGAAGAAGATAGATTTAAGCCAGATGATAATAGAGAACTTTATTCTGGATATGTAAATAATCCTACAGAAACTCCGGAACTTCAGGAAGAAGATGAGGTAGGTACTCAAAGAAAAAGCATTCCTGCTCCTATCTTAAAGTCTCTATTAAATATTAATAATTTAGCTGAGTTTTCTACTGAACTTGAGAATGCTTTAAGAAAATACGAGTTTAAAACATTTGATATTAGTGCTCTTAGAACCCATCAAGAAAATCTTGAGAAAAAAGAACTAAATAAAAAACCTAATATTACTACTAAAACTCAGAAAGTTAATAATCCCACATCAGGTATTATTGATAGAACTTTGAATAAACCTGGTGTAATAGTTAACAATGATCCTAATGATCAAGGTCCTGGACCAAGTGAAACCGAAGCTTTTTCTGCAGATCTTTTTATGAGTGATCCAGAAATAGAACTTATAGATTCTAATTATGAAGAATTAATTAGTAACTTTGATCTTTATAAAGAAGAATTATCTAAAGCAGGCTTTAATAGCGTAGAAGAACTAGAGGCTATTGATGACCCTGCAGAAAGAAAAAAATTATTCAGCTTAATTTGTAAAAAATAATGAAACTAAATAAAAAAATTGTAGATCTCCTTAACTATAGAATTCAACAGGAAGAACATTCTTCTAGAATCTATGAACAGTTTGCCTTATGGTTAGATGATAAAGGTTTTAAAAATTTTGCAGCATTGTATTATAAGTATGCACATGAGGAACTGTCTCATGCTAAGTTTGCTAAAGATCATCTTCTTGCATTTGGTGTACAGCCAGAGCTTACTAAACTCCCTGCTCCTGATATGCAATTTGATTCTCTAAAAGAAATTCTTAATCTTACTCTTGAGCATGAGCAAGAAATTACTAAACAGTGCAATGAGTTAACTAAGACTGCCGCTGCACTAGATGATTTTCCAACCATGACTCTTGGTATGAAGTACTGTGCTGAGCAAGTAGAAGAACTTGATAAGGCACAAACCTTTGTAGATATGATTGAAACTTTTGGTGACTCTAAAGAAGCAATGCTCACTCTTGAGCACAATGTTAAAGACATGCTATGAAAAAATCCTGCCCTGTAATTGGAAGATCTTGGAGAGATTTAGTCTCTAAGGTAAATGGTGATGAGGACTTAGCTTATGCACTTTACTTTAAGTATGGTGATGATGTCTATGATATGACTACAGAAGACCTTGCACCATTTACAGGAGCTCAGGTTATTAAAGGAGTTATTGATGATCAAGATACACCTATTACTCAAGACAATAATAGTTACTATAGAGGACAAATTGAGAAACCTTTTATAGATGAAGATGGTAATCTTATTCTTTTTGCAAGAGAAGATGAGCTCTATCAAAGAGCTGGTTTAAAAAGTTATGGTGTCTCAATGAGTGATAATTTGCAAACTGCTCTTGAATATGGTGATGGGCAACTTAGAGTTGCCCAAAATTTACTTTATGAAAAATTTAAATACGATATAAATAGTTGGGAAGCTGAAAATGCTTATAATGAACTATTAGATAATGGATATTGGTTAGTACAAATACCTAAAAGTATTTCTAATGAAATAGTACAAGAAGCAGGTGAAGTAAAGATTATAAATGATATTGTTGTTCCTAAAGGTCAATATAAAATACAACAATTCTTAGATAATGAGGAACAAGCTCCAGATATCTCATTTAAACCTAAACCTCTAAACACCTTATCTCATCTTAAACAAGCAGAGTTTAAATCTTCTATAAGAGTAGGAGATGAGGTAAACTTTCCATACTGGGATGTATCGTGACTGGGAAACACCATAA
>OGWL01000017.1_pt1 | contig 24690 bp, 17 predicted proteins | sample 1576031 | NCBI WGS metagenome assembly OGWL01 (sample SAMN07581535, study PRJEB24739) | freshwater metagenome | place: Singapore | collected 2015-01
GTTTCCCAGTCACGATATTCACTCCCACTGGTAAGCAGATTATCCACAAGGAGGCGATGTCCCTCTCGAAGCAGCGTAAGGAAAGCCACCCATCTTGGGAGGAGTTCCTGGCTAGCTACAAGGAGGAACCAGCCTCTGAGACGGAGTCAGTCGCTACCACGTTTGGATGGGGGACGAGGTTGTTACCGCTAACGACCTTGCTAATTCTTTTAATATTGCTTTATCTAGCGCAAGACATAACCTAGACCAACTAAAGAAACTAGGTTATGTTGAATCTTTCCCGAAGAAAAATGCAAGGGGGTTCGTCTGTGTACACTTTAAAAGTTTAGGTACTATCCCTGAACCACTTATCGTGGACCGAAGCCCATCGGAACGTATGATGGACGAGTCTAGGAAAGCATATTTAGGTTTATGTAAAAGTATCACTAAACAAGCTATTCCTTACAAAGATCCAAAAAATATTGACTGCTGGTATTTACTTATGTGCCACATTAATGCTTGGCCGTTTACAAATCCCTATGGAGATCTGTATGTTGAAGAGAGGCTTTATGGATTTAAACCGGAAGGCTCTTACGGCTGAGCAACCCGTGTTTATTTGGAAGGGCGTGGTGTTTTATCCGCACTATCTAAAACCAGAAGTGTGGTGCGGTCCTGGTACTACCAAAGATAACTCTGACAATACGTTTACTACATCACAACTTATGCTAGCTGGAGCTAAAAAAAGCACTCGCTATCTTTGGGAGCGTTCGTGGACCAAGTAAACCATCCGAAACACTACGTCTCCCACCCCTCTGGGGTGGAGTGCATCGAGATCACGGAACACATGAACTTCAATCTTGGAAACGCTGTCAAGTATATATGGCGTGCATCTCTCAAAGGGAAAGAGATTGAAGATCTTCGTAAAGCTAAATGGTACGTTGAACGTGAGATACAGAGACTGATGAAGGAGAAACCATGACATCCAAGGTGAGCAATGAGACATTAATGAGACATTAATGAGACATTAATGAGACACCGGAAACATTAATGAGACGTGCCTTATGTCGCTGTAACTTATGAAGGAGAAGATCATGGGCACTAATTACTACGTCGCTAGCAAACACTGTGACCACTGCAAGCGTTATGATGAAGACTATCATATTGGCAAGGCGTCTTACGGCTGGTCGTTCCTTTTTAGAGGCTACCGTCCTGAGGGTCTTGTATCCTGGGATGCCTGGAAGAAATTTCTCAAAGACAAGACCATTATGAATGAATATGGCGAACAGATCGACTACGACTGGTTTGTTCATTTCATAGAGGGTGAAAAATCACCTAAATACGTGCGGGAGAATGGGCACAGGAATCTACAGCACAATCAAATAGGGAAAATTGATAGCTGCCCGTGGTTTAATCCCGAGCACGATTGGGATGATGACAAGGGTTATGCCTTTGGTTCAAGGGAGTTTTCATGAGTCAAGATTTTAAACATACTTACAAAGACGCCATTTTGGAAGTCACGGTAGAGGCACAGAGCGACAAAACACAAGCCAACCCTCACGAACTGATGGAAGCCGTGCTAAAGGTTGTACGTTGCACTGACAACTGGGAAAAATTTGAGTTGTACGTTGTGAAGTATGAATGAACAAATAGTCTCCATTATTATGCTCTCATACAATGGGGTTACTTACATAAAGGAAGCTATCGACAGTATAAAAGCGCAAACTTATTCAAACTGGGAATTAATAATCAGTGATGATGGTTCTAATGATGGGACTTATGAGCTTTCTTTGGCTCTTGCTAAGGACGAGCCTAGAATAAAAGTAGTACAAACTCCAGAAAGATTGGGCATTCCTAAAAATCGTAAGTTTGCGTTTGGTCATACTACGGGTAACAAGATTTGCCATGTTGACGGAGACGATGCTTTGTTCCCGCACTCTATAGAGTACATGCTTAAAGGCATGAAGGATTTTGATTTAGCTTTTTCTGATCTTGCTTGGATGGATAAAAACTCAAATATTTTTCAGTATCATGCAAATGTAGATACAGAACTAAAAAATTTAGGTTGGCGACATTTGTCTATGTACACAAGAAAGGCTTACGAAAACACGAATGGTTATAACGACAAACTTATAAGCGCTTGTGAGGACGGTGATCTGTTTATGCAGATAGCAGAAAAGTATAAATATGTGCGTGTACAACACGCATTATATAAATATCGTATGCACGACAACAACGCTCACACCAACAATAAAAAATGCGAAACATGTGAAGAAAGACCTGTATGCAACTACGTACGAGTTTGGGGTAAAGAAAACAACTGGAACATAATTAACTGGACTCCTAAAGTAAATTTACCTTCTTTAGCTGAACTTTTAAAACCGCCCCAATGAACATAATTACATTAGATCTAGAAACTTTTTACAGTCAAGAAGTTTCTTTAACCGAACTTACAACAGAAGAGTATGTTCGTCATCCTGAGTTTGAGGTTATAGGGGTTGGGATAAAAATAAATAGTGATCCAGCATATTGGGTTTCAGGGTCGCGTGAAATGCTAAACAAGCATTTACTTTCTCTACCTTGGCGTAATTCTAAGCTACTATGTCATAACACAATTTTTGATGGCTCGGTGCTTGCGTGGGTATTAAATATATCACCTAAAAAATATCTTGACACACTATCAATGGCTCGCGCTTTACATGGCGTCGATGCGGGCGGTAGTTTAAAAGTCTTGGCCGAGCGGTATAAAATTGGGCAGAAAGGCGACGAAGTTATTCAGGCTAAGGGTAAGCGGCGAACTGATTTTAGTCCTGAAGAACTAGATCGCTACGGACAATACTGTCTCAACGATGTCGAGTTAACCTACAAACTGTTTGAGTGTATGGCACCCAAGTTTCCAGACTTGGAGCTTGAGCTTATACATCTGACGTTGCGGATGTTTATTCATCCTACGTTCTACGTAAATGAAGACCTTTTATTAGAAAGATTAGACGACGTAAAAAACGAAAAGCACGAGTTGCTTGGCACACTAAAAGAAAAGCTAAATTGCCAGACTGAAGAAGAGGTTAGGAAAAAACTGGCATCAAACAAACAATTTGCTGAAGTTTTAAAGTCTTTTAATATAGCCCCTCCGATAAAAGAAAGCCCAACTACGGGCAAACCTACGTACGCGCTAGCTAAAAATGATGAGGGCTTTATCGAGCTTACTGAACATGAAAACTTATTTATCCAACAACTGTGCGCTGTGCGGCTTGGTACAAAGTCAACAATCGAAGAATCCCGAATTAAACGGTTTATTGATATAGGAAAACGTAATCAAGGCCGCTTGCCGATACCGCTAAAGTATTATGGTGCACATACGGGTAGGTGGGCAGGACAGGACAAGGTTAACTTTCAGAACTTACCTAGCCGAGACAAGAAGAAAAAGACTCTAAAGAATGCAATTATCCCGCCACCTAATTTTGTCGTTATCAATTCGGACTCATCACAGATCGAGGCTCGCGTCCTTGCGTGGCTGTCTGGGCAGAAAGATGTGGTAGAAGCTTTTACACAAGGGCGAGATGTTTACTCTGAGTTTGCTACTAAAGTATATGGTCGACCCATATCAAAAGAGAATCCCATAGAAAGGTTTGTAGGTAAGACTTGTATATTGGGGTTGGGGTATGGCACAGGAGCGCGTAAATTACAGCACACTTTAAAGACTCAGCCGCCTGGAGCAGTAATTGACGAGAACGAGGCGAAACGTATTGTTAACTTGTATAGAGAAGAAAACTATAAGATACCCCAGCTTTGGGGCGAATGCGACGACTTTTTAAACGACTTGGTTGCGTGGCCTAAGAACAAGAAAGACTACTATATAGGGGTTCACGACTGCGTGACAGCTTGTTCAGAGGGCATACTGTTGCCTAGCGGCTTGTACTTGAGATACCCTGAAATTAAGCGCGACACATCAGAAGCTAAAACTAAGATTGTTTACAAATCACGCAAAGGATTAGTAAACTTGTGGGGCGGCACTATTGTTGAGAACATTGTGCAGGCACTAGCACGGTGCATAATTGGTGAGCAGATGGTACTGATAAGCAAAAGGTACCGCCCTGCGCTAACGGTACATGACGCCGTGGTAGTGGTTGTACCAAAAGACGAAGTGGAAGAGGCAGTGCAGTTTGTGGCTGAGTGCATGAGCACTAAGCCAAGCTGGGCACCGGGGTTACCTATTGCATGTGAAACTAAATATGGAGTATCCTACGGATCATGCGGATAAAAGGATAACTCAATCATGCAGCCTTGGTCATACTCTCGACTAAAAGACTTTATCGGGTGCCCACGTAGACATTACGAGACTCAAGTTACTAGCAACTTTACGCAACCTTACACAGAAGCACTAAAGTACGGCAATGCTGTTCATTCTGCGCTAGAAAATTATGCAAAAAACAAGACGGAACTCCCGTTAAATTATCAGCGGTACAAGGGCTATGTAGATGAGATACTTAACATAGAAGGCGATAAGTACCCTGAACATAAAATGGGGTTGTTGCCCGACCGCACGGCTTGTAGTTATGAAGATGATAAGCGGTGGGTACGCGGCATAGCAGACATGATTATTATAAATGATGATATTGCATATATTATAGATTACAAAACAGGCAGCGCAAATTATCCTGATACTTTGCAACTAAAGCTAATGGCCTTGATGGTCTTTGCTCATTTCCCAAACGTAATAAAAATTAAAGCCGCGTTATTGTTCGTATCTTATAATATAATTTTTGATGAATCTTATACAAGAAACCAAATCAATGATTTGTGGGCGCACTTTGCTCCGCACCTTGAGCGTTGGGAAATAGCCCACAAAACAAATGAATGGGGAGCTACTCCGTCACCCTTGTGTAAGAAATGTCCTGTGCAAACTTGTGAGTTCTGGAGGAGTTAGATATGCCTTATGTCAACAAACCGAGACCATACAAAAAAGAGTACCAACAACAAGTTGCTAGGGGCGAACATGCTGATCGAATGGAAAGACAAAGAGCTAGACGAGCTGTTGACAAAAACAGCAGAGATGCTGACCGAGACGGTACAGCGGACAAAAGAGAAGGCAAAGATATCGCTCATCGACGCCCTCTATCAAAGGGAGGTACAAATGGAGATGGATATACAATTCAATCTCCAAGTGCAAATCGTTCCTTTCGGCGTAACTCCAAGCGCCAACTAGTCTCCGAGACCAGCAAAAAAGAGCAAAAAAAGACTTGACATATCCGAAAAAGCCCTTACAATGACTCATGGGGCACTTGTTACGGAGTGTACAGTCGTCAGGTGTGAGTGGGCACCCCATAAACCGCATCAGTTAGATAGCGTTTCTCTCCAACGTATGATCTAGCCGCATCACCGGGGTACCCCCCGGTGTATGCGTAATAGTTAAATTTAGTTATAGGTAAGTTATGCAAAGTTATACGTGGCCCGGTATGTTCAAGCCTTTTGAACACCAACGAAAGACAGCAGAGTTCTTAGTTGAAAACCCACGGGCGTTCTGCTTCAACGAAGCAGGTACAGGGAAAACTTCATCAGTCATTTGGGCTTGCGATCACTTGATGAATCAAGGGATCATTAAGCGCGTGCTTATCATCTGCCCACTATCAGTCATGTACTCCGCTTGGCAGTCAGATCTGTTTAAGACTGCAATGCACCGTAAAACAGCAGTTGCTTATGGATCGGCGAACAAGCGGTCAAAGGTCATCAAAGGTAACTACGAGTTTGTCATCATCAACTATGACGGTGTAAACATTGTAGCTAAAGATATCTACGATGCCGCGTTTGACCTGATTGTTGTTGATGAAGCCAACGCATACAAGACATCAACCACACTACGCTGGAAAACATTAAATAGGTTAGTGTTGCCGAACACGGGGCTGTGGATGTTGACCGGCACCCCCGCATCGCAGTCGCCCATTGACGCATACGGCCTAGCCAAACTAGTTTGCCCAAGTAACGTACCAAAATTTTTTAGCGCATGGCGTGATCGCGTCATGTTCCCAATCAGTAAATTTAAGTGGTCGCCTAGGCCAGGATCTAAAGAACATGTGTTTCGTACGTTGCAACCTGCGATACGATTTTCAAAGGCTGAGTGTCTTGACTTACCTGAAGTTATGTATCAGTACCGTAGTGCTCCGATGACTGGGCAACAACAAAAATATTATTTATCACTAAAGAATGAACTGCTAATCAAAGCATCTGGCGAGAAAGTAAGCGCAGTCAACGCGGCGGCGTTGCTAACAAAGTTATTACAAATATCAGGCGGTGCTGTTTATACAGACGCTGGTGAGATCTTAGAGTTTGATGTATCCCATAGGCTACGAGTGCTTGAAGAAGTCATGGTCGAGACTGAGCGCAAAGTTATTGTCTTTGTGCCGTACACTCATACGATTGATTTAGTTCATAAACATCTTATTAAAGGGGGTTACACGGCAGAGATTATTAATGGAGAGGTTAGTGCGACTGAACGTGCTGCTATCTTTACAAGATTTCAAACGACAGACCATCCACGAGTGCTTGTCATACAGCCTCAAGCGGCGTCGCACGGCATTACTTTGACGGCGGCAGATACAGTTGTGTTTTGGTCGCCTGTGATGTCAGTTGAAACTTATATCCAGTGTGTTGCTAGGATAGATCGCGTAGGACAAACTCATAAGATGACTGTAATACATCTTGAAGGGTCAGAAATAGAAAGAAAAATGTATCGCATGTTGGAAAATAAAATTGACCTACATGAAAAGTTAGTTGAGTTATATTCGTCAGAAATGGAGGTAGAGTGTGAATTTGAATGATATTGTTAGCGCGTTTATGAATTTACGTGTTGCACGTGAAAAATTAGCCGCCAAATTTAAAATTGATGATGAATCCCTGAATGCACAGCAAATTATTCTTGAGCAAGAGATGTTAAAGTTGTGCGCTGAGCAAGGTGCAGATAGCATTCGTACCCCAAGCGGGACAATTAGTCGTAAAGTTAAATCACGGTTTCATGTGATTGACTGGAATAATTTTTATGAGTTTGTGATTGAACAACGTGCGCCGCAACTGTTACAAAAACGGGTGCACGAAACAAACTTTGAAGAGTTCATGGCGGGAAGGGAAAAAGATGGCCTCCCTCCCGGAGTGAATGTAGCTAGGGAATATACTGTAACGGTGTACAAGCCCTCGGCTAAAGACGGTTCATCTTTTAATCCAGAGTTATTAACCCAGTAGGAGTTTAGTCAATGAGTAACGAACTTGCAGTAGTGCTTCAACAAGCTTCGCTTGTTGCCAAAGGTCTTGATGATGATACCAAAGCAGTTGCGGGCGGGATGCAAAACTATAGGATTTCACTTGCGGGTGGAATCTTTCGTATGATTGTCAACGGCAAAGAGCAGGCTTCAATCGAAGACCGTAGCATGAATGTGATCTTTGTTAAGATGTCCCATAATCCTTCACGTACATATTACGAAGGCGCATACAAAGAAGGCCAAAGATCTTCACCTATTTGCTGGTCGTCTGATTCCAAGACGCCTGATCCCGAAGTTAAGAACCCAGTCGCACCGACTTGTGCAGGTTGCCCTAACGCGATTAAAGGTTCAGGACAAGGCGGCACTGGGTCTGCATGTCGTATGTCTTGGCGCACGGCTGTGGTATTACCTCAACAGCTTGACGGGCCTGTTTATCAACTTGTGCTTCCTGCAACATCTTCTTTTGGAGAAGAAGAAAACGGTCGTTGGCCTTTCCGCCCGTATATTCAGATGCTTGCATCTCACAATGTCAGCGCTGGGGCGGTCGTTACCAAGATGCAATTTGATACGAAAGCTAAGGTTCCGCGCGTGTTGTTTTCTCCTGCGGGTGCGGTTGATACGGATGATCTTGACTTGCTACGCAAGCAGTCTCAAGCCCCTGCGGCTATAAACGCGGTCAAGATGATTGTGTATCAAAGTGACAAGAGTGAAGAAGACGAAGAGCCGACTAAGCGTGAAAGCGATAAACGCGCCCAGGTTCAAGTTACGAGTGATGGTACAGCTTCAGATCTTGTAAAGAAATGGGCTAAGAAAAGTGCCTAGAACCTATTCTACTAAGTTGATAAAAAACTTAGAGAAGAAGACCGTCGAAGACGGTCTTCAAATTGTTCTTGCTAAAAAATGTACTGAAGCAAAAATACCTGCTATTTATGTAGCTAAATTGTTAAATGTTAGTAGGATGACGATTCATATTTGGTTTCGCGGGGGTGAGATAAAACCTAACCGTATACCAATGATTAAAGCATTAATACGTACCATTGATGAAGACACTAATAGAGGAGTGCTTCCACTAAAAAGTTATAAAACCGCAACTAAATATTATGAGAATTTAGTGGTTTTAGGCCCCAATTAATTGGGATTGTTGACGGGCAGGGCTGGTCCCTGCCCTTATTGTCTCTACTATCATGTACAAAAAATTTCTTGAGGCAATACTGCCTAGCCAAGGCAATTATTGTTTGTGTTTCATGGATGAGCCGCCAAAGATGCAGCAAAGATTTGTTGAAGACGCATCCTTGGAAGATTTTTATCAACTAATAGAAAGGACGAAAAAGAGACAGCACACTAACATTTGGTTTGCACTATCTTCATTTCAGACCCCGTATTCACGGAAGGGCGAAAATTCACTTTATATCAAAAGTTTTTTTCTTGATGTTGACGTAGGTAAACCAAAAAATAGTTATCCTACAAAAGAAGAAGCACAAGAAGCTGTCCTCAAATGGATTGAAACAGTAGGGTTGCCTGAACCAACTGTCGTGGATTCTGGAAACGGATACCACGTTTATTGGATTCTCAAAGAAGAGATCACAACTAACGAATGGCAACCCTATGCAGACAAAATTAAAGAGCTATGCGTACAACATAAACTAATTATTGATCCTGTTGTGCCTGCAAATCGAGCACAGATACTTAGGATACCAGGAACACTTAATTTTGGAAAAGAATGCGATAACCCCAATCCTCCTACAGCAGAGGTTGTTACAGACATACATACGTATTCACTAGAGGAAATTGCATCCTGTCTCGGTAAGGTCGCTAAACCTATTAGTGAATTTGACCTTAGTCAAGTTAAGAAAGGCATTGATGATGAAACCAAAAAATTTCTTGGAACCGACGATAGTTATGAATACGAATTTAGAGAACTTGCAGAAAAATCCCTTGAAGGAAACGGATGTAACCAAATTAAATGGGTTCTCGAAAACGCATCTAGTTGTCCAGAGCCGTTGTGGTTCACTGCAATATCTGTCGCCGTTAGGTGTATTGATGGCAATACAGCCATACATCTCTTATCAGAAGATCACCCAGACTACACCCCAGAAGAAACAGAACGCAAGGCCCGACACGCCCTTAAGGAAAAATACAAACACGGATGTAACGCGTTTGAATCCGCAAACCCAGGCGGCTGCGACGGATGTCCGTACAAAAACAACATACGTGGGAAGTCACCGCTCGGAATCGTTGCCAGACTTAAGATGGCAGAGCCAAACACTGATGCTTCCGCAGACACAACCGACCCAGAGGAAAACAATAAAGTATTTCCGAAAGAGTTCTTAAAATTACCAGATTCTTTATTTCCCTTTATGCGACCTGAAGGCGGCGGCATTTACTACCAGCCTGCGTCTACCAAAGGCCCCAATAAAGAAGTGATAGTACAACCACCTTACCAAATCTATCCGTATGACTTAATTCCTATTAAGCGGCTGACCAGTCCATACGACGGAGAATCTCTACATCTACGTCTATGGTTACCTAAAGACGGAGTAAAAGATTTTATCTTTCCGTTAAAGTTGTTAGGGGCGCCCGATAAATACAAAGAATTTTTGTTTACAAATGGTATCATTCTTAATGGTAAAAACATTGAAACACTTAAGGAGTATTTGATGAAATGGGCTTCATATTACATACACCGTAATAGAGCAGAAGACATGAGAGTGCAGATGGGCTGGGTCTCATCAGCTTACGAATCTTTTATCGCAGGTAATACAGAAATTACAAAGAACGGTGATTTTAACTGCCCAACTTCACCTGCTGTACACAATGTCGCGCCGCATATAAGAAAAGAGGGTAGTTTTAGTGGGTGGCGCGTTGCAGCAGAACAATTGATGCAGGAGGGGTTCCAATTACACAGACTTAGTTTACTGATGGGATTTGGATCTGTGCTTGTGCCGATGACAAACATTGGTGGTTTAGTTGTTAGTCTGTCGGGAGAAAAAGGGACTGGTAAGACTGGTGCGTTACAAGCTGGGTTAAGTGTTTTTGGTGATCCTATAAAACTTAAAATAACTACCGAAGAAGGGGGCACGATTAACGGACTGTTTTCACGTGCTACTACTCTTAAAAATATTTTAATGGGAATAGATGAGACATCAAATTTTAAGCCGGAGATAGTTTCAAAAGCTGTATTCCGTCTGCCAATGAATGAGCAACCCAAGATTAGACTGATGAGTTCATATAACGTTGAGAGAAAAGTTGGCGAAGGGTCGAGCCAACTTATTTTGATGACTACAAATCAATCTAACAAACAAAAACTTTTTGCCAACGGCAAAGCAAATCCTGAAGGAGAGCTACGTCGTCTACTTGAATTTGATATGTACAAACCCCCAGGAGGTCTCGCTGAGTCTAGGGGCCAGCAACTTTTTGAACCTTTTAAAAATCATTTTGGTCATGCCGGTCCACTTTTTATAAGAAGTATATATGATACTGGAGTAGACAGAGTTAAACAGTTAGTTACTGACTGGAAGACCAGATTTTTAAAGGACTTTATTGACGAGACGGCTTATAGTTACTGGACTGGTGGTTTAGCGGCAATTTTTGCGGGAGGAGAAATTGCTGTTAAAAATAAAATTATTGACTACGATATTGAAGAATTATATCGTTTTATTATTGATAAACTGTATGCGATGCACAATGAAACAAATAAAACTGTTGTTTCTTATGAAGATTTAATCAATGAATTTATTATTACCAACATGACTTCAACTTTGATGATTGATGAAGACACGGGTAAAATTATGATGGAGCCACGAAGTGACAGCTTGATAATTCGTATTGATGTAAACTCAGGTAGTGTTTACATATCTTCGGCGGCTCTTAAAAAGTATTTAGACAAATTGCAAATTGGTGTATCTCACTTTGAGAACACTCTACTAAACAAAGATATTTTACGTAAAGGCGGGGGAGATATGACTGCGCCGTATAAGATGCGGCTAGGCACGGGCTGGAAAAACGGCGTAGCAAACGTACGGTGCTACGAGTTTAAACTTGATGTATCAGATATAGTGAATAAAGAGTCGCCCAATGATTGATGAACCAGAGTGGCTTTTTCCTTATGAGTACATGGAAGTTGGTGAAAGTTTTTTTATGCCAACGCTTCACATAGCTAACGCACACTATATTATTGATGAAACATCAAAAAAAGTTGGTGTGTATGTTAAATGTTATACAGTTGTAGAAGATGAAATTATAGGCGTCCGCTGCTGGCGTATCGCTTAATCTGGTTCAATACCATACGCGGCAACGGACTGAACAAAGCCTGACTTCATTTTGTTTTGGTGGTCAATTAGTAAGCGAACTTGATCTTGCCGTTCTTTGATCGTAAGCGTAGTGTTTTTTCTAACGTCATTTGCCATTTTACGTAATTTGTCGATTTGAGCGTTATATTTATTGTAGTAATCAATGATAGCTTTATCGTACGGATGTTCCTGGAAGTACTGACTCATCCGTTCAGAATCGCCGCTTGAAGTAAAGGCACGGTAGCGACGCTCCATGTTTTCGATCTCTTTTTTAACTTCACTATACTGGCGGGCGTCATAGTTAGATGGTGCTTTGAGATAGGCATCAAGCAGTAGAGTATCTGTCTTGAAGTCAAAGTCTCGATTACCTGCAAGGGTGTGGGCCGTGTTATAGACCCAAGCACCAAACCTAGATATACCATCTAAATAGTTGTTGAGGAAAAAGTACAACGTGTTGGGCGAGACATCCACCTTGCCGTCTGACATGTTGTACACAAGACGAACAGCATCTTTAAAAGCCTCTGGGATATTGTCTCCGCCTGTGTAGGCATCATTGTTCCGTGACTGCCTGTTGTTGTAGATCTCGCGGCCAAGACCGTCCATGTTCATGGCCCACTCAAACAAGGGCTTCAACGCACTGGGGAGGACTGAATCAAGTGCTGCCTGAACAGGGTGCTCTAACTTATTGATCTTAGAAATAGGAATTGGCATGAATGATTCAGCGCCAGCATCCATTACGTTATTGAGAAACTGCCCAAACGAACTAGCGCCCGACGCAAAAGCTGCAAGTTGTGCTCCAACAGCCGCAAATGCGCCTGGGCCAAACCCCCACGGAATTTGAATCACTAGGTCTTTGCCGCCTGACTGTATGCTAGTGTTGAATCGGGCATTGCGTACCCAACGAGCAGTGTCATCTGACAAAGTTTTATTTCGGCCTTCGTCATCGTCCCCCGCCATTACCGAAGCCATCCAAAACGTAAAAGCTCCAAGACCAAACAACGCACCCGATACGATTGCAGCACTTTGCGCTCGTTTGCGATAGTCGGCGACAAGCCTATTTATATCTTCAGGTTTTAACCCTTTTACGTCTTCGGCTTCTTTGGTTACTATTTTTTTGAGTTCTTCATCCGATTTGAAATAGTCAAGCGCGGGAGATAAGGCTTGGTAAGATCGCACCGCACCTGTTGCCGCAGGCCGAAAGAACATAAAGAACGCGCCAATCTCTTTGCCTTTGATACCTGTCTTTTCAAAGTTAGCAAGATTTTTAGCATACGCGACAGCTTCAATCTTTGCTTGCTCAAGCGGCATACCTTCAGCAACAAACTGATCCCGCATCGTGCGATATGCAGCGATACGGCTGGACATCTCAAACATGTCTAACCAAGCATCAAAGAATTTATTAATTCCACTAATAGACCTAATTACGCCGTTTTGCTGCGCCGCACTAACTACATCAGATAGGTTGTCGCTGATAGTGATGCCCTGCAAATACGCAACTCGCCCACCTATATTGTAAAAATCTTTTAGGTCAGCATAGAACGGGTCAGTTTTAGCAAGGCGGTTCATCTCAGCTTCGTTGCCACGGCTAAATGCAAGTGAAAACTTAGCAGTTTTACCAAAACCATTTCTAGCTACAATGTTGCTCATCTCACCAATAACTTGCAGTCCACGCTTTCCTGATGTCTCAGCACCAAGTACCCCTGCGTAGGTAAACAAGTTACGAGCAAAGTCCATCGGTGCAAACGCAGGATTGTAACGAGTGTGCATTTGTCCAAAAAAGCTTGTAGTTTTGCCTACGCTATCTATAAACCAATTGTTATCCTTAAATGGCCGTTTGATAGCTTGAAGCATTTGTTTATCATTAATTTCATAAATTTGAATCGTTCCATCAGGCATGTAATGGAAGATATTTTTTTCACCCCGCTTAAGATCTTGTGTTATCTTGTTATTAAATCTTTGAGCAAAAGTTATGTCGGCTACTTTTTTACCTGCAATAATTTTTGAGTCAATCAGGTTTTTAATTGATAACGTAACGCCAGCCTCATGCCTGCCGAGCCGCATGGCAGATTTACTTGCTTCACTAAGTACATTTAAAATTGGGTTGTCTGAGTCTGTAATACGTCCATCGAACGCTTCTTGTTTGTCTTGCAAATCTCCGCTTACGTTCGCCCCAAAAATATCCATTTTGTAGTCATTTGGTCCAGCTTCTGGCCTGCCGCTAAACGGGAAATAGTTTTCAAACCCATAGAAATTCACCAAATTCTGGACTGGCGGCGAAAAATAGTTAGCTTTTTTGTTCAACTCAATTGTTTTGTTTTCAATCTCTGTAAGTTTCTTTAGTAACAAATCTGCTTTGACTTTGTTTTCGCCACTAAAAGCTCGCCCGAATGCTTCTATGTCTTTTATATTGTATGGCCCTAACGTGTTGTATGCCTCATCATTTATATCAGAAAGAGCTGAGCCTTCAACCTTTGTAGCCTTAACATGCGCCTCTAATTTTTTTCTAAGATCTTTAGCCTTTTCCTTTGCCGCAGCCTCACCTAAAGCTTTAACGTCTATCTCAATAACTTCTCTAAGTATTTTTTCACGTTCAATAATAGCGTCGTTATCAACTAGAGGTACTTCTCTCAGATATTTAACTGCTCGACGTTCTGGGTCATGTTTGTGAATTACGTACAAATGAAGTAGTGACAATACATCCGTAGCATTTGACTTCATAGACTTGGCTAAGTCAGCCAACATATCGTTAGCTTCAGATATAAGCACGAAAAAATTCTTTTGGTAGAAAGACTCAGCTTTACCGGACGACAAAGTTAGAGCACTACCTAAGCTATTTTGTTTAGGTCCAAAAGAAATTAATTTTTTAGATCTACGCAAAACGTCATTTAACCGATCTACTCTGTATCGGTAGTTCTGCATAGTCTCAATAATTTTTGTACGATTATCTTTACTAAACATGCTAGTAACACTCTTAGTCTTTGTCGCAAGCGTGGGGTTTTGCTGATCTAACTTGCCAACAAGACGCGACTTATGTTCATTAACGACTTTATCTGCTTCGGCGTTTGATATACGAAGTGTTTTATCAAAACTAGGAATGGCTTCAGGTAAGCTAAGTATTTGTTCAAAATTTGCCATTAATTGAAACAAAGCGTTTTCTTCATTTAATTCTATGCTAACTACGTCAGTTTGAGTTACAGCAGACGTATCCCCTCTGCCAATGGCAATTGCGGCATCTACAAGCCTGTTTATTCTAGACTCATATTCTTGTCTAGAAATCTTTTTAGGCTTTTCAGTTGCTCGTTTTTCGCCTTTTTTACGCCCGCTCTTGCCGTACTCAATTTCTTGTATCTCTACATCTGGTATTTGATATTCTTGTTCTGCAATAGTTTCTAATTCTTCAAGCTTTTCTAAATCATCTGATGATGGTTCAGTTTTTTCTTCAACCGTGTCACGTAGTTCTTGAATATCGTTGTAGAGTTGTTTTCTGGTGCTGGGAATAAATTCTTTTGGCGTTATACGTAGCGTTTTTAAGAGTCCTTTTATACCTAACAGATCAGCTATTTTATCTACCAAAGAACTCCAAGCACTTGGTAATTTTTCTGTTTTTATTGGTGAAGGCATCCGGCGCAAAGCCATCTGCATGTTGGGATCGGATAAGCTATAAGATAGAAATTCGTATACGTTTTCAAAAGCGTTAGGGAAACTGCTCTTAATACTAGTGTTCTGTCTAGCGGTATTATATATTTTAATTATATTTTGAGCGGCTTGTTTTTGTGTATTTGACATGCCTTCTCTTTTACCTGTAAGATATTTATACATTGTCTTTACGGTAACGGCATGGATAAGTTCGTGCATCAGAGCGGTTTCATTCAACGCTCTGTCAGTAATAGTTAAAGTATCTGTACGAGGGTCGTAGTCAGCAATAAAATCAAAACCTTTGCCTTCTGCTCTTAAAGTTTTAGCTGCCTCTTTACGGGTAGCAGCATCCTTGGCCAAGGTGGGTATGTAACGTAACTTAGTATCTATACCTCCTAAGTCGCGTATTAATCCTGCTATGCCCCTGTTTATAGCGCCAGATAACTTTATATATTTGCTGGGGTCAGATATAGTTTGTAAAAATGATGTACCTACAAAAGGCTGGGTTTTTTGATACCCTTTAGCTTTACTGGCTAAGTAATTAATTACTGCATTAATGTCGCCTTGTTTAGCAGCCGTTTGTACTTCATCCGTAAATTTAGTACCAGCCATACCAAGCTTTTCAGCTTGGATTTCTCGTTGAGCTTTTTGGTAGGCGGTTTCTGCTTTGCCCTCTTCTACCTCTTCTTTAGTTACAGGCTCTGTACCTAAAGACTCGTTGTATTCTTGAAGCGCATCAAAACCTTTTATTATTTGTTCACCTGTAACTTCACCTTTTAGTGGAGCTTCATTAAGATAAACAGCCTGTTCTTCATCGGTAAGTTCGGTAAACGAAGGCAAAGACATTTTACGAATTTTGGATTCTATTCTTCTGTTTATTTCATAAGCTGCTATCGAGTTAGCTACTATGTCTGAGCGTTCGCCAGCTTCATCAGTAAAAACTTTTTTCTTGTCGCGGTAATCAGATAGTTTAGTTAGTGCTTTAGTCGCACTTGCAGGAGTTAAATCTTTACCTAAAGCATCTACAAAAACTTCACGTTCATCAGCCGTTAGTTTGCCGCCTTTAGTTTCACCAGCTTTTATCTCTTCACTTGTTAAATCACGGAACAGTTTTGGTAGCCCGCGAGCTTTTACGTTTTTAGCACCTCTAGCAACAGCATCTTCATATAAAGCAGCTACACGATCTCGCTGTTGAGCATATCTACTTTCATCAAAAGATCTAAATATGTCAGACGCAATATTAAAAATTTCTGGGTCTACAGCTTTATTTTGTGATATTTCTGATCTTAAATCTCTAATAAAATCTAATTCTTCTTCAGATAAATTGCTTTCAATCTCGCTAATGCGAGCTTTTTCAAAAGCGCTAATTGAAAGATTACTTTTAGCAGCTTTTTTCCTAGCTTCAAATGCAGCTTTTGCTGCCGCAGCTTTTTCAGCTAGGCTTTTTGACGGTGTGGTAGGGGTAGTCGGAGGGGTAGTCGGAGGGGTAGTCGGAGGCGGAGGCGGAGGCGGAGGTGTGACCGGAGGGGTAGTCGGAGGCGGAGGCGGAGGTGTGACCGGAGGTGTAGTCGGAGGGGTAGTCGGAGGAGGCGGAGGGGGTGGCGGAGGAGGTGGCGGAGGAGTTAATGTAGTGTCAGGTGGTTTCGCTCCCACTCCAGCTTGTTGAGAAACATCTGGAGCGCCGCCCACTCCGCCTGTTTCAGGTGTTGTAGTTCCTGCGGCGGTGGTTCCGGCTCCGGGTTTGCCAGATATGCCAGCGCCTTCTCCACCTGCTGGTTGGTCAAGTTGATCAAGTTGTTCACCTTGTTTTTCCTTTGGGGTAATAAATTTCGTTACCGCATTAATTAACTTATCTATATCAAGTTTTTTAAATGCTTTTAGTTGATCCCCAGATACACCTGCAAGTATTAGTTTATTTATCAAAAATTTTGGAGCGTTAGCCTCTTTCCTATAACCTTCATCAAGCGTATGTTTAGCAAGCTCTTCGCGTAATTTTTCTACTCCTGCTAGGTTTAAATCTTCTAACTTAAGCCGTTTTTCCTTCTTTTTCTTCTCAGGTTCAGTTTCAGGTGCGACGGTTTCCGTTGAGGTCTGTGCAGCCTCGGCTAATTTTTTACGAAGTTCATCGAGTTCTGTGGTAGGCGCTCTAGGCCCAGGAAGCGCACCTAAACCAGCGCCAAGACCAAATCCAGTAAGTCCTTCAAGTGCAGTTTGTCCAGCAACTCCACGCATAGTGGGAACATCAAAGCCCTGGCGTTGTAGTGCAATATTTTCAGCAAGTTGTTCTTGACCTGCTTGTGCCATTTCAGGCACAGCTTCTGTCGCGCCAGCAGTTAAGGATCTACGCAGCAACCCTTCTTGGGCTGCTTTTTGCGTAAATCGTTTTAGAAGAAGATCTTCAACACCAAATTTACCCGCTACACCGCCAAGCACCGTACCTGTTAATACCTGCCCCCAATTCTCACCTGTATAAGACTGAGCTTCACGAGCCTTCTGCTCGGCAATTCTAGGATCTTCACCTGACTCCGTGAGTGCGCTTTTTACTGCTTCATAGATAGTACCTTTGACCGTACCAGCACCCATTGCCGCGCCGAGTCCGGTCTGGATTGCGCCTACACCTGTGACTCCAAGTCTGGCAAGTGAACCTGCAAGCCCCCCAACCACAATTGGCGCGGCAGTGCCAAGAGCCTGAGATAACATATTAACTGGAGCCGTAGTGAAGGCTTTTACTGCTGCAATAAGCTGATCTCCGATGCCTTTATCTTCGGCATCTTTCATGATCTGTGCTATTTTTTTCTGGTCGTTTTTAGCTTGTGCTGAGTACAGTTCGCCAAGGTAATCCTCCATACCCCGGTAGGCTTGCGATACGACATTATCCGGCCCAAAAGCATCCGCAATCATGCGGATACCCTGCGCGGCACCGCGACCGATACTAATAGGTACGTCAGCTACTTGGCGGAAAACAGATTGTTTTTCTACAGGTTGTTGACTCCCTATAGCAAGAAACGGATCTTCTTCTAATCTTAATTCACGGTACGCCTTAGCAACTGTTTCAAAATCAGGTGTTCCTCTTTTATCTTGATTTTTTACAAGCCAATCTGCGTATGCGGATATACGATCCATTTTATTATCTACCAAAAACAATACTATCGGCTGCTGAACGCCCTGATGTTGTACTAGAAGACTCACTTCCAGGATTAATTTGCATTAACCTTCTTGCATAAGCGCTAATAAGTTCTTCATCTGAAGGAGGTTTTCGGTTGTTAGCTTGAGCTTGTTTATATAATTCAGTTTTAGCCATTAGTCCCGCCGGTGAATTAAGGTAGGCAGTAGCTTGTTTTATAGCTTCATCTGGTGAAAGCTGTCCTCTAGCAGCAATTCCTAATTTACTAACATTGTATGCATCTACAGCGGCAGAATAATCTTTACCTTTGTTTTCAGGTCTAGCCAACCAAGCATTGATATAACGATTTTTTTCGTCTTGAGCTAATCTAGTGCTTGCACCAGCAATGTTTTGTTGTGCTTTGATTTGAGCTTGAGCAATACTAGTTTGGGCTTCAGTTTGATAGACTGAACGATCAATAGCGTCATTTGCTGCTTCAGCAATCCTTCTATCTTCAACAGATCTTCTAAATACTTCTTGGCCCATATCAAATTGAATTTTTGCACGTTTATCAGCGGTATCTCTAACCTTATCTTGTATACGTTCGTATCGTTTTTTACTCTCTGTGGTAAGCATAAACGTTTCTTGATTTTGCAGGTTTTGTAGTTGTTGAAGTTCTTTACGATACTCGCGATCAAGTTTCCTGAACTCTTTCATGTCTTCGTTAAAGCCCTTAGCTGCTTCAGATCCACCTTTACCAATATTGACAAACGCATAAGGTGAGCTACCGCCCATGATGGCAAGGCCAGCTTCAAGAAGTCTTAAGTTAGCAGCTTCTTTACGTTGTTCAGGAATTTTTTCTCGTTCTGCGCGTATCTCAGCCACCATATTTTTTATAAGATTAAAATCGTAACCTTGTTTTGCTAATGTTTCTCTATCGTTTTCTATAATTTCATTAAGAGATTTATCTGCTTCGGGAGGCATAGAGTACATACTTTGCGCTCTAGGCCTTGCTGCTTCTATTTCCATATCTAAATCAGCAAGCTCTGGAACCTTACGTTTTTCAGGTTTAGTAGGCGCTGCTATAGATATAGGAGCCATTATTTGACTAGCTGTTTGAGCAGCTACATCATTTTCTCGCCTTATTTCTTTGTCTCTTTTAACAGTATCTATAGCAGTTTCAGGTGCAATAAGAGCACCAGTTTGATCTATTGGCCGTCCTTGCGCGTCAATGGATTGAAGATTGCTTCCAGGCGGAATTCTTACACTACCGGGGGGCGCTCTAAGTTCGGTTCTATCGCCAAATATGTTTCCGACATTTTTAAGAGCATCTTGTTTTTGTTTGTCTGTGAAAGGTATAGTGCCCGCAGCATATAATGAAGGTCGAACAAGTCCTGTTCGTTCTGCTATTAAAGACATTAAACTTCCCATAACAGGATTTGTTCCTCGTATTCCTCTTACTATTTGTTGTTCAGGAGATAAATCAGCAGCTTGTTCCACACCTAAAGAGGCTGCGCCTAAAACAGCCGCTGGGCCAAGATTCTTTAAAAAATTAATGGCTTTTGAAACATTACCAGCGGTTTGTTGGTATAGTTTTTCTAATGCTACTTCGTCAAGGTACGGCGCTAATTTAGATACCTGCTCAACAAATTGTTTAAACCCCGTTGGGTTAACCCGCGGTAAAGGATTTTGTAAAATTGCTGGAGTACCCGGAGGTGCTGGGGGCGCAATACGGTAATCAAACGTAGAAGGTATACGCACAGAGTTAGCACCTGTGGGATTCATGCCATATCCATAACTTAACCCACTTCCACCACTTGGAAATACAGGGTTAATGCCTACAGAAGAAGTAGCGCTATACGGAAGATTAACCGCGCCAGCAGCTTGAAACCGCTTCACATCCCCACCATCGCCAAACGCAACTATGCCGCCTTCAGCGTAGTCAAACATGTTGTCGGGTATAGGAATACCAGTAAGGCCGCGCTCCATAGCAGGGGCGGGTATTTGGTTATTACTGACAGCAACTTGTCCGCCGTAGGCCATGCCATAGTCTTGCGCTACCGTTGATTCTGCTTGCGGTTGGGTATTTGCTGAAATAATTCTTTGTATGGTCATCTTGACCATTAAAGCTTTTGTAGGATCAACTTTTCCGGCGGCAACATCTTGAGTAAGACGATTAATATTTGTACCGTACTTAGTTACAAGTTCTCCTACAGTAGGGTCTACCGTCTTGTCAATTCTGCGATCTAGTGATAGTAGATTCATTGTTTACCCCCGCCAAGCATATTGTATAAACCAATTCCCGTTAGTCCGAGTCCAGTTAACTGACTAGCAAAACTTGGAGGTGGTGTTGTAGTTGTTTGAGTAGCAGAAGTCATAGGAATGCCGCGTAACAACCCAGAAAGTTGTCCAATTTGAGTCTGACCGTACTGAGCTTGGTCCATAAGCATCTGGCGTTGTGCGTCCATTTGTTGCTGCTGAATTGCACGTTGTAAATCTCCAAACGCACCTTGAGTTTTAAGTAAGTCAAGTTGCCCAGCCATTTGCTGAGTTCCAAGTTGACCAAGTGTGCCTGTCAGTCCAGCTAGTCCTTGCGACGCACCAAGGCGTTGCTGAGCCGCTTGTAGTGCCGCTTGTTGATTAGCTTGTTGTACGCTTAGAGAAGCTTGTAAATTAGCTTGCCCTGCTCGTTCTTGTGCAGCACGGTCACGTTCAAATTGAGCTTGAGCTTGTTCATATGCAGACTGTAGCCCTTTTGCTTGAATATCTGCAAGTTGCAATTTTAGTGCATCTTCCCGCCCTTTTTGAAGCACTGCTTGCCTTGCGCCTCCATATGTCCCTTGGCGTGCTGCGGCTAAGTTTTGTCCTAGTTGGGCTTGTTTTGCTGCGGTAATTGCTGATTCTTGTTGGCGGCTTACTACATCCTGCATGTAGGGGGACATGTACTGTTTAGAAATGTCCGACGTAAATTTGTCTGGCAAAGTAAGCTGGTATTGAGAAAGTGAAGGAGCTTGAACGTTTTGTAAGCCTTGGAACCCCGCCGCCGCCTGCTGTCCAGCTTGTGTACCAAGCTGATACTGCCCCGGTAAATTCATTGAGCCAAGTTGTTGTCCTAAAGCGGTTTGAAACGGGGATAGCCCTGCGACACTTCCAGAACCCATCAACCCAGCTTGAATTACTGGGGAAAACTGGGCCTGATATGCGGCTTGGCCCGATAATTTGCCAGGGAAAATAGAGGATATACCTCGTTCAATAAGCCCAGGCTCGTAACCAGCTTCTCCAGGTGTCCCCTTGCCCGAATAGAACGGCCTTAGTATTTCGGGTATTTCGGTTGAATACTGGGCAATTGCAGACGTACTCATAATTTATCCTTCACGCAAGCATGAAACGGTTCATATTAACTTCAGGGGGCTGGCGTGTGGTGCCGTGCCTGGATTGTCGTATTCGGTCCATCATGGCATAAAGTTTTTTAGCCCCTGCGTTGCTAGACCCGTTACCAAGATCTGCAACAACGTCGGCGGGTATAACAAATTCACCGTCTGCAAGACGGGCTTCTTGGATACCTTCAATTGTAGCTGGGATGCTATCACTCATGCCATCCCCAGCCCCATTAATTGTACGTGGCTGGTTAGCTGGACCCGTAGCACCGCCCGCTGCTAGCGCACTTAACCCTGTCATACCCCCTGCGGCATAGCCGATTGAGCCAAGAGTTCGACTAAATAGCCGATTAAACTCTTCAATAATTTTTTGTCTTTCTTCTGCTGTCTTAGCAACAGCAAGTTTTTGTTGTAGAGCTTCATCGTAACTACTCATAACTCCAGGAGCCATTACTGAGGCTGCTAAAGCTGTTGTTGGAGCTATTCCCGCAGCGGCTTTAAATGCTTCCGATGCACCGGGGGTTCCAGAAATAAGGTTTTCTGCTCCTCTGTACAGATTCTGACCTGTATCTAATACCTTACTTCCATAGCTAGGCCCAGGAGATGTTCCTGGTATACCAGGAGATGCTACGTCAATAGGAGCACCGGCTACTGATGAAATATCAGGAGGAATACTACCCGAAGGAACATAAAAAGAACCGCTATTCCTAGCTACTGCTTCTGCTGCTCCCGGATTAAGGGCTACGTCAGTAGCTGCAATAGTAGATATAGGTGGCCCCGACGCAGGCCCCGCCGCAGCTTGTAGTCCTTCTCCAATTTTTCCGCCAAGGTATGTAGTTGCTCCCGAAATTAGTGCGCGTTTAAGATCAAAACCTTTTTTAGGCCCACTAAATCCTCCAGCTAATGCGGATAAACCTATTTTTGCCGGTATACCAATCCCAGGAATAAATGGCAATATAAATTGTGCTGCTTTTAACAATTTTTTCCAAAAGCTAAATTCAGGCAGGCCCGTTGCCGGATTAATGGTGCCGGAGCCTCCCAAAGCTTGTAAAATTTGAGCTTCTTCAGGGTTTATATGAGCTAAAATTGTGTCGCCGTTGCGCCCTTGTTTACGAAGTTCTTCTGCGTAGCCTTTCATGGCAATGCTGCCTAACCCACGGCCAACATCGCCGCCTTCGGCATAGCGTTCAACACGCTTAAACTGACTCGCAGGAAAATACTCAGCGCCTGTACGTCCCTGCCGCACCATCATTTCTTTTAAATAATAGTCTCTTTCTGTAGGTGTCATGTTAGCGTACACCGCTGCTTCTATCCCTTTAAGTGGCGTATACATTTCTCCGGCCTTGTATGAGAAGATTGCTGTGTCTGGAGTAGAAATACCGAAATCTGCTAGACTATATTTTCTCATTGGTTCGGGCTTATTAGTTACTCCGCCTTCTGCGTATCCTTCTATTAGCCCTCCTGCTCTATCGTTTATTACTTCTGCTGACGGAAGCGGAGCCGAACCCGGAGCCGAACCCGGAGCCGAACCCGGAGTTGAAGAAGGTAATGCAGCGGCTTTAATTAAGTCGTCTGTAGTCACACCAGATAGACGCATAGTTTGCGCTACTCCTTGAGGGCTTAAATCACTTGTTGGCGAACCCATGTAATTCTTAATTGCAGCATAGTAGTCTGTTGCGCCACCAGGAAACTTAGCTTTTCCTTCCGGCCCCAGCGCGTATGCTAGTCCTCCTTGGCTTGGAGCAGTAAATCCAGGACTAGCGTAGGTTAAAGACGGCGCAACAACGTCGGCTGGCCGCGCTCCAAATTTTAGATTTGAGATAATGTAGTTTGATTCTTGTGGGGTTAAACCAAAAGAAGTTTTTGCCCAATTATCTAGTGTAGCTGAATTAATAGTAGGGTTCTGATATATAAACTCTTGCGCGGCGTCAATAATTGACTGGGGCGTATACCCAGAAAAATCTCTTGCAATAAATTGAGGTGTCGTTGTAGGAGCAGTTGCATTTCTAGCTATATATTCTGGAGACCTAACAATATCTGCTCTAATTTCTGCTGGATTAAATTGCCGATAAAATTCTAAACCGCCGGGGTCTGGATCACGACCAAGTAATCCTTGATATATTTGTTTTATCTGCTCATCTGTTGCAGTAGATTGAGTTGTAGTGGGAGCAAGTGCGGCTGTAGTGGGAGCAAGTGCGGCTGTAGTGGGAGCAAGTGCGGCTGTAGTTGGAGCAAGTTCAGTTGTAGTGGGAGCAAGTGCGGCTGTAGTAGAGGTAGGTCTAGTTAAATATTCTAAAGACTTAAGAATATCTGCTCTAATTTCTGCTGGATTAAATTGTTGATAAAACGCTAAACCTTTAGCATCTGGATCACGACCTAATAACTCACGATAAATTCTTTGAACTTCTGAAACTGGTGTCTGAGAACTAAACTCTGCTTGAGGACTAAGCAATGCACTCATGCCCCTAGTGGGCTGTAAAATAGTCGGACTTTTATAAAACGGTTGAAACGACGTTTGTGTAGTTGATGTAGTATCACCTGGAGGTCGCGTGATTATAGGAAGAGTAGGTCCAGTTGTAGTAGGTCCAGTTGTAGTAGGTCCAGTTGTAGTAGGTCCAGTTGTAGTTGGTCTAGTTGTAGTAGGTCCAGTTGTAGTAGGTCCAGTTGTAGTAGGTCCAGTTGTAGTAGGTCCAGTTGTAGTAGGTCCAGTTGTAGTTGGCTTAGTTCCAGCTTTAGCTATATATTCTGGAGATCTAAGAATATCTGCTCTAATATCTGCTAAACTAAATTGCCGATAAAATTCTAAACCGCCGGGGTCTGGATCACGACCTAATAATTCTTGATATATTTGTCTTATTTGAGCGTCTGTTGTAGTAGGTCCAGTTGTAGTGGGTCCAGTTGTAGTAGGTCCAGTTGTAGTAGGTCCAGTTGTAGTAGGTGAAGTTGAAGTAGGTGAAGTTGAAGTAGGTGAAGTTGAAGTAGGTGAAGTTGAAGTAGGTGAAGTTGAAGTAGGTGAAGTTGAAGTAGGTGAAGTTGAAGTAGGTGAAGTTGAAGTAGGT
>OGWL01000018.1_pt1 | contig 24256 bp, 30 predicted proteins | sample 1576031 | NCBI WGS metagenome assembly OGWL01 (sample SAMN07581535, study PRJEB24739) | freshwater metagenome | place: Singapore | collected 2015-01
CGTACACTCTTTCCCTACACGACGCTCTTCCGATCTTGATGTACTTAGGGTGAATATACTTTGGCATATTTTTATCTATCAATTCTCTCACATCTTGATTGCAAGAATTTATTGTTGATATTTCTATGATTTCTATTTCAACCAGATTTTCGTATATTGCAATTGCTTTTACTTTGGTATATATATCGTATTTGAGTGAATGTGTTCCATCGTTTATTGTATCTATTGATAGGACATCTTGATAGACACCTACATCGCCAACGCTTATTCTTTTCTTTTTTAATTTAAATATTTCATCTATTTTTTTCTGTCGATCAAATGCTTTTGGTAAAGTTATTACTCTAGTTTTCATAATTGAATTGTTCTTTTAATTTTTTGTTTTATTGATTCCAAAGATTGATTTATATCATATTTAAATATAGGGGAATTTTTTATTTTTTGATAAACATCTTCATTAGAATCAACATATTTGATATATTCTAAACATTCTTCATATGTTTTAAAATTATTAACATATATAAAACAATCTGGATTAAAATCACTTAAAACATAAGAATCACCCCAGTAAATAGGTATACATCCAGCGGTTTTTGCTTGTAAAAATTTTTCAGTAACGTATCCAGTTTTATATGTGTTTTCAAATGCCATTGCAAATTTAAAAGAACAAATAGCATCATACTTTCTTAATTGATTTCTATCATCATCACCATTACCAAAAGGCAGTCCAAATCCATAAGTTGTTTTATACGTATTTAAAATATTAAAAAAGTCTACTCTGTTTTTATGAATAGCAGAAAATGGAGCTACACAAAATTTATCTTTTTGTGTGTTGAACCATTTATTGTTATTCAACTCGTATTGGTTCACCGCTGGAATAGGATTTTTTTGATTTTGAAGATTATAAAAATTTATATAAAAATACCAGGCAGGAAATCTTATATTTTTAAGATCCTCTCTATCGGGATCAAATGATAAATGGTAATCCCCATCTTGATACTGAACTGGTTTAGGTTCAGCCATAAATGTTAATATTTTTGTTTTTGACCTATCTATTTCTGGAGGAACATAATTTTCCGCAACAATACATAAATTACAATCATTAACATCATTAGTTAATATTAAATCGTTTCCATATATTTCTGATAAAATTGAAATAAATATATTTTCATTATAATTAAAATTTGGCCAAAAATTATGTATACTTAATCGAATCATTTTTTACACTTTCATATAAACAATCATCTGCTGTTTTTAATTTAGAAACACGATCAAAATTATTTTGAATCGCTGGCATCAAAGAATAATATAAATCAAAATTTAATAAATCAAGAGACTCTAAATTTTCTATAAAAATAATACCATTTAAATCAAAATCTTCGCCTATTGATGTGTCGCCGTAATATATAGGTACAGTACCTGTTGCAAAACAATCTGTAATTTTTTCGGTGTAATATTTTGGATAAACACTATTTTCTATTACAATAGAAAACATATAATCTTTTAATCCATCCAATTTGTCTGGAATAAATTTATAATCTCTTCCAAAAATATGATCTTTAAAATTTGGATTGTTTTTTAATTTTTCAAACAATTCCATTCTTTTAATATGACCGGAAGTAAATTGTTTAAAACTAGTGATATAAGAACATAGTTTATTTTTTTCATATATTTTTGGTTCTTTTATCCAAGGCATATTTGATGCTGGTGGATTATATTGAAAAAAATTAGGATCTATATCAATTATTCTTTTATCGTTTGTAAATATTTTTTTATATTTTAATTTTAAAATATCTTTGTTTGATGTAATACCCATTATTAATGGTGCTATTATTTCTGTAGATTCGCCTAGCCATCCATATTTTGGCCCACCATAGCCATCATTCATATAACGAAATATGGCTTCATCAAAATAAACAATTGGTTCTTTATTTTTTGGATATGTATTAAAGGTCCAATTAAAAAGTTTTGGGGGATTATTTAAACAAGAATGTGTATTAAAAGCGTTTGTAAAAATGTGTAACGTACTCATATAATAATCCAATCACTACAATAAATATCAGACCAATTTTTAGGCATATTCTCGTCTTTTCCAAACCAATCAGACGGTGCTATTGTTTTTTTACTTTCAGACAACCAAGCCCCCCACCAACTATAACTGCTGTTTGCAAGTATATGATAATCACAAAGAGTCATTAAACACATGTCTGTAAATTGATCATCTGATTCTGGTGTAAAATACTTTTTACCTAGTGAATCAAATAAATTTTTTGCTAATTCTGGCTCATCGCTAAAAGCACAAATCAACAGATCATCGGGCAATAAGTCCAAAGCTTCTTTATAATACTCCAATGTGCATATTGGATGTTTGTCTACTAAATTTTTATAATCACCGAGTCTCAAATGAAGAGATATCAATGGTTCTTTAGTTATGCATCTTATGTCTTTTGCTTTTTCTTTTATTTTATTTTTAAATTCAAATTCTTTTAATAATTGGTTTCTGTAATCTTTAAAATATTTTTCACTCTGAAAATAACCAACAATATCCGTATTATCTTCTATTCCAAAAATTCCAGCATTATATGTAAACTGTCTTTCTTGTTCTCTTTTGTATACAAATGTATTTGAACTATCTTTTGCTGATAGATTTAAAAAACATTCATTTAAACAAAAATTTGAGTACGGGTTTTCTGATTTAACTTGATATGGAACTCCAAACTCGTATCCTCTAGTTTTTGCTATTGAATACAACGTGGCATATTGGAACATTTGGTTTCCCATTCTTCCATATCTACCCAACATGTTAAATGTAATCATGCAAATATTGTGTTTCTATTTTGAAGTGGTCTGTCAGTTAAACCTTGCCACTTATTTGAACTTTGCCTATCATCAGATTGATAGATCAGCGGATTGTTTGGAGTGTAAACTTTAAAATCTTTTTGTATGCCAGCTGTTCCCAAATCCCAAGGTTTATTCAATGTATAAAGACAATATTCTCCAATATCAGACATTGCCTTTCTGTATGTTTCCGTAACGTACAAAATGGCATGCGCGGCAAGTATACCAGCAATTCTTAAATAATTTTCATTGTGTTGACATGACCCGTAATACACGTTACCATGTGAAATGCCCAGATAAACTCCATCAGAATCATCTGGTATGTCGATTACTGGATTAAAATTTTCAATAAACTCTACATCATCTTCTAAAATTAATAAAGGAGTAGAATAAGTTTTATCTTGTAAAATTTGAATATGAGAAGTTCCACACCCCCTAAAATGTGCTATAGATTTATCTGTCCCTGGTGGGGGTGGAATAACTACACCAGGTTTTCTATATGTATTTTTAAATGCAAATTTTTTAAATCTAAATTCCATCAATTCTGCATTTTTTGTTGCCGAATCTAAATTTATCCAAACCACAGGTATTTCACGAAGATCGATGCGCATCAATAGTCCTCAAAGTTATTATAAAGTCTTTTATATAATTGTCAAATATATTTATTTGACTTTACTCTAGAGTTACTTTATATTACATCTTAAAAGATGAATCTAGAGAACCTTAAAGAACTTATTACTAAAGACTCTCAAATAGACTCTACAGAGTTGGGAATAGAGTCTCTTAAGATACCTCAAATACACTCGAAGTATCTTACAATTTTATCAGATGTCAAATTACTTTTGACAAAACAAAATAACGACCTTGCAATATTAAAATTGCGTAAGTGGAAAATTTATACAGGAAAGGCTTCTCAAGAAGAATTAAAACTTTGGGATGAAGAACCTTGTAATTTTACACTCTTAAAAAGCGATGTAGAACAATTTATAGAAGCAGATCCTAAAGTTATTGAACTTAAATCTAAAGTTGCCGTGAGTGAAATTAAACTTAGAATGGTTGAAGAATTTTTAAAAGGACTTAACAACAGAAATTTTATGATAAAGTCCGCCATCGATTGGCAGAAAATGATGAACGGAATCATCTAAATATTATGTGGATATAGATGTTGAATCTATTGATGAAGTAAGATATTACGTAAAAGCAGAAAAAGGAACCAAACAAGAATTGAGAGATTATTTCTCATTCATGGTTCCCGGTGCCCAGTTTATGCCGATGTTTAAACGTCGCATATGGGATGGAAAAATTCGGCTCTACGATATTCTGTCATCTACTCTTCCTAGAGGGTTAAAATCTTACTTACAAAAATTTTGCACAGATCGCAAATACACCTTAAATATAAAGGAGAGTAAAAATCCTTTATGCGTAACAGAGGGGCAACTTCAGGCTTTTTACGAATCACTGAAGGTTTCCGTTCGCAAAAAACCAGTTCAGATGCACACACATCAGGTTCAAGCTATTATGCATGGATTGAACAATCATCGTTCTGTGTTGATATCTCCGACTGGATCTGGAAAAAGTCTTATTATATACGTCTTGGTTCGATATCTACAAAAGGTATTAAATACCGACCGCAAAATATTGATTTTGGTTCCAACCGTTGGCCTCGTCAATCAGATGGAGGCCGATTTTTTTGATTACTCAAGCCAAGACAAGACTTGGTCTTGCAAAAAGTACATTCACAAGATATCTGCTGGCGAAGAAAAAGAAACAAATAAACAGATAGTAGTCTCTACTTGGCAATCAATATACAAATTGCCAAGAGAATGGTTTGATAAGTTTGATGCTATATTTTTTGATGAGTGTCATCAAGCAAAAGCAGAATCAATAAACTTTATTGGTCAAAAACTCACCAAGGCTTGGTTTCGTTGTGGAACTACAGGAACTTTACAACAGACACAAGCGCACAGATTGAGCATCGAAGGAATTCTCGGCCCAGCAGTTCAATTCATACAAACAAAAAACTTAATGAATAAGGGATTGCTTGCTCAACTAGGAATTGATTGTATTCTACTGAAGTATACAGACGAAGAAAAACAATTACTGAAAAAACAAAAATATGCAGATGAGATAAAGTGGATCATAAGTAATGATAAGAGAAATGAATTCATCTGGCAACTGGTCTCCAGAACAAAGGGCAATACGCTTGTACTCTTCAATTATGTTGAAGCGCAAGGGAAGCCTCTCTACGAACTTTGCAAAGAAAAAGCGGGAACACGTAAGGTCTATTTTATCTCAGGAAAAACAGAAGCGCAAGCCAGAGAATATATTCGAAGAATTATTGACACTGAGAAAGATGCCATTTTGGTGGCGAGTTACGGTACAACTAGTGCTGGTATTAATATCGTTAACCTTGATAATATTGTATTCGCCTCTCCTACAAAATCTGTAATTCGTCTACTCCAAAGTATTGGTCGCGGATTGAGAGTATCAGAAAAAAAGAAATCATTAAAAGTGTTTGATATCGTTGATGATCTTTGTTGGAAATCGCACAAGAATCACGTGTATAGACATTTTGAAGAACGTATTAAGATATACAAAAAAGAAAAGTTTGATTATAAAGTTCATTCAATGGGTTTTACAGAAACCCAATAAGATAAATATTATGGAAGGGAGGACATGCATATGTCCGATTCACTTCCTGAGAACCCTTTCTCGGGCGTATTAAGAGTTGTTAAGCTAATCACAGGCGAAGAATTAGTTGGCCTTGTAAGCGAACCCACGCCAGAAAAAATTAACATTAAACTTCCAGCAAAGATGGAAAACTATACAGCTAGATCGGAAAATAACGAAATAGTTGAATATGTAAAATTAACAAATTATTTTGCAAATTTAAGAAACTATGAAGCAATTGTAAATAAAAATTGTGTTGTTTTTATTGGAGAGCCTTCATTAGAACTTGAAAAAATGTATGAAGTTTACTTCATGACAATGCAAACTGATCCAAAATCAATAATAGCTTCCAATAATGAAACTAATAACCATACCCAACAAGGATTGCATCTTTTAAATGATTTGTTCAACAATGAAGATTTTGTAATATTTGTTAATGATCTTATCGACAGTTTTGAGGGGGCTGAAATTTTAATAGAAGATGATGACGAAGAGGCAGAATCGGATATAAGCGATTCGCAGCCAGAACCGCCTGAACCCCAACCAAAGCCCAAGAAGCGCCGTAAAGTCAAACCAGAGGGCAATAAACTACCTTATAACCCCGAGGCCAATCCCAATAGCGCAGAGGGCTGGTCAGACAACCCAGAAGATTATATAAATTAATTTGAAGGGTTTCCGTAAAGGTTTTCCGGAGCGTCTGGCAACAATGTGTAAAATGAATATTTAAAGGTGCAAGATGCCTTTAAAATATTGGTATCTGGCGAATCAGATTGAAAAATTAAACCCGTTAGTCTTACTGGTATTAAATTTGTAAAACCAACTGTTAAAACTGGATCGTTGCAACCACCATATTTAAATTCACTGCTCATTATTGATAAAGTGGCATCGTAGTGCCATTGATTATAATTTAAATTGTAATCATTTGAATTTTCAATATTTGTTAAATTTCTCATCCACGAATATATGCTTTTCCAGTTTGTTAAATTTTCATCCACAATAAATTCAACAGACAGAGGTTCATATTGCACAGTCATAGACGGAACAGGAATTGTCGTACCAAAAATTGTTGGCTGTGCTTGATCAGGAATAGTCAATCCCGGAAGATTAGCTTTTTGAACCATCAACTCTAATTTTTTAGTTCCTCTTATAATTTCAAGTTTATAATAATTGTTGTAAAGAGGATTTAAATTATCTTGGCAATTCAGGGAGGTCATAAAAATATTTATGGAAAAAGAAAAACCTCCCGATTTCTCGGGAGGTTTTCCGGTGTTTTACACACGGTCACCTATTAGATGGTGTTGCCGTGGAGGTTGATGATTTGAGTCAAACGGTAGTATTGGTTCAAGCCTTGGGTGAGTGATTCACCGTCCGGAACGTTGTTGTTGTTTAGAACGTATGGGTTAGCAACAACACCATAACGGGTCTTGAATGCAATGCGTGGTTGGAAAGTGTCAGGATCGACTGCACGTACCATTTGTAGCGGAACGTATGGGCAGTAGAAGAGACCGGCGTCATATGGTGATTCGCCCTTATAACCAGCGCAGAAGAAATTAACTCCAAGCGGGGTGTAAGGATCGATGTAGACGCGGATCTTGCCATTGAGCAAGCCTGCAAATGTGCTTTGTGTATCATCAACATTGAGTTGAGGAGCAATTCCAGGGCTTAGGCTCATGAAACCTGACATGGCGAGGGCTGCTGCGGTATCGCTATCGCAGATGATGAAGTTACCCTTACCACGACGTGTTTCCTTGGCGATTGCGTTGCACTCACGTTCGATTTGGAAAGTGAGGCCACGGAATCTTTCAGCTGACCAACGACCATCTGAATCTGTGTTGAGGTTGTATGTACCTAAGGAGGACAAATCAGATTGTTGTGAGCCGTTGCGAGCAACAAAGTAAATTGTACGAATGATCTCGCGGTTTATTTCAGCAAGAATTTCAGTGCTGAGTAGGTTTGCAAGTTCGGCTTCAGCGTCAAGACCGTGAACAGCCTTGAGGTCTTGTGCCAATTCAATTGTGTAGTTGCTGGACAGAGCACGTGTACGAGCTTGTACTGCAACACGGTCAATTGAGAAAGCCATTTGGTTAAAGGTGCCATAAAGACCAGCAGCTCCATTACCCAAACCTTCGCCTGAGCTGGTCAACATACCACGGAATGCGCTAAATTGAGCAGCTGTAAATGCACGAATTAAGTTTGGGTTGCCTGCTGTTGGACCGCAAGAACCGCAAAGACCGTAACCTGCAGTTTGACCACGGTAATCTGTTCCAATTGTGTAACCAGAACCACCGTATTGTGGTTGTGCTTCTTGGAACATGGCTTCAGCATAGAAGCGAGTATTTCCGTAGTCAGAACCACCGTAGTTAGCACGCATTGCAAAGATGAGGCCGGTTGGAGCAGTCATTGGCTGAACGCCGCAGATGTCGTAGGCCATCAAGTTTGGCATTGCGCGACGAACCAAGCTGATGAGTACTGGGTCATAACCAGCGACTCCTCCGCTGTTGGTGTAGCTTGTAGGCATGCCGAGATTGTTTGAGGACATGTCTTCTGTGAGGTGTTGAGCGCGGATTGCTTGCTCTTGGTTCTCTAAGAGGACGGCTGTGACCTTTTTACGGTAATCATCTCCGATTGTGGGGAGTGCATCGTGGTTGAGCACTGGGTTCCACTTTTCTGTCAAGATGTCATATGGTGTGTTATCTTGAAAATTCATTTTAGTAGTATCTCCTGTGAGTTAAAATTATTTAGTAATTTTTAAAATTACAATTTCTTGTTAAGTTTTGCGATTGCGTTGGCGTATCCGTCAACAGTAGAGGTTTCAGTATCTCTTACTGGTGAGAATGTCATTTCCTCGTTGATGTGTTGGGTAACAGGTGCAACGGGGGCTACTTGACGAACAAAGTTTTGTGATGCCAAGTAGTTGTTTTTGATTGCTACGAGTTTTTCACGATACTCTTCTGGGCTTCCAAAGGCAACATTTTCCATGAGGCTTTGAAGTCTTGCAACTTGAGTATCGGCAAGGTCTCTTGTTTCGGCAACAAAGATTCCTGCGCATTCAGTCAAAGAAAGTTCTTTGCGAATGCTCATTGATTCGTTGATAGCCTTATTGAGTTGTTCTGAAAGTTCACGATTTTGAGAATACAATTCATCAAGAGCGTTGTACTTCTCGTCAGGAACATCAATGTAGTGATTTTCGAAAAGGTTTTTCAAACCACTGATGAAGTTTTCTGCAATTTGTGTCTTGATACCTTGTTCAACTGCAACAGCATTTTCTTGCATCCACTCTTCAACAACGTAATCTAGATAATCGTCAACCTTTTCAACGAGTGTATTGGTTACACCGTCAAGGTAAGATTTTACGTTTTCATCAAGTTGAGCGACGGTTGCTGAAACATGGCTGTTTACACGGTCTTGAACAGCAGCTTCAAAAATACCCTCAAGTTTGTTTAATAGAGAAGATGAAACATTTTCTTCACCGAGAAGAGCAACTAAAGCAGAACGGAATTGTTCTTTTGCTTGCTCTTCTACTTCAGTTGGCTCATTTTCGCCACCTTCTTCTTCCTCATCCATTTCCTCGTCCATTTCTGGTTCTTCTTGAGGAGGAGCGGACATTGTTGGCATTCCAGAACCCATTGCACCAGCCATTGCAGCTGCGGGTGTTGGAACTTGAGCTTTTAAAAGATTGTTTGCGGTTACGTATGGAGTTGGGATAACGTTTCCCTTGCCATCTGGAGTATAAGCAACGCCGTTTGCTGGCATTGCCATACCCATTTGAGCCATACCCATATTTTCATTTAGTTTGTTTGTTTTTTTCATTTCAATAGATCCTTGAACTTAAATTATTTAGTAAATTTTTAACTTAATAAATTCCTCTAGATTTTCCTTTTTGTAGGTATCCCATAGAAGATTGTAGAGCCGCTTGTGTTTTTGCAGGAACTCCTGCAAGACCCTGTAGAGCAGCATCGGCACCAAATGCCTTTAGAGACCATTCCAGAGGGTCTATGCCAACAGCGGCCAGACCAGGAATTTTACCGGTAACGGCGGAACCAAGTTTACCAAAACCAGACAAATATGCACTAGCCGCACCACTTCTTATTGCTTGTTTTACTGCAAAATCCGCAGCAGCGGCTGGTAGACCACCACCCATTCCCAAAGCTTTAGTAGCCATACCAGTTATATTGGATATTGCCTGCCCCCTACGACCACCCGTTCCAGGAAGTAACTGCAATAATCCAGAAACACCACTGACTATACCCCCGGCAGTTGTTCCTTCCATGGCTTTGTTTAACATTCTTGCATAATTTGCCCAAGCTGCTTGCCCATAAATTCCAGCGCCCGATGGCATTTTTGTGTCACCAAACATTATTGTAGATGCGCTGGAACCTGGTTTTACTTTTGTTTCTTTTATTCTGGGAGCACCACCACCGAAGCCACCAGTGGTCTTCGTTCTTTTACCAATCCTACTAATGCTTCCGGTAGAACCAGCAAGGGCCTCCAATAAAATTTTTTTAGTATATGGATCGAAGCCAGTCATATTTAAATATTTCCAAAATATTCTTTAAATATTTTTACAATATTTTTTTCAAGATTTCTTGAAGATGAGTTTTTAATAATTTTACGAGAATTTGCAAGCTGTCTTTCTGACCAAATTCCATTACTAAAAACCCATTCTCTCCCTTCCATGATTCCATTTACAAAAGCATTTGGTGCTGAAGGATCTGCAACAATATCAATTGCTGCTAACATGAAGTCTTCTTGAACTTCTTGATAACCATTTTTGCTTTTGAGAGAACCCATGCCACGGGTAGATACACCCAATTGAGCACCTTCGTCAATAAGGTTTTTAACGATTTTGCCCATTGGAGTATCAAGGACTTTAGCTTTACCATAAATGTTTTTACCGTCTTCATGCAATTCCTTTACAATGTGTGAAACCCGATCAAGATTTACAGTTGGTCCTGTTGGGTGGTTGAGTTCACCCAAAGCACGACCTTTATTTACGTATTCGTTGATATATCTTGAAGTTTCTTTTGCAAGAGTATTTTTTGGATAAACTCTTCCATTTCTATTTTTTACTTCAGATTGCATGAAAACGCCTTCAATGAAATAATTACGATCTCCATTGCCGACGTTTTCTTTTACGTATTTAATATCTTCTGTAAGTTCTGTGATGAGTTTCATAATATTATTTAGTTAATTTTGTGGTGGTGTTTGTGGTGGTGTTTGTGGTGCGGAAGGATCAGATGAAAAATCTGAAGGTAATCCGGGTATGCCATAAGCCGGGTTATTTTCTCTATATCTTGGATTATTTCTAAGTCTAGAAGGACCCCTACCTCTTTCTCTATTTTTTATTTGTCTCCATCTATCTCTAAAATATCTTTCTCTATCTTTCAAATATTGCTCTATTCTTCTTTGATCACGATCCCAAGCTTCTTTTGCCCTTCTCCAATTTTCCATTGCTCTGTTGAAAGCTTCTCTTGCTCTCTGAACGTCATCTGGATTATTAGGATCATGGGGAAAATCGTACATTGTCGGTGGATCATCGGGACCAACCCAATCTGGAAAATAATCGTCACTATCCGGTTCAGGAATGTCGTCAGGATTTACCCAATAAGTGTCGGGTCTATCCCAAAGTGGTGGTGGTGGCCAGCTATAAGGTGGCCATGCTGGACGAGGTGGCTGTTGTTGTGGTGGCCTACCTTTTCTTCCGGGGCCAGTTGGCGGTGTTTGACCAGGAGATTCTGGTGGCGCTGCTTGTGCTATAAAATTAGGATATTGTGCTATTAGATTTTGACTGGAACCAAATGAAACAGGAGCCCCAACATTTGAGACTCCTGTCAACGAAGATACATCTTCATTTATTTTTTTTTTTAATAAGTTTTGAGATACAGCGATATATTCTTGCTTTAATCTTTGTCCAATTTTTTCATATAAAGCTTTTGAAGTTGTTTTTTTAAAATCAACTGCGTTTTCTTCAATAACATTTTTTACCATTTTTTTTACATTATCGTTCATTTCAATACCCTTTGTGCTTTCTTGTAAAAATCTAAATTGCTTTTTAACTTTGTCGGACTTTCAGTTATTTCTTTGACAAAAATTTCTCTATTTTTATTATTTAAAGTGTCAAACATTTCTTTTAAATCATTAAAATCAGTTTCACTTATATTTATGAAAGTTCCATTTTTTAATTTTAATTTATTTTTTAATTTTGGATCATAATTTTCTACAAACTCTACAAATTCTTTTATTTCATCAGAAAGAGAATATCGATCCGAAGACATCAACATTTTTGATTTGAATTCATTCTCAACTTCTTTAATTGCTTCATTTAATTTTAACGACAACGAGTTAATTAAACTTTTTTTGAACGCGGAATCATTTTCTTTAATTAAATCGTTTATTCCAGATTCAAGTATTAAAGTTGATGGATGTTTCATTGTGGAGCCTGTTCTTGACCGGGAGGAGCCATTCCTTGCATTGCCATAGCTTGTTGTTGAGCCATTAAAGCCATCTGTTCTTTTTGGGCCTTTTCTTTATCTATCTTTATCTGCTCGTCAATAAGTTTTATATCTTCTTCTGTTTGTTTTAGTATTTTTGCACGAATATAATCTGTAGAAAAATATTTTCCTGAATATGGTTCTACAATTGAAAGCATCTTAATTCTTTCTGCCAATATTTCTGCTTCTTTTAGATCCCAGAAATAATTGTCAGTATTATAAACAAACTTAATCTCTTGCTTTAAGACTGACCAATCTTCTTCGGTAATAACACCACGAAGAAGCAATTGAACACGAAGGAAATCCAAAAATAACTTTGAAAAATTGTGGCGAAGACGTTCTACAAATTTATAAAACTTTACTTCTTCTCTTGTGATTTCAACCGAGCGCCCCATGTTGAATCCTGTTTGTTCGGCAACAAGACGGCTCAGAGGTACGTTTAATGAATTGTAAAGTTTCTTTTTAAAGTAATCAACGTCTTCAATTTGAGACATCGCATTACCACCGGGAAGAGTTGTAATTTGAGTTCCTTGTGAACCTTCTCTTCTTGGCAACCAATAATCTTCGAGAACTGAAAGATGGTTTCTTTCATCACGAATTTCACCAGTATTTTGATTGTAGATGATTCGATTTCTGAATCTACTCATCATATCTCTCATATACTGCTCTGCTTTTTGTTTTGGCAGCTGACCAACGTCAATATAGAATACTCTACGTTCTGGTGCACGGGCTACACGATAAACTAGAAGAGCGTCTTCTAGTTGTCTTAACATGTTTAAAGGTCTTACGGCCTTGTGTAGATAACCGAGAACTCTTTTTGAATTCAGATCAACAATACCAGAAGGAACATATACTATGCTGTCCAAAGACAGATGAAGGCCACCTGGACCAGTCAGCATGAATGATTCTTTGTCAGAATCAGTATAAAGATAATATTCCTCTATCTCTTTAATTACAGAAACAGCACCGGTCTTTGTTCTTTCTTGTTCTTTTTTAACTTTTCTTATTTTTTTAATTTTAAGCGGATCTATAGGAACGATATCTTTTATACCTTCCTGCGGACTGTCTTTGTCTATGACGATATTATAGAAAATTTTAGAATCAATATACCATCGTCTAAAAATTTCATATGCTTTATGATTAAAATCTAAAAGCTGAACTATTTTTTCAAATTCTTTGTAAATTTTTACTTTGATGGATTCTGGTATTGGAAGATCTTTTAAATCAAGTTTTACAGGTCTTCCATCCGTTCCCTTTACTATAGAAGCATTTACAATTTCTTCTATTGCATTATCAACTTCCGGATAAACAGACATATTTCTGTATTGAATAACAGAACTAGATTCGTCTTTAAGAGTTCCGGTGTAATCAATGGCTGAACTAAAATAGCCACCAGCTTCGACAGTTACAGTACCGTCAAAAACTTCAGGAGCAGTAAATTTTTGCAGAGCCTGTTCTTGTTTCTCTGCCTTTGTTTGCTGCTTTTTACCAAATTCAAAACCAAAAGCTTCAATTTCCATTATTACCTCTAATATAATTAGGTTTGGTTTATTGGGGTTATTTTGGTTATTGATGTCTTTCCAGAGCTTAGAGTGATCTGATCGTATATCAAAACAACGGCAAATTGATTTAAAGTATTTGGATTAGCCATGTTAAAAACAATCGGTTCTATTGTTTTTGGCCAACAACCAATCAAACCAAATTCTTTAATTGGTGTTTCACCATTTAAATCTAATTGTTGAACTTTCCAGTCATTTGTTTTATAAGAATTTTGTGGAGAAGATATATTTGTTGTATGGGAATTAATTAAATTTTGCCAATCGCTAAATTTTTTCCACATATCTCTATTGCTTCCAGTACCGTCATCAACATCGTCTATGATTCTTATAGACCAAGAACCGTATTGTTTTTCTCCTGGATAATATGCTTTTCTTCCAAAATAATTGTATTCCATTACTAATGTAGAAACTGTTGGAATTTGAGTAGCGGTTACGTGAAAATGGCTTATATTGTTTCCTATATCCGATGGAAATTTTCCAGAAATAATATATCTATTTTCTCTGGTTCCCCCGTTAAAAGCTTGTTTGAAATCAAAAATTGATGGCATAGTATTTCTCCATTACAATATTTCAAACCAATCAAAAGTCATAGTAACGCTAAAATTTCCTTGATTTGGGGAACTCATATCTAAGTTAATGCCACCAATTTGACTTGGCCAACAATTTATTAATTTAATTGTTCTTATATCCTTATCACCATTTATGTTTAATTGTTTTATTGTCCAATTTGTTTGTAAATGTCTGTAAGAGGCATAATTGCCACCAGCAGACCCCGCTTTATCAACTTGGTGATTAATGTGGCCGTCTAATTTTTCTTTCCATTTATGAAATGCTTGCCAAAGATTATCTGTAGTATTGTTGTCATCATAAATGCTTATATTCCAAACAGTGTAGCTTCTGTCTCCCGCCAAAGATAAAGTTCTACCTCTATAACCAACGTAAACCGTTCCAACTTCTGTTCTTGGCAACGATGACGAATAAAATTTATAATATTCTTTAGAGTTTACTGAAATTCCTGTCGGCCACATAGACGATTCATTCACGATTTCAAATCTATTAGCTCTGGAGCCTCCTCCAAAGTTTTCTTTAAAAGCTTGAATTGAATTTATTGATACTGCCATATTATGTGCTTGATTCTGTAACAACAGAAATTCTAAATTCTTCAGATGCTATTAGTGGTTTAACGGTTATATCAATAACAAGAGTTGAACTGTTGTCTTGATTATTTTGACCGTTACAAGTAATTTGTGTAAATGCTGGATCCAAAAATGCACCCAATGACTGCAGATAAAATGAAACTTCTGATGTTATTGAAGCTCTTGTTGTAGCATTATTTGGCAAAAACACATATTTTAATACAATGTTTCTAACATTTGTTTCAATATCTACTCTTAATTTAGATGGACCGATTCTTTCATTTGATGTGTAAGACGAATCTGTTCCAGCAGTAGCACCGACAAGGTCTAATCCCATAAAATAAGTTTTATTTAATTGTGTATAAAAATTTACTCTATTTTTCTTAAATATATTTTTTGTTCCGGTATCTGTCCACAATATAGGTGTTTGCACTACACCATTTAATACTGGCGAAGTGTCCAGCCCCGCAACCGTGTAGTAAATACTATTTTTTAATTTTGCATTAGTAAATGCCCCGACTACATCGGGTACCAAGTTTGCAGTTTGTGTAAAAGTTGTATTAATATCTAAACTTGACGTTGGAATTTTAAATTTATAATTTTTTCCACTGACAGAAACAATTCTATCTGCTACGGTGCCACCACTAACTAAAGCCGCTGATGTGAAAAGTGCATCAAAATTTAATGCTGTTTGCCCCGCACCATCATTGACTGATGGGAAAATTCCTATTGTAGAAACTGCATTTTCAAGATATCTGGCTTCTGCTGTTGTTCCCTTACACATCAAAAGGTCTAGATAATTTTCATTGGCAGTTTCATAATTTATAAATCCTGTTGTACTTCCAGTAATTACAATTCCACCGCCATATGCAAGTGAATATAATGCTGATAGAAAATCATTTCCATTTGTTTTTCCGGTTATCTGAGATCTATCTGATGAGAAAAAACCAAAGGTTCCACCTTGGGTATTTGAAGTTGTAAGCAAACAAGCCGTAACGCCAGATAACTGATTTAAATCAAATACTAAATCATTTGGATCAGTATATACAATATAAGAATCTGTTGTAGCACCTATTGTATTTAAAAAATTTTCTGTTCTAAAATCTGTTCTTGAATAAATTAACCAGCCAAATAGTCCACCCGGATCGTTGCTGGCCGCACCAGAAACTCCATTAAAAGTTGGGCGGGCATAAGTAGACCCAGCCAAAAATCCATAATAAAGGAGAGGATTAGCATTTGAACTTTGATTATAGTAGTTAGGATTTAAAAAAGAATTTAGCGTTGGGTTTGCCATTTTTTTACCTTAAAATTATTTATAATTTTTAAGCAGGATACCAAACAACGCCATTAGCTTTAAATTCACCGTTTTCCCCTTCTTCGGGATTTAACATAAAAAGAATATTGTTGTCTTCAGGTTTTTTTGCTTCTTCATAATTCATTTTTGCAGATTCAATTAAATCTGCATAATATTCTTGCCTACACAGCCACGCAAAAAACACCAAAGTCATAACCAAATCATCGTGGTGCCCATCATCAGCTTTAAAAGTATTAGATTTTGACACAAATGTCATCAATTCTTGTACAATTCTTTCATCATTTATTAAAAGTTTATCTTCTTCAATCAATCTTTTTAAGATCGCACAACCCAATTTTTTTGTTTGAGCTGTTGTGCGGAGACCCATTTCACTCTTTCCTTGAGCAAATCCTTGTGATAACACCTGTCCCTTTCTTCCCATTATTCTTGTCATCAAAAGATTTTCATAATTTAAATCATTATACAAAATATTTGAAATTTGACCACCTATATCATTTGTTTCTACTAAAACGTAGGCATTATTATATCGTTCACCGACTTTTTTAATAACATTTGGAAAATTAAAGGGGCTCACTGTATTGTTTCTATAAGTTGCAACAACTTTATACGGCGATTCATTTCCACTCACAACCGTAAATGCAGAATAGTCCGAACCCTGTCCACGGGACACGTCTGCCATTAAGAAGTAGATGTTATCTTTTTTAGGTTCCTCAAAAATTCTAAGACCTTCCGAATCTTCACTTAAAAATTCTTCTGGAGCGAGCACGTTTAATTTTGTAGAAGAAATTAATGTGTTTGAAGAGCCAAGAAAACTGCATCCATATTCTTGTTGAAATTGTTCTTCACTGGTATTTGCTATTTGTTCTGCTTTCCAAGCATCGTCTCTTCTTGGGCCACCGGGTGTTATTGGAACTTCTCTCCAGTTTACTTCTACTGGTATAAATTTATTTTTTAATTTATGTCCATCGGGTCTGTTTGCGTCCACCCACAGTTTGTGAAAGTGGTTCATTCCATTGGGCGTAGAAACGATTATAAGCTTGGTTGTGGTACCAGCGGATATAGTTGGGTATGTGGATGAATAGAACTCCTCGGCCACGTGAGACGGCAAGAAGGCGTATTCGTCAAGAAGAAGCAAGTTGAAAGATCCACCACGAATTGCGCTGGATGAAGTTGCGTCACATATAACTCTTGAACCGTTTTCTAGTTTAAATGAAGTTTTATTCCATTCAATTACACCTTGTTGTAAAAAATGTGGTAAATTTTCATATGCAAGTTGTAATTTTGCAAATAATTCATCTTTAGCCGTTTTTAATTTGTTTGCGAGAATTGCGCAGCTAACAGATTGATTAAAAGTAACATAGTGAGTGATATACCCAATTACCGATGTAGATTTACCAGATTGTCTCGGCCATTTTGAAATTACAAATCTATTTGCATGGATAGCATTTACAAATTTTTGTTGATAATCGTATAGTTGAAAAGGCATCACGCCTTTGTCTAGGGTTTTTACTTTTACGTATTTACTACAAAAATATACAGGATCGTTAGCACACTTGACGTATTCTTTTAATTGTTCTTCCGTATATTGAAGTTCTACGCCAGGTGGTTTTAATTTTGAATTATTTCTATAACCAGTATTATTCTTTTCGTTCATTTTTCACAACCTCAACATCCACAACTTCTTTTTCTGTGCTTCGCTCTTTATTTAAGAGATTTTGCAAATCCTTTGTAGACCCAACAAAAACTGAATTGTTTGTTTGTTTTACTTCTACTTTACTTCCAGTAACATCTTTGGCTTTTTTATGAACGTCTAAAACGTTATTATTAAGATCGGCCATAGTCTTTAACAAAATAGCAACAACTTCAAATGCTCTTGGGCTATCAGATTCTGTTGCAACTTTTAATGCACTTTCAAGAGCAACATTTCCATTGTTGACAAGATCTTTAAGATTTTGTTGAACATATTGGTAATCTTTTTGAAAACTTGCTGAATCAAAAGTGCCACCAGCAATAGGTTTACTAGTTTCACTTTGTGCAGGCACATTAAAAAAGTTAGCTAAATTTTTATTGATATTCATTAAAAGTCCAAATCAAGATTAATATCGATCAAATCTGGATTAATATTGTTAATAGAAGATCTTTCTTTTCCGTAAATATATGATTTGGCAACAAAAGTTATTGATGAAATATTTATTCTTCTATTACTAAAATCACCATCAAATCTTTCACTTAAATTATTTCCAACCATAGTTATGGGTATTTTTACATCACCCTGAACATCATTCAATGCCATGGTAATTATATGGTCTGGGTTGAAATATGGTATAATTTGCTCAAAAATTTGAAGAGTGTCATCTATGTGTCTTGTGTAAATAAACAGAGAAAATTGAACATTTACGGGAACTTGTTCTAAAATTTGTTCATTGGGCGTAGAAGTGCATTCACCATTTACCGATGTGTAAGATGTTACTGGTGAAAATTTATTTCTTCTTCTACTGTTGTCTGGGTTTATGCTAGTTATTATATAACTTAATTTTGGTAGCTGTGTTTCAATTCTAGTGCCATCAGTTATCGAAGACGGCTCCAATAATCTTCTTATAAATTTTTCTTGTGGTGCGTAAGTAATTGGAACTCTTATTGGTATTGGTGAATTTATATTATCTGGATTTGAATGCTGTACAACAATATTGTTAAACAGAGAACCAAATCCCACTACAAGCTTTCTTAAACTTTTATTGTAAAAATACTCAAACATTTTTTATTCCTTATTAATCGCAAGCCGCAAATGGGTTATTTGGGTCAAACGTATATCCAGCAGATTCCGTTTTCAATACATCGTTTATTCCCGCAGTTGTTCCCAAGATATTGTTTAGAGGTATTACAGTAGAGCCAGAAAGACCCCTTGTTGATGTATAAACAGAATTGATTGCGCTGTTCTGTGTATTGATCTTTTCGTAGCTGTAGGTGAACAGTTCAGCAGTTATTGCATAAGAATACAATTTTCCTAGCGGATAAAATGGATTTTCATGTTCTACAAAGTTTATTTCAAATAATGCTTTTGCCAGAGGAAAATATATTAGGTCACCCTCTCGCGGTCTTGTTATTGAAGGTTTTTTGTTTGTTACTTCTTCCTTGAATCTTTTTCTTGCAACAATCAACATAACCTTATCTTTTATTTCAAGGCCAAACTGTGAAATCAAATCAGTTCCATCAAATCCTTTATATGATTGAAGATACATCTCTACCGTGTAAGAGTTTGTGAATGAAGATCCCGGATCTTCACCAAAAACTCTATCGATTGATAGGTATTCTCTCGGAACATAAACACAATCCAAACCCGTAGTTTGAATTATCTCAATGGTAATTCCCTCAACGAGATTCTGTTCGCCTTGGTAATTTGAAAAATAAGGATTGGTTGCCATTTTATCCTATTAGTGGGTCTGGTGGAAGTTCTTGAGTCTTCAACAAAGATTGTTCTATTTGATTTAATTCAGATAATGCCTCATTCATAAGAGCAGCAGCGTTGAGTTGTGCTCCACCCGGCAATGGAACCCCGGCAAATTTTATCAAATTTTGAGCCCACTGTTTCTTTAAAAGAGCGACATAATATTTTTTAAACACACGGTCGTCCCAAACTTTTGAATATTGATTTGGATCAATTTGAACGTATGCCTCAACTAGTAAATAACTTCCAGGAATTATATTTTGAACATCTTGATCTAGGAAAAGTCTATCGGTTGTTCTTGTGTATGTAAATGACGCCGGGTAATTAAATACGTCATTGACGAGTTTTAAATAACTCATGGATTCCATGTAACTAGCCATGGGACCGGTTTGCATTCCACCTTGATTGAAATACAAACCAAAGAAATCAAACAAAGTAAGTTGATAACGGAGATCAAACATATAATCTCCAGAAACATCAGAAGATCTATAAACCTTAGAAATAGTTCTAATGTCGGTTGCTGCTGGCCAAGCACCAGTTACACCAGTGGTGGGATCATACTTATCTTGCGCACCAACCGCATTGCCTAAAGTTGTAGTATCAAAATATTTTCTATCTATATCTTGCTGGGTTATTTGATACAAAAATAATGCTCTTTGATTGAAATCAAAATGCCTTTCGTACATGTATTCAAGAGCTTCGTCCAAACGGTCTTCAGCCTGTTGGACATCTATGTTTACTTGTATTACTGGTGCACCCAAATAGCGAAAGCAGTAATCTATGAAATCTTGCCGGGTGGTTATTGCCATAAAAATATTTATGAAATTGATAAATAATTGAAAGGAAATTTTGGAATGAAAAATCAAAAATCTTTAGAAGAAACTATAAAAGAATTACGAAATAAGTACAAAAATGTGCCATCTCCTTTGTCAGAAAACTACAACAAAATGAATGAAAATGTAAATTTTGCACCACAACAAAAAACACCAGATTCATTCAGACAAGAATTATTAACTAATTTTAAACCCCCAAAACGTGGATTTCAGTGATGATATTAAAAACTGAGTTATCTAGATCTTTGGTAAAACTAGAAAACAAAGATTTTGATGACACGGATTTGTGGGATAAAGTTTTAAAAACTTTAAAAAATGAAAAAATTAAACCATTTCACGATGTTTATTTTCAAGCAGACCAAAATAAAGCATTGTGGGTTTTAAAAAATTTGCAATCATGTGATTTAAAATATAAAGAAACACATATAAAAAATGATCTAATAACAGTGTTACTATAATGGAAGAAGAAAATTTTGAACAAGAAATTTTAAGTAAGTTTCTACAGGGAGATTTAAACTCCCTGTCTTATCAAAAGCAATTATCTGAAACTGATTATAATTCTCCAAATTATAGAAAAGAAAAATACAAAAATATACCAGAAAATGATAAAGAGTTTGCTGATTATATAAAAAGAACTTACGGGTCCGTTTCTAGTTTTTTTGATTTTAGACAGGATTTAGTACAAGATAAATTGTATGATCCTTCTTCAGATTATCTTGCAGAAGTAGTAGTCATAACCGACGAAGAATATTATAAATCTGGATTTATATCACCCACAGAAGTTTTTTTTGAAATATTAAAAGGAATTGCAACAATAGAATATTTTAAGATGGATGGTAGGGCTGCAAAAATTGTAGGAACTCTAGAAGAAGGTTTAATACCTTCAAGCCAGCAAAACACCAGAGCAAATGCATTTAGTTTTATAGGTTCAAGAAGAATTTTAGTGTGGGATTTGCAAAAACAGGGTTGGTCTTCTTTTTATATGTCAAATCTTAGAAGATTTATCAAAGATGATACGTATGGTTTAGAATAAATAATTTAAATGAGCGACAATCATTCTAAAATGGATCATCTTTACGCGGTTCTTTTTAGAGAATCAAAAATTATTGTCTCAAAATATGAAGACTATCTTAAAGAAAAGATAAGTTCAAAAGAACTTGCACAAAAAATGCTAAGTCTTCGTGATGCCATAAAAAGAATAGAAGAATCAAAATAATTGTTGACAATTTTGATTGTGGTGGTAATATATGCCGCTATGATCATTAATGCTGATCCAAAACTTGATTACTCTGATGTTTTAATTGTTCCCCAGAAAAGCAATGTAAAATCAAGAAAAGAAGTTTGTCTTGAGGTCAGCAAGACATTTAATAATGGAACTTCTTGGTCGGGTGTGCCTATAATGGCGGCTAATATGTCCACCGTTGGCACCCACAAAATGGCACTTGTATTGTCAGAATATAACATTGTAACCTGTCTAAGAAAAGGTGGAGATTATTATTCAAGTTTTGCTTCTGCCCACCCCGATAAAGAAAAATACGTTTCTCTTACTCTAGGTTTGGATGCTGAAAGCAAACTTTTTGTTGACAGTACCGATATCAAAGATCCTACGTTTATATGTCTTGATGTGGCAAATGGCTACATGACTGAATTTTATAATTTTACAAGAAAGGTTAGAGAAAAATGGCCGAAGTCTATTTTGATTGCAGGGAATGTCGTGACCCCAGAGGGGGTAGAGGAATTGTCAAAGGTTGGAGTAGATCTCGTAAAAGTGGGGATAGGATCGGGGTCGATGTGTCTGACCCGGCGTGTGGCAGGCGTGGGATATCCACAACTATCCGCGGTATTAGAGTGTGCACAAACAGCCGAAGCATTCGGTATTGGGATCGTTGCTGATGGTGGCATAATTTATCCCGGAGATTTTGCAAAAGCATACGTGGCAGGCGCAGCCTTTGTAATGGCTGGAGGAATGTTTGCTGGTCACGATGAGTGTGGTGGTGAAATACGACACGGTGAGCATGGAGAGCTCCGAATGTTGCACTACGGCATGAGCAGCAAGACTGCGAATGAGAAGTACAATGGCGGGCTTTCCGATTACAGAGCATCGGAAGGAAGAACAGTTGAAGTACCATATCGCGGATCTATACGAAATACGATACAGGATGTTTTTGGTGGTTTGCGCTCGGCTTGCTCTTATGTTGGCGCTTTTAATTTGCCTGAACTGTATTTGAATGGTAAACTGGTTAAAGTAAATCGCACTATTAACAACATTTTTGAGAACCACGAAATATGAATATCTTTGTCTTGGATGAACAGCCTGAAATCGCCGCACAGATGATGTGTGATAAGCATGTAGTTAAAATGATTGTTGAATCTTGTCAACTTATGTCAACTGCTCACCATGTTCTTGATGGTGAGCAGTTGGTAGTCGATACGGGCAAGCGAAAATATACCACTAGCATTTGCACAAAGAAAAATATTTGCAAAGCAACCATGATCAATCACCCATGCAGTATTTGGGTAAGAGAAAGTAGAAAAAATTATATGTGGCTTTGGAAGCACACTTACTCGTTGTGCAAAGAATATACCGCAAGATACGGTAAGGTGCACTCTATGGAAGCCATGCTAATGGACGGTCTTTACAGTCCACCTGCCAACATTCCAAGAGGCAAGAGAACTCAATTTGTACAAGCCATGCCAGATGAATACAAGAATGAAAATCCAGTAATTGGTTATCGTCAATATTATTTGGCTGAAAAAACTAGATTTGCTAAATGGAAGACGGGTGTCATCCCTGTTTGGTTTTCGGCTTCTGATCCTTTGCTTGGGATTGTTGACGAAGCTCTTCTTCCTTTTTAATCAAGCCATCATTTCACCAGTGTCGCGCTTATTTGTTTGAGCAATTTGTCTCAAGAATTCTTTTGATTGTTTATCTTTTTTAGGATCATTAAACAATTGTAAAAGAATTGCTGATTGTTTAGTTTTATCGGTTTCTAAAAAACTTTTATATTTTTGAAAATCATCATCTGTAAAATTAGGACCTAATAAAATTCCTGTTTTTTCAAAAAATCTCATTTTATTTTCACTCATATGTGCTGCCAATTCTGAGGGAGATGTTACATACGTAGACATGTTAGATGATATGCTAGGATTTTTATTACTATAATCATAGCCTTTAGCATTTACAGAAGAAACTGGTCTATTTTTTGTTTTAAAACTTTTTAATGCTAATGCATGTTGCATTTCGTGCCAAAGAACATCGGTCATTGTACTAGTATTTTTTTTGTATGTTCCATTGGGTTGTAATTCATTTGATACTTTAGTTAAATCATTTTTTATTGCTTCCATACCTTCGGGAAATGGAGACCCAGCATTTGTATTAATTATAATTTGTGGATTTTGTTTTTGATAATCTACAATAGTATTAGTTTTTTTATCTACCATCAGAATATTTGGCGTAATACCGAGTGGAGCAGTTGGTCTACCTGGCTGCATAGCAACATCTAATTTTTCAGAATAATCATCCAATTCCACTGATGGGAGATACCAATCCGGGTCGATTTCAGATGAATGTTCTGCTCTTCGTTGTTTTATACTTTCCAAATAATCTAATGCTTTTTGTGTTGATCCTAATCTATTGGATAAAGCATCCATTGCAGAAATTTTATAAGTGCCACTAGTTATACCTGTAGTACTTGATTGATTATTTTCTATAAGGTATTCTTTAAATCCAAGCATTTATTTGCCTTTGTTATTTTTTATGTTATATTGTACCTTCCAACAAAGGATACATATGAACGTAAAAGTATTTAGATTAAACTCTGGTGAAGAAATTTTATCTCGTTTTGAAGAAACAGACACCCATTGGAATTTAAAGGATCCAGCAATTCTAGTTCCTTTTGAACGTGGTCAAATTGGTCTAATGCCTTGGCTAATGTATACAAAAGCAGCCAAAGGTATTCAAATTCCAAAATC
>OGWL01000020.1_pt1 | contig 23989 bp, 49 predicted proteins | sample 1576031 | NCBI WGS metagenome assembly OGWL01 (sample SAMN07581535, study PRJEB24739) | freshwater metagenome | place: Singapore | collected 2015-01
GTTTCCCAGTCACGATACATGCAACTTGCCAAGGTCTTGCACTTCAATGGGGTTGTTGTTGTATGAAGTCTGCACACACTCGCCAGACAAGCCGATGGATGAGATGAATGCCTTGCCTGCCGCCTCGGTCGGTGCCTGCTCGTTGACGACGACGATTACTTCACGAACGATGCCGTGTTCTATGCGTGCGAAGTGTGCCATCACGCCACCGTCAGACTGCCTGAGCCGTTGAAGATGAAGTACGAATACGAACCGTCAGCAGTCGGTGTCGCTGATGTTGCGCCGCTTGCGCTCACCGTCAGACCAGATGCGTTCGCAGTCAGGTATCTGATAACGACGATGCCTGAGCCGCCGTTGCCGCCATTCGCTGTGTTCGCACCACCACCACCACCACCACCACGATTAGCGGTTGCATCAGCACCAACGCCGCCAGAACCGCCATTACCTGCGTTCGTGCCAGCCGCACCACCCGTCGCAATGCCAGCACCGCCGCCACCGCCCGAATACGAAATCGTTGAGCCTGTGTAGTTGTTCGTGCTTGCCGCACCGCCAGCACCACCAGTCGTTGATGAAATCACGCCACCGTTGCCGCCAGCACCACCAGCACCGCCACCACCACCAGCGTTGTCGTTTATGCCAGCCTGCCCTGCGCCGCCAGCATTACCTTCACCGCTAACACCTGAACCCCCAGCACCGCCGTTAGATGTGCCGCCACCACCAGAGCCACCATTCAAGCCGTAAGACGGACCAGCGTAGCCACCACCACCGCCACCACCGTTCGCACTTCGGATAAACGCACTAAGCGTTCCATTGCGACCAGGCGAATAAGTTGAGTTCGCACCAGCACCACCAGCACCAACCGTCACCGTGTATGTGTTGCCTTTGGCGATTATGTCGGTCGCTGTGCGAAGTCCACCAGCACCACCACCGCCTGCGGTAGTGGTACTCGCCCCACGCCCACCACCGCCGCCGCCACCGACGAGCAGATACTCAACACTCAGCGTCATTTGGGTCGTCGCATACTGCGTCGTCAGCGACGACACATACCCAAGTTGGCGACGAGCCGTAGCCATCAACTACTCCGCAATCTGATTGACGAAACCGTGAATCGTAATCACATTCGCCGTAGCCGCAAAAGCACGAACCACCAGCGGAGTCGCATTACCCTTCAACACAAGACCTGGGGCAACCGTCACCAAACCAGCCTCGGCAAGAACCGTCAGTTCAATCAAATCATCGGGGTCGGTTGTGCCACCCCACTGCACCGTCAGTTTCACCGACGACGCAGAACTATTCACCGCATACAACCAAATCTCGTCAATCGTCGTAGCCGTGGATGAACCAGTGTGGATGGTCGTGCCCGTGCCGCTGGTCGCCGCAACCTTTACAGCCCTACCATCGGTAGAGCCGCTCAAAATCTTCTTGGTGAATGTTGCCATTTACTATCTCCTAATCATTAAGTATAGCAGTTTAACTGAAAACTTGGACTTGCAAAACGTCTACTCCGCTTACCGCAGCCCACTTAATACCAGTTGCTTGAGTTGAGTCCGCTGTAAGGACAAACCCGTTAGTACCAACAGTAAGAGGGGATTCGGAGTTTGCCGCCGTACCAACCAAAATAACGCCTTTTGCCGTGTAGTCAGCAGTCGTAATCACCGTTCCAGTAGCGTCTGGTAACGTAATAGTTCTGTCGGCGGTAGGGTCTGTTACCGTAAGAGTGGTTTCAAATGCGTTGGCTGTGGTGCCTTCAAAGATAATACTTGTGTCAAACTCATTGCTACCACCAGCGTAGGCAAGAGCAGTCCATGCCGAAGAACCGTTACCAATTTTAAACTTACCCGTGTCGCTTTCAAACGCGGGTTCTCCAGCCGCTAAGGTGGGGTTAGATGCCGTCCATTGAGCGGCTGTTCCTCGTCGTAATTGAATTGTTGCAGACATTACACGCTTCCTCCGTCAACAGTGTCGGTAAGCGTATCCATGATAACAGTTGCATCAACAAGTCGTGTGCCTTCATTTCCTCCATCAATATTTTGCTCTGCACTCAGGCTGTAAGAAGTAACTTGATTTTCACCAATGTAAAGGTCCGCAACAACTAAAGTATCATCTGTTTTAAGTGTGTTGGCTGCGTGGCGATACAACGTAACATCGCCAGCGGCTGAACCGCTGCCCCAGGTAAATTTACCACCCGCATCAACAGTAACACGCGCTTGTGCTTCTCCATTTACTCCAATGTCTACGGCTGTGGAGGCGGCGGAATTAAACTTGCGTGCTTTAATTCGCTCTAAAAATGTTGGCATTGGGCCTCAACCTTTTGCTAAATAAGTGCCCCGCAGGGCTATGTCATTAACCGATAATAGTTACACGATACTGATTGTCGGACGGAGCCGTCGCAAAACCAACCGTGACCGTATTGACAGTCGTCAACTCAACGTCTGCCAAAACCACACCGTACGGACTGCTCTTTTCAGCAATTTGCACCATAACGTCACGGGTGTTCAAATTGTGCGTGAGCACAAACGACGTCGCAGATGTGTCACCTACGTCAAACGCCAGTTTTTGCGGAAGCGTCGCACTTGCATTTGCCGCACTTGCACCAAGATTGACACGAGCAGCCGATGCGGAAGTTGCACCAGTGCCACCGTACCCAACAGCAACGGCGGTACCATTCCAGGTTCCCGTAGTGACCGTGCCCAGAGTAGTGATGGTGTTTTGACCAGCGTAGTTGCTTGCAATGGCAACTGCGGCAGAAGAACCTTCACCAGCCGTGTGGGTAACAGTGATTCCACTTCCAGCAGTAACGTCAGAAACATAGTTTCCAGTCGTGTCTGAACCGAGGTCAATGGCGTCATTTACCCACGCAGAACCGTTCCATTTTAGAAACTGTCCAGAAGATGCCGACGAAATAGTAACATCGCCAATGCCATCAAGTGTGCTGATTGTAACGTTGTCAATATCTTGTGATGTGGCAATGTCGTAATAGTTGGTTCCGTTTTCCGTAATTTGCCATGTATCAGTAGTTTCATTCCAACGAATAAGAACGTTAGTAGAATCACCACGCTCAACTTCAATACCAGCGTTGGTAGAGGGAACACCCGTCACATTACTGTTAAGAACAACAATGTTGTCTTCAACACTTAGGGTCGCCGTGTTTAGGGTTGTTGTGTTGCCCTGAACCGTCAAATCACCGCTGACCGTTAGGTCATTAAAAGTAACGTTGTTTGAAGTGCCTACTTCTTGTGCGCCAAACGCAACCGTTTTCCACGCAGAGCCGTTGTAGACTTTAAAAACGTTTGACGTAGTATTAAAATAAATTTGACCAGCAACGGGCGTTGAAGGGTCGCTTGCCAGGTTTTGAATCTTGGCATTACGCAATTCGTTTTTATTTAAATCAACGTTATTAACAAAAAGTGGCACGTTTGCTCCAGTCTATGAAACGTAGGCTTTGCCGCCAAAGGCGGCACTAAAGTTTACCACAAGTTGATTTTCAGAAACAAAAGTAACGTCTCCGTAGACTTTGCTACCAGCACTGTCTATGATGGAAACGCCCCCTGGATAGTAACCCAAATTGTGATTAATGGTCCAAGAAGACGCCGCAGACGCTTGATTGTGCACGTAAGCCGTACTGGACGCGGGCGTTGCGGCAACGTTTGAAACAACAATTGTTTCTATGGGTTTTGCAACAATAACTGTTTTAGGGGACGCCTTGACAACCGTTGATACTTTTGATTTTTTATTAACTTGTACTATTCTGCTCATGCTGGCGGGCTGGAGATAGAAGCCTCTACAACAAGCGTTCCTTGTGCAATGCAATCCCAATTTCCGTCCACATCTTGTACGAACAAATCAAAATTATAGGAACCCGCCGCAATGGTATTCATATCAGAAATGTGCATTTCAAGAGTCGCGCCAGCGCTGGGAATGAGGTAACCACGACGGTTTGCCGTCAAACCAGAAATTGTTGCTTCACTTGGCTTGGTGGCATACCAACGCAAATCCAATACCGTAGAACCAGCAGAGTTTTTTGCCTGCATAAACGCGCTTTGAACTGTCAAAATGTCGCCATCGTCGTCTTGCCAAGTAAAGATTCGGCTGTAGTCAGTGCGTTGCTTGTAACGAATTTCCATTTCGTCTACTTCCTGTGACGGTGTTACGGTTGCGTATGAGACAACTTCCATTATCCCACTTGCAACAGGTTGATACACTTTGTCGTTTAACCCCACGGTAACATTTGCCCATACATCCCAATTCAAATTGCCTTCTGGCAAATCAATTGTTTCGTCTTGACCAAGGGTAAGTTGAATGATTCCTTCTGGAGTAATGATTGCATCAATCTGCTTTTTTGCAGTTGTACTAGTAGCAATATATGCCGTGGGGGTATCAACGTTGACGCGGTAACGAGTTAAGTTACTTTTTACACAAATAAACCGTTTCCATGGCAAACCACGTACAATCTTAAAATTTACATGGGTAGGCATTGCTCTAGTTTACCCTATTATTCTTTCTTCAACATTGCGCCTAACATGTGGAAAAACAAAGAAGCGGCGGATATCCAAAGCCCCCATTTCAAGGTTTCTCCACTAAGCGTGATAAGCACCATTCCAGTGCCGCCGAGCGTCCAAGCCAGAGCCAGAATTTCATCCACAAATTTCTTCATTACTTTCCTTTTTTGCTAGAAGACCCAGATTGTGAGGAACTACTAGTAGGAATGGGTAACGGTGCTACAAATAATACCGCAGTTGCAGCCACTACGGTTCTTCGTTGGGCTACCGAGACGGTAGAACCACTTGGAACGTAGTTGTCAAACGTCCCGCTGAATATATTTACGTTTTCTTCAAAGGCTTCTTTTACTTCGTCTGTTGCGGTTTTTAACCCTTCTAGAATAGCAACAACTTGTTCTTCGGACAAAGTATCCTCGTCAAGCAGGGCAAAGACCTCCTGAGCCTGCTCCTCAGTCAATGTCGCTACTATTTTGGGATTTACAACCATTTCTAACGCTTGTTGGGGAGTGGGGTTTTGAGGAATTGTTGAAGTTGTTGTTGTTTCTGGTACAGTATTGGGCGATGGATTTGTTGTTGTTGTTTCCGTTGTTTGGTATGTCGTTGTTGGTTGCGGTGACGTTGTTGGCACTACAACAGTCGTCTGAGGAATCGTCGTCTGAAGAATAGACGTTGTTGACTCCACCGTTGTCGTGGTTTCCACCGTTGTCGTGGTTTCTAACTCTGTTGTTGTTACTAGAGTCGTTGAGGTTGTGGAAGTCGTTGTTGGAGCAGTCGTCGTCGTGGTCGCAGCAGTCGTCGTCGTTTGAGGCGGAGGCGCTTCAGTAGTCGTTGTCGGCGGCACCGTCGTCGTGGTTGTTGTGGTTGTTGTGGTCGTCGTGGTTGATGTTGTAGTCGCAGGAGGCACGTAAACCGTCGTAGTTGTGGTTGTGGTTGGCGGCAACGTGGTCGTAGTTGTGGTTGTGGTTGGCGGCAACGTGGTCGTAGTTGTGGTTGTGGTTGGCGGCAACGTGGTCGTAGTTGTGGTTGTGGTTGGCGGCAACGTGGTCGTAGTTGTGGTGGCAGGAACAGTCGTACTCGTGACAGGGACAGTTGTTGTTGGGGCAGTGGTAGTAGTTGTCGTCGCTGGGATTGTGGTAGTTGCCTGCCATGTTGTAGTGGTACTTTCTACGGTAGTTGTTGGAGCAACCGTTGTAGTAGGCGCAACCGTAGTGGTTGGGGCAATGGTTGTAGTTGTGACAACTGTAGTGCTAGGCGGGCTTGTCGTCGTACTCGGCGGTGCTGTCGTCGTTGTTGTTGCAGTTGTAGTAGTAGGCGCATTTGTCGGCTCCAAATTAACGTCAATTAAATACGATGTTCCGTACCAAGCATCGGGATTTCCACAACACACTCCTGCTCTTAATCGGTATATTCCTGGACTTAGATTTACGGAAAGATAAGAATCTAACCCATAATAGTCGTCGTTTGCCCAATAATTTCCGTTGGCCTGATACAACCAAAGCATTGAGTCAATGCCGTATTGTTGAGCATACGTACGAACCGTGAACGTTTGTGTTGTCGTTACATCAAAATAAAAATCTCTATTTTGTTGAGTTGCTGTGTATGTGGCAGCGGTCACACTGCCTGGGGCAAACCAACCAAAAATGGCAACTACCCAAAATATCCACGCACCTTTGTGACGGGCACGCCGCATTGGGTTACAGACCAATAACGGGCGACCCGCAGGTCACCCGTCTGGCGAGAAAACTCAAGATACAGTATAACATAACTTATTATTATGTGTTTTCAAAGTACGTCTGACCTTGTGTATCTATCCATTCCTGTAATTCATTGTGGAGTTTTGTAGGAGTCATTTGTTCATGCTGGCCTTTTTCGTAATCATAAATATTAATCATGTCTACCGAACTGTCTGGTTTGCTGGCATGAGCAACGTCAATTTGTCCGCCACTGTACTTGGCAATCCAATTACCAATCCGATAGTGAACTTTTGCTTGACCGTGTTCGTTCACATGTATGGTGTGAACAGGAAAGCCCATTGACGTCAAATGTTCAACAACTTCAGTTCTCCTGCGAATAGCATCCTGTTCGTCAGGGTCCTCAAACTGTGGTCCTAATGTTCTACTCATTTAGTTTGTTGTCGCTTTGTTGCTTTTCCATTCGTTTTAAAAATTGTTTCATACTTTCATTTCCTCGTGGAAAGTCTTTTCCAATGCTTCGGTGTGCTCGTCGCAAATCCGCTTCAAAGTTTGCAGTACCTCGTCCTCTACCACCAGTTGATGATGTACCAACTATTCCGTCGTCTTTAATGTATATTCTAATGTGCGTGTTCTTGTTACTAACGTGTGCAATCATGGGATGACCACCACTGACTGCACGGGCAAGAACGTCCCGCATGTCTCTTGGCATTTTTAGACCATAAACGCTTTTTTCTGTCAATCTGTGCTGGTCCCAGTTAAGGTTGTTTGCGTCCATTTAATACACTCCTTCGCAACAAGAATCGCGGTTTCCGCAATTAGGACAACGGTAGTGTGCGTGTTCTGGCGACATTTCGTCGCCGCAATGAATGCACTGCGTAGACGTATCAACGGCGTCAATCTCGCAACACATGTTTGTACGCTCAGTGTTAATAGGCATCACGGACCAACCCTCATCGTCACTTCCCATGCTCCATTGCCAACTTTATCCACTTTTACAAGATACATTGATTTAAATCCTTGAGCAGCGGCCTGCTGTTTGGCTACGGCAATGGCGTCAGCCATTGACTGGGTGAACACGGGAAACTTGACAACCATTATACTTAATTCTACACCATGAACACCACATTGAACGACCTCACAATTGCTGCACCAGCCCCAAGTAAAGCCGATTGGAATGATGACGGCAACAAAAGCCTGATGTAGTTTATTTATTTTTCTTTTTCTTTTTGAAAGGGTCTACCCATTCCGCATCGGAGGGAAGGTTTCTATTTTTGGAAACCGCCTGCGACAATTGAACGAGTCCTTTGACGTAATCTTCACTGGGACGTCCCCCACCAGTTGATTCTTGGCGTCTTCCTTCACGATGGTAGCGTTCGTTTGCTAATTCGTCTCCACCAGTCAACTGCTCAATCAACGCCGACATTTGCACAGCGTCTGGGTTTAATTCCACGGGGAGGTTGGCTGGTAATCCCAACAACGACAAACCTTCGTTGCGAAGTGCAACGTCCTCCATACGTTCGCTGAATTTACCTTTGTCCCAATCAAACGACGCCATCAACGCAAACAGTCCACGGTGGTAATTGATAGGGTTTTGAGTTTGACGACCTACATCGGCGGTTATTCCCGACCTTCCCACCATTCCGCCCGTAGACGACGCATTTTGAGCGTCAAAATTAGACTCATCACCTTGATTACTAGCCATAGTTCTATTCTACCTTATGCCGTAGTGTCTGTAATAATTGTATCAAATTGTGGTCTTTGGTCAAAGTCTTCTGGATACCAATACTGAGTGTTGACCTTATACCGTGGACGGTCTCCCCATTTGGGCATGTCTACGGTAAACGAAGGGTCATGCACCAACAGCCTGTTTCCAGGAAGTGCGGCTAGGTGTCCGCATTCAAGCCAAATAAAATTAAAATGTTTGTGCTGGTCTGGAGTCCGCGAATACACATCGTCATACGGCGCGGCAGTAAACCAATAATGACCTTTTTCCCAAACACCTTTCAAATATGCTCTTACTGACAATTCAGACAATGCGGAATACTCTTCTACCCCAAAGTCGTGTCCGTAGCACGACCACACTTGCAACTCACCCAATGGGTGGTCATGGTTGCTTTTCCCGTCCTTAAGAAACGCATGAACAGGCAAATGTTGAACAAGTGCACCATTTGACAGCAAAGCCGAGATACCCCATGCCCTGTTTGGCAGGGCAGAAAGACCGTAAAGCAGGGCTGGCGTTACTTCACCGTGTCCTTCTTGCATGTCGTACAAAAATTCATTTTTAACGTACGCATACATTGGACGAGGAATACTCGCAATATGGTTGGACATTAGTTGTTCTTAGTCGGGGCCAACGACATTGTATGGAGAACGAGTAACTTGATATTTAACAATTCTTTGTTTTTTGTCGTTCAAACCGTAAACAGTGGTAACAAATGCCTTTCTGGACTCGTCCCATTCCGTAACCGAATCGGTAAGGTATGGATTGGTGGGGTCTAATTGAAACGGGCTAATGTGGTCTTTGGCAGCCATCAATCGTCCCACTCATCCAACATGTACCAAATTTTGGCAAAGTCGGGGTTTTCAGGGACAAACACAAATTCAAGCGGCTCCAAATCAGGGTCCATCAACTCATCTTTCAAGCGTTGAATAGGGTCTGGTTGGTTGAATTGATTGGCGTTGATGTATGCCATTATTTTTTCTTCTTTTCTGGTTTGATATGTCGTTTGATGTACGAAGGTGGTATGTCATGTGCAGAATACGTGTCAGTCCCGTAATTGCTTTGTATCCACTCAGTTGGAATCTCAGTTTCAATAATGTGGTGTTTCTTTTCCTTGGCTGCCTCAAGTTCGTAACCACTCTGTGTCCCATACGCGCCGTACGGTTTTTGTTGTGACGCTTTTTGCTCTGGTGATTCGCTCATCCCTTCGGGGGTTGCAAGAATGCCGTGTTTCATAATGTGGTCGGCGGCTTTTTGAGTTTTTACAATGAAATAGTATCGTTCAAACTGCTGCGGGTGCAGGGGTTTAACATCTTCATCGGTCACAATAGTCCATTATACCTCACCGCTAGTTGGTGTAAACTAATAAGGTCATGGCTCGTTATTTTGGAAACATTGAACAGCACGCACCAGGCGGTAAAGAAGAACAGTTGGAGCAATTACTTGGTTACACGGAAAGTAAGCCTGTTTCTATATGGATGACGGCTGTTGGCAAACAGCGCACGGTTAACCGAAACCAGCACGAGGTGGCTGAAGTTAGTGGAACTTACTACAAAGAAAAATATGATATGGTTCCACAACCTGGATGGGAAGGCGAAACAGGAACACTTTTTACACACCGACCTTCCCACGTCTACGTTAGTGGAGCGTACGCGCACCCCAATCTTCGCTACACAATTCCTTTAATGTTTGCACACATACACAGGCATTTGGGAGCGCAATTTCAACCAGACGAAACCTTGTCAGAACATGGCGCTGCACTCACAAATAAAGCCAAAAAACTTGGATTTCCTATTTATTTGGACCCTGACGAATACATAGAAGGAGACGACGTGGACTACTCCTTTGTGTTTGGAGACGAAGTAGACGAAGACTACATGTTTGTTGATAGGTCGCAACGCACACCGTGGTCGGAGTCGGAAGTTCCTGCGTCTGAAATTGCCAAGTCAAAAGAGCATTACAGAAACATTCGGCAATCCGCGCAAAACAAGCGGGCGCAAAACGTTAAAAGTAAAAATACAAACCCAGACTTTGAACAACTACAATTGGGTTTTTAATGAGTGCAGCGGACCATATTAACAAAGCACAAAAATTGAGAGTGTTTCACATGTCGTGGGAAGAGCAACCTCCACACACGGTTGAGACAGACAGAATTACAATAAACAACCGAGAAGGAGATGACGAAGACAACGTTCATCCAGGCGTGCTTCACATGGGGACTAGAAAAGCGGCCCTATCAATTTATAGAACACATCTACACGAATATGAAATGGACCCAGATGTTGTAGACCCTTTAATTTATGGAGACGCTCAATATATGATGGACCGAGTGCAAACACATCCAGACCGCCATCAATCCAAGGCATTCATTAAAAACATGAGTAATATACAACAGGGATTGTGGGAAACACTCCCAGCAACGCCAAAAGACGCTCTTAAGCGCAACATAGTTTTACCGTATAGAAACTATGCTGAGGACATTGGAAGCATTTCTTACATCGTTCCCAAACGTTTAGCCACACAAGGCAAAGTTCGTTACGTAGGCGTGACAGACCTTCAAAACGACGGTGTTCGTAAAAAGTTGGAACAAGAAGAAGGAATGTAACGCTAAGACCAAGGTTTCATTGATTCGCTGTCTACATGGTATAAATACGTTTCCAAACGCAAAGGAGCGGTGTTGGGAACATCACGAAAGTTGTATTGTATGTGCATTGGCGCCAGGTCACTCAAATTGTTAGGGTCCATCCTATAATTTTTCCTGTGTTCGGCTAATTCTTCTTTAGTAAGAGCCAAATCTTTTCTATCAAGGTCATACCAACTAAGGTTTTTACTTGTTTTGTATTTTCTACGCCTGTCTGTAAAATGTGTATAACCTACGTCATCCCACCAGTCAATAGTTCCTTGATACGGTAGTTGCGACCACTCTTCTAAAAGTTCATGCGGTTTAGCACGTGTGGTAATTGACGGAGCATGTGGGTGCTTTAATATGTGAAAATAAGCGTCATCGCCAACATGCGTAGCAGTGCCATAATTATAAACTGTTTCTCCATCCTGTAGATTAATCTTAGGAACTTGTAAATGCATGCTCACATACGGTTGTTTGGTGGTGTGTTCAATGTTTACATTTGCTCGTAAACCATTCTCAAATGGAACCCAAAAACCAGCCGATTCGTCTTCAAAATTATTATCAATAGTCGCGCTTTTACCAATTGCTGGGTGGTAATGGTCATTGATAACAACACCTCTGGAATGAGCCATGTCAATATCGTGCTCATCCGCAATACGACGAAGTAACTTTTGAAAACTAACAAATTTGTCACTCATTTTAGTCAACTTCACTTTCTGGGTGCGTCAGGTCAATACCACGTGCCTTGTGTGCTTGCAACGATTCTTGAACGGCTTTAAAAAGTTCAGTCATGATGAAAGTGCTCGTCACCCAACGTTGTATGGGGATAATCGTCGGCAAACTCGCCTTCGGTATGGTCGTGCGTGTGCCAATTCAACAAGTCTTCGTGGTCTAATGAAGGAACTGTCGGTCCCGACCAATCACGTTTTCTGTCTCTAAGCAGCGGAACATTGCCATGTTCTGACTCGTCGTAAAATTGAAGGCTGAGCGGATGCATGTCGTGGGCTGTCATCATGTGAAGCATCAAGTCTTCGCGTGAACGCAGGTTTATTGGTTGTCTACGTATGCTCTCATTAACTTCCGCCACATTTTTAGAAGCATTTGCTACCTGACGCAAGTATTCTAATTCGTCAAAATACTCATCTTCATTTGGTGTGTCGGACGTCATCAGGACGCTCCTTTTCTTGGTAATTCTTTTAACCGCTCTGTCAATACGTCGTAATGGTAGTTTGTGTGTTTACCGTATGCGGGATGTGAATACTGAATTGATATAATGTTAGGAAGGTGGTGCGGTTTAATTTTAAAGTTCTTTCGGTGCTCAGCAAGACCCTCTTCGTCTAATTGCGTATGCCCTTTGACACCTTCACGAGTAACAAAACCAGACAAAGGCGCTTTAGATAGTTTTTCTATCGCTTCGTAAGGGCTGTCATACGGTGTCTTTCCCACTGACCACACTTCTTGATGTGGTTGTTTTTCACCGTCTAAATCGGAATAATTGGTGAACTCTGCTATGTAATCGGGCGAATAAGGCTCATCAGGGTTTCCGTGACCAAGCGCCTCAGAATACGCCAAAGTCGTTGGACTGTTTGCAGCAATATGTCCGTAAAACTTGAATCCGCCCATTGCGTCACTAATGTATGTGTGGGGCGCCATTACTGCCAATGTTAAGCCTCTATCATCCTCAACACCAGCGGCTATGGTCATTCCATTTTCAGTAGGTATTCTGAAGTAAGCAGAGTAACTATCGTTTTTTTGTGGATTGTGTAAAGTTATGTGCTTTTCTAATGCTGGGTAAGTTTTTTTACCAATTACTACTCCGTGAGGGTTCGTCAAATCAATCTCATGTTCGTTTTTGATTCTGCGAATAGTTTGTTGGATTTTGGAGAAGTTTTCAGACATTGTTTATGACCATTCATACTTAATTTCGTGGCCTTGTGATTTGTGGAAGTTTTCCCATTTTTGTACTTCTTCGTCATCTAGCGTCATTTCACCTCCGTAAGAACTTAGTTTTTCTGGTTTTCCGCCAGTATAGTCAATCATCCAATCCATGGCATTTTCCCACGCTTTTCTGCGACTAGAGTGCCCAAATGAGTGACGCAGAGGCCCGTGCAATTCTTCGTCGTATGTTTCCCGTTCATCTCGGCTAAGTTCTCTTCCCTCACTGTCGGCTGGTATATCTTGTGTGATGTAGCCACGTCGTGATGGATTTACCCATTCCCACGCCCACGTTCCAGTTTTTTCACGTGTGATGGACTCCATAGCCTCGTCAAAACGTCCTTGTCTTGCAAAAGATTCAATCATTCCCATGTGTCCATAGTCGGCTTCTTCTTCGTAAACATGGGGACGCCATTCGTGAAATTGATATTCATTAAGGTTTTTCATTTATTCAACCTGTCTTAGAAAATATGGAGGTAAATCATGACCTAGCACTTCCCCATTTTCTGACCATTTCCAGTCGGCAGAATCGGGCAAATCGGCAGCAAATACGGCAGAACCGTATTCTCTTGCTCCTTCTATTGTAGTTGAAAAATATACACCGTGCGGATGACCAGGTTCAGGATTGTTGTCGTCTACGTCCTCGTATCCATACTCTCCTGCACCAGGAGTGCTGGCTTTCAATCCTTCTCTCAGGATGCTTTCAACGTTCCTATCGTCCGTTCCGTGATAGTACGTGCGGAATTAAATAGGATTTAATTCAGTCATTATCGTAGAGTAATGTATTCTTCGTCGGCAATCCACATGGGAATGATTTGGTCGGTCTTTATTGCGGCGTACGCACGGTGATGACCGTCAAGCAACAGGTGTTTTGGCTCTGAAATGATGTTTCCTTTTTCGTCTCGTTTCCAGTCGCCTTTGTCAACGTCAACCAACGCCGTGTCTTGCTGATGTTTAGAAATGATGACGGGTGTACTAATCCCATGTTCTCCCACGGATTTGACTAACTCGTCAATGTCGTACTCCACGTTTCCAACAAACTTTTTTTGGGCCTCACGAAGTTCAGGCTTTTTTTCAAAAATAGGGTCGTCTTCCTTGTGGGCAAGGTAACGCCAATCGTGAACGTATTCACCAGGAGCCACTGTTTCAATAAATTGGTCGGGATGTAGCCATCCCCTTGCCCGAACACGCATTCGGTCACCACGTCTCCACACGGGAACAAGTTGTGCACGACCAGTCTGCATTGCACGATGAAACCTGTCCCATTCTGAAGGGTTAAAATTGGAGGCAGAGCGGCGGGGCATCTCTCTATTGTACAATAGAAGACGTGCCTGCCAAAGACCATCTCCAAGGGGAACAACTGCGTATGTTCATCCCCGCACATGAATTACTGAGGATGCCGTCAAGAGACGTGTTTAGTGAGGATTATAACTATTATGATGCATTGAAACACGGGACGCCCTTAAGCCTCCGCGACGATGACGAAGTACATTATCAAAAACTTGAAGAGGCAGAAAGGTCTGGACTGCACAGCAGTATACGCAAACACGGTGTGCAAGCCCCAGTTCATTTAGCCTACGTGTACCCCAATATGTGGGACTCGCCGTTTATGGGAGGAATTCCAACGGGTAAAAAAATCTTGTTTTTACAAGACGGTAATCATCGTGTTTCGGCAGCGCACGACATTGATGAAAACATGGAAATCCCAGTAGAGTATTTTGAAGACGACACTTACCTGTAATCAATATGGCGCGTAAACAACGTGGAATCGTCGTCTATCACGGAACCTTGTCGGAAAAGGCGCCCCATCGTGTGTTCCAGCGTGAGGGCATATTTCATGCTGGAACTAGACGAGCAGCCATAGACAGGTTGGCAGACCAGGAAGCGCTTCAAGAAGGTGACGAAGGTTTAGATGTTGCACAACCACAAATAGACGTGTACGAGATTATGCCTGACGCGCCAATGAGCATGATGACCTACACAGACCCCATTTATGAAACCATGGTTCCGTTGTCGGAGGATTGGCAAGAGCACATAGACAGCCAATCAACTCAAAAAGAAAAAATTATCAATAATGTAAACAAGTATTCAACCGAGGCGTTACGAGTAAATGCAGGAAATATTAATAACACAATTAAAAAGTACATTAACATTGTAGAAGACCCTGGCTCAATGTCTTATCAAATACCAGTGCACCTCGTTCCAAGCAAAGTTCGTCACTTAGGCGCTCAATTTTATGGATACAATCCCGACACAGAAGACCCCACATCCGATGTAGAAATTGTCCCAAATGACGCCAATTGGTGGCGTTACAAGGAAAAAATAAAATAATGGCTGCCCACGAACATTTAAATAAGATTTTGTTTCATGCGTCTCTAAGCACCACACCTCCGCACGAAGGAGACTCTATGGTGCATGGAGAACGGTTTCATTTGGGCACTCTTCATTCAGCCGTTGACCGAATCAATTACAGCAATTTTACCGATGACTCTTTGGGCGATTTTACGGAAGAACTTGAAATTCCAGAGATAAAAGCGTACATGCATGTTTATGATGTTTCCGTACCAGAAAATCTTGATATACATCACGACCCTCATGGCTCTGGGTACGACGAATACGTGCACGACGATTGGGACCCTGACAAAGCCATAGACGAGAGAAAAGTAAAGGATATTGCGGCGTACGAAAATTTGCACGAGGACCCAGGTTCTATTTCCTATGTCGTGCACAAAAACATGGTGCGTAACAATAAAGTGAGATTTGTCGGCACAATGCCGTTTACTGCGCGGGCAGAGGAGGGCGACCGTTGGAGAATTCAGAAAGAACTTGGATACGACTAATGGCTTCTTCTGACCACATAAACGGAATGGGTACTGTGTAATGCCAGCACACGAGCACCTGTCAGACGACCAATTAAATCGTTATGTGTTACTACATCGTGGTTTCTACGATAAAACTATGAAAGAAATAGACATAAATCGGCTAGGTGTTCATTGGGTGTCTGACGAGCACCCAGGCGCAGCATGGAACTTTGCCCAATCTGAGTTTGGAGAACAAAATAGAGGCGTAGTCGTATCTGGATTTGTGCATAGACGTCATCTTATGGACCCTGAGTCGGATGACTATGAGCAGTGGATTAACACAGGTGAAGGTTCTTACGAACCAGAGCACGAGACCCCGCTTCGCCCTGGTACACCAGTGCACATTATCAAGAGTACCGATGCATACAGTGGTAAAGAACGTGTTTATAAGAAACCACTAAGGGGTAGAGCGTAATGGCTGCCAAGGACCATCTCCAAGGGGAACAGTTGCGAATGTTCATTCCTGCCAAAGAATTGATGGGTTTTGTGCCCATGGACTCCGCTGAAAGCAAGTCATTCTATGAAGCACCGTGGATGGTACAAAGAAAACGAGAGCAGTTTCTGGGCATGGGTCAACGCAACGAAAAATTTGCCGAATCCATCGCCACCAGTGGCGTAAAACAGCCCGTCATACTGACGAAAGACTGGACCAAACGCGGGCACACGGGGGTTGAGGACGGGCATCACCGAACGATTGCCGCGTACGACGCAAATCCCGACATGGAAGTACCCGTAATATACGCCAGATAGGGCACTTTGACGCCTAATTCACGTCCCATTTGGGCAGCGCAACCACTATTCCGCAACCATCACAGGTAAATCCGTCTGGATAGTCGTTTTCAAGGTGTGAAATTCGGAGTTTGAAGGCCGTTCTTGGGTCTACCGTGGCGTATTCAGGGTTGTTATTGGCACAATCGTGACAAATAACACTATCTTCAAGGGCAAAACCAACGGTTCGGTCTCCATGACCCTCTTCAAAGTGGCTAAGCCTATTCATATGTACTAATTTCATCATCCTCAGTTGTTAATTTTTCAGTATTTATGTCGTAATTGTACACATAAATACGTTTTGAAATAGAATCATCAATGTTTAGCCGTATGTTATGCGGATAATCTCGTTCTTGTGGCCTTCGGGTGTTTTGAAAATGCTCATTTAACTCGTCATCCGTCATTTCACGTTGCTTTCCCTTACTAGCGGTTGTGCCAAATCTTGGAAGGCGAGATACAGACTGAACGTAGTCGTTAAACGTTTCGTTATTTTTAATTATTTTATTAGGCTCAACGCCTGTCATATGCTTTTGTAGGTGTTTGGGGACGCTGTATGAACCATCGGAGTTTAACATAGGTCTGTGAAAGTACCCTTGGTGAGCGGAAACCTTAGTAGGGTCAATTTCAGACACATACCTAGTGGGTATGTATACATGTGCCTCAGTTTCACCATCATTCATTTTAACAACATGTACATTATGCCCATTTTCAAGCGGAATATGAAAATCAACCTGAGAAAAAGGACCTGTAGGATGGTTTATGTACATCCAAACATGTTTCTTTATGGCTGGATACCGTTTTGTGTAAACAATTGACCCGTTGGGGTTGTTTATGTCTATGCCATGTTCGTCTTTAAAGTTTCTTAAAATTTGTTGAAAATCAGAAAACAGTTTACTCATTTAAACAGTATACGTGTATTTGCCGCCAGTGTCACTTATTCGCATCGTTAAAGTGAGAGGAATGTGTATCAGTTTTCTCTCAAATCACGAAATTCGTGACTTAAGCAAAACTGTTAGCATTTGCGTTAACAACGCAGAATAGGGCTACTTGCCCGTTTACGCTGTACCCTGGAATAGGGCTATTGAAGGTAGTGGTGGCGAGTGGGGCTTGAGTCCTACCCCCCTGCCCCGAACACACGTTCGTTTAAGGGTGGGGGGGTGACGTGGGTCACGTGTGGCGTGCGTCACTCATCGTGTGGTAGTGTCAGGCGTCACACGGTGTCCCGTCCGTGTGACGCCCGTCACTATGGGGGCATTAGTTACCCTCCTCCTTGTGCGTGACCTCTGCCACGATGCCAGCCTTAGCGAGTGCGGTGACAAGTGCCACCATCGCCAGCCTCATGGCGTCTACTTGCTCGGTGAGTGCCTCCACGTCGCTGCGCTCGGCGTAGTCGGTCAAGTCCATGTAGTCGGTCAAGTCCAAGTCACGGAGCGTGTCGGACACGGCGTCGGTGAGGTCAGCCTCCCCGATGGCGTCGTTGATGAGGTCGGTCAAGTCCATGTCACGGACTGCCTCCTCAGCCACCTCCCTTACGTGGTCGGTGAAGTCGTCCGAGAAGCGGACGGTGAACTCGGTAGTCATGCGGTGTTTCCTCCTTGTGCCTGTCGGTGCGGTTGCCCCGATACCCTCAGCGTAACACACGGGATACTATCCAAGTCAAGCCCACGTTCCACGTGGAACGTGACGTTCGTCACATCGTGGAACGTGACGGCGGTCACATGCCTACGAATGGGGCTATGGGTGACGGCGGTCACATGGGTGGCGTGTTGGGGTAGGGGTGTGACACTCGTCACGTCCCCACCTATTGCTATCCGTGTGTCGTGCGTCACGCTGTCACCTCGTAGCGACTCATGTCCCCTACGGGGAGTGCCACGCCGAACGCCTGCGTCCACCCGCACGCCATGAGGAACGTGCTACGCTGGAACCTGTCATTATCCTGCTCGTACATGTCAGCGATGCGATGGCATAGCGTCCCCCATGCGAGCACTCCTGCTGCCGACTCAATGCTGTCTAGGTGCTCCCTGAGCACTAGTGCCATTGCCCGATAGTCTTTACGTGTCATTACTTGCCTCCTGCCCTCAGACTAGCATGGCGAATACTATCCATGTCAAGTGTGGTCATGTGACTCCCGTCACACGTAGTGGGTGAGGGGCATTCCCGTGTAGGGTGTTCCGAACGTCTGCTCGTACAACGCCAACCCATCTGCCCATTCGCACCAAGTTGCCGTAGTGCTGGCTTGCTCGCAGTAGTATTGCTGTCACTACTGCGTCGTAGGGCTTGTAGGCGGTCTTACAGAAGTTAAATACGCCTTCGCCTTTCTCAATGCTGTCCCTATCCCATTCCGCTACCGACACTTCTGCTGACCAATACAAGGTCTCGTGCCCGTCTTTGCCGACTCCGTTGAGTGCGAAGTAGCCTTCGGTGAAGTCAGGCTGAGTGCCGTCCTCGCCCATGCCATTGGCAAGTGCGATGCCGTTCTCCTGCGCCTGCTTACAGATGCGTTGTGCGTCCAGCACCAAGCGTCCGTACGCCTCACGTGCCTGCGCCCGTGCGTGTGTGGTCGCTTGCGTGTGGTCGTGCCTGCGCCAATAGTGTGTGTATCCCATGTGGTTGTGTCCTCCTATTGTCAATGTATCACACGACATACCATCTATGTCAAGTCGTGTGGTCGTTGTTACCACGACGAAGCGTAATAGAACTCCCAAGTATTGTCTAACGCCAAGACTTTCTTTAACTGTTTGATAGTGTTCTTAATGTCCGTAAAGTAGTATTCGTCGTAGTCGGTTGAGCCAAAAAAGAAGCCTGACCGCGTGGGCAATAAATCATCAGCCTTGTCGTGGTCGTCACGAACTTCTTTACATACATTCATCAGGTTCTCTAACTGCTCACGAGTAACGTGACTTGTACGACAGTCGTCCTCACCGCCTTGACAGTTCTCCACGAACCATGCGTGAATGGCGTTTGCCTTTCTCCAATAGGCAACTTCCATCTCAACGCTCATGGATTTCAGAAAGCCACCTTGATACTTGGCGTCATCGCCAATAGCGTCTTTCAGTTTCCTGTAAAGAGCCTTGCGTTCAGCACCCAAGAACTCGCTGTCCGATGCGTATTTCTTTGCGTAAAGCCATTGGTCTAATCCCATGTGGTCACTTTCCTCCTGTTTGTGTCCTTGTTGTTACTGTACCACACCACATACCATCTATGTCAAGTCAGCCAACCTGCGTAAGTTCTCCGCACACTCCGCACGTGTAGTAGTCTCCCAACGTTGTGGTCGGGTCAAAGTGATGCTTCCACGTGTCAATGGGGTGCGAGCACTCCGTAAGTGTGGTCTCTGCTTTCGGAGATAACCTGACCCAACCGTCGTAATGAAAGTTTGAGAGGAAGGTCTGATGTTCCACCAAGCCCTCCAACTGCGCCACCTTGTCGCCGTCCTCCGCCTGCTCAAAGTCATACAAATCTGCGCTGTCCCAATGAGACACGTCCACCACAAAGCCAGCCGTGCCGTCTCCTTGCGTGGTCAGTTCCTCTCCTTCGGGCAACCAACCGACGTAGATACGGTAATCCGTTTCAGATTTCCACACGAGGTACTGTTTCTCGTCTTTGTAGTCGTACTCGTAATAACATGACGAACACACAACGTCGTTGTGGTGGTCGCTCCACATCGGGATAAAGTTGGAATGAGTGGAAGTCATGGTGTCTCCGCAAGCGAAGCACGGTTTCCCATCGTGGTCGTTAATAAACGTGTTCATCACGCACCTTCCCAAATGTCGTCCAATGACAAAGCCTCGTTTGCCTCATTTATTGCCGTAGGCAAATCATGTTGTACGCAGTCCAACCATGTAGGTTCGCTCTCACCAACTTTGTAAGCATACAAATCAAACCATGCGTTCATGTGCCATTCCAAACGGTCATCATTGTGGGCGTCCGCCAACTGTTCGTCAGTCTCAATGTTCATTCCAACCAACCTGTCGGTGTAGCGAATAATGTAGGGCTGTTCGCCTGCGTCTCGTGCTTCTCGGCTGTCCCAAATGTGGATACGCATCTCGCCCTCACGGAATACACGAACTTCCCTATCTCCCTTAGTAGTAGTGGCAACGTGTTCGTGGTGAGAAGGGTCACAGACATACCACGCAGGGTCACGACGTAGACGCAAATCCTCGTTAGTAACACCAATGTATTCAGTAGTAATACCATTGTTTTTCATTCCCATACCTCCAAGTTGGGTTGTTTTAATGTGAGTCCAAGAGTCTCACATACACTAAACGAGTTAAACACGTCGGTGGGTTGGTCGCCCCACGACATTCCGCCCGTGATGTAAAACTTTCGTTTGTCCACGTAGAAAGAACCGCAGTCTCTACGGTTACCAGCATCGTACACTTCGTCAATACAAACGGCAAGATACTTAAACAGATGCTCCGACAACGGAATGAACGAACTTGCCCATTCCCCAGCCATCAACATGTGCTCTACAAACGTTGCCGTGTGTTCACAGCGTTCAGGCATTGACAGATGCCGTGCGTTTGCGTAGGCTTCCTCTTTGCTGGCTTCCATTTCGCAAATAGCAAAGACAAACTGTGCTCCCATGTTACAGCCACTCGCCGTTCACAAGAATAAAGCCCATGAACTCTGCGTAGTCAGGGTCGTCGTAGAACGCACTCGTACGGCAGTATTGGCACACTTCCTCTTTGTCGTACACCCGTTCCATCGGGCACTCACAATGCTGTTTGTCGTTCATAACTTGCCTCCTGCTTACAATGTACCACACGGCATACCATCTATGTCAAGTCCCCCACACGGGCAGTCGGAAGGGGGGAGAAGGGATTTGCCCGTGTGGGGGAACATTCTGTTAATCGGCGTACACCAACATGTAGTCAAAGATGGTGAACTCTCCGTCGTCTTTCATCATGTACGCCATCATCTCCGTCACGCCATCGGAGAAGTAATGAAAGATGCGAGTATCGTGAACTCCGAAACTATCGCAGTTGTCGTCCTCGTCCTCTTTGCTCTCGTCGTATTGTCCAAACGATACGTAGCCTTTACGAAAGCCCTCACGCAAAAGGTCAGGCTCTTTCCAACGATAGGTAATGTCAGCACCAATGGGTTCTTTCGCATTGTATTGTAAGTCAATGGACTGTACCTGCGCTCTGCGTCCGTCACTCAACATCAACGTCTGCTCTCCGTCAAATGTTTCCTCGCTTGTGTAAACGGCACGGGAGGTGGCAACTTGTTCGTACGTCAGTTCGCTGTCTTGTCCGTCAATGCGTGCCCAAATCCTGTCACAGCCAGCGAAATACGGTGTCTTAAACACTTCTACTTCGTACACGTCGTTTTCGTTTTCGTCGTCGTACTTGTCCACCAAGATTTCGTAAATAGTGTTAGGTTCAGCAGGTTTCTCCGTGATGAAGTACCCAATACGGTTCACGATGCGGTATCCGTCAATAATGTACGTGCCGTCGTCCCCGTCAATGTACGTCCACACGGTGGGTTCAGTATCGGGAGTATTAGCCCTGTCACACACGTGCTCCACCTCGTCACCATAGGTCTCAAACATGGTCTGATTAAACGACGAGTCGGGGTCAATGTAGTTAAGCATGGGCTTAAACTCCGCCACCCATGCGTCATAGTCCATACACACAACCTTGTTCACTTGTCTCCTCCTAATGCGTTGTTCATCTTGACAAACGTTGTGACGATGTTTGCGTACGAAAGACATTTGGTCAGCACGGCACGAGACAAATCATCTGACTTGCGTGTTACTTCCATGTCAGGGTCGTTCTTGTCGTCCAGCATGTACCATTCCTCACGTTCGGTGTCCCATACGACACCTGTTTCGGAGTAGTGCTCGCCGTACTCGTTGTCTAACCACAGACTGACAATACCATTGTCATCTACTTCGGCTACTACGGTAAAGTGATGCTGTTTCATTAGAACACCAAGAACGTTCGCAACTCGTCATTTGTGTAAGGCACTTCGGTTTCTCCGTCTCCCAATGCCTGAGTATCGTAGAACACGTCCCAGCCACCGTCGCCAACGAACACAACCTTGCCCTCAAATGTGCTAACGCCCATTTCCTTAGCCTCCTCCAACGTGTCTGCTTCCACGAGGATACCAATGTCAATGGTCTTGGAGCAATACTTGATAAACTTCGGCATGTCAGACCACGCTCTCAATGAACAAGTGTCCTGCTCCGTTGCCCTCTTGGTCGGACGACGGAATGATTACCGTACCATCGGTGAACTCCACGAGAAATGCGTAGTCCACATCGTAGTCCCACGCAAGCATTTCACACTCATCAATGGTCATAGGGCGCACACGCAATACGGTTTTACCAACAAGTGAGCCAAACTCCTTTTTGATTACCGTCCTACGTTGTGCGTGTTCTGCTGTTTCTTTTGTCATGTTGTTACCTCCAAACAACAACGTATCACATCACTTACTATCCGTGTCAAGTCCGTCGTAATCAATGGTAAGTTGGTCAGCAAACATAACACTATTAATGTATTTGCCTGCCTCAACGGGGTTTGAGGCGAACTCAGTAAGAGCCTCGCCAATGAGGTGCGCTTCATACACACCGCATTCACAACCTACTGCCATGTGCTTGCCGTATCTCGCAGTATTCCAACCAATAAGGTCAAGATACAGGGTGAACGGTGACGGATAAGGATAATCCTCGCTCATGTCCCACAAATGCGCTATTGCCTTTGTCATTACTCGCCCCCGTAAAGTTCCATAAGAGCATCAATGATACTAGATTTGTAGTTCACCCATGCCTTGTCGCCTTCCAATGCCGTAGAACCAAGTTTTTCCAACCACTCGTCGGTGGCAAACCTTGATGCGTAGTAGATGGCTTTGTACGCTTCGCTATCTGCCTCGCATTCGTCTGCCATGTCAGTAAGCACTTCACGCAACGCTTCGGGACTGTAAGGAACGCAGTTGTTCCACGTCAAATCACCACTACGAATAGAACGTTCAGCCAACTCTTTGCGAGTCGCGGTAGCAAGCGTCTTGTAGAGGTCAGCGTCGTCAGACGTAGTGTCCAACACCTGTAACGCGCTCTGCCCGTACCGCTCTGCGATACGGGAAACTTCGTTATCGTTGCTGTCACAGAACGAACCTTCCCACTCGTCACGTGCTTCGGGAGGGAGTCCATCAGGGTCAAAGAACAAACAATGCTCTGCGTTTAACACCGTTCCTGTTTGTGAACAAACTATCAACATGCTATTGCTCCTTCGTTGTGTTCTTGTTGTTGTGTTATGAAATACATACTGCCACAGTCGTAACACTCTACCTCCTGTGCGTCTTTATCAAACCAAATAACTTCTGCGCTACCACAATGTTCACACAAGTGACCTTCGGGAACGTAATCCTCGTCTTTCGGGTAGGGAATACGGTGCTTGGGATAGTAAGGGTTTGTCACAACTCCTCCCCATGCTCGTCCGTGAACACGAGGTCTTTTAGACGCACTTCGTGTCCCCAACCACATGAGAAATCGTCTTTCGCGTAATGCTCAACACGTTCCATTACGCTTTCCTCGTCTACGGCGACACCTTCCTCAATGAGTTGCTCAACGATGCGGTCTACGTCGTATGTCACGTGCTTGGCGACGTTAATGTACCTACCAAACGGCAACTCCTCAACCATTTTCTCTATCGCTTCCAACTTGACTTTGGGTTTCTTGCGCTGCTTGCTCATTAGTTCACTTTCTTGTTCCATTGGGTACGAGGGTGGCGTTCCTCTGCTTTTTTAATCCATTCGTTGTAAGAGGTGGGAGTAACGATGAACGCATGTGCGTCATCAGGAGGGGTTTCAGGACAATGCTTTCCCTCCACCACCGAGATGAGTTTGTGAATGTAATCATTCACACCAGCAGGGACATTGTTCCCTAC
>OGWL01000021.1_pt1 | contig 23661 bp, 44 predicted proteins | sample 1576031 | NCBI WGS metagenome assembly OGWL01 (sample SAMN07581535, study PRJEB24739) | freshwater metagenome | place: Singapore | collected 2015-01
GCTCTTCCGATCTGTTTCCCAGTCACGATAAGTCCGGTACATCGTAGTCCCACTTCTTACCCATGAAGCTCAAGCCGTACGGCGGATCGGTTACCACACTATCCACACTGCAATCAGGTAGCAGGCGCAGTTGGTCAAGGCAGTCGCCGTGTATTAGTTTAGTCATTGAATTTAATTTGTGCAAATCTAATTAATCAGAATGGCGATTCAGTCAGTGTATTGAATAATTTACTCCCATCTCTGAAATAAAAGGTGTCTCTATTTAGGTTAGCCTGGAATGTAAGCGGCTCCTCAAAGCCAGTGGGTGCGCCACCAGTCTCCGTCTCCCGAATTTTACGAATATGCATCTCAACAAGTCTCCTCATAGATGGCTCTGGATGCTGAATCCTCCTGTGCAATGTGATAAAATCATCAGCACGGTTGACGAATTTAGCCCCACCTTCAGTCTGCTCTGCAAACGGAGGGACAGGCAAGCCATCCTTCCCCTTAACCCTCTGTGCCTCTGTCACTGCGTGTACATTCAGCCAAACAGCAATGCTCTTTGAGTTGCTCAATGTCAACAGCTCACTAACAGCCTCATAGTCATACTCGTGGACACCAAGGCTAAACGCCTGCTTCATATCCCTCTTCAATCCATTGTAGGGGTCAATAAAGACGCCATCAATACCATCATTCACAATTAGCTTATGAGTGAATGTAATCAAGTCGTAAATGCTATATGTCTGGGCATTGTCAATGATGATGAAGTGCTTCCCCACCCACTCATAAGCTTTCTTCATGTCCATTGTGGTCATCTTATCGATAGGCATACCCATAGCAAATGTCATCAGCCTCATCTTGATAGAGGCTGTCTTATTCTCTGATGAATATACAGCCCACTTCCACCCAAAGTTCATAGCAGCAGCCACTTGCAAGTATAATGCAAACGTTGTCTTACCGATATTGCTATGCCCATTTATAATAGTGAAATTCCTTTTGTACCTCCAATGGTCATCAATGGAGGGGATGCCAAGTTTAATCCCCTGCTTGATAACACCACCGGCATACGCTGATATCCACTTAAAGTCCTCATCATTACTGCTGATGAATGACATATCCCCATCCAAAATGCGTAGCTCTCTGCGCATCTTATCCTTCTCATCGTGTATGCTCTTGATAGGTTGTGTCTTCCCCCTTGCAATGCCATCTCTTATCGTATGCTGAGCCCCAGACACTGAATTTATATCCCTCTTGCATATCTCCCTGGCAAGGACTCTAACCACTTCATCCTCCTCCATATTCCCTGATGCTATATAGCCACCACAAAGTATAGATGCCCTCAATAAGACATTGTGCTTATCACCATCAGATGCTTTGCGTATCATCTTGCAGGCTATGTTCAGTGTTTCATAATCTGTGTTTATGTTAGGCTGACTCACAAGAGCATCATCCTTAGGCTTTTCGCTTATCAAGCCACCATACACAGCAGACTCCTCATTGAGAATTAGCTCAGGGTCATGGCTTATAAAGCAAGCCCTACTTACGTTAATGCTTGTGGGGTCTGCATCAATATTGTGAGCATCCTTGTAATACTTGCAGATAGCCCTATAATGTTCCCTATGTCTTTCCGGGTTGCTTATCTTCATTAACACCTTCAGACCCGTTCCGGTGGGGCTAACAAAGCAGGCTAATGTGTATGGATCGAAAGAAAGCTTATTCTTGTACTCTATAACCGGTACATTATCCAGGTCTATGCAGATAATGCCTGAGTGCTGAGTTAAAGCGGAGTCTTCACGTTTAGAGAATATCCCAGAGAACAATATGACTGGGAGCTTCCTCTTAATTGCATTCTTCTTGTCTTTGTCTTTTTCATTCCTTAGGGATTCAATAATCGGTAAAGAACTTTTGTGGCCATCCATTATCAGCGTTACCGCTTGAGAAAGACTTATAGTATGTGGTTGTTCTGTTGATGAAAGTGTCTGGAAAATGGTTATTCGTCTCTGTAATATTGGGGTTTGGTTTGTCGTGGTCATCTTCTAAGGCTATTTTTAGTAAAATTAAATAACCAATCAAGTCTGTAATCGTATCTTCGGTTTGGTCTGTAATCCCTCTGTTCTTTATTCTATTTAGCTTGTCGTCTATACGGGCGCAGATGGCTTTGACTGGGGTTAGCGCACTAAAGACTCCTAGCGGGGAAAGTGCGCTGTTCCCATAACTAGCATTTTTCATCAATAACAGATCTTCGATTTCTTTAATCTTGGAGGATATCCTCTGCTCTGGAGTCTGTTGGGTAGTACTCATCGTTTTGTATTTTTTGACAAATTTGAAAATCTTTAATCATATCAGTCATAATCCTGTGGATGCCCCTGGCAAAGTTGACTGTTGGCTTTTGCTCTCCATGATAAATCCTTTCAACGAAAGCTCTAGTCATACCGATATTACCTGCTATTGCGTTGCGCCTAACACCATAGTCATCAACCCAAATTCTGAATAGATGAAGTGCTACGTCTGGATGGAATGGGGATGGGGAGTACTCGCTCTCCTGTTGTCGATACCTGCTCATTTCACTAAGCTTTTATCTAGTCTTTTATGAATGAGCCATCCACTATCTTGCCTGTTCTGTCTTTGATTTCCTGGTAGGCATATCCAAGGGCAGACATAACATCATAGCCACGGATTTCAGCGAAGATAATTAGCGTGACCAGAATGTCCCCAACAGCATCAATCTCCTCCTTACGATTTTTCTTGAGGAATGCTGACGATAACTCACCGACTTCTTCGATTATTTTAATCAGCTGTTTGTCGCTATTCTCTTCTTTTACAAGTCCTCTGTCATCAGCCCAGTCTACTACACTATCGATTAGTTTTTCGTACTTGCAGTGGTGGTCATTAATTTGACAGTCATTGAATTCTTGGGGGTGTTTTTCCATTGTATTAAATTGTTTTATTTTCGGGTTGCAAGATAGCAAGTAAATCATCATCAGTCATTCTCTTTATTTTATTGATGAACCTCCAATTTGGCAGGTATGGGTCAACAACTTGCACCGAATGAATTACTGATGTATGGTGCCTACCAAGGAGATTTGCAATTGACTGAAGTGTCATTATGTTGCCGTGGTATGTTCTAAGCACATAGCAAAGAGCATGTCTCCCTGTTGAGATATGGAGCATCCTCGATCCAGACATCATCTCTTTCTTTGTGGTTCCCACAAGCTTACATATCTGATCTGAATAAAAGTCAGAAATTTTATCTATGAAGTAGTTGAATCGCAACTCTTCATCTATCGGCTTTGCCGTCATCCTTTTCTTGTATTTTTTTTTCTGTGTCATCCGTTTAAAATTGTATCTATGAGTTGAATCCTTATTTCATCAGCTTACATTTGAATATCCGTTTCTTTTGTGTATCTCTTGCAGCACAATCTGTATCTTCTCTTTAACAGACTTCAGGAGTTCACTATCATTAGAGTTTCGTTCAACAACCCCCTCTAAATTAGTCAGCTCATAGCCCAATGATACAAGACTAACTCCAGATAGCCATTTCTTGTATGCGGATTTACCTGACTCAGACATCACACAACCCCCCTTCTTCATTGGAATCCTGTGAGGGAGTCTCTTGTGAATACAAAGATGACATAAGCAAGTCATCAAGCAGGGCCTGAATTTCAGCCAGGCTTAAATCGTTTGAATGCTTTGTGATGCTGTGTCTTTGCAGCCCAATTGGTGAGCTGACCTCTATCAACAGCTTTGTGTAGGGTTTAAATCTTTCTTGTGACATTGTTTTTTTTTAGTTTAATATGTGTGTAAATGAAAATGAAGATACCTCGTGGAAGGGAAGACTTTATTTAGAAGGGAAGGTCATCTGACTCAACAGATGCTTTCGCAGGTGTTGATGCAGGTTTAGACGTTACATTTTCCCTCGGCTCAAGTAGTGTGGCATAAGGTTTCCCCGATGCCTTACCGGTGCGGATGCGGATGCGAACCCTTGCGTTCTTGTCTGCTTTTTGCATTGCACGATGCATTTCCTCAACAGATAGTGCTATCGTGTAGCCAACGTGCTGATTGTTGAATTCATCGTTGAATACGTTCCCAATGAATTCCAATTGATTTTGATTTGCTTCCATAAAAAAAAGGGTTTAAAGAGTTTGATGATGTAAAAAAGAGTAGATATCCTTCCCTTCCACGAAGTATTCTACATAGGTCTGAATCGCTTTGTTTATCATTTCAGCACCAGAGAGATAGAACTCCTCACTGATATTTACAATGCCAAGGTCATAACTGCCCTTGTCGATAACGATATAGCAAAAGTCTGTGTAATGGACACCGAAAAGCTGGCAATAGATTGCAGCCTGGGCATTGTAGCCGTATAAATATGCCGACTTCTTGAATGACTTGATGTCGCCTGTTGTTTTAATGTCATAGATAACCCCATCATGGGTGATTATATCAGCCTTGCCACGAAAAGCAAGTCCATCTATCGTCCCGATTGTTGGCACCTCATGGCTTGACTCGTCAATAATCTGTTGTATTTTCGGGTTCTTGCGAACAGCCGTTACCATCTTGTCTATCTGCATAGATTCATTCTCTGTTATCAGTATCCTGTTTGAGTTCATTTCAGCCTCTTTGAAGGCTTTTGTTGCCCTGCTTGATACATTTATCACCTCGTACATTCCGCTGACTTTATGTGGCTCTAAAATCATTGCATGAGTAATCTTGCCGATGTCAATGGCTGGTGATTCCAGTGACAATCCGTTTAGGTAGTAGTGATACACTTTCGGGGAGTCAGAGAGCATCTTTACTGCTGATGAGGAGAGCGAACTCTTCCCCATGTACCCGTAGTAGAAGTCATCATCGATCATCTTCTCTATGAGTTCTTTTTTGTTGTGTATCGACCCGTCTAACAGGATGATATTGTCATTAGGTTGTTTTTTCATTGGTTTTGGTTTAGGGTAAAATGTTTTGTTAGTCTGGGAAGTGGATATTAGGCTCTCTATTATCAGCCTCGTACATTAAGACATCCTCGATGAAGTCATATTCGTGCATATGGCTTTCGATAACCTCATAGATTTCTTTTGTCATATCGTGGGTGAATACTACACCATTCTCGTAGGTTGAGTAAATATCATCATCTATGCTCACCTCGATACCATCAACAGTATTGTTGTTTAAGTCCACATCGTCATCATCATAATCAATTTCGACATAGAATACTATCATCTCGTTTTTGTGCCACACCGTTCTTGATGAATCTATCGTTTTTTTCATTTTGAATTTTTAATTAAACCATTTGAGTTCTGTTGTTCCACTAAATCCTTTTTGCCATACATACCAAGCATAGGCAACGGCACTTCCGCCACCAGCAGACATTTTTTCAAATTCAGCGTTCTTTGCACAAAGGAGCCGGGAGCTTGAAATATAAACGACCTTTGGTGGCTGTAATAAGAATAGCCTTTTCCGCCTCTTGCCCTCTAAAAACTGTACCTTCAAAAACATTGCCACCTTGTTTCCTTTAGGTATAATCTGTAATGCTTTTTCAATAAATTCTTGAGCATACTTGTATGGCGGGTTTGTAATGATGTCCCCATCCCACTCCGTGTTATCAATGCTCAAAAAGTCTGTTTCCGCTTTACCGAATCCCCTGTCTATTAGGTCTGTACTTTTAACTATGTGCCCAGCATTTTCAAACACCTTGCTCAAGTGTCCTTCACCGCAAGCACACTCCCAGATATTTAGCGAAAACGACTCAAGCCCTAAAAGTAATTCACCTGCTTTTGGATCGGTTGCATAATAATCTTCATTCTGCCTTTCCTTTTCAGTATGGTTGCTTGCACCTAAAGTTTTATAGATACTATTGCTATTTCCTGTCCAATCTTTCATAGTTTAGTTAGTTTATACTTTACGCCTTCGATTTCTACAACACTGTCTTCGCTTGGCTTGGGTCGATTGTCTATGATTTTATCATCGGAATCCTCATAGTAGATTATATCAGCGTCAGAATTGTATTCCCACTTTGACCAATATCCATCTGAATCCTCGAGGTAGATTAAGCTGCCTTGAGAATCGTATTCCCACTTTGCCCAAAATTTATCCGAATCCTCAAAGTAGATTTCATTGCCTTCGGAATCGTATTCACGCTCTACCCAATCTCCATCTGAATCCTCATAGTAGATTATCTTACCATTCTTGTCTTTGATTTCCAAGTTACCATTGGCCTCAAAGTCCCAGTTGATTAGTTGCGCTATTGTTTTCATAGTTTATCTTTTTACTATAGATATGTACAAGTTCAGTATTTATATCATCGAGTTTTGTAGTTGCTCATAAAAAATCAGGTTTTTTGTAATACTCCCACACTTCATCCAATTGTTTTGGGTCTTTCACCCACATAATCCAATCATCTTTTTTAATTTCTTCCTCCAATACATCAATGTAAAATGTTTTTGGTGTAAATGGAAATCCTTTAATCTCTAAAGAACTATGAAATCGGCTTGTATTGTTGATAGCATCTTCTCGAGTCATATAAATAGGTCCTGACCAAGTTGTTCCATTAGGACATCTTTTGATAATAGCGTCATTATATGTAACCCTACCATCCTTATCCTTAAACAATCCACTTTCTCTTTTATTTTGATACCAAGGTTTACCTGCTAAATCACTAACATCTCCCCACTCTTCATCTTTACCTGTAATAGGCTCCAGTGGTTTGTAGTTAGCTAATTTGTGAAATAAAGAGGCTACAATCGGTGCTGAACCACCTGAGTGTCCTTGTTTTTCAAATACCTCCATTAGTTCCATAACTGCCTCTCCGATGGCTCCTCCATAGTCAGAATCTTCTCCAAAGAAGCCTGCTAATTCTAATTCAAATTTTGCGTGTGATGTTGTACTCATAACTTATATTTTTTTAATTGCTGGATGTGATTATAGTACCGCATATCGTAATATACACCCAGTATATCCCATAGGTCTATACTCTTCAGGATTATCTAATACTCTTTCTAACATATTACGAATCATTTGTTTATCATCTTCATATGTTCTTTTAGGCGCGTCAATATCTTGAGGAAACTCAGGTGACCAAGTTAATGTTATACTTTGTTTTGGTTCAAAGGTTTCTGGGTTATATGTTATAGGTGCAAACACACACCCATCTTTTACTGGCTTATACATCTCTCCTGGTTCGTATATTTTTGGAGTAAATGATATAGTATAAACATATCCTACTTTATGTTTATGAATTGGGTTATCCGAATCTGATATTTTAATAGATTTCGCAACAATGGGAGTTGTCTTGTCTTCAGTAAGACCTGAAGGTAATTCCATCCATATAATCTTATCAAACTCAAAATGTTTAATTAGTTCTGCTTCTACTTGAATACGTTGTTCTTCTGATAGTTTAGTTATCGATTCAATATCATTATAACCATAAGTTTTATCTGTACTTCCACAGATTGATAATAATTTGTTTGTTAAATTTGATTTCATAAATTATATTTTTTTAATTTCATAAATGTTTCTTTTTGTGTTGTACTAGATTACCATACCCACCAATTTGTTTGCTACAAATATCACAAACAAATTTTTCTAAAGTTTTACCTTTGTTCCATGTAGGTTTTCCCTTTTTGGTTTCACTTATTTTGTTACTATGTTCTTTTGTTCTTGGTGGTTTTGGTTTCCTTAATTTTTCTCTATTCTCTTCTTTTTTCATTGGATTATTATCACCTGATAATGCAATGCTCATTTTATATCTATACTCATCAGATTTATGAAATCCATGTGATATTCTTTTTTGTATTGTTTCTTCGGATTGCGTTACCCCAATTTGATATTCTCTTAATTTTTGTTTTTGCTCTTCTGTTCTTGCATATCTTAACTTTTCTCTAACTTCATCTGATGGATTGAATAACCCCTCACCACCATCTGTCATATTTGTCAACATATCTCTACCATATTTTTGAATTAAATATTTTTCAGTGTCACATGCACCTTCCCATTCAATATCCGATTCAATAATTTCAACATCATATCCATATTTAGCAACAACGTTTTTCCAATGTATGTTTCTATTTCTATAAGAATAAGCTCTTTCTTCATAAAGGCCAATCCCAACATAAAAAACTTCATTAGTATTTTTCTTTTTGTGTAAATAAACAACTGCCATATATTATTTCTTTTGGTATAAATATATGAAAGTTGTGAAAAAGGTGTTTTAATTGTAGGTTATTTTTCATGTCAATTGGACAGGGGTGCTTTAATTGTTGGATGTGATACATAATTTTCTAATTCAAAATCTGATATTTTAAACTCACTCCATAATGTAGGAAATTCATTCAATAATGTATACTTATCATCACTTCTTAAATGTTTTAATGTTGGTAATGGATATGGTTTTCTTGTTATTTGTTCCTTAGCCTGCTCAACATGGTTAGCGTATAAGTGTACATCTCCAAGATTACCTATAAGTTCATCAGGAACCATATTAACTGCCTTTGCAATGATTTCAAGTAGTAGGCCGTAACTTGCTATGTTGAACGGTAAACCACTAATCGACATAATCATACCCTTCATATTTATCATTTTTTGATTTTATTCTATGTATTATTAATGATGAACCTATACCTAATTTCTTAGAAGCATCTGATAAACTCTCATAGATAATGTCATCAATTTTTACTTTTCTCGTGTTTGATGGTTTTTTACCCATCCTACTTTCACTTAATTTCTTTTTTGTTTCAATAGAATGTGCCTTACCGTAAAATGGGTTATTTTCACCACTTCGGTCTCTACATTCTGAACAGGTTTCATTGATTTGCGCAATATCTTTCCCACATTTACATTGCTTTTTAGAAATACCACCTTTCCAATTTGGATTCCCTTCGCCTTCGTAACTTCTACGAGATTCTAATTGTTTTTGTATCATTTCTTTAGGTAATTTCTTACCTTTCCATGCCCCAATTTTACCGTACATCCCATTATTTTCACCAGAAACTTTATTAGAACGTTCTTTTAGTTCTTCTTCAGATAACGAATCCCAATAGTGTTTAGTATTGATTCTTTGACCTTCTATCCATTCGTCAGAATAGTTAATGAACTTAGAATTATCGCCACCAGTACCACCGTCAGTTAAATTGTACCCATTTTTTATAGAATCTTTTTCTTTAATCCAATATTTTTCACGTTCGTTAAGTTCATTTTTATTAGAACATCTTTCCAAAATAACTCTTTCAAAATTTTCAATTCCGTATTTTTCAATAGCTTTCCTTATTAATTTACCGCTACCCCAATATGTTCCTAACTCATCTGAAGAGTGTTGGCCTATATAAGATTTTCCATTTATCTTATTTTTAATTTCATATATAATCATAGTATTGATATTTTTAGGTTTACCTTTTAATATATATCTACGATTTGAAAAAATTAATTGGAAAGTGGAATTTTTATCGAAGGATGGCTTTCATATCCATTTAATTTGAAACTATCTTTATTACATGATTCTAAAAATTCATCAATAGTACCATTGAAATTTGCATCATCTGATATTATCAAATTTGGTAATTTCATTGGTGTTCTTGTTAGTTGCTCTTTAACTCCATCGATTTGATTCTTATAGATATGAGCATCTCCTAAGTTTGCAATTAATTCATCAGGAATCATATTAACCATTATACCAATAATTTCTAATAGTAACCCGTATGATGCAATATTAAAAGGAAGGCCTAACGGTACATCATTTGACCTCATATTAAACATTAAAGAGATTGCTCGTTTAGGAACTCCGTATGGTCTAAACCATTCATCCATACTAAATTCAATACTAGGGTCTCTCGTTGGTAAAACAACATTGGATTTATTATTCTTCATCCAAGACAATCTTTCTTCATCACTCAACTCTCTTGTATAAACTTGAAATCCATAATGACAAGGTAGAAGAACCATTTGGTCTAATTCACCTACATTCCAAGCCGAAACCATTAATCTCCTACTATCAGGATTTGTTTTAAGGTCGTTGATTAGGTTTTGGATTTGGTCAATATACTGTGTTCCTTTTACATATAAGGGTTCAATATCATCACCATCATCAATTTTTAATGTTGTTGGAATAGCAACTTCGGTTTTCCATTCTCTCCATTGCTTACCATAAATTGGACCTAATTCACCCCACTTCTCTGCATATCCATCTTGATTTTTTATTTTATCGATAAACTCTTCTTTTGTAGGAAGCGAAGATTGAATGCCAGGCATTTGACTAAATCTACTCTTAAAGTTCTTGTACGTATCACCATCCCAAATATGACAATCATTATCAACAAGGTATTTAATATTTGTTTTTCCTCTTAAAAACCAAAGTAATTCTGTACATATTGACTTCCACGCCATTTTCTTTGTTGTGAGTAATGGAAATTTACCATCTTTAAATTTGTACCTAATAGTCCTACCAAACACACTTAAAACTTTACCATTGCGTGTATTTTTTTCCACTCCATTTTCCAATATATCCGTTAAAAGGTCAATATATTGTTCATCTAAACCATTTTTCATAATATAATAAATTTAAAATTAATGTTTTTGTTTAAAACCGATTCTCTTTTTAATAAATTTTTCTCTTTTTCTTTATTGAATGTGTAAGTTGATTTCACTTCAATTACCTTGTTTTCTGATTTGATGTATATATCGGGGTAATATCGATGAGTTTCTCCGTCATAAACATAATGAAAAAATCCAATCACATCAATTATATTTTGTACACCAACCACAATGTCATCCTCACTATAATCGATAATTAACTTTGCCAGCACTTTTGGTTCATATCCTTGAACTCTAACAACCTTTCCAGATGGAAACTCAAAATCATAATACGAATATCCACCAGATTGTTGTTTTATGTTTATCGTGTCAACTTTAGATACCCACTCTTTACCGTATTTCTCCATTGCAGTTTCAACACATTTTTTATACCAGTCCTCAGATTGTGAATAGTATTCAACCCCATGTTTTTCAATATTAGTATTTTTCATTTTAGAAAACAATTCTGATGATGCCATACCTATACCACCCCATCTGTCGATAAAAGTTTTATTTCTTTTAGTAACAACACCTTTATTTCTCATAGCATAGTCACCCCAATTTTTTATATGTGATTGTTTATTCTTTTCTATTACTTCAGGTAATTTAGATACGATATCAATCCCGTATTTTTGCAAATTAGTTTTTCTACGTTTTGATTGTATTTTTTCAATATCATTGTCTGACTTAGTATTCCACGTATGTTTCATTTTTTCAATTTCATCAACATTTATGTTTGAACATACACTTGAACAAAAAGTTTTTTTAACGTCTACCAATACTTTACCACACTCTTTACAGTTTTTCGGGGTATTTAATAACCCTTCTTTTATATAATTAAATCTGAATCGTAGATGTGTATCCTTGGGTAAAAAATTAGTTGCATCAATCAATGCGTTTAAATATTGTTCGTTACCTAACATTTTTATTTTTTTGGTATTAATACCTCCTTTTTTATTCGTAAACTCTGTTAGTATTTTATTTATAATATCCATAATGGTTTTCCTTTATTATAAATATCTAATAATATTGGAAACCCATAAAAAACCTTAAAATTTATTTGAGTAGTGGAAACCCTTCACTCATTTTATGACGGATTTGTCTACCAAATACTGAAATAGTACCAGTACCAGTTCTATCTTTTTTTTCAACTCCATTATCTAATATATCTTGAAGTAGTGATTGATACTGTTTATCGAGGTTGTTCATAACTTATTTTTCAAGTTTTTTTAATTCATCGTATAAATCTTGATTTAAGTCTTTGAGTTTATTTCCCAACTCTAAAAGAGCATGTTCGTTCCAATACCCTTTTTCATCTTCGGGTCTAAAATAGTAAAATCCATCAATATCAGGCACAAAATAACCTATCAATTTTCCACCATGTGTGGTGGTAATTTTATAACTATGTTCTACTAATTCGTAATTTAACATTGAGTTTAATTTTGGTTTTCAAAATAGGTAACCTTTTGTGTGAATTAGGTTGTGTGTCATAACTTTTATTTTTTTATATATGATGTAAATATACGAAAATTATTTCGTATTTACAACTATATTTTCTACTATTTTTTTTATATCCCCAGCAGATATTTTGATATGAATAGATTTATCATCAGTAATCCACATTACATCAGATAAAACGGATTTTAACTTATTTAACTCATCATCACTAATTTCACCATTAAATGGTATTAGTTGGGCACTTATTTGGGATTCTTTATCACCCACCATAAAATAATACTTAGAGCCGTTATTGAACTTAACAACCTTTTTCCAAGATAGTATATTGGATACTGCTGATATTATTCTCCTTAAACTCACAACTAAAGTATTCCATTTTACAGTATCCTAATTATTATTCACCAACCTCGTCTACTATCTCAATTTGTTGAACCCGATATTTTCTACCAGTTAAATCCAATTGTTGTGCTTCAGAAGCAAATTGTTCTGCTTCTTCCAATGTATCAAAATCATCAACTAAATCATTTTCATCTAATTTTGCTACCCACATTTTTTCAGTTTCTAATAAAAATTGCTTATAAACTCTGTATTTGATTGCCATATTTTTCCTTATTTTATTTGTCCTGCTTTTTTCAACATTCTTGCAGTTTCAACCCATTTTTTACCTATTGGGTTATATATAGGCCTTCTAATAAATTCATTTACAGCTTTTTGAACTGCGCTTGGTGGTGGTCCATATGTTGTATTATCAATAATTCTGTAATCTTTTGCACCAAAAAGAGATTGGAACTTACCCATATTCTCCTGACAATCTTTCCAAATAGAAGTAACCAAATTTTCAGGTAATGTTCTATCTCTCCCAGAATTTCTTTCCTTTGCCACTTCCAACGATGTATTTACAAAAACCATCATACAATCATACCCTAATGATTCAGCATGTTCTTTTTGTTTTTTAATTTTTGCAAAATCATCTCCCGTACCATCTATTATCATGCCCAATCTACCCTCTTCATAAAATGCCTTTTGAGCTTGTGTTATTTTTTTTGCCCTATCTCTAATTCCACCAGGAACTGATGTTATTGCGGCCCATAATTCAGGATCTTCTCTTTCAATTTTACCTAAATCTTTTGGGTTTATACCATTCTTTTTTAATTGAGACTCAAAAGCAACATCGGAATTAATAACTTTTAAACCTGATTGAGCAAAAGATGCTTTATATTTTCTATCTACACCAAATATTTCTTCAGCTGTAAAAGATTTTCCCGAATTATGAACAATTATGTCATTTTTTGTTATTTGGTAGTTGGAATTATCAAGAACAGTAATATCATATACTGGAACAGAACATTTACCTAAATTTGTTTTTCTTTTTAGTTTCATATATTCAACCGCCAAATCTTTGGCAGAAACCCACTCACCATCTACATAAAATTTATGGTTTTCGGTACATCTTAATATCGTACCATCTTCAAATTCCAATTCTAACAAATCTTCGGTGTGAGTTGTATATTCGTGGTGTTTTATAACAGGTTTTAACTCAATTTCTTTTGTTTTTTCATTTATAGTATAAACCAATGTCCCAACATCAACATTTTTTATTTCAACATACCCATCTATTGTTTTAACTAAGGTGTCTGCTACAAAGCAACCAGGCCCACCTGCCATGAATACACATTTTAATATTCCCGGATCATCAACTCCCTCTGAAATAATAATTCTTTCTAATATTTCTTTTAATTTCATAGTAAAACTCCCATAATAAATAGTTATTTTTTATTTTTAAACACAACTATTATCGAAGAAATAATCCCATAAACAATACCTAATATAATAGCCGTTCCAAAAAATGGCGCGGTAATAAACCATAATAAAGACCAGATAAGTATCGTACTATCTGACAATTTTTGGTCATTAGTATTAATTTTAAATAGGTGTAATAAAAATGTCATTACTAAACACCCACCCAAATATAATTGTAAATAAAATAAATCAAACACCGATATGTATTTTTTTAAGCAAATTCAGTAAATCTACCAAATCAGTTTCATTGGTTATTTTAAATGAATCTGCTTCAAATAAGTAACAATACCAATTATCATCGTTTATTTCATCGCTTGATGATGTAATTAAAGCTATATCACCAATATCTAAAGTATAGTAATACCAATCTTGTGGACTTCCTGATTGTTCTGCTGGGACTACTATTTTTTCAAATCCTAATTCAGTAAATATTTGTTCTTTCATTTTATTGTGGGTTTTTAAATTTTGGTAAACATCCTAACATAATTGTGTTGTTAAATAATTGTCTTTTCCATTTTTGGATTTTATACTCCTTAATTACATCTTTTATAATTTGATTACAAGTTTGGTAATCAATTTCATAACTATTGAAATCTATTTGTTTTTCTCCCGATTCGTTTATGGAGGCGTTTTGAACCAATTCATCAAAATCAGCTGAAGGAGTTGAGGCCTTATATAACCTCCTATAACATTCCCAAATTGCTTTTTCTTCGTTTTGTGTTGCGTGTAACATAATTTTTATTTTTTTAGTATTTTATTTCATAAATATATTAAACATCCCCAATAAATAAGTAGAATACATTTCCATTTAGGATACCACCCATAATTAGCATCTTTTTTATATTTTAGTGTATATTGAATAGTGTTTTTACCTGCCCACCAGTCTCCATAAGATGGGGAAAAATCAATTGTAATTCTATCGTATCTTGCTCTAAAATAAAAATATTGATCAAAAAAATATCCTTCAGACTCAACAGGACAATTTCCGGCGGGTTTATAAATCCACTTTATCATCTTTTTAAGATTTTTTTATTCCACAAATATAACCAACACCCCCAATAAATAAGTAGGGTACATTTCCAATAAGGGTAATAACCTGCTTCATATGGGGTTGAGGTCTGTTTTAGTGTATATTCAACTATATTTTTATCATCTCGCCAATCTTCTTTGGTAGGAGCGAACTCAATTCTAATTGTTGAATGTCTTCCTCTAAAATAAAAATAACTATCCCAAAAATATCCTTCAGATTGAACGGGGGCAATTCCGGCAGGTTTATAAATCCATTTTATCATACTTTTCCTACTTTAATTTCCCCATCATAAATAAGGTATTGACGTGATGGTAAGGCATCAATCATAATATATCTACCACCTAAATACTTTTCCATCCCAACCAAATCAATTTCTTTAATTTGAGTATGCCCAAATACCTGAATAAATCGCTTTTTAATTGAGTTTTCACCTCTTTTTTTATTTGAATTTCTTAATGAATTCAATCTAATCCAAATGGGTGATTGTGTAACATCATCACCATAGGAATTAAAACCATTAAACTTAAAAATGAATGGAGAATATTTAAATGTTTCATTCAATTTTTCAACTAAATTATCACAACTCCAACTTCCTCTAAAATTATCATTCATAAATACCGAAGATACACCGGCATGAGTGCAAAGGAAATTATCAAATGAATATGCCATTTGTAAATGTTCCATATTTTCATGAATCAATTGCGATATATCAAATTGTAAACCGCGTTGGAATCCACTATAAGTTTCACCCATATTCATATAATGATAATCGTGATTACCTACCAATAGAACAACTTCGATACCACTTGTTTTTTTATAATGAATAATTTCCTTAAAATTGTGGATTTGGTCGATACCTGAGATATCAAATGAATCGAAATAATCTCCTACAAAAATAACCCGATCAGGTTTTTCCTGTTCTACAATTTCTTTCCAAATGGAACGTCCGTGGATATCACCAATGAATACAGTTTTCATAATGCTTAATTATAGTGTAAATATACAAAATAAATTTTAATTTTCCAAATTTTAATCCCACCAATTTTTAAGTCCTGAACCATCGAACTCTTTCTCCCGATTATCTTCTTTGGAAAGGTCACCTTGTCCTTTAATTATTTCACAAAACTCTTCCCATTCCTTAACTTCTAATTCACGGGATTTCAAAAAAACTTTTGAGTTATGGTTACTTTGTTCTTCAGTTAAACTATCCTCATAACTATATAAATCAGGTCTATCTTCCAAAGGAACAAATTTAATTTTAGAATGGTAAAGTTTACCCAAAATGTTTTCAGCCATTGTGATGTAGTTGTCATCTATATGATTTTGTAAAATTTCACAGGCCCTCCTCATTTTAATAATTTTTTTAGATTTGGTTGTGTGTATTTCATTACCCTTATTTTCAATTCCCCACGCGATTTCATTGATGCCGGTATTCATAAATTGAATTAGGGCACTATAATCCCACCAATAAAAATCAGTAAGAGCCTTTCTAAACAACCAAGCATTTTTGATAAAATTTTTCCAAGACCTAATTTTATCTTTCATCCGGATGTAATATAATTTAATCATAGGAATAATTTTTTGATATTTTCAATTCTTTCTTCTGTTGACATGTAGTGGGGTAATTCATAACCATCGGTTTTATTTTCTTCCAACCATTGATGTAGTTCTTCTATTGTTCTACACAGTTCATTCCCATCCTTATCTGTCATTGTTAAATCAATTTTCTCACCCCAGTTTTTTTCATAACACCACCAATCAAATGTTTCTTTCCCCTCCTTTCCATAAATACCACCTATTAGATGCCCTACTGCGGTTGATATTGGGTCAAAAAAATTGACAAGGTCAATTCCTGCTTTATAAGCATTATCCACCATTAATTCCTGTTCTCTTAACAGTCTAATAATTTCTTTAAATACTTCTAATTTCATGCTGTTATCCATTTAATTTCATCTTTGAAAACTATTGATTCCATCCCATCATATTCAGTAATATAAAATTCTCTACCTTCCTCGACCCATTCTACTACCAAATCTGTTGTGTTATTTAAAAAGCTTTGTTTACTATAGACATCATGATAAGTTTTTTTGATGAATTCTGTTGCCTCATCAAAATCTTCTCTCTCAATCAATTCTATTAATTGAGGATTAAATATTGCTTCTAATGGAGCATTCCAAGTGTGAAATCCCGAACCCCATCCTCTGGAGATTATAACTCCTACCTTACCATCTTTAATTAGTTTTTCCATATTATTGTTCGTGTTTAAGTAAAAATTTATTACTGATTGCCTTAAAAGAAATTGTCCCGTCTAATGACCTTACAACAACACCTTCTCTTTCTGTGTTTAGGTTAAGTGCGGACTTTCCTTCCGCATATTGTAACATTTCTTCAATTGTTACTGGAAGAAGAAAATTAGATTCCAAAATGGGAACAGTTTGGAGACCAATCATAAAACAAATATCCCCTAACTCTTTGATCCCCAACCTGATTCTGGTGTCAATTTCATAAACACTAAAAAATCTAACAGTTTGTCCTTTTATACCGTAGGGATTGCCTTGAATACCTTCGCCAATCAACTCACCTTGCAGACAAATATTCTTTCCAAGTGCTCTTAGATTTTCCTCTAATTTTAACTCACGTGCTACCTTCCAAAAACTATTATCTTCGGTTTCTAAGAGTTCTAAATTTCTTGAACAAACCCCAAATACTCCATTATTAAGATAAAAAGTGGCCGATGAACCATCCAACTTCTCGGTTACATAAAATTGATGTTTACTTTGGAAACATAAGGCGGAATATTCGACCGCAATGTTTTGTACCCTTTCTTCGTCAGTTTTGACGAGAAAAGTAGGAAACAAACCCTTTACCTTGCCGACTAAATTTGCTGGGATGGGTGGCTCATATTTCACAATACCAAGTGCTTCGGTTACATCAGTACCTTCCACCAATTCAATCATATCAGCAGGACTAACGACAGTACGGCTGGACTCCAATGCAGGATTACCGTTTAACAAGTTTTTGGAAACTCGATATTCGTAACCTTCAAATACTGAAATTGGCAAAATCAACCCCTGAGAAATTTGTCCTTTCATTTTAGCGGTTCTCAAACGAAACCCTTCCTGGTCTCTCATCTTTTTATAAGATGACTTACGCAAGAACTCAAATTCTTCTCTGATGGGAAGAAAAGAGTCGATCTCGCAGTAGACTACCAAATCACCAACCTTGTGCTGGACATCTTTTGCCACCACAACTTTCCAACCATCAACCACCACAAGTTCAATCCTGTCAGCGCCTTCGATCGGTAAAATTTCTTTAATTCTTCTGATTGTTGCAAGTTTTCTTTCCATTACAATACGTTTTTTAGATTATGCAAATATAACTCTTTTTCTTTACTTCTCAAATAATTTTTCATTCTTTTTATAGTTTTTTGTATTCCGGTCGAATTATTTTCCATAATGTTTTTTATTAAATATTATTATCAATTATAATGTCCCCATTTTGATTGAAAAATTGTTGAATACCAGTTTGTTTTCCATTTTTGTAGTTATGTATTGCGTATTTATTTCCATTATCATAAAAAAACTCCCATAAACCTTCTCTCTCTCCTTTTGAGTTATGATTTCCTATAACATAAATTTCTCCATTTATGTGGTATTTTACAAATGGTATAAGTTCACGTTTAATCATATAAACTTAAATTGTTTTCTCTAACAATCTCTATAATTTTTTCTCTACACTGATCAAATGCCTCATAGGTTTCTTCACTTATGTTGGAATTATATTTTATTTGTTCCCTCAACCAATTATCAAGTTCATTCATAGATTCTTTCCATTTTGTGCCATTAACCGCATCTTTAAACCTTTTACGGTCATAATCATCTTTTTCAAAATCAAATTCAAGTATTGCTTTCATTTCTTTGGTATTTAATTTATATTTTTCTTTACATTTATTGTATCCCCATTGAGCACCAAGCTCGAATCCAGCTAACTGCCCATCATTATATCCCCCATCATCTAAATGTTTGGTATAGGGTAGTTTATCTAATTGTTCTTTTAACTCTTCTTGCCAAACCTCATCTTCTGCCGGATATATTTTCTTACTCATCTATTTTACATTTAATTTTGTTTGAATCTTTTGTGTCCAAATGTACTGATGAATCAACAGTTATACTACTTCTGTTTGGGTTGTTTTTCCAAAATTCATATCTAATAACCTGCATCAAGTCAAAAGCAACCCTACAACTTTCATCCACTTCATTGGAATTGTAAATTCCATAACTTGCATGTTTATTCATATCTTCTTGTAGGAGTTTGTTTCTACCTTCAGTTAGTATCTTATCTGCTTCATCTCTAATTTGATGATACAAACCATAATCAATCGATAGTTTTACATTCTCAACATCAGTCCATGTGCGGATTTCTTCTTCCCCATCCCATTTTCCCGATGTTTTGATATAACCATCACCAATCTCCACAACCATACCACGTTCGGTTTGGTCACCAACCTCTAATTGTTTTTTAGGTCTAAGTTTATCTCGCAAAACATTATAGAATGTTGGGTGGTCTTTAATTACCCACATCTGTCCTATTCCAATACGAGAATACATATCCAAAGCGTCTTGGATTAACCTTAATTGTTCGTTTGTTACCTCAAGAGTTGCCATAATTGTTTTTTTTACAATACAAATATAATAAAAAGTTCGTATATTTCCAAATTTTCTATATTAAATTATCATTAATAATTGGCCAGAATTTTGGATTACCTGATAATTCCAATTTTATGATATCTTTGACTACACTCCAAAATTCATACCCTCTATCAGAGCCCATATCCCCTAACACCTCATCACAAGTAATTAACGCACAATTAACCGATTGATTATACCTCAACTCATCAGGATTTTTTGTGCTAATAAAACTTCCATTATTGGGTAAAACATAATAAAACTTATGAATTAGTTCCCTTGCTTTTTCTTCAGATGTCATCATTAATTTAATATTTTATTTTCAGTTGTATTTCCCGCATAAGTCATAGCAGGCCCATTTGCCCTCTCTATTAACTCATCCAAATATTCACCTAATTCTTTTACGGTCATCCATTTATCAAAATCCGGTTCATACTTTTTGATATTACTCAATAATTCTTCTCTCCTACCTCTATTGTAATACCCCATTTCAATATCATCAGCCAAATCTTGTAAATATTGAGGAGCAGCAATACTAATCCTCAAATCGTAATAAGTCCATTTAGTCTTGTAATCGTATAATGTAATTCCTTTGGTTAGTTTATTAGATAAGTTAGATAAAAACCTATTACGAACCCTAACAATGGATTTATCATCACCAAATACATAAAGGAATCTCAATACCCAACGAGGACACCATTTAGGTTTTGCTTCATAATCCATAGCAAGAACCAAAGGTAAAAGTGCCTTAAAAGTATCTGATTTTGGGTTGTAGGGAACTGAACCTAAATAACCATACTTTTCAGTAAAGTTTTTAGGGAAGAATATTTCACGAATATCATCCAGTTTAATATCACGTGTGCGAATAATTCCTTTTTTTCTACCCTTCCAAAATAGAAGCGATTGAGCAAAATCTTTCACCTTTACACTAAAAGGATGAATGTCTTTGAATTGGAATTTACTTTTCATAACTTTTTTATTTTAATAATGAAATTACGCCTTACCAATCATGTCGGTTATTAAGGTATATATCCCGTAAATAAGAATTGAAGTTGCAATAAGTAAGGTAGTATTAACAATTAGATTTACAATAAACTCAATTTTAGTTTTCATAGTTTTTATTTTTTAGTTGTTTTATTTAAATAGGCAAGAACTTCTTTAAAGTATTTTTTTTCAGCATTTCTGGCATCAATCTCCAAAGGATTTTTCCAATAACCATACTTTTTAGAATATGCATAGTATTTTGTTTTTATGGGTTGGAGTGAGTGCTGATATTCGTGTATAATTGTGGTTATTAATAATTTTAAAGATTTTACATTATTGTAGTAAAGTATTACCTCATTAAGTTCGGCATCAAACGCACCATATGATTCTGGTTCAAAATAGTTTTTTCTAACAGACAATGCTATTTGTAGTTTGTATCTACGATTTATCCCCATATTTTTTTTACACCATCTAAACACTCTTTGTGCCATAGCATTTTTTTGGGAATAAGACCAATTAGAAATAGATGTTTTTTGAATGTATTTTTTCATATCCTCTCAATACAAAGTAAAGATACAACAAAATTACATAATATCCAAATTTTCTATGTTAAATTTATGTTAAATTTTTGTATGGTCATTTTTTACGAGGTGCTTTAAAAAACATACCATACGAACCCACAACGGACTTTATTATATCTCCGGTAAGCGGGGTAAAAGTATAATTTTTTAGTTGGGACAACTCTACAAATTTTATATCGGAATGAACCCGTTTAACTGCTTTACCACTAACATAATTACATAAGAATGGTATTAGTTCCACCCCATCACCTATCGCTGATTTAAATTGATGAAATGGTTGTATTTCTATATCAAATTCTTCTTTGAATTCCCTTTTAAGTGCCTCATATTCAGTTTCACCATCATCTACCTTACCACCAGGAAACTCCCAATAACCACCAAAATTTGGGTTATCATCTAACCTTTTCCCTATTAATACTTTATTCTCGTTTCTTAGTAAACCACAAACAACTTTCTGCACTAATCTATTATTATACCAAATTGTTTTGCATCAAAAAATATACCTAATTTCCTAAACCTATTAATTAGTTTTACAGTAGCAGGTAAAACAATATCAGTTTTCGTATTCCACAAAATAGATTGGAGTAAATATTTATTCATCTTCGGCATCCCATAATAAATCATCTTCAATTAAACTTTCATCCCACCCATCATCCATATTATCATTCACATCATCCTCCATATAATCCAAATCATTATCACTATTCACCATTTCCATACAATCGTTTAATAGTGTTTGCTTTATATTCCAAATATGGTTTTCAATCTCATCTTTACTAAGGTTTTCTAAATTATCAATCATTGAACTCATTTGTTTTTCAATTGATGCCCAGTCATATGAATTAGCATAGTAAGCACCTAAAAAAGTATGCCCCGAGTCATCATATGTTGCTGATAATGTAAAGTTTTCATCTATTTCTTTGAAAATATCAACCATTCTATTTAATAATTCGTTTGGGATTTCATTATGAGAGTTACATAACATAACAACCTCACCATCGGTAATTACAATATTTGATAATGATGCACTATTTGTACCATAGCATTTATAATCCCAATCATGTGGAGTTTCATAAAACCTTGCCAATAACCAATCCGTATCTCCATATTTTGGATTTCTAAACATATCGCTCAAAGAGGTTTGTAAATCCTCATTTCCAGTAATTGTAATAGTAGTTAATACATTGTTCATATCAATAAGTAGTTTATTTTTTTTTTATAATTTATTTTCTATTTCACTCATAGGTATTTCACACCCAATTTGTTGTTCTATTGTTTTTATTACATCCAACTTTTCTTTTTTACTTTTTGTAGTAGCCCACACCCACGCCAATGATTTTTGCATATCCGCTATTTTTTTTTCATAATTAATAATATTTTTTCTTAATAAAACCTCATCTTCAGAGTCAATTTCATAATCAATACCATATTTAACAGCTAAATCAATCATTCCAATCAAATTATCAGAATCATATGCTGCTTTTAATGTATAAAAATCTTCGTTTGTTCCACCTCTATCAGGATGCGCTTTAATTGATATATTTTTAAAAAGTTTTTTATATTTCGTATCCGCTTTCTTTTCTATTTCTATTTTGGGTTTCGGTGATTCGGAAGTATCGGGCTCCTCATTTCTGACCTCACCGGTCTCCTGATTAACCCAATACTCCGTAACACTTTTGTTAGAACCAGAAACCCCCATAACTGGTTCTTTTTCTTCTTTTTTTTGAAATTTACTAAAAAAAGAATTAAATTCACTCAAATAAGTATCGAAATCCGTTTCAACATCTTCTAACTCCATTTGAATGTATTTGTATTTTAAATTATATTTAAGTAGTTTTCTGTTCACTTTTTTGCTCAGGTTCATTGACAATCATACACTCCGTTGTCAATAATGTTCCCGCAACCGAAACTGCTTTTTCTAATGCAGTTCTTACAACTTTTGTAGGGTCAATAACACCACTTTGAATCATATTAGTATAACTATCTCGCATTACATCGTAACCATAATCATTACTATTAGCGTTTAATACATTATTAATAATGTTATGTGGTTCGGTATAGCCTGAATTGTATAAAATTGCTTTCATAGGTGAACTACATGCACCTATAACAATATCCCATCCCGTGTTATAATCAGTATCTTTACCCCTTTCGGGTTGATGGATTTTTGATGCATGAATTAGAGCAGAACCACCACCAGGAACAATACCTTCTTCCATCGCTGCTTTTGTGGCAAGGATAGCATCATCAAAAAGGTCTTTCTTTTCTTTCATTTCAACTTCGGATTGCGCACCAACCCTAATCACAGCTACACCACCTGATAATTTAGATAATCTTTTATGCAACTTTTCTTTTTCCCAATCGGAATTTGTTTTGTTTATTTCCGTTCTTACATCTTCAATTCTTTGGTTTATTTCTTCTTGCGAACCTTTTCCACCAACAATTACGGTCTCCTGTTTATCAGAAACAACTCTATCGCAATTACCCAAATCATCAATGGTTACATCTTCCAAAGAATCGTTTAATCCACCAAACACTTGCGTTCCACAAAGTGCTGCCATATCCCTCAAAATTTCAGTTCTTTCAGTTC
>OGWL01000022.1_pt1 | contig 23551 bp, 25 predicted proteins | sample 1576031 | NCBI WGS metagenome assembly OGWL01 (sample SAMN07581535, study PRJEB24739) | freshwater metagenome | place: Singapore | collected 2015-01
GTTTCCCAGTCACGATATATTATGCATCAGAAAACTTAAACTACTATCATTTGAATATATTAAAGAATCCTTATCAATAGTATAATACAACTTGCCAGGTATAAAACTAAATTCTTTAGAAGATAATTTAGTATACATTAAATTTATTGCCATACTAAAAGCAAAATCGTTCCTAAACTTGATATCATTAATGGAATATAAGGCCCTATAGTATTCCCAATTATTCCTAATATATTCTATTAGAGTAAAAAATAATCTATTTTTTTCTGTTTTTTTAAAAAAGAACACTGTGGCCCAATAAAAATCGACTCCAAATTCGTTAATATATTTAAATTCGTCTTTAATTGGTGAATCAATAAAGTAATAATCATTGTTAAAAATTAAAAAATCTTTATCACTATTAAAACAGTACAACAAATGGTTTGATGATATTATATAATCAGCATCTATTACTAAAGTGTTATCATATGGACTTAAGTTATAACACTTATGTCTGTCAAAATTTAACCATTTGATAGAGTTAGATTTTTCCCCATCGTATATGTTTCTATATTGAACGGATTTTGTTTTTACTATGAAAACTTTGTCAAAAATATTATCTAAATTTTTATAATTAGTATTAGTAACTAAGGAAATTGGAATTTTTAAATACTTCTTAGCCCTTAGTGCCGATATTTCTGCTAGCTTGATATAATCAAAATCAGTTTGTTGAGCAAATATTAAAATACCATTAGTCATTTTATCGTTAATGATTCAATATTCCTACTTTGAGTTAGCTTCTTATAATTATAATAGTACGAGTTTGTTGCTTCAACATAAATAGATATTATATCTTCTAAAAATTGTTTAACATCTTCTACATTGTAAGGTTCATTATTAACATCTAAAAGTACAATAGAGTTGATACTATTACTGGTTAAAGCACTGATAAACGATATAAACTCCGAAGTAGCCTTAAATACATGACCATCCTTGAAGTGAAAGAGACTTTGGTTAAATTCTTCAAATAATTCTCTTTTTTGATTATTAAGGCTATTCATAAAGTTAGCTATTTCAAATACTTTTTTAAGATCTTCGTTCATAGTACCTTTCTTTCTATATCTTCTTCAACACATTTACGACCATACTGTATTTCAACTATCTTAATTGGCACAGAACCTTCATTTACTAACTGATGCCATTCCCCATAATCAATAAATGCGATATCAAACTGTCTATAGGGGCCCATACGCACAAGTTCATCACCACTATTAAGTGTATTAATATACCCCTCACCCTCCATAAAGAACCATAATTCTTTACGATCAAAATGACGCTGAAGACTTAGTTTACTATGTGAGTTACAAACTAACTCCTTAACTTTTGTTTCAGGACCATTTTCGTAAAATACACGATAATAACCCCAAGTTTTTTCTACGTGTTCATAAGGTTGCATCTTCCATCCCCGCTGTTCGCAATTTAATTACATTACTTAGCTGCCATTGCTTGATATCCAATGCCTTTGTGATTCCTAACCATTTATTACGTAGAAGGGCGAACTCGTTGATAATTTTTTCCATATCAACTACATCTGGTTCACCTTCTACATAACGATCACAATCCCTACTACTTAAAGCTCGTTGATAACTTTCCAAATACTTACGAAAATGTTGACTTTTTAAACTACGAAGTTCAATATTTAAATACTCTAAAATAGCTTCAATCTCCTGCAACTGCCCAAATCTATGTTCTACTATACCAGGCATACTTGCTGCTGCCTTCTCAATATTTCCCGTTATACGAGTATCCAATTTAGCTTGGCTTAACTCGTCAGTATAGTATTCAATAGCATCAGGCAATAAAGTAATATCTTTTAATATCTTAGAGTACCACATTATTAGTACTCGTCGTCTTCGTCATAATCCTCTTCATATTCTTCTTCGCTATCATCTTCTAAATAGTACTCAATAGCTGTATCTAAATCTGGGTCAAACCCTACTGCTCCTTGTAATACCTTATCTTTAATATTAAAATCTGCTAATAGGTCTACAAAAGCTTCCGCAGCATTGCTAATATCTTCCTTACGCAAATATTCCTTGAAGAATAGCCATATTTCTCCAATTTGTGTATCATTCATGTTCTACAGTTTCCTCTAAAATGATTTCATCTTTTGTTTTGATATTGGGAAAATCCGCCATTATCATATCTAATTTATCACTTTTCCATTCTTTTCTGTAAAATAGATGTTCTTTACCACTGCTATCTACAAACTTAAGCCTATTACCCTGTTGTACTAGGATACCCTTTTCTTCAAATAAATCTACTAGACCACTATAAGGATCCATACCTGTCTCATATGGGATTTTCATATACACACTTTCAAAAGGTTTAGCATAGCGTGTTTTCATGATCTTACAGGCACTACGAATACCCTTTACCTGACTGATCTTATTACCATCTTCATCTTCTTTTAGCTTAAGTTTCTTCATGGCAACTACAATACTTGATGCATAGATAAAGCCTTGGCCACCGCTGATCTTGTCATCTGGATCAAACATATCTTGACTAGCATATGTATGATTAGTAGCAACAAGTCCTACATTATGACTACCAAACATATTAACACAATTACGTACCAGACTAGTTAATGCTTTGGGCTTACGACCCATATCACCTTTCATATTACCTGCTTCAAACTGATCTACATCAGTAGGGGTAAGCAACATACCTAAACTATCAATAACAAATAATACTTTAGGCTTAGCATCTTCTGGCATAGCTTTATACTCCTTCATAAACTCACTAATAGTTTTGGCAACATCATCAATCATTGCCATATTAAGTTTAAGAAGTTTAGCTTCATCAGTATCTACGCCTAATGCCTCAAGCCAAGCTTTATCTAATGCATTTTCACTATCAATTAGTACAACAAAAATACCTTGTTCTTGAGCATTTTTAATTAGGTTACCACTACAGATATAACTCTTACCTGCACCACTTTCACCAGCAAATACAGTGACTTTACCAAGTGGTACACCTTTCTTAAAATCACTACTAATCAAATAGTTTAGAGCATAATTGCCAGTGCTGACCCAGTCTGTAGGATCATTGAAGCCTACACCAAGTCCGTCAATGCTTTTTGTTAATGTTTTACGAAATTTACTTAAATCGAATGCCTTTACCATACTGATCTCCAATAGGTGACTCGAGCACTAGGCCCGAGTCATATAGTTTTTTATTGCTTGTTACGATTTCGAATCATTGCTAAGATATCACCAGCACGACTGTCTGGGCTCTTTGATTCATCTGTAGCTTTAGGGGTAGGTTTAGATACTGCCTTAGCTGTTGGTTTTACTTCATCATCCATGTCTGGCTCATCTAATGCTACTGCTGTATCAGTATTACGACCAGAGGCCATTGGATCACCAGTACGAGCACTTGTCCCGCTTGGCTTGTAATATTGACCCCAACGATCCATATCAAATGCTTCACCATCTACACTGGCTTCAAACATTTCCTTGATAACCTTGAGTTCAACTTCAGTGGGCTTCTTGGGAAGGAAATCTTTAAGATTAAACAAGCCATGCTCTTTTAATGCTGCCTGTTCCCGCTCGCTTAATGGACGACTACGACGACTCCACTTGCTGGTGCCATAATCCGCATAACCACCTTTGCTTGATTTGATAAGTTTAAAGTCTACACCATTTACTACGTCAGTGGGTAGATCTTCCATCTCTGGATCCATCAAAGCACCTTTAATAAGAGTAAAGATTTGAGGACCAATAATGAACCTACGAATAGGATTTTCTGGAAGTGTATCTTCCTTAAGACCATCTTCTACTACAAAGCCTTGGAATAAGTAACTACGCTTTTTCCAATACTTACGACCCATTGCTTCAAGATTGGAATCCTTAAACCAAGGACGGACTTCATTTAGAATAGGACAAGATTCACCATACATTTCCATACAAGGAACTTGTACACTTGCCTTTTTATTGTCTGTTTCACCTTTGATGCCAGCGAATTCAAGTTTAATAACAGCACGCTCTACCCAAAAGAAGGTATTTGATTGATCGCCATCTGGAAGGAATCTTACTGTGCTTTCGCCGCCTTCTTTTAAGTTCCAGAAGGGGTAAATGGTGAGGTCTCCGCCTCCTGTTGATCCGCCTTTAAGTTCTTGCTCTTTAAGTTTTGCCCTAATTTCTGCCAAAGTTGCCATAGTGTTTCTCCTATATTTGCCTATGTTGTTTAAATTTGCCTATATGTCTGACGCCCTGTCAAACAAAACGCATACTTGTATTGTATGCGTTTGTATTTATTAAATCAAGTAAAAAGGTAGATTAAATCTATCGTAATCCCGCTATTTTTAATACTCTACCTAACTCATCACCTTCTCTAACATTACCTTGACCTTGAACTGGTTTCTTTACTTGTCCTGTAGTAGGTGGTGGTGTCCAACCTGATCTGCTTGGTGGAAGACCTTTCGCTACTCTTTCTGCATCTATTTGATCCTGGGTTTTTTCTCTACTCAAAATAGCGGCTATTTCATCAGATGTTAGCATAGCAGCTCTATTTTCCTCCACATCTTGATTTGGCATCATTCCAGCAAGTTCTAACATACGAGCATGATCACTATCTGCTTGATGTTTTTGCTTCATCTTTTCTATAATTCTAGCACAAGCACCTTCTACCATACGATCAAACATTTCTGACTTTGGATGTCTTGGATCAATATGATACTTCTCTTTTAGTTCCTTACACATCTTTGTTACAAAACCTTCTTCACCAATAGTAAATGTTCCATTATTTTCATTGAAGAAACCACTTACACGCTCAAATATTTCATCTACTATACGATGCATGATCTTTCCTTCCATCATAGGAAGTGCTGCTGCTGGGTTTGGTATCATTGGTCCAGGTGCTGCTCCGCCTGCTGCTGCCATTGGATCCATAGGAGGTGCCGCTGGTTCTGGTGCGGGTGCTGCTGGTTCTGGTGCGGGTGCTGCTGGTTCTGGTGCGGGAGGAGGTGGTGGAGTTGATGAAACTCCTGGTTCATAACCTAGTTTATCACTAAGATCTGTTCCATTTTCTGCATCATATGATTTTAAAAACTCATTGATGATTGGTCTAGCATCCATTTCATCTAAACCAAGATCCGCTAACAACTCAAAAGCTTTGTTTAATTTTTTTTCATCAATAACACCAGATATACTATCTACAGCATTATTACCATTTGTCCCTAGAGGTACTTCACTGGCAAATAAATTCTTTAAACTTTCCATTGCCTGTGCTTGTACTTCCTCATCAGCATTGAATAAATCATCTGTCTCACTGACTATTTTATTTAGATAACGTTCAAAAGTACTAAATTCTTTAACATCTTTCATAGCACTTTTAGCAAGATGTTTAGCACGACTATGTCCGCCATGTTCTGCTTTATCACCAGCTTCTTTCTTTTTCTTAGGAGGATCTGGATCAAATGGTGGATCATTATCATCGTATTTTTTCTCTTTATCATCCTCAAGAATATCATCTGCTGTAAGTTCTTTAATAGGTATCTGTGTTTCATCAACTAGTCTATAGATATATGGAAATGCGTCTTTAAGTTCTTCATTAAAACTACGTACAGTTAAACGGTCAATCCAATCATTTAAGATATCCTCTGGTACGTCGACATTTTTACTTTTTCTAAAACTTTCTTTGAATTGACTATAATATTTGTTAGTCTGTAAGCTATGTATTTCTTCTTTAATACCTGTAATACGATCAATAACTTTTTCCTGTATATTGCTCATACTCTCACTTACAACAGGACTACGATCAACATAGTGTTTAAATACCCTTAGCTTACTAAGTTCTTCACTCAACCCAATAATGTAATTACCTATGTCATCAAAAAAACTACCACCTTCAGCTATATGACGTCCCATTGCCCTTGCACCATTTAAGTGTTTAATTGGATAACGAAATCTTTCACCTATGGCATTTTCTACATAGATATTTTCAATGTGTTGTGTTCTTCCATTTGGGGCATTAAAGTTAATAGGCTGACTGTGCCTTACAATAATTTTAGCTTCCCCTATTTCTTGGTAGCTTGTTTTACTAGTACCAAATAATTTTGATTCATTCATCTTACCTTCCCCAACGGAACTTCTTTTTACTAGATTACTTTGACTTGGATTCTGTGCGTTAAAATTTAAACCATGTGTTTGAGCAAATTTAGGTAATATACTGCGAATAAACCTGTCCCAAGCTCTACTATTAACACGATCATTCCAGCTAACATCCAATCCAGGACCGCCTCCATCATCATCTTTTTCATTTAGACTTACGGTGACATTTACTAACTTTTGTCCGTTTTCATCAACAAAATCAAAGTTGAACTTACGTGCATCTTTATCTGTTAAGTTTACATTATCTATAGGCTTGTCGTCACCAGTACTTTTTTGCAGACTAGGAAATCTCGTCTGTAATTGACGGCCCAAATCTATAGCTATACGTTCGAAATTTGCACTCATAGTAATATTTATTAGAAACTTTGAGAAAGGAAGATTGGTAATGGTGCTACAAAATCGTCCTCATTATGTACACCGCTCAAGCTTTCAAACACTCTAGGGTCCCAATCTGCTACTATAGCGCTCATTCTACAGAGCAATAGTAAGGCACTGACAAGATCATCGTTGTCACCTTCTTTAGCTTTGAAGCTAAATCCATGAGCTACAAACGTTTTTAACTCACTTATCATAGGCTTGCTACATATAGTCATCTGTCCAGTTTCAACTAAATGCTTTAATCTAGCACAGGCAGCAATTTTGGCATTATGAGTAGTATTGAATCCTTTACGGAACTTGCGTACATGTCCTTTACGTATTGGTTCGCTGACCATAAGTCCTGGAAACTTCTCTTCTCCTAAATCACGTATTACGACAAGTCCTGCTTCGCCAACAGTATTATTTTCTATACTCCAATAAATGTTATTGGTATTGCCTTCCATTTGGTCTTCTAGATATTCTAATATATCTTTAAGTACTTTAATTTGTCCTTGTATAGGTGTAGTATTGTGATACCATTCTGCTACCTGCTTGAATGAAGGTAACTCAAATACTACAATGGCGCTATAGTTTCCGCCAGTACCTAAACTAGGATCCAATGCTACAAGATATAGCATTTCAGGATTAATTTTATTATACCAACGTGTTTGTCCCATTTTGAACATAGGTTCTCTACCTATAAGTTCACTTAATCTAATGCTATTGATAAGAGTTTCATCATAGATCAAGAACTCACAACCATATTCACGACGGAAACGTTCTTCACCAATACGACCTTGTTCTTCTCTAGCCCATTTTTCATCACGATCTGGATGTTCATTCCAACTACAGGTAAAGCTAAAAAATCCATTAGCCCCTAATTCTTGTTCATTTCCATGTTCGTCAAATTTATTATTAGCTTCTTTCCATATGTTAGCAAATGTATCCTCATCACTGTTTGGTGTACTAGTAATAATAGCACGACCACCAGTTGCCAATGTTGGGCTTATACTTGTCCAAAACTCATCTGCTATATTAGGTTGTACAAATGCAAACTCATCACAATATAATAAGGAAATACTCATACCACGACCAGTGTTATTAGTAGTTGTAGCACTGACAATACGACTACCGTTGTCAAATTCTATACTACCTTTGTTATAATTTATAACACCACAACGTATAAAATCTAGACATAATTCATAAGCATATCTAATACGTTGCATAATTTCATATGCACCTTGATATTTATGAGCTGCTATAAGAATTGTTTGATCAGGATTAAACATTGCGAACCATAATAGATAACAAGCGGCACAAGTAGTCTTACCCATCTGACGTGGTAGCATGTTTACTGTGAATCTATGATTATGATAGGCGTGCATGAGCCTTTCTTGAAAACTATAAGGCTCAAATAATAGCTTACCTTTTACAGGATGCTGAATATAATAAAAGTGTTTACTAAAATGTAAGTAGCCAAGATCAGGATCACTACAAAGTAATAAGTTTTGTATTTGATCTTCGGTGTACTTTTCCTTCTTATGTGCCTTTTTAGTTAGTACACCGTCAAGCGACTTGGCCATTATCTAGTTTTTATTTCGTTATACAATGCTTTTAATTTACCACGTAAGCTTTCTGCCATAGGTTGTGTATATGGATTACCCCCACCTGCTGGTTTAGGCATTTCATTACCACCTTTACTACTAAGATCATCACCTGTTGGTGTCATATCTGCTGTAGTTCCCATTGAAGGACTTGGTTCGTTGGCAAATTCCTCATCCATTTCTGGACCTTTACCTAACATAGGTTTTTGCATTGGTTCGTCATCACCATGATCATGCATATCAGGAGCACCATCTGGACCCATGTCATCACCACCATCTGGACCATCCATACCTATTAGTACACCTGCTGGTCCACCATCTGGACCATCCATACCACCTGGCATATCATCGCCTCTGCCTTGTAGGATATTTAACAGTTCACGAATACCTTCAGCACCACTAGCATTCATATTAACACTCATAGTAGTTGGGCGCTCATCCATACCACCCATTGGACTCATACCCATCATACCACATTCTTCTACAGGTTGTTCACTTTCTTTTAGAATTTGTCTGCCCTGATCTAAATCGGCTATTTTTTTATATAATTTATTGAAATCCATATTAACGTCCTTTTTCCTTTGGTGATGATCCTGTAGGCACGCTCTTGGCTAGTAATTGATCATTTACACCTTTAACTTGTTCACCTGCGTGTTTAATTTTGTTTAATTCTTTTAAAAAACTTAGACGATTCATACCTACTAGTTCCTGACCACTAACATCCTCTAAAGGCTTATTAAGTATAGATTCTGCTTTAGTGCCAATTCTTTTAAATCCTTCTAAGTTATTAGTTTGTTCTAATTCTTCAAATTCACTTTTTACAATAACACAGGCACTGCTTATTTTTAATGCTTCAGCTACTTTAGCTGCCATTATTTGACTGGTAGTTGGATAGTTACAGCTGATATCAAAAATGTTTACATGACTAAACTTTTGATGAGGGAAATCTAAGGGTGTCTCTGTAATAGGAGTACGTTTAGGTTTGCCTACACTATTACACTCAAACTCACTTAATGAAACTTTTAAAATTTCATGTGCTTTAGGCGCACAATCTCCTGCAACTTTTACCTTAAAGTTGTAGACTTTTTTACTCTCTGCTAAATAATCCCTAAAAGTAGCCATATAATATCCAGTATAAGTTATTTATTCATATTTTTTAGTTTTTCAAGCAGACTATTTCTATCTGCTACTATATACCCATCACCTGGAATACTGACACCTTTATTAGCATCTGACTCAGCATCTTGATCTAATTTAGCTTTTTTCAGTTGTAATTCTATCATTTTTAATTTTTTATCTACTTTAGCTGCTTTTGCATCAATAGCATTTTTAAGCATTGTGCCAGCTACTTCAAAAATGCGTCCGCTATAACGACTGTCCACATTCATACCGAGATCCATAAGATCATCATAAGCATCTGTAGCACGTTGAGCTAATGCGTCAAACTCACTGTCACTTATATCCCCAAGCCCTTTAACTTGTGGCAATGCAGCACTAATTTTATCAAATTCCGCTATGTCTCGTAAGAAGGGTTCAGGCTTTTCACGTTCCTTCTTTTCTTCCTTAATAATTTTTTTATTTTCAGGTAGATTGAGTACTTCTTCTAATTTCTTAGTCATACCTTATTTATCTTACTCCGCCTTGATGGAAAATATCTGTTTCATTGAGCACACGAAAGGTTAATCCTGCATTACGACACCATTGTGTTGCTGCTGCCCATTTGGCTTGATTAACTACATATGCACTGGCTCTTGCACTATTACGACCTACTTTCTCTACTAACTGTTGATTCTGTGGTTTAATTTCTATTATTTCTGTTAGCATCTTTCCTTTTTTATCCATATATTGAATAAAAAAATCTGGCACGTATATAGTTTGACGACCTGTTAATGGATTTTTGTAAGGAATTTTTACAGCTTCACTAGCCCAACGTTGTATATTAGGATGCGTATCACAAAAATTCATAAATGCCCACTCCCAACTACTACGATAAGTAGGCTCTCTATTACCTACATATTTTTGTGGATTTTTTGGAGTGAATTTACCTTTGGCAAATTTACTCATATAAGAATATTACGACTCTCAAAAGAGTCATCTTGTACGACTGTTTTATAACCTAATACACTGGTTTTAGTTCTATAAAAATTAAGTATCTGTGTAACCACTTTATTCAATTGAGTATTATTATAGGTTTTTAATTTATCTAATAGATCAAACACATTAATGTTATCTATTTTAGCTTGATTCATTAGAACAATACTTACGCTCCTACTTGCCTGTTCATCAAATCCTCTTTTTTGAAAAAATCCTAGTACTGCATCTATTTGTGATGTAGGAAATGTTACTTCAGCAGTAAAATAGCTATCAAAAAATTGACGAACTTCCCTGTTTGAATCCTGTGTATTTAAAGGTAAATTAGTATTCATGTTCAGTAATCTATAATTAATGGCTTAGCTTCTGTTTTAGATGTACTAGAAGGTGTTGAAAAATTTATACCTTTTAATGCTTGAACACCTAACCCAACTGCTCCTATAGTTGCCCCTGTAATGAGATTGGCGCCTTCCTGTTTTAGACCAGCTTTATTTAATTTCTTAGCATTATCAAAAGTATTTTTAGCAGCAATACCTGCGTCTAAAATTCCACCTAAAGTATAACCGTTTTTATTCATATTACTTATTGCACCAAACACTCCAGCTGCGCCTTCTAATACACCACCTGCTCCTAATAAGCTACCAGTTCCACCACCTGCTGCACTTAATGGACTCGGGCTTTTGTCGTAGTGTTCCTTTGCAAATCCTTCAACCTTACCAGAAGCTATACTTCCCATATCATAAGTTACAGCTTCATAATTTATTGTCATTGAACATTCAGCGCCGGCTGTTCCTTGATCACTACTAGATACATTATCATGATTAAATGCTTGTATCATAGGATTAATTAATTTATACTGAACAAATTCTCTTTTATTCAATTGATACAAACTTATATAATCAAAAAATGGTATAGATGAATTATTATCAAACCCGTGTGCGCCTTTTACATAACTAAAAGATTTTATCGCATTTCTTAAGTAAGCTTCCTTTTGAGTAGCAGTTGTTGGATCTGCATAATAATATTTGTAATATGCTTGCCATAAGATATTTACGATATGAGATCTATCATCGTGAAATCTTAAGGTCATTGGCCCGAAGTTATGACCAGTTTGAACTACCTTCTTTCTATTATATTGATTTAGCGTCTGTGTTTTTATGTTAAACCTCGGCAAGTCAACTGCTTTAACTAACAGCCCAACTTCATTTTGATGACGTTCTGTTAGAGCTTGAAAAAACACTGCACTTCTATTAATCTTAAAAAACACATGATATAAAAACTTGGCTTTAGGAGCTAGCCTAAAATAATCATCCACAAAGGTACGAGCAGCATGTTGCCAATCACCCATTTGGCCTTTAGGTCGTAATAACCCATTACCAATTTGATTTAATAAACCGTTAAATGGACTTGCCATAATAGTATTTATTATAGTTCAAAATATGCTATTATTATAAAAAGTCAATAAAAAAGGGCCTAAGCCCCTTTTTATTTGTTGTATTTTTAAGCGCCAGAGCCAGTTGCCATTGTACGTACACTTCTGCCAATATCTGCACCAACACCACTGCCTTGTGGAATTTGAATACAATTATCTGGTTGAATATTAAGGTCAATTGTCTGTGGAGCTGCTTCACTGTAACTTAGTGATTGCCAATTAGCCTGTTGTATGTAGCAACCATAACATTCCCAAGTCTCTAATACAGTTGGAACATGAATACCGTTGCCACCTTCTGTTATTTCAATACGCATTAAGAACTTATAGTCAATACCGCTAGCAGCACTGGCCTGCTCGAAAAAATCGAATTGCTTTTGCATTTGTTCACCAACTAACTTACTTACAATACCTGTAGCATCATCTCTGATAACAACTGTAATTGGGTTCCAAGTTGGCTTACCAGCATAGTTAATTTTACTGTTGTAAGTTTCTATAACCATATTTTGAAACTGCACAGTAGGTTTAGCTGCTGTTTGTACCTGTTTTGTCAACTCTGTTGAAGGACTAGTAACACCAAAATTCTCAAACATAATTCTAAAACGATATTTTAGTTTAGGCATTAACATGCCTTGGTTACTAGCACTAGCGTCTGTTGATAAAGGTACTGTAAATCTATTTAATGTTGCAATTGCCATAGTTCTTTGCTCCGTTCTTATTATTTATACTTTTTATAGACCAGCAATTTCACCTGTATTCTTCAATCTCAATGGAATGTAGATAAATTCAACTGCTTTAACAGGCTCAATAGCAACATCAACATACAACTCGTTTCTATCAATTCTACTAGGTGTATTATTTGATTCATCACATACTACAATATAGTCATATAATGCTCTTTGACCTACTAGTTCTAATAGTAAACTTTCCACTGCACCTTTAATTTCATCTCTTGTGATCTTATCATTAGGTTCAAATACATAAGGTTTAGCTAAAATGTCTAATTGTCTACGTAAATAAATTACTAGTCTTGCTACGTTAATACGATCTAGAGCGCTGGCATTTTTAGCACGAGTTTTCTGACCGTAGTTTACAAGACCTGCACCTGTAAAGAATGTAATTGGGTTAATCTTAACATCATACAGCGTATCACGTTGTCCTGTGTTTAGGGCAATTGATACAAATTCGCCTTCATCATCAATATAACCTACACTACTTGCATTTGTAATACCACCTCTACGTGTTCCTGCTGGTGCGAACCAAGGATAACTAACACTATCGCTTAGTGCAATAGTTCTTAGCATCATATGACTTGGTGGAACTACAATGTTACGTCCTGATAAGTCACTGGTGAATCCCCATGGATAAAACATACCCATATATTCATCATAGCTAGAAGCACCTTGCTCATTATCTTCTACACTCAAGCGTAAATTATCACCCCATGCTTTCAAACTAGTAGCATCTGGAGTCAACCTAGCTGGAGTATCACCTACTATAAATGCTGTTAATCCTCTGTCAAAATTCAAATTAATTAATTCACCAATCAACTCTGAATATCCTGGACATGCAAGTAAATTAAACACCCTAGCCTCTTCACGTATATCACGTGAACTATTTGTCACTGCTTGCAAGGCTTGTACAACAACTCTACGCTGTGCATGACGACCAAAATAGCCAGCACCGTTTTCTTGATTACCGCTTATTGTAACCCAACGATGTGGATAATAATCAGTCATTGCCTCATCAATCATAAAGCCACTAATTCCTAAAACTTCATAACGAACATTAACCTCGTTGACATCTATGTAATTTTGTACAAACTTCTTAATATTAAATCCACTACGACGCATATTCCATAGTAACATACCTTTTGGATACAATGCAGGATCTGGACAATCTGGATCTACAAAACTACTTTGTAATAGATCTTGTATAGTGCTAGATGCATAAGTAGCACCTACACCGATATCAGTCCAACGTGCATCTGCAAATAATACCCCATCTTCACTGCTTTGATCTGTCTTGTCTAACAATGCCCACTTTGTAAATGTTGGACCTGGTCTACTTATATCAAACCTATAAATCATTGGATAGTTGTCAATATCACTAGTGTCTATCCACAAGTCACCATCAACTAATGGAGCTCCTGTACTTTGAGTAAGTGGTCTTGTAGCTGCAACCTGTGGACCGTTATCATCTGTTAATGGGAATACTTCTTTGTATCCTCTCCATTTTTGTCCATCGTGTACCATGATATCAACTTCATCTACTACACTATTATACCATAATGTTTGATCTAATGTTAAACTTGTGGGAGCATCAGTACTAGCTGTGAATCTTAAAGCATCCCAGTGACTTACTTCCCACTGTGGCTGAAAACTTGCTGTAGAATCATCAAAGTCACTAGCGTGTAACTGACTATTTTTCTGACCTGCAAATAGTATTGTTATTAAGTTTTTATCTGTCAGAGTACTTTCCTGAATTCTTATATCACCACCTAATAAATGTTGAATTACTAGTCTATTCTGAGCATCAACTTGTGCTCTAACATTAACTAAATCAGTTTGATCATTAATAGCTTTGGCAATTTCTTCTGCATCACTGGCATTTCCAAATACTTCAACTGTTACTGTAACTGGTGTTCCGTACCCTGCCATACCTGCTTTAGTTTCTTGAAAAATTATACCAATTACATTAGGTACTAATGTAGTACCTACAAATGTAGCATTTTCAATTTTTTTACTTGTAATTGTAGTTGCACCCATTGTGTTTTTTCTATAAAACTTGAAATCTGCACTTAAAGGACCTGTATCATTAGTTGGGTATGTATAAAGATATTCTGTTTGGTTAGTTTTTACATATATGCTACCAACTGGTAGTCTTTCTCCGCCTGTTTTATCTAATGCATAAATTGCTTCAGCAGCATTAGGATATAACGGTGCTGTTATTGATTCAAAAATATCTGAATCTGCATTATATTTTTTAAGAGCGAATTCTGCACCACCGTTGGCAGTTGTTGTTTTTAGCCATACACTACCTGTTGGTCTTGGTGCTGCATCACCAGTTTTAAATAAAGGAACTCTTGTGTGAGGAGCTATTTCTAATTTTGGACTATTATATACTCCTGCATTTATTCCTATGTGCTCAGCTGCTGATCCACCTATTTTAAAACTACCAGTTCTACTATATAATTCAAGACGTCCACTTGAATTCACACGAGCTTCAACTAGAGGTTGTGGCCCAGGACTCCATGCATTAATAAGTCCTGCTATAGTAGTTGCACTGACTATACCTGTTGGCAATGTCAAAGTTTCACCTAGATCAAGAAGATCTCCATCTTGATTTATATCTAATTTTAATTCATCAGAACCTACTGGTATACTAATGGTGGATTTTGTGCTTATTGCAGCAGGCCAGCTTACTCGCCAATCATCACTGCCAACTTTCACCCACTCTGTACTATTTCTGTACCACAATACATCTGGACCGCTATAATTAGTGGATAAATTCATTAAGCTAACAACTGCATAATCACCTACTGTTCCTACGCTGGCTTTAGGTGCGCCTGTTATTGGATCAACTTTAACAGGATCTGTTACAACTGTTGGTATCTTTTTAATGAATGACTGGCCTCTACCTACACCTTTAGCACCACCATTCCATTCAAAAATACCCCAAGAACTTTTAACAATATCGAACCAATAAGTACCACCTTCTGGTTCTGCTTGTGGAGCAAGTGCTTTTGGATCTAATGCCCCTAAATCAACATCTGCTCTTACTACATAAGCTCTATTGCTGACTCCTAGCAAACTATAAGCAGCCTGCAAACCATATTCATTTTGCTCACCAGCATGAATAGGATTATTATTTGAGTCAGTCCTAAAAATAGGAATGCCAAATGTTTCAGACAGATCTCTTTGACTAGTAATTAAATATGCTAAACCCGCATTACTTTTTAGGGTACCTGGAGCTATTCCAGTGTTGGCTCCATTAGGTTTATTTTCTGCTGTTGCTACTACTATACAAGGAACTGTGCTTGGAGCTGCCGGTGTATAAAAACTTTCGTCGATTACTGTGACTACGACGCCAGGTGAGTTAAGTTGAGCCATTCTTAGATTTCTCCTAAATCTTACTCATGTATTTAGCTAGATTTGATAAAAAATGCTAACTAGGACTAGAAGAAATCAACTTATAACATTATTCTGCTACGGTTGAATATATAAAAGTTACCTTATTATCAACACTAAACTTTAATCTATTTAATACAATACTTTCAATTTGATTATACAAATTATTTAAACTGCTATTATTATCAATTACAATATCAAACTCAGTACCTATCCATTTCCATTCACTAGGATGTATACCCATATGTTCCATATATTTACTAGCTTTAAGGTTACCTTTATTAGCATCTAAGGCAATGTCATACCAATCAGGTAGTTCACCTCGCTGTACCCAAACTATGATACCATTAGAATTTTTTATAGCACTAATTTCATTAGGAAATCTACAATCGCTAATAACAACACTATCCTTACTGGTACGCAATTTATTTTCTAAACTGGCTATCCAGATATCATCATGAAAGTTTTGACGACAAACTTCAGTGCCCCAATTTTGCAGTACCCATCTTGGTGTAATTCTAATGCCCAATCTATTACTCCACCAAAAGTCCACTTGCTCACGCCATTCCCTACTTTCTTTAGTACGACCCTCAAGTAAATCACGATCCCAACCAAATACTGCTGCTACAGCATCCTTTAAACTACGGGCAAAACTCTCCCTACGAAATTCATGAAAATTTACAAGATAATCAGCTATAGTGTCCTTGCCACTACCAATTAAGCCACAGATACCTACTATCATAGTCTACTCCTTTCTATGATAATAGTATAATTCTGTTGTGAAGTCAAGCTTATTTTTAACCAATAACTAGAGTATAACCAGTGCCACCTGCAACATAGGTGTCTATTTCTTTTTCTAACTTTTCAATTTCTTCTTTGGCTGCTGCTTTTAGATCACCACCGTTAAGTCCACCTGAGCCACCTGGTCCAGCAATTTGACTAAACTTGCTACGGGCTTCACCTAGCATCAATTTACAGTTGGCTAATGTGTAATCTTTGAACCATTGAGCTGCATAAGTGTCCTGTAATAGTATGTAATCTGGTCTATAGTTATACCCACGGATTAATACTTGTTCACCATCACCATAACTACGCTGTAAAATACGCAAAGTATGTGTGGTTGGTATCCATTGAAATTCAATAAAAGCACCAAACATGCGTCCAACTAATTCTTGATATTGAGCAAACATATCATATGTAGCAATACCACCTAGCATGGTGCTGTTCAATAAGTAAGTGTTTGTATAGGCTAGGTTAAATGGCTCGAACTGTGTACCACCACTACCACCTGCTGTTCTACTACCTATTGTACGGCGGAAAATACTACGAACTTCTATAATTTCTTTGGGTAATCTATAGTCATTGGTATCTTCTTTGAGCTCTAAAAAATAGTATGCTTCTTCTACAGCATTAGGACTTTTTTGACGATAACGACTTAAAGCACGATCTAGGGCAATTTCGTAATGATCTGGGTCCAATTCTACATCAACCATTCCATCACCCAACATTAACCTACAGTATTTGTAGATTTTTTCACGCTCTTGTAGTGTAGTGCTTGTGCTCATATTTGCTGTCTCCATGATATTTATCTGCTGCTGATAAATACCATATGCCCCGCATAAGTTTATATCGTCCAGAACGTGGAAATGACTACAAGTTTATTGATCGTCAGATCAGTGAAATGTTCCAAGTTGGTGGTACAGATTTTTATCTACACAAATATATTGGTTCGAATACGGCTCCAGAAAATGCCACAGCAGACCAGCCTCATTATGCCGAAACTAAAGAAAGTAATATACAAGATTTACTCTTACTGGAGAATCGTGATCGCAAATATGACCCCAGCATTTATAAAATAAGGGGCCATTACCAAGTTCAAAATTTAGATTTTAATCTTAGTCAATTTGGTCTATTCATAGACAATGACACTATCTTTGCCACTGTACATATAAACGATTGGATACGAACAGTGGGGCGTAAACCCTTAAGTGGTGATGTAGTAGAATTACCTCATCTTGTTGATCAATTTGCTCTAAATGAATATAATATAGCACTACCTAGATATTTTGTTATTGAAGATGTTAGTAGAGCCAGCGAAGGATTTAGTCAAACTTGGTGGCCACACTTGTACAGACTTAAACTTAAAAAGATTGTGGATGGTCAGGCTTTTGCTGATATATTAGATCAGCCAGCAGGAGAAAATACAGATCAAACACTACGTGATATTTTAAGTACAAAGGGTGCAGAATTACAAATTAATGACAGCATATTAGCTCAAGCTGAAGCAGATGCATCTATGAATGGTTTTGAAACTAGACAGTTTTATACATTGGCCATAGATAGAACCACTGGTAATCCTGTAATAGAAACTGCTGATCAAATGGATATAGATGCTAGTACTGTGGGATTAGATGCTAGTAGAATACACGGTCGTGCTATACGTAGCGGATATGCTGGATATCTTTTGGGTGATGGATTTCCTCCTAATGGATATCAATTTGGACATGGCATTATGTTTCCTGCTAATCCATATAAAAATGATTATTTTCTACGTATTGATTTTGCTCCTAATAGACTATTTAGGTTTGATGGATTTAGATGGGTCAAAATGGAAGATGCAATACGTCATACATTAACTAACACTAGTGCCAACTTTGCTACTCCAAAAGGTGTTTATAATGAACTTGTATCATATGTAATAAATGACCTAATAGAATACGGCAATGTGCAATATGTTGCTATAACTCCAAGTCAAGGTAAGAATCCTTTAGAGAATCCAGAATACTGGAAGCAGGTTAGAACAACTCAAAAGACTGGATTTATTAACAATGTTAATGTAAATAGAATTAACGGTGAAGATGTTCCTGAACGTCAAGCCCTAAGTAAGGTATTAAGACCTAAGGCAGATTTATAATGCAGTTCTTCTATGACGGTCAGATAAGACGTTATCTAGTACAAACTATAAGATTACTCAGTAATTTTGTAGTAAAATTTGGTGATGGCAGATTGAGTAAAGTTCCTGTTATGTACGGTGATATGGATCGCCAAGTAGCCAACCTTATTAAACAAAATAGCGAGAATAAAATCAACGGTGCTCCACGTATAGCAGTTTATATTACTGGACTGGAAATGGATAAAGAACGTCTAGCTGATCCTACATATGTTGGTAAAATACATATTAGAGAACGTGCTGTAGAAAATGGTGTTTATACTAGCACTGAAGGTTCAAATTACACTGTAGAAAGATTAATGCCTAGTCCTTATAAACTTACTGTAAAAGCAGATATATGGGCAACAAATACAGAACAAAAATTACAAATTTTAGAACAAATATTAATGTTGTTTAACCCAAGTTTAGAAATACAAACTACCGATAATTATATTGATTGGACTAGTCTTAGTGTAGTATATTTAGAGCAAGTTGATTTTAGTAGCAGACAAATTCCAGTTGGCAATGATACGCCTATAGATATTGCTAGTTTGACATTTAGTATGCCTATTTGGATTAGTCCACCAAGTAAAGTTAAAAAACTTGGTGTGGTTAGCAGTATTATAATGACAATGTATAATAATTCTACAGAGCCTGCCGAAGGATATCTAGAAGGATTTGTTCAGGATCCTAATGAAGGAAGTGTTTGGCTTTATGATCAAATACCATCGCCCATAGCTGTTGAAACTTTGCCTTATAATTTAATAGTATTCAACGGTCAAGCAAAAGTTTTTAGTCCAACAGAAAAAGGTCATTTAAATTTTAGAATAAGAGAAACAGGATTAGATAGTTTAAACCCTGTTAATTGGTATGAAATATTAGACAAATACCCTAATGCTTATAGAGCGGGAGAAAGCAAAATATTTTTGTTACAAAGTACAGGGTTTGATGTAGTTGGTACTATAGCAGTAAATCCTTTAGACAGTGATATATTAGATATTAATTGGGACACTGACACTTATCCAAGTAATACAGATATACCTACAACAAACAGAACTAGTCCTGGAACTTTTGACGCAATTATAGATCCTACAGAAACTGGACCTTATAGTGGATTGCCTATTCCCGTACCTGGTACAAGATATCTAATAATAAACAATATTGGTGGAGGGTTGAGAGAAACTCTTATAGCCGAAGTAAGTAGTAATAGAATTGATACTACTGTAGACTTTGATCGTGTTAGAAATGTAGAAGTATTTGTTAATAATTCTATAGCTGCATATAAAGACTTAAATATTGATGGTAAATTAGTATTACGACTATTAAGAGATGCAGAAGAAGGTGACATAATTACCTACATCGTATATGTAAATGATGATGGTCCAGATGCTTGGAAAAATTCAGACGGTACTGACTTTATAGCAAACGCTAATGATCTAATAGAATGGAACGGTTCTAATTGGGAAGTTGTTTTTGATAGTACAAACAGCAGTGATATAATAAGATATCAAACTAATATAACAACTAATGTACAATATAAATGGGATGGGATAACTTGGGTTAAAAGTTTTGAGGGCGAGTACAGAAAAGGCAATTGGCGTTTAGTTTTATGAGAGACCAAATTATATGTAGTGGAGCCTTATTTTATAGCAAAGAATCAAAACGTGTTTTACTACTGCAAAAAGCAGAAGGTAAACATAAGGGAACTTGGAGCTTAGTGGGCGGTACTGCACAACAAACTGAAAATCCTTGGCAAAGCCTAAATAGAGAAATTAAAGAAGAAATAGGATTTGCACCAACTATTATAAAAAGTATACCCTTAGAAACTTTTGTTAGTAACGATAAGGTATTCAATTTCCACACATTTTTATGTGTAGTAGAAAAAGAATTTATTCCTATACTAAGTAATGAACATTGTGGGTATTGTTGGACTAATATAGATATGAGTCCTAAACCATTACACCAAGGATTACGCAGTAGTTTTAGTAATAAATCAATAAGAAATAAATTACAAACAGTATTTCAAATAATAAATCTAATTTAAAACCCTATATATTTTTTACGAAGAAATTCTAAATCAAATCTTTGCTCATTTAATACATGTGGTTGACCTTGCCACGGTTCAAAAGTTGGCCAGCAAGTACGCCAATGCTTATCCCATTTAGCAGTTAGATATTCTATATTCATATCTCTTGCTGCATCCAATTTTTTCATAACTTCTGGATCATGTCTACGTGTATTACCACCATGGAAATGATATTCTGTTTTATCACCCGCACCATGTAGATAATTTTTAGTTAATCCTAATTTTTTCTTAACACCGGCATGCATCATACGCATAATATAATCATCATCCTCACAATAAGCAGGATACATATTTTCGTCAAATAGTCCAAACTTAGCAACTGTATGATCTCTTAATACAAACAGATCCCAACTTCCTACGTTAAAATCACCTTGATTAGCATGTATAATACCTAATTCTGGATCCTCCGTAACTGCATCGTAAATTTCTTTAAGTATACCAGGACCAAATGCTACGTCATCATTAACAATTAACCAATATGGTGCCATTATGTAACTTTTAATGATAAGATTCCAACTTGCTGGAACTCCTAAATTACACGGCATATGAACAACATGAACTTTTTTTATAAAATGTCTTTTAATTTTTGCTAACGCATCTAAATTTTCTGTAATCTCACCTTTACCATTATTATTAATTATAAGGAAATTTTCCACAGGAAAATCTACACTGGCTAGTAGTCGTTCTACCCAATGCGTTGTAAACACTACACAAGTACCTATTACTGGAATCATTATATATTATCCTGCTAAAATGTAATCTTCGCCCTTCTTTACTTTATCTCTAAGGTCTGTCATACGATCTAGTATGTTCTTATCAATATAATCAGGATGTACATACCAATCTTCATAATTACGCCAATCATCTGGTGCAATATCACTTACCACTAGACGATAACCTTTTGACTGTAGATAACGCCTAGACTCTTCTCTAAGTTCTTTCTTATCTGTATTATAATAATCGTGTTCATAAGTTATTACTTTAAACTTATATTCATCAAACGGAATCTTTTTCAATATTTCAAATGTGACTTCTGGAGGATCGCAATCTAATTGTAAATAATCTACAGTTGGGCCTAAATTCAATTCCCTGATAATTTTTCCATAGTCAATTTCTAGTGCATTTTTAATTAAGAAAGGTGTAGTACGTTCAGCACTAACTTGTCTTTCATCTAAGTCAATACTGATACCTCTCCATTTAAATTGTTTTTCCAATAAGGCTGTGTTATTTCCATAAAATGGTCTACCAGCACCTACCTCAATAAATGTTCCATAGTTTTTACCATTTAACATACTGAGAACAAACATATCCTGATATGCCTCACTATAATTAACATCAATATTTTCTGCACCAGGAAATTTAAACCTTAATTTTGGATACTTGGTCTTATCATATGCATCAAAAGGTATCTCTACATAGCCACTCATAAATTTTAAATTATTGTAAACAATTTTTTTATAATCATCTGGCAGTTGTTTACTACGCATCAACTCTTTAAATATAGCACGACTCTCATCACATAATCCACAGTTCCATCCACTTAGTGCTTTTTGAAATCTTAGGTGATCTTTTCCCAAATAACTTACATCAGTACGTAATCCGCTATTAATATTATCTGCTACGCTCTCACCAATAGTAGCAATCATATAAGTATCATTCCAATGACCATCATCATGTTTATGTTCATAAAATCTACTCAAATGATAATATGCTTCTGGTCTATGAGGCATAATAGCTACAGCATGTTGTAGTAAACCTTTCACAGTAAAATTTCTACTTCCTTGTCGTTCGAAACAAATACTAGCTCTTATCAAACATTCATATTTTAATAAATCATCTTCAGCTCTTTCTGCTGTACGTAGATAATAACTAACAGCACTAGCATGTTGCCCTGTTTGATCATATTCCAAAGCCATCATAAAATTAAGCTCTGGATCAGTTGGATTAGCTACATATTTTTCTAAATGTGGTTGTATACGAGTACTTTCAAGCATGATGGTCTATATCCAATATATTTAAATGCCTCACATCTGTATTTCCTAAAAAATAATAATTATTTGTTAGAATAAGATGTAATATTCTTTCACCAAAAAAATCATAAAATCTTACTTGCTGATTCCTTTTGTATATCTCAGGCAAAAAGTTAGCGTAATTAGCATGAAACTCAAACAATATTTGAAATAGTATTTCACAAATACGATTAAAGGTTGCTCTATCTGCTGTAAACATATGAAAAGGAATAAGGTATTTGTAATTTCTCAGATCATCAATCATATCTACACTAATAGGTATACGACGATCACCAGCAAGTCCATATAACAACTGCCATCCTAAACTATTATGACAATGACTAAAATGATCATATACACTGTTTACGTTAGGTGCATACCCTTTTATAGCGGTAACAATATCCTTTGGCTGAGGAATATATACAGTATTTGGTCTAAGGTTAATATCTTCATCCCAGAAAATACGATATGTGTTTGTTCCTTTATATTCATGATCAGCATTTTTCCAAACCCAATATATTCCAGTAAGGCTACCGAAGTCATTATTCATATGACTTATATTTTCACCTACATGATCCATTAAAAATCCACGACGTTGCATTTCTAAAACGTCAAATTGATTATAATTAACTGACCCGCACATTAAATTGTACTGGTTGTATTGATGTTTTTTTGGTTCTCGGCCTACATAACATAGGCAATACATTCCTAATTCTAGCATAGTTGTAGTTATCTATGCTAGTAGTATATAGGATTTTTTTACA
>OGWL01000023.1_pt1 | contig 23514 bp, 10 predicted proteins | sample 1576031 | NCBI WGS metagenome assembly OGWL01 (sample SAMN07581535, study PRJEB24739) | freshwater metagenome | place: Singapore | collected 2015-01
AAAGTAGGTGGTGGTAATTATAATACTTGGGGTAAGATGGGTGACGATGGTCAGAATACTAGAAGCCCAGTAGCTGGACCAAATAGAATGGGCGGTACATCAGAAAACATTCTAAAAGGTGGTGAGTACAAAGGCAAGGAAGTAGGTGCCGGTAGCACTATTGAAGGAAATGGAGTGTTTAAACAAAGCAAGCCACAGATTGAAGATTTTGGCAATGTAAACAAGCCAGGTGGTAATGCTGGTAAAACAGGCTTCAAGAAGAAAGAACCTGGACACGGCGCAGAAAAGAAAGGTGAAGCAGAAGGCAAATCCTGGGGCGCAGGTACAGGTGGTGCGGTAGGTCAAGTTGGTAGTTTAAATACTAAGAGCCTACTAAGTGGAGCTCCAAAAAGAGCCAAATAATAGAGACTAGATGAGTTATCTTAGAGAAAACTTGAGTTTCGATCAGGCACGTGTCGTGATCGAAAGTCAAGGAGAGAACGGCAAAGACCTTTATATGAAAGGTATTTGTATTCAAGGTGGCATAAAAAATGCTAACCAAAGAGTATATCCTGTCGAAGAGATAGAAAGAGCTGTCAAAACCTTGAACGATCAAATTTCGGGAGGGTACAGCGTTCTCGGAGAGGTAGATCATCCAGATGACCTAAAGATCAATTTGGACCGTGTTAGTCACATGATTACAGAAATGTGGATGGACGGTCCAAATGGTTATGGCAAGTTTAAGATACTGCCAACACCCATGGGTAACCTAGTGAGAACTATGTTGGAAAGTGGAGTAAAGTTGGGAGTAAGCAGTAGAGGATCCGGCAATGTCAGTGGAAATGGTACTGGCAAGGTCAGTGATTTTGAGATTATCACAGTGGATGTGGTAGCTCAACCCAGTGCCCCAGGCGCTTATCCGACACCAATCTATGAACACTTGATGAATAATCGTGGTGGTTATAGAGCCTTACGCATAGCGGAGGAAGTGAAGAAAGATGCCAAGGCGCAGAAGTATATTAAAGAGAGCCTATTATCAGTAATAGGCAAGCTCCGATAACAAGAGGAGAATCACAATGTTGGATGTATTAAAAAGCTTATTTGAAAACAATGTGATTAGCGAAGACATTCGAAGTCAAATTGAGGAAGCATGGGAAGCCCGTGTTGCCGAAAACCGCGAACAACTAACACAACAACTTAGGGAAGAATTTGCTCAACGTTATGAGCACGATCGTTCAGTTATGATTGAAGCCATTGATAGAATGGTAGCAGATCAACTAGCACCTGAAATTGCTGAGTTTGCGGAAGACCGTAAACAATTAGCTGAAGCCAAAGCCAAGTATGCTCTAAAGATGAAGCAAGACAGTGCTGTATTAAAGGAATTTATTACACGTACTCTAGCTAAAGAAGTCAAGGAGCTACATGAAGATCAAAAGTCTATGGCTAACAAGTTTTTCAAACTAGAAGAATTTGTGGTTGAAGCTCTCGCTAATGAAATTGCAGAATTTTATGCAGATAAGAAGGATCTAGCTAACACCAAGGTCAAGTTGATCAAGGAAGGTCGTCAACAGCTAGGTAAGATGAAGAAAGAATTTGTAAAGCGTGCCGCAGTAATGGTGGAACAAGTTGTAGTAAAGAGTTTAAACAATGAACTTGTACAACTAAAAGAAGACATTGAAGCAGCCCGCAGAGCAGACTTTGGTCGTAAGATATTTGAAGCATTTAGCAACGAATACCAGAATAGTTACTTAAATGAGAAATCAGAAACAAGTAAATTGCTCAAGGTTATAAACAAGAAAGACTCCGCTATTACTATGGCTAATACAGTAGCAGTGAAGGCACAGAGAGTCATAGAAAGCAAAGAAATGGAAATTCGCCGTCTAAAAGAAGCAGCCAAGCGTAAGGAAGTTATGGGTGAGTTGCTTGCTCCACTTAGCGCAGAACAAAAGGGAATTATGAGTGAACTTTTAGAGAGCGTACAGACAACACGACTAACAGAAAGTTTTAACAAGTATCTACCAACCGTAATAGAAGGTAGTACTGGTATAACCAAGAAAAGACAGGCACTTGTAGAGGCAAAAGAAATTACAGGTAACAAGGTTACCATACAAAAGACAATCAGCAGCGAACCCGATAGTAACATCGTTGATATCCGTCGCCTAGCTGGACTTAAATAAGGAGAAAAGAATGTCTGAACTACTAACAAACCGTTGGCAGGAGACAAAAGAGGCTCTACTCGAAGGCCTCCAAGGCACAAAAAAATCAGTGATGGGTGTAACTCTTGAGAATACTCGTAAGTATCTCGCAGAAACCGCAAGCGCTGGTACTACTTCTGCTGGCAACGTCGCAACGTTAAACCGCGTGATCCTTCCAGTGATCCGTCGTGTTATGCCAACCGTTATTGCTAACGAGTTGGTTGGTGTACAACCACTAACTGGACCAGTTGGTCAAATCCATACATTGAGAGTACGTTACGCTGATACAGTTGGCGCAAACGGCGACATTGTTGGAACAACAGCTGGTGAAGAAGCATTAAGCCCATTCAAGATTGCTGAGCAGTATTCCGGTGCTGCTACAGGTAAGGCTGCTAGTACAGCGACCATGGAAGGTATTGCTGGTCGTAGAATGAGCATCCAAATTCTCAAGCAAACAGTTGAAGCGAAAACTCGTAGGTTAAGCGCTCGCTGGACATTTGAGGCTGCACAAGATATGCAAAGCCAACATGGCATTGATGTCGAAGCAGAAATTATGGCTGCTCTAGCACAAGAAATTACTGCTGAAATTGATCAAGAGATTCTAGCCAGCTTAAACAGCTTGGCAGGTAATGCTCTAGCAACTTTCGATCAAGCTAATGTAAGTGGTACAGCTACATTCGTTGGTGATGAACACGCTGCTTTAGCGGTTCTAATTAACCGTGTTGCTAATATGATTGCTCAACGCACACGTCGTGGTGCTGCTAACTGGGCAGTTGTAAGTCCATTTGTATTGACAATCCTACAAAGTGCAACAACAAGTGCATTTGCTCGTACAACAGAAGGCACATTTGAAGCTCCAACTAACACCAAGCTAGTTGGTACACTAAATGGTGCTATGAAGATTTATGTAAACACATATGCAAGCGATACACAACCTATCCTTATTGGTTATAAGGGTACAAGTGAAAGTGATGCTGCTGCATTCTACTGCCCATACATTCCATTGATGAGTAGTGGTGTTGTACTAGATCCATCAACCTTCGAACCAGTCGTGAGCTTTATGACACGTTATGGTTATGTAGAGTTGACAAATACAGCAAGCTCTCTTGGTAATGCTCAGGACTACTTGGGTAAAGTTGGAGTTACAACAGCTAACGTTAAATTTAGCTAATCTTCAACAGACTAAGAGTTTGTTTTTAAAAGGCACCTTATATGGTGCCTTTTTTTATTAAATATGCTATTATTTAGGAACTTATATGGACATAGAATTGCATATTTTTACTAACAGTACAATTAACGCACCTGATACTTGGCACATAGAGACAACTTACAAAAGTTTTAAAAACACATTTAAAGTTGATTTACCTGTCACTGTATGGTGTGACAAAAACCCAAATCAAGAAAAAGCTTTTGAATATATTGATGCATTGAGGAAAATTTTTCCTATAGTTAATCACGAAGTAGGTGGATTAAGTCACGGTTATCATATGGCTGTAAGAGGCAGTACTAAGGAATTTCTTTTTATGTTAGAACATGATTGGGAATTTTATGCAGATAGAATACCACATACTTTAGAACAAATCGTAGATGGTATGCGTAAGGACAATATATTACATATGAGATTTAATCGTAAAGTGCATGGCAATCAACCAGATGCACATGCTAGTTTTGGCCAAGATATGGATTGGGTAGACTATGAAGGCAGTGTATTTCCATATAGTATGGTAAATGCTGTCAGTAATAATCCACATATAATTAATCGACAGCGATGGTTGGATGAGGCTGCAAAACATACACATTATGTAGGGTTTGGGAGAGAATATGGTCTAGAAGAGTATTTGACCAGTAGTCCTATTCGTGGTGCTATATACGGTCCAAGAGGACATCCACCTACAATTTTTCATACAGATGGAAAAAATCCTGAACATTTAAGGAACAGCAGTTTGTTAAACTAGACTTGATAGCTAAATAATACAATAAACTAAATTATGGGGTACCCGCCCCGTAGGCTTAGAACGCTAAAAGGAGAAAAAAATGGGTCGTCCAATTCATAAAAAGTTTTTTGGTCAAACAAATATTGGTAAAACAGGTGAAGGTGTTGGCGGTGAAGGTGTAGCCAGTGTAACTATAGCAGGTACATGGACTGGTTTTGCAACTGCTACTACTACTGTTACATTTAGTGCGCCACAAATTCCAGGAGGTGAAACAGCCACTGGTACAGCAGTAATAAACGGTAGTGGAGCAGTAACAGGAGTAACAGTGACCAATTCTGGTTCAGGCTATACATCAGCACCAACTGTTACTATTGCTGATAGTGATGCTGGTGCAGAAGTAGCTACAGGAACAGCTACAGCAGTATTAACAACTGGAGCAAACGCTCGTCAAAATAGTATTACAGTAACAGCGTATCTCCCAGCTCTAAATACTCAAGGCTATATCAGAGGTGCGGGTGGTAGCAGTGCCGTTACAGGAGATATATTACGTCAAGTTGGCAGTAACAAATATGTAGTACAAACTGCACAAGGAATAGGCCGTTGTAAACTAGTAGCTGACGGAGCTGCTAATGCACCTGGTGAGATGACTATAACAGCAGTAGATAGTGCTGGTAAAACATATTATGTTAGCAAATTAACAGCTAAACGAGCTAGATTATATCCATATGGTGCAGCAGGACATGAATTTACAGCAGGTAAAATTGCTCCTTGGAGTTTTGCTGCCGCTGCTAGTGGTAGAGTACAGATAGTCAATAGATAATGTCTAAAGTTCTTAGAATACAAAAAGGCGGATATAAAATTATTGCTGAAGAAGGCAGTGAGATCCGCCTTGATTCTGGAGTAGGTGGTAGAGTTACTGTTACAGGTGATTTATATGTTGAAGGACAAACAACATATATCAATACTGTAGATTTAGAAATTGAAGATCGTATTATAATTTTAAACAGAGGTGAGCAAGGTCCTGGTATAACTTCAAGTTCTACTCAGCCTATGTCAGGATTACAAATTGATCGAGGAAATGTAGATGCATTAATGGTTTTTGATGAACAACCTTTTAAAAGTTTAACAAGTAGTACAGCAGAAAATACTTTATTACCACCTAGTTTTGTTTTAAAAGATAACTCAAATGCTAAAAATTTATTACCTTTGACAACTAATAAAATTCAAACTTATGGTTTGGAAGGTAATAATCAAAATTTAACTATCTGGACAGGTTATGAAGGTGTAGTAAAAGTTGATTATCTTACTACACCGGCAGGTGAGACAGAAGCTATATATGATCCATATCATGTAAGAATACAAAATTTATTAAATAGTTCCGTTGTGGAGATTCAAGATCAAGCTAATGACATGGTTCCCAATATTAAATTTATTAGGGAATATGTTAGAGCTAGTGCTGGTGAAGCTGTTATTCAAAGATTTTATAGATATACAGAAAGTACTACAGAAAATACTTTATCAGGTGGTGAAGCTAAAGATATTTCACAGGAGGGTGATGGATTCAGTGGTGTACAATTTGTTGTAGGCTCTGGACCATTTGGAGCAAGAGTAAAAAATAATGTTGCTAGAGTAGGTCGTTTTGGATTAGATAATGGATTTATTGTAGGCCAAGGTGCAGAAAATTCTAAGAATATTAAAATTATAATTGACAATGGTGACAATGCAATCATAAAAACAGATAATACTGATTTACAGATTAGTCCAAGTACAAGAAATGTTATTGTTAAAAGTGTACTAAGGATAGAAAATTTAAGCAATGAGTTTGCCGATCCAACACCTGTAGTAGGTGAAAATGTTTTATTTGTAAGACAGGAATTAGGTTCAGGTGGCACAGGGGTGTATTTTACTAACGTTATTGGTAATGGAGAATTTTGTAGTGCATCAAATGCACTAGTTTATAGTTTAATTTTTTAGGAAAAAATAAATGGCAAGTGGTTTTGGATTAGTAAGTTCTATAGTTCCTGTGCTAACAATTTCAGATCCTGATCCAGGAGATGCAGGTAGTGCTCCTAGTGATGGACAAGCTATATTTAAAGTAGGTGTAGCTCCTTTTGTATCCCCAGATTGGCCTGGAACTGCGTATGCAATTACCAGTATGTTTTTTTGTAATAGAGGTAATATTCCTTCAAACTTAACAGTTTATTTGGTGCCTAAAGCTAGTGCATACCCATCAACATTTACAGTTATCATAAAGGATTTAAATATTCCGCCTGGTGATACATTTGCTTTTGACAGCGAAAAAATTATTTTAGGTGTGGAAGATGCTGTTTGGGCCAGTTGCGATCAGGCAGCTAGTATAAATGCTGTATTGAGTGTTGTGAGAGTTGCATAATGAAATTCTACAAAGCACAAAAATTAAACAATAATGTAGTAAAGAGTCAAGAGTTAACTATTAGTAGTAGATACAAAGGTCTTATAATTATGGATTATCCTTTTGATCCACCTGTAGCTGGAGCTACTAGGGAGCAATATGGAGTGCCGATAATTAATGCAATTCGTATTCCGTCGGGACCTAACTCAGAAAGACCTCTACAATCAAATTGGTATAACAATGAAGAAAGTGGTCTAATTAGATATAACACTGAAGGTGATGCGTTAGAAGTTTTAACCAATGGAGTATGGATCCAGTTAAAAGCAAAACAGCCAGCAGAAATTACTATACAAAGGTTTGGTGCATCACCAGGTAATACTTTTGATCCTGATGAGGATACATATCTACCCACAGAACCAAATGATGATAATACAGGATATTTGTATCCAGGAACATCAACATATGTAGATGGTGTACAAATATATTTTGGTCCTATAGTAGAAAGAACTAATCAGTTAACACCAAAGAGTGCTGCAAATATTATGGTGTATGTTGAAAATGTATTTCAAATACCATATACTAATTATATTTTGGTATCAAATCCTCCCACTATAACACCGTCAGGTGTTTACTTAAAATTTGAGACACCTCCACCCATAGGTAAAACAGTGACTGTAATTCACGGGTTTGACTAACCTTTTCCCAAATCTAGCTAAATAAGAATGAAATACTCGTAGTCTGAGTATTGAACAAACTGTGGTAAACCAGCAAAGAGCCCGAAAGGGATGCGAGCGAGCGTTCAAATTTGGTTAACCGTGAAACACGGGGTATAGGGGAGCAGAATGGCCAATGTAGGTCGTATATCAGGTTCCCTCTTAAGAAGAAATCTTCTCAGAAATGGGGAGGATCTTGCTTTTGAGGACAACTTACTTTATCTGTCAGTACCAGATGCTAATGAACCTACTAAGTTTGTAGGTATTGGTATTAATAATGATAGTCCCGTATACCAATTAGATGTAACAGGAACAACTAGAGCTACTAGTTACCTAGGTGAATATTTAAAAATAGATAATGTTCAAATTGATGACAGAGAAATTCGTAGTACATCAGGTGGCTTATCTATAAAGACAAATACTAGCAACGATTATCTAACCGTTGATAGTAAAACTTTTAAAATAACAAATTTAGATCCAGTACTAGGAACAAGTCAACTTGATCTAATAGGCAATCTTGAAGTAAATGGAAACATACATGCTACTGGTGCAATTGTAGCAGATGGCAATTTAACATTAGGTGATGCTAATACTGACGCCATTGAATTCAAAGCTGATATTATAAGCAATATTATTCCTGATATAGATGACACTTATGATTTGGGTAGTTTGGCTAAATCATGGCGCCAAATTTATGTAGATGATATGCGTTTAGGTGGACCAGAAGTAGGTGATGCCTATAATTTCGCACAAACTAGTATTCCAGGGTCAGGAACATTACCAGCAAAAACATTTACAGGTATAAACAATCCACAAAATTATACTAAGATTAGTAATACATTTAGTGAAGGGCATTTAGTTTTAACTTCAAATGGCAATGGTCTTATAGAACTTATTAATGATACAAGAATAACAAATGATCTAAATGTGTTAGGTGATGTTGCTACAGATAATGCCAACTATATTTTAATGGGTGATCCAGAATATGGTATACTGTCTGGTGCTGTAGATATGACACAGCAGACTAGTTTAACAGATGGCGTAGCACAGTTAAATTTAACTCTAACATTATTAGTACCTTTACCACCACCAAGCTTTCCAAATAATACTAATTTAACCATTAATAGTCTAACCACACGCATAATGAATATTGCAGCTGGCAGTCAATTGCTAAATGGTACAGGTATTACAGCTCCAGCAGCTGGAACTATAGTTTATGTTGCTAGAGTAAACACATTTACAACTATTGTAATTTCAGATACTGGTCCAGGCAACCGTGGTATTATTACAGTAAACAGAAATAATAGTGCAGCAGTTACTAAAAAATTAACATATGGGAATACTACTCAAACAATAACTACTGTGCTAACAGGCTCAACTCTTGGTAGTGAAGAATTTAAATACACTCAACCTACTACAGGAGTTTTAGTTCCTGGGTATTTGATCAAGATATCCTCAAGTGGTACAGCTTTTGGTGGACTAATTCTTAATGTTACATATGTTATTACTTTCATTAGTTCAAAGATTTTAAAGTTAGCCAGGTATAATACAACAACTGGACAGCAAACTCCAACAAACATAGTGGCCAATGCTACATTAACAGGTCAAAGTTTAGAATTTAGTACAATAAATGATAATGGTACATATACCGCAAATAATACTAGTCTAACAGTTGGTGATAATGTGGCATATCCTGTGGACAAGCCAGGATTTCATGAAACAGTTGATTTAAGTGTAAGTGGAACATCAGTGCCAGCAGGATGGAATACAGTACAGATATTACACGATGCAGCAGGTTCTACAACCATAGGTTCAAATACAAGTAATATTGGTATTTGGTATTATGATAGTACTAGTCCATTAGCACCTGTATTCAGTGCTCAAACTTTTACTATAGGTACGAGTAGCGTGACTTACAGCAGCACTATACCTCATTACAATAGTAGTACAACTTATAATATAGGATTTTTAGTAACTTGGAATCCAGGTGAAACCAGTTTGCCAAATACTAATTCAAATTGTTTGACAACCAGTGCTGTTGGTCCATGGACTACAGCAGGTAATAAAAATTTAACACTTTTTGGTTATACTACTTTACCTGCTACAACGCAAGTAACAACTGGTGCAGGTCCTAATAGTACAACTTTCGTGGTAAATGTGGTAACAGGATTTGGTGCATGGACAACTACAACCACAGTTCCACAATTTACAGCAGATAACAGCTACCTAACAGCTAATTCAGCATTACCAGCATTAAATGCTATAATTTTATACAAGACTGGTACAACAAGTAGCACATCATTTTTAGATGAAACTAATATTTTCTTTAACGCAGCAGTAGGTGGAAGTACTACTGGTGCCACAAGATGTGAAAATCCAGATGCTGGAGTAGCAAGTACAGACAATCCAACTTTTATAGCAGGTAGTACATTGTTTAATAGTCAAACAAGTACATTGTTGGCAACTGATGCTACTGTGGTTGGTACAGATACAGGAGTTAATAGTCTAAAGCACGATGTAACAAATTATTCAACAGGTTATTTGCCAGTAGGTCCAAATTTAAGCACAAGAACAGCCGCTAATCCACAGTATTTTACTTTTAGATTTAGTAGAAGTGGTGTTAGCAAGTTTAGAATACGTTGGACTACACTATCAGGTATTGCTGGTATATGGGCAGCTATGCCTGGTGCAAATGGCACAAGTTTAAAATCAGGTCACGTCAATAGTTGGTTAAGTGCAAGTGTTGATAATAGTTTAGCTGGTGGTTGTGCTTTAGGAGGTAATTTACCAACAGCTAGTGGTACAAGACAAGTTAATATAAGTTTTGGTACTTTAAGTTCAACTAATGCTACCAACAATGAGATATGGGTAAGAATTAGATTAAATCAAGGTCAGTCAATGACCAGTTTATATTTAGATGTGAGCGATCAATAATAGGAATAGATAATGGCCGTTACTGATGCAACCAGAGTTGATTTATTATTAAAGAAGTTAGCAGGTGTAGCTAAAACTGATACAGCTGCCAACAAGAGTGTAAGTAATGAGTCAATAGCCAGTCCAGCTCTTAATAGAGGTGATAGTCTATGGCTCAATGCTTATTTGGTGCCTGCCACAGCCAATGCTACTATAGGAACTGTAACAGGATACTTACAAAACAACAGAGTGGAATGTACACCTGATACTACAAGTCAAAGAATGGGTGGACAAGTATATCCTACTTGGAAAACAGGTCTAACAGATTGGATACCACCAGAATTTGACACTGTAAATGTTACCAACAGTTATAGAGTTAAGGTATTTTATGGAGCCAATGGCCTAGCTGATCCAAGTACTAGTGGTGGTACACAGATATTTGCTGATGGTATATTAGGTGCCGGTGAATGGTATTTTGATTATCAAGCAGGTCTATTACATTTTTATGGAAATAGTATACCAACAGGTATGACTAGTAGTCATGTTATCTATGTATTTGGTTACAGATATGTAGGACCAAAAGGATTTGATTATGCTTTTAAGATAGACAGTCCTATAATGCGTGGAGATTTAACACTGCCTAATCTTATTACCCTAAGGGGTGATACAGTTATAGAACAAAATTTAACTGTAACTAAAGATTTAGAAATACAAGGCGGTGACCTAACAACAAATCAATCTACTTTTAATTTATTAAACACTAATGCTCAAACAATTAATTTTGCTGGAGCTGCTACTAGTCTTGTACTTGGTGCAATAACTGGTAAAACAAATATTAGAAATAATTTAGAAGTTGATGGTGATATTACCATTGATGGAGATGATTTAAAAACTACAAGTTCAACATTTAATCTACTTCCAGATACTGCTACTACAGTGAATTTGGCCACAGCAGCAACAAACCTAGTAGTTGGTGCCCAGAGTGGAACAACAAGAGTAAGAAATGATCTTGATGTTGATGGTAATCTAAACGTAGATGGCAGTTTCCACATTAGTCAAAATTTAGATGTTGATGGTGACTTAAACATTGATGGTGGTGACTTAACAGTAAGTACAGCAGTTTTTAATATTGCTAACACAACTGCTACAACTATCAACATTGGTGGACAAGCAACCAAAGTAGAAATTGGTGCAGCTACAGGTACAACTAATATTAATAATAATTTAGAAGTTGATGGTGATGTTGTTATTGACGGAGAGGATTTAAAGGCTAGTACAGCAACATTTAACTTATTAAATGAAACAACAACCAGTGTCAATTTTGCTGGTGCTGCTACGAACATTGAGATTGGTAGCACAACTGGAAATACTAATGTTAATAATAACTTAAATGTTGATAAGAATTTAAATGTAGCACAGAATTTAGATGTTGATGGTGATGTCAACATTGACGGTGGTGACCTTACAGTTAGCACAGAAGAATTTAACCTAGCAAATACTACAGCTAAGATTGTAAACTTTGCAGGTGAAGCAACAAATATTGAGATTGGTAGTGCTGAAGGTGTTACTAATGTTAATAATAATTTGTCAGTAGATGGTAATTTACAAATTAATAAAGATTTAGCCATTGCAGGTAGTTTTGCAGTGGATAATAATTTATATGTAGAGGGATCATCAAGAGTAAGTCAAAGTTTAGAAGTTGAAGATAGCGTAAAAGTCGCTAATGAATTAGCAGTAGACGGAGATACAAATATAACAAAAGACCTTAATGTAGGTGGCTACATTAAGGGAGGACAGTTGATAGACACAATTATAGATTGCGGGGAGTACTGATGAGAAATTCAGTATTTTTGGTAAATAAAAGTATTAAATTTTTTACTTCAAAGGAAGATAAATGAGCACAAATATTAGATTTAAGCGTAGTGATATACCTGGCAAAGTACCATCACTAGAGAGTATTGACCTAGGCGAATTAGCGTTAAACACAGCCGATGGTAAACTGTTTATGAAGCAGGAAATGAAGGCTCCACCTGGAGTGGCTGCTGTTCAGAAAATTATTGAAATTGGTGCAACTGAAGTACCTAACGTACTTTATGTGGCCAAGAACGGTGATGACGGTAACAGTGGAAAGACATTAGGTCAAGCTTTTTTGACACTAAAGAAAGCACTGAGCATAGCGACCCCTGGTACGACTATTTTCTTAAAGAGTGGGGAATATATTGAAGACAATCCACTCCGTGTTCCAGCTCGTGTATCAGTTGTTGGTGACAATTTGCGTAATACCACAGTTCGTCCAAAGAATCCAACCAAGGATATCTTCTGGGTATACAATGGTGCTTATATCTTCTGTATGAATTTTAAAGGCCATATTGCTCCTAGTGCGGCAGTATGTTTCCCACCAGACGGTAGTGCTGGTGAGATCGTAACAAGTCCATACACCCAAGCGGTTACAAGTATTACAACTACTGGTACAGGTATGCGTGTTGACGGTGCGTTGACAACAGGCCTACGTTCAATGGTTTGCGATGCGTTTACACAGTACAACCAAGGTGGTATTGGTATTCACATGTTGAACAGAGGTAATACACAGTTAGTGTCCATCTTTACAATTTGCTGTGATATCAGCTTTATGTGTGAGAACGGTGGATTCTGTTCAGTTAACTTGTCAAACAGCTCATTTGGTAACTATGGTCTTGTAAGTCGTGGTGCCAGTGAACCACTATATCGTGGTGTTGTTAAGAAGTCAGCTGGTCGTCAGATCACATTTAAGAATTTAGCAAGACGTCCTAACATTGGTGATGGTGTACTTTTTGCCAACTACAACCAAACAACCTGTGATAGAGACAATGGTCTAGTAGTAGATGGTCTAGCATTTGACCTATTATATGAAGGTACTACACAAAGTACATTTGCTGGTCTACGTTATTGGGCCAAAGATAATATTACAACAGGTATAGAACAACAGGTTCAAACAGCCGCAGCTATTCAACGTGCTCAAGTTGCCGCTGCTACCGTGTTGGCCGCAGCTAGTTCCACAGCTAAACGTATTGTAAAAGATGAATTTGCCATCATCAGTAAAATTGTAGCAGAAGGTCCATTAAGTCCAACCTTAATTGTGCCTCCAGATTTAGATGCAGCAGAACCAGAATACAAAGTATTAAGACAAACTATTTTAGATAGAAAAGCTCAAATTGAAGATGCTGCTATCGCTTTCTTAAAGAAAAATTATCCAACATTGGCTTTTGTTAGCTCAAAGTGCAAGCGTGATGTTGGCTTCGTTATTGAAGCTATTGCAGATGATATTATATTTGGTACAAACTACAAAACTATCAAGGCTGCAATCACATATTTGACAGCAGTTGCAAACACTTATACAATCAGTGAAGAACAAAGAGTACCAACTATTGAAGCTTATAAGTTTGTAAGAGATCAAATTGCTCCTATTGTACAAGAAGATGCAGTGCTTTTATCAAGAGTACAAGCCAATTTTGACATTTTAACAACAGCAATTTCAACAGGTGGTCTAGCAACTCTAACAAATTATCTAGATTATCAAAATGTAAACTATAAGTTGGCATTCCCAGCACTACAGGATACAGAAACATCAGTAGTAAATCTAGTTAAGAACTTACAGGCTAACAAGAAGTTTGTTGTAGCTGAAGTTATTGATTATATTAAGAAAAATTGGCCACAAATTGTAATTTATGGTTTTGATTCAGACAAGCAAACAACTTGCGGTAGAGATATTGGCTATGCTATTGATGCTATTTGTTATGACTTGATCTATGGTGGTAATAGTCAAACAGTAGATGCAGCCAAGCGTTATTTTAACTATGCTAATGGTTTAAGTCAACTTAAGGCAGCTGAAGAAGTTCCAGCTACTATTGATGCTTATGGTCGTGCTCAATTGTTTGCCCAGCGTGTGGTAATTTTAGATACAATTGAAGCAGCCCAAGCAGGTGTAACACAGGTTAAGGAAGCAGGTGGCCTAGTAGCAACTACTCAAACACAGGTCAATAGACTTGGTGCATTGTTTAGCTTGTTCCTAAAAGGACTAGAGAATGAAATTGTAGGTACCAGTGACTTTATTCAGCCAAACGGCAAGCGTTTGAATGATAGTGATTTAGAAACTGCATTTACTCTACTACAAACTAACAAGCAAACAATTAGAGATGATGTAATCAGTTATTTAGGTAGAGCTTTCCCTGGCTTTGATTATGACAGAGTAAAATGTAGTCGTGATGTAGGTTATATTATTGACAGCATTTGTTTTGACCTAGTACACGGTGGTAATCGTCAAGCTGTTACAGCAGGCATTTATTACTTTGACTTCAATGAAGATACAAATGTATTAAAGAGTGTACTACCAAATCAAATCAAGCAGACTGTAAATGCCTACAAGTACATGAAAGAACTTGTACGTGATGTTATTACATGTAGCCCAACTCCAAACCCATGGCAAGAAGCTGTACCACAGCGTACAGATTTCCCAGCTGCTACCAGCGCAGAAGTTGTAGCTATTGGTAATTTAATTGATATTATTAATGAGATTTTACAAGAAGGTCCAAATAATAGCGAAGACAGTATACAAAGACTCAAGCAGCCAATCGGTCTAGTCGCAAGCACAGATACAAACAAGATTCGTGCTTTTGATCTGTTGATGGCTAACAGAGACTTTATTCGTGCTGAAATGTTAGCCTATATTAATATTAATTGGTATACAATTAGTGATGGTGACACCAAGTTTGCTCGTGTTAATACAGCAACAGATTTAACATTAGGTACAACTACAACAGGTTATCCAACAGTAACATATCAGCCAACTGCTTACAAAGCTATTCGTGATGCAGTTCTAGCAGCCAAAGAAGACATCAAGACAGAAACAATTAAGTTTATGGCTAACAGCTTCTTTGACAACTTTAGCTTTAACAAGCCAAAGTGCTACAGAGACGTTGGTCTTATTTTAGATGCTATATTAAGTGATATGGTATTTGGCAGTAACTACAAGACAATTAATGCTGCTATCAGTTACCTACGTGCTTATGCTAGCGAAGTTGTTGGCGCACAAAAAGTACAAACAGTGGCCAGCTTGAAAGCTGCTAAAAATATTACACTAGCAAGAATTGTAGCTCCAACTGCTAAAGACGAAATCAGCACAAGATTTGATATCGTTATTGATATTTTAGATGGTGCTAGAGTAAATGATTTAGGTCAAATTGTAACCAGTGCTAAAGTAACAGTAAACAATGTTGCTTACTCATACGATCCAATCAATGGTTATGGTACAGCACTAACATTCCCAATTCCAACAAGAAATAATGAGGAAGACCTAGACCGTAAGACAGCAGTTAATATTCTACGTAATAATGTTGAGTTTATTAAAGATGAAATCGTAGGATTTATTGATGCTAACTTTACTCTAAATGAGTTTGACAGAGATAAGTGTGCTAGAGATGTGGAGTTAATTGTAGATGCATTAAGTTATGACCTAGCATTTACCAGCAACTTCCGTAGTATCAGTGCAGGTCGTGCTTACTACAGAGCCAATGCTGCCAAGGTCAAAGGTGATCAAAAGCTAGCCACAGTAGGCGCTTTTAGACATTTAAGAAAATTAGCTAAAGAACTAGTTAAGACTAATACTCTAGCAGTTAATAGTATTGAAAGCAACATGGATATCATTATTGATATTGTGGACAAAGGTTTAGAAACAGTTCCAAAATATCGTATGCCATTCCCAGAAAAAGGTCGTGCCATTGAATACAAACGTGCTCGTGACCTAGTTGAGAAAAATAGAGAGTTCATTGTTGATGATGTATTGACTTATATCAATACACCAGGACTAGAACTAGTAAAAGGTACAGTTAAGTTTAAGGGTGTAATCGGTGCTTTCTCAACAGATGGTTCATTTAGCGTTAATCCAGTAACCGGTCAGTCAGAATACACAACTCTAGCAGTTGGTGACTTGATCAGAATTAGTGGTAAGATGTTCTCAGGTGCAAGTATTAGTGGTTATAACAGTCCAAGCGTGTATAAGGTAGCAACTGTAGAGGCATTGGCCAATCCAGGTACCCCAACTGAATATACACCAGGATTTAAGATTGTTAACCTAGATGGTAGTCCAGTAATTACCACAAGCTCATCAGGTTTCACAACCACAATGAGATTTGAAAAGATTACCCCAGGAGCTACCAGTGCAAACTATGCTAATCCAGCTGGTTTTGATGTAGACAAGTGCCGTCGTGATCTAAACTTGATCCTTGATGCACTATTCTATGACACAACATATGGTGGTACACTAGAAAGTAAGGTAGCAGGTTTAAGCTATGCAGTAGGCACATTAAGTCAACTAGATCCAAGCGGTATACAAATGGACGAAGTTAGTGCTACTCTACGTGCTTATCAGTACTTAAAACTAGTTGTACAAAGTGTAGCACAAGATTTAGTTTGGACACCAACAGTTGGTAATATTACTATACAGGTACGCAGTCCAAATGGTAGTGATGGTAGTGCTACAGCAGCAAAAGAAATTGGTACATGTGTAGATTTAATCATCAAACTAATTGATGACAGCGTTGCTGAAAGTCCAGCAGTTGCAGACTTAACAACAGTACCAAGCACACCAAGTTTAGATTGGATTGATGCTGCTCTTAAGAAGTCTTTTGATGCACTACAAGCAGGTAAAGAAACTGTCAAAGATACAGTTGCAGATTTTGTAAATGACAACTATGTATTATTTGGCTATGATAGAGAAAAATGTTGTCGTGATGTAGGCTATGTAGTTGAAGCTGTACGCTATGACATGATGTTTAACAGTAACTTCCGTAGTATTGTAGCTGGTCGCAGTTACTATCGTGCTATGGCAAGTACAGTGGTTAAGGATCAAAAGAACGCAACCCTAGCCAGTTTCCAGCACTTAAAAGAAAAATTGTTGGAAATTGTTAAGGCGGTAGATCCAGACAATCCAACAACAGCAGAGAGTGCAAGTATTCAGCGTGTAGTACGCAGTATGGACACAATTCTCAATATTCTTGAGAATGGTCTAGCAGTTGAGCCAGCTTATATTCGCACAGCACCAACAGCAAGTGGTGGCGCTACTCCAAATATATTTGGTAATGCAGATCGTGAAACACTACGCAATAATATTGAATCAAATCGTGATGCTATCGAAAATGATTTGATAACTTGGATCAATGCCAACAAGGCTAGTTATGGTAATCCAAGCTATAATGTAACTGCTTGCCGTCGTGATATTGAATATATTTTAGATGCATTATATTATGATCTAACATATGGTGGTAATTTAGAGACAAGAGTTGCTGCTCAGGCCTACTATGCTGCCAGCAATGATGGTATACCTACAGCATTGGGAACAGGTGAACAAGCATTAACACTTGCTGCTTACGAGCAACTCAAGACAATTATTGATAATTATACAGCAGTCAGCGTTACTCCAAGTAGTACACTAATTGAATTAATTAGAAGTTATATTAATACTGGTACATTAGATGCAGCAGTAGCTCCAAGCACAGCATGGGTAGATGCTAATATTGTTAAATTTAACACACTATTATCAGCAACAGCCACAGTTAAGAAATTAAAGAATGCAGTTAGTGATTTTGTTGACCTAAACTTTGCCTATAATAAGGACAAGTGTGCTCGTGACGTTGGTTTCTTAATTGATGCTATGTGTTATGACTTGTTGTACGGTGGTAATGTTGACACAACACAGGCAGCTATTGCTTACTTTGATGGTGCAGTAACTCCAAAATCAACAATTCCCAAGCAGATTATACAAACTGTAGCTGCTTATGAAAGATTAAAAGAAGTTGTTGATCAGGTAGTACAGTTAAAAGATGTTAAGCCAAGTGGTAATCAGTTCACTGCCAAGGATAGAACAAATGCTAGCTTTGACTTGTTGAACAAGATTATTTTAGATGGTCCTGGATTTACTCCAAGAAAGCCATTTAACATGCCAAAACCAAGTGTTACAGGTGCTCATGCTGGTAATGTTGACTATTTCAATGCAGTTAAGATGATTTCAAGTAACAGACAATTCTTAATTGCAGAGACAACAGCGTTTATTGATGCTAATAGTCCTCCAGCAAACTATAACAAAGTCAAATGTGAAAGAGATGTAGACCTAATTCTTGATGCTATTATGTATGACCTAACCTATGGTGGTAATACAGCAACATTTATTGCTGCTGACAGTTATTACGCAAATGGTAGTGGTCCACAAGGTACATTAGGTGCAGGTGAATTAACTGCTACACAAAATGCATTTAAATTCCTAGGCAACTTACTCAAGTTTGTATCAAGTGGTTTAAGGGTAACAAGCCAAGCTTTACCAACAGTTTCAGTAAAAACTGCGACAACAGATGGTACAATTACTTTAGCTAGTGCTCCAAGTGTTCCATTAATTGTTGGTGATTTAATTACAGCAACAAAAACAGGTACTTATACAGGATCAGCAACAATTACTGGCCTAGTACTTGGTGGTGCAGATCCTGCTACACAGGTTATCAAGACCTATAAAGTTGTTGCTGTAGCTAGCGATACAGAAGTTAGATTAGCCAATGTTGATGGTACAGCTATTGTAACAGTAGCAGGAACAACAACAGGTCTAACATTTACTAGAAACCAACAGCAAAATCGTGATGTTCAGCGTGTTGGTGTAGGTGATGCCACAGGAACAGCTAGTGACAAGGCTAGAACACTGGTCAAAGATTTACTAGTGGATATTATTACAGATGGTGCTACAGCCACAGCTAAAGATGCTCCAGTTATTACTTGGGTTGATGAGACTTTACAAACTCTAAATACAGCTATCAATGCTGCTCAATTTAGATCAGATGTTAAAGCTGCTGTAGTTACATTAATGGCAGACAAGTTCCCAGGTATTTCATATCCTGGAGCTATACAAACACAATGTGAACAAGATATTGATGCAGTAATTGATGCAGTAAGATTTGATGTAATGTTTGGTACAAACTATCGTACACAACTAGCAGCCAACGCTTACTATCGTGCTGTAACTGGTGCACAAAATGTTCTAGCTACACAAAAAGATGCTAGTATTGCTGTGTTTGAAGAATTAAGAGATTGGGTACTAGAAAAAGTTGCTCTATATACAGAGGAACAAAATAAGAGTGGTAGCGCAGGTAGTAGTGCAGCAGGTACATATGCTCGCGATCGTATCCTTGATGTTGTAAAATTTATTGATGCAGGTCAGGCTAATCCAAGTGAAACATTAGCAGCAACATCATGGGTTGATCCAGATCTAGTGGCTAGCAGCACATTGATGAATAGTAATGCAGCCACAATTAAGGCAGCAATTACAACATATATTACTGATCGTTTCCCAGAGCTTACATATAGTGTAACAGATTGCCAAGAAGATATTGAAAGCATTATTGATGCTGTACGCTTTGATATGATGTTTAACAGTAACTTCCGTACTATCACTGCTGCTCGTGCATATTTCCGTGCTGTAGCCAGTAAGGTAGTCGGTGAGCAAAAAGTACCTACAATTGAAGCATTTAAGCTATTGAAGGAAAAACTAGTTGATCTAACAAAGAATGTTGCACTAGCAGCAGAGCGTGTAGCAGACAGAATGGATCTACTAATTGATATTGTTACAAGAGGTGAAAAAGCTATTCCAGCATATTCATGCCCAAGCCCAACAGGTTATAACACAACCTATTTGGCCAGCTATGGTTATGCTCGTAACCTAATTGAAAGCAATAGAGAGTTCCTAAAAGCTGAAATACTAAAATATCTATTAAGTGATGCACAATTTGCCACTCTAGATTTTGTAGAATCAAAGTGCTTGAGAGATATAGATCTAGTGCTTGATGCTCTATACTATGATATGACCTATGGTGGTAACATGGAGAGCATTATAGCTGGTGGTGCTTACTACATTGGAGGATTTGATGGTGGTAGCCCAGAACTAATAGCTCCTCAAACTGCTCCAATTTCAGGTGATGATGTTGCTGCTAGTATTGCTGCATTTAATCGTCTAGCTGATTTGGTCAAACTAGTAGCACAAGGTGATGATGTTGCAGACTTAAGAATAATTGTTAAACAGAGCCCAGGTGATGCAGGTAGTAGTGCTGCTGCTCAAACAGCTCAAAGTCTAGCATGGGTAATTAGAAACTTGTGTAATCAAGATGGTAGCTTTGCTGTAGCCGCTCCAGCTTTCGTTGAGCCAAGCTATGGTTGGGTACCAAATGATCTCAAGTTCCCTAATGATCTACTAGTTCTATACAAGACCAATGATGCTGCTCAGGTAGTTGGTGGTACAAGTTATCCAGGTAGAAGCAGTCTACAAAGTCAAGTAACAGAATATATTAGACAACAGCTCAAGATGGCTAGAGTAAATAACGCAGGTGCTCCAGCAAGCAACCAAGAAGGTACAGGACCATTAGCTCAAGTTACAGTAACAAGAGATGGTACATGGACAGATTGGTTTGGTGCTACAACTGTAGTACCAAGTGCAAGTACAACTAACCTTGTTAATGGACAAAGTTATGTTATCCATACAGTTGGTGACACAAACTGGAGTGCTATTGGTGCTAACGTAACTCAAACAGCAGGTACAGAGTTTATATATAACAATGCCAATGTAACAGGTACAACTGGTCGTGTGGTCAAGATTCTTAAAGCCAGTCAAACAGTTGCAGGCAAGAGATACAAGATCAAGAGTATTGGTACAACCAGCTGGACTACAATTGCTACAACTCCTGTAGGTGCTCAAGATGATGTGTTTATTCGTAACACAACAAGTTTAGGTGCTGTAGCAGGTGAAGGTACAGTATACGAAATGTTTACATATGATATAGAAAAGTGTGAACGTGACGTTGGTCTAGTTATTGATGCTGTACGTTATGACATGATGTTTAACTCACAGTTCCGTACTATTACTGCTGCTCGTAGCTATTGGAGACAACAGGCCAATGCTGCTCTAGCAACAGGTAGTACCAGCTTAAGTAACTATCCACAGACAAAACCAACTGAACTATTGTTTGAATTCTTGAAGACAAGAATGCGTACACTAGGTGAGACCTATGAAAACGCAGCTGGTTATGCAGCAGGTGGTGGTGGTATCCCAGGTATTGTAGCCAACAGTGTAGCTTATACAAGAATTGGCACACTAATGGATTATATTATTGATGCTACACAGGCAGCAAATGAAGCAGCCCTAATAGCAGCACTACCCAAGAAGCCATACAGCTTGCCATTACCAGGTGGTGGTCTAAACAATAGTAGAGATGAGGGTTATCGTCTTGCTCGTGATCTAATTGAAGAAAATAGAGAGTTCATCAAAGCAGAATTAATTGCTTGGATTGATCAGCAGAAACGTGAAAACAGAGAAGGTTTCGCAACTCCATTTGTATTCAATAGAACCAAGTGTAAAGAAGATATTGACTTTATTTTAGATGCTGTATATTATGACTTAACCTACGGTGGTAACATGGAAAGCTATACAGCTGGCCTAGCCTACTACTCAGGTGTAACAGTAAGTGATAGCGTGGGCAGTGATGAAAAAGAAGCAACAATCCGTGCTTACAATCATTTAGGTTATATTCTAGCAGATATTGCTAAAAATGTAACAGTTAAGAGTGTACAGTCAGAACTAGAACAAATCAGAGGCACAGCAGGTAGTGTAGAAACAGCACAAAAACTAGGTCAATTAATTGACATTGTTATTAATGTTGTTAAAGGTGGTGTAAAACAAGTTCCAGTAAGAGTAGAGCCAGACTTCCTAGCAGGTGATGAAACACTAGCTTATGTTCGTATTGCTGTACAGGAACAAAAACGTGAACTACAGGCTCGTATTGCAGACTATATTGATAGTTTTATTTTACAGTATAACACAGAAAAGTGTGCTCGTGACGTAGGCTTGATATTAGATGCTGCTATGTATGACTTAGTACTAAACAGTAACTTCCAAAGCGTAACAGCAGGTAGTGTATATCTACAGAAGGCAGCACAGGTTGTAACCAACACACAGATTGGTCCACAACTACAGGCCATCAAGTTTATACGTGACCAAGTTATTGCAATCAGTCAGAAGCCACCTCTAGTTAAGAATGAACAAGCTATTGGTCGTATTGCAAACTTGTTTGATACAATGTTTGACATTATTGACAAGGGTGTAGAAGTAGCTCCTCCAGTGGTTAATACAGCTCCATTAGGTGCTGCCTTTAATCCAAATGCTGTGAACGCTGCTGCTAGCTTGATAGCTAACAAGGAGTTCTTGAAAGAGGAAGTAGTAGCTTACATTACAGCCAACTACAAGACCTATGATCAAAGTCGTTGCAGTAGAGACGTTGGCTTGATTATTGATGCTGCTCTATATGACCTACTATTAGGTACAAACTATAACAGTGTTAAGGCAGGTCTAGCATATCGTCGTGCAGCAAGTAGCTTGGTTCTAACAGATCAACTAAAGGAAACACTAGGTGGTATTGATTTTGCCAAGGATAAACTAGTTGAGCTAATCGACGATGCTGCTGCTGTAGCAAGTGTAACACAGAGTTTTGAACTAATAAGCAGTATTATTGGTGGTGGCAGTGTTCCAAAGAGCCCAGCCATGCCAATTCCTGGCGGCAGCGTATACGCTCTACCAAGACCTGCTGGTATTAGAACTCGTAATCCAAAGTATGCAGCAGCCGCTGCTAAACTACGTACTGAAAAGGCCAACCTAAAGGCAGCAGTAAGTGCATGGATTACTACACAGGTAAATGATGCACAAGCAGGTCAGGCAGTAGGCAGTATTTGGAAAACATTCACTTATACAGGTTCAAGAGTAACCAAGTGTGAAGAAGATGTAGGATTTATCATTGATGCTATCGCATACGATTTAACCTATGGCGGAAACATGGAAACTCTAAATGCAGGTTATGCATATTATGAAGGTACAGGTGATGGTGTTGTTGATAGTCTACAGGATGCAGAAGTTGGCCCAACAATGGCTGCTTATGAATACCTAGCAGATCAGGTTAGAACTATTTTATTAAACGAAGCCACAGTTGCCAGTGCTGAAGTTAGTAACGAAGCTAGAGATCTAATTCTACTAGTAAGAAACCTAATTGATGCAAGAAATAATGCAGTACCAGGTGTAACAGTACCAGGTCAGATTTGGGTTGATCCATTACTACAGGAAATTAACAGTACTCTAAACAATAACAAGGCTACATATCAAGATAATATTATTGATTATGTAAACAATATTGGCACATTTACAGCTAATGCAGTAACAACTCCAACAAATTATGATGTTGAAAAATGTCGTAGAGACGTTGGTCTAGTACTAGATGCTATACGTTATGACATGATGTTTGGCACAAGTTATAGAACAATCAGCGCAGGCCGCAGCTATCGCAGAAGTTTTGCTAGTGTGG
>OGWL01000024.1_pt1 | contig 23287 bp, 22 predicted proteins | sample 1576031 | NCBI WGS metagenome assembly OGWL01 (sample SAMN07581535, study PRJEB24739) | freshwater metagenome | place: Singapore | collected 2015-01
CCAATCTTTGATTAGTTGTGCTTTTGCCACTATACCATCCCAATCTATTATACCTGCACTACGCATATAAGAGAAATATGGGCCGGTACCATCTAAACTAAGATTGATGTTTACGTATTTGAAACCCTCTAGTGCATTTAATTTTTCTTCAGTAATTACGCTGCCATTGGTGGTGATCATTAGTTCTATATTTTTGTGTAGATCACGCTTCTTTAACATGTCAAGAAATTCTAAAAACTCTGGCACTAAAAATGGTTCTCCTCCCAGTATTTCAACACGACGTAGATCGGGTGCGCTGTCTAATACTTCTGATAGTTGCTCACTACTCAGCGTCCACTTTTGCCTATTCCATGTGCTGCTAGTTCTTATATCTGCACCCGAACTGCCACCAAGGAATCCCATGTCCTTTAATTTGTTTTCATCACCAATCCATGCATTACTGTAGGCACTGCTACACATCTTGCATTTAAAATTGCAAAGGTTATTAAATGCAATATCCAGGTGATATATTTTATTATTTGTTTTTTTCTGCCAATCTACACGATCCCATACGTCTTTAAATACATCCAAGGTCATCCAATGTTGACGTTTGCTTACTACGCCCTTTTCTTCTTTGATGCGACAATTATCACAACCCTTGAGCCATTGGCCATTTAATTGTGCTTGTCTCAATTCCTGGAACTTTTCATTATCCCATTGCTTGATGATAGAACCTTCCGATACATCACCCATAGCAGTTTCACTCATCTGACAACGAACCATTTTTCCAGTTGCGTGTATATTGATGCTGCTAACCGGTAATAGACATATTGTAGAACTAAGTTCTTTGTTACTCATAACCTAATAATTCTGCCATTTCCGGAAATGTTTTAATGAAATTCTCATTTCTAAAACCATCAACTTCAAGTATCTCGAATTTTCTTTTCTGATCTATATCAGGATTCCACGCATCAATCTGTATCATGAACCTGATTATGTCATCCAAGTGGAATCTAAACTCTGGCTTTAGAGTCTCCTTGTCTTGCAATAGTTTTGCCTTAATCTTTTCTTTGATGTCAGGATGAAGGGTTCTAACGTTGTGTATGCCGTTACCTGTAGTAACAAAATGCGGTTGTAGACTTTTAGCCAGGCCCAACTTGTCTAGTTCATTAATAAAATTAACAAAGGTGTATATATTGTATATGCTGATTGTTGCATCAATGGTGCTTTCATAGTTTGGCCTGCTATAGAAATAATTTAGTTGGGGGTGTACTTCTTGCCAAACTGCGCCTTTTCTTTGATAATCAAATTTGTCAGCAAAATCATCAATACTGATGGACCACAAAACTTTTTTAAACCTACTCAATATTTCTTCTTGCTCTGATGTAGGGACAATGGTGCCATTAGTATTATACCAGATGTATATTTTACTAGCATCAAATTTTTCAGAAACTGCCTTGAGCATTTCAAAATGCTCTTCGATCATCAAGGGCTCGCCACCCATAAAATGCATGATTCTAATGTCATCAAATCCATCGATTTTTTTCCAAAAATCCACATCATCAATCCATTTAGATTGTGTATTATACAACATCTCAGGACTCTTTGCAAACTCAGTGTATATGCCATTGGCACGTTTCTTTCTAAGCTCGTAAGTCTCCTTTAACCAGCGAGCACTATTCCATAGTCCACAAATTCTGCAGGCTAAATTGCAACGATTGCCTGCTTTAATTTCCAACCACATTAGCTTTTGCTCAGGCTGTTTGCCATCAATGATTCTCATGACTTCATCTGCGACCTTGGCACTGCTGGAATAGACATGTCTTCCAGAAAATCTATCATTATGATAGACTCCCCAACAAGGATGACATGCAGGATGCTGTTTATTATCAAGGAAACTTTGACGGAACGCCACATGTGTAGGATGATCTATGATTCCTTTAATGGACTTTCCAATGATGCTTAACGAAGTACCGTCTGGGTTCTTCAGCGGGTCTCCAAGACAGCATGGTCTTATATCGCCGTTAGATTCTACAGCGATATGATTGAACGGCATTGCACAGTAATTATTGGTGTCCAGCCAAGCCCTAATTTTTTCTTTTTCACTCGGCAGTAACATCACTAAATATGTCCTTCATTTCTGGGAATGTTTCATAGAAGCTTGTACCCCTATGACTATCAATTTTTTCAAGATAGTCCTTCATTTCCGGGAGTCTATTACTCCAGTCCTCGCTCTTCATAAATCTAACGAGTCCCATTAGTCTTTTTACGCCATAGTCATTTTGAAGGAACTGGTCCTTGGTTAACAATGTGCCCTTAGGTACTCCCAACATATAATTTTCAGTCCACCATGGGATAAATTCCTCTATTTTTTTAGACACTTGCTCTTTAAACCAGCCAGGTAAGGTTTTAACATTTAGGAATGCAGGCCAATATACAAAGTGGAAATTAATACCACCTGCACCTAATGGCCACTTATTAATCTTTTTAAAATTTTGCTCTAGCTTCCATTTAATAAATTCCGGCAAATAGTAGATGTTTAATGCGTTTACTGCACAAGCCACCGTTACTTCTACATTATCGCTGGTCTGTGTATCTAGAATATGGAATACTTCTTTAGTTCTTTCCCATTTGCTAGGATAACGAATATATTCATTTCTAACATCAAAGTCATCAACGCTATAGTGGAATCGTACTAACTTAAAATGTTTCCACAACTCAAATAGATCCGCGCGCCATTCTACAGCATTACTGTTATAGCGTATTTCCATATCCTTAGCATAGCCTTGACGTATACATTCTTCTAAAATAGCATAATGCTCTTCGATGATAAGTGCTTCCCCGCCTGCAAAATACAATTGCTTCATGTGGGGAATCTGTTCATAAAACTGTTCCCAGAACACAGGATTATTTTTATGCCAATTGTAACTGCTGCCGTTGGTGCTACCCTTGTTTTCCCAATTCCAAATTTCTTTTACTTTATCGTTTTCTAATGTGGGATAGATTGCTTGCCAATCTTTTACCCAACCTGAACTATCGTGCGGGCTGCACATAATACAAGCCAATTGACATTTGGTTCCAAATCTTAAATCAATATATCTTAGCTTAGGTTGATAAGTTCCGTCCTCGTCTGTTTCCCTGACCAGTTCTTTAACATCAACACGCTTCATCCAGTATTCTGTTTCCCACTGGCGCTTACTGCGGTGTCCAGCTGCTTCTTCTTTATAACATTTCAAACAACTTGCTGGCTTCTCTCCCGCCAACATGGCAGTTCTTACGTTTTTCATGTAATCGCTATTCCAACTGCTGACGAAGTCTGACACGTTAAGATTGTTAGGGCGTCCTTCTTTGTCTTTTAATACGCCAATATTCCCGCCATGTAGTTTCTCGTTTGTGGGGCCAACACTGCTGGCATTGGCTGTACAACATACACGCATTTGCCCGTCAGGTCTTGTGCTTAGGTGTATCCAAGGAAGGATACAAAATGTTCTGGATACATCCGCTAGCCAGCCTTTTCGTTGCTGACTCAAATTTGGATTATTATGTTCATTCATATAAATTGTTTAACTCCGAGAAAGTGGTATGCCAATTTGTTTTTCTAATGGCGTCTAGCTTAGATAAAACATTCATGCAAGACTTAACTTTCTCATCGTCGCCCTGCATGTTGGATTCTAAATATTTAATCAAATGATTAACTTTAATTCGTGGACATTCTAGTTCTATTTCTCTATATATACTAATAAGCTGCTGCTTTGCCGCAGCAGGCAAAATAGCCACATCGAAGTATTCAGGATTGCTTAATATTCTAATGCTGGCGTTGGCCTTAGGAAACTTATTTAAATATCGTATTAGATTTGGTGTTGTAAATGCACTAAGCAACTGCCATGTGACTGTAAAATCAAATTTGATGTTATCATGTTGTGCATACAATTTTTCTATATTTTTACTAACCATGTCCCAATTTGCAGGAAATCTTATATAGTTAAACTGATCGCCATAATCGTCTACGCTGACACGAAGCCATACACGCTTGAAGTGGCTCCATAAATCTAATGCTCGCTGATGTATTGCAGTTAGATTGGTATCATATTCCAGTGTTACTTCGTGCGCTCTACCACTGTCTATTACTTTTTGCAGGAAATCGTAGTGCGGCTCAATTAACATAGGCTCGCCGCCTACTAGGTATACCTGTTTAAGATAGGGAATCTTAGCTTCTAATCTAGCCCAAAATTCCGGATTATCCCACCAATTATATTCGCCGCCGTCTACATACCTATCATTGATCAGCTTGAGATTAATTTCTGTTCCCGAATCAGTAAACTTTGTTTTATTATTAATAAGAACATGATCCTTATACCATTGATTGCTACTAGCAGGGTGGCACATCACACACTTAAGATTGCACAAATTGCCAAATCTCAGATCCCAGTAACTAGGTTGCCAATCTGTATTACCTTCTGCATCTGTATGGCGTTTTGCTGTCTCTAAATCAAACTCACCCTCATACATTTTATTACTGACTGTACGTCTGCTGGATGCACCCATGTCCTCTTTAACCCAGCAGGTATTACAGTCTGCGTGACGTTCCCCGGCCAGCATGGATAACCTTATTTCTCTTGCTTTATCACCGTTTTTAATGACATCAAAATCATCTCGGCCAAGATTATAGGGTACGCCATTCTCGTCCCTAATAGTACCTTGCTGGCTGTCTTTACTATTGGTCATCAGACAACATACTCTTGCTGTGCCAATGGGCTTTGATGCCATCTGCACCCAGGGTATTACGCAGAACGCTTTGCTCATTTAAAATACCTTTCTGCTATTTTTTCAGCAAACTTTTCATGGACTTTTGCATTGAAGTGACCGCCACACGTTATAGATTTCTCGTAAAAGTCCGGTATATCAAACATTGTCATTAATTGATCTGAAAATACATTTTCAAATAATTTATACACATATGAGTCTTTATTTTCCAGGTACTTTGCAGAATATGTATAATGCAAATATGTTTTCATAAACAAACTATCAACGATTATGGGATCAACACCCGAGACGCCACGCACAGCATCCTTAAACATTTTTAAATTCAATAAGTGTCCAATGAGTTTGGAAGATTGCGGCTGATCGCCATAGACGACTTCTTCATATAAAGATCTCTTTAAAAATTCATTTTCTGCTTTTGTTATTATTGAAGATCCCATGTACATGGGCATTAGATGTCTGAAAAAGAATCCGTCTGCCAGTTCCAGTCTATGTAATGTTCGAATGTCTAATTTAAAGACATCTCCCGAACTATATTCTGCACTACGTATATAAGAGTAACGCATAAATCCTGTGATTTGTATTATTATCTTAGAAACAGTGGTGCCAGATGCCCGCAGTTTTTCTATATCACTACACGTTCTCGCAAATATAGAAAAATTGTCGGATCCGGGATGTGACTTGTTTAATACTGGCTTGTTGATAATCATGGATAACTTGTTTGACCATCGATTTGAAGTCTCTATATCAGATAGATATTTGAAATTTACAATCTTCTTTTTCTGTTGTTCACGCTTCCATTCTGTATAGGAATTTATGCGATTTGTATCATGATTATTCACCATGTCATTTAACGTTATCTCTTCTGGATACCCAGGCAGCAGGTAATCTGCTAGATCAGAACCAGCCGTAAAACTATCGCCATTCACATAAATTATGTCTTTATCTTGGGTCATATTCATCCCATTTAACCGCGTTGCTCATTTGGTAATTATAATCTGTTATTAAATTTTCAAAATCTTTGATCTCATAGCGAAGATTAATGTTGCCACCATGTGTGTTTATAGTTAAGCGTAGTGCATCTACATTTTTCTTTACCACAGCATAAATTTTTATTCCGCATGATAATCTTAAATTGACACCTGGTTTCTCATAGGCGCCGGCAAATAACTGTTTAATTTCGTCATGCGTTAGCCTATAAGTTAAAACAAACGTGTCTGTTATCCTGAAAGATATATCGCAGATATCATATTTTTTGTAAGCATATAACTTAAATGCGAGATCAAATGGTTTCATTATTCAACTTTCTTAAATTCATTTCCAGCTAGATCTTTAGTGCTGTCTCTATTATTGCTACAAAATGTTTTACAAAAGGGCAGTGGATTGTCAGACTCTATTGACGCACGAATTTTTTTCCAGGCTTCCGAATTGTTAATTTCTTCAATAGAATACTTGTTTAGGTCTAATTGTTTATACAATTCTGGCCCTATAAAGTCTTCGAATTCTTTATTGGTGCTACTGTAACAGCAGGGCAAATAAGTACCATTTGCCCTAACAAAAAATATAGCCCTATTAGAATAACATTCAGGATCTAATATCATTTTTTACCCTTTCTAATCTGTGCAGCACTTCGTCAAAAGGAATTGTTGGTTGCATTCCAGGTGGGTAAGGTCTTCCGCTGTTAACTACCATAAATGAATCTATACCTATATCTTTGCTTAGTTTGTATCCTTGCTCTACTTGATCTTGATTTTGCCTGAACAAAATCCACTTCCATTCAGTAGTGGCCGCCGATTCGCTAGCCATTATTTTCATACCAGTTAAAATACTAGACCAGTCAGAGTTTATTCTATAGACCTTATTTGTATCTTCTAGTCCGTCCACACTAAAAACAAAATTAACTTTAGAGCCCATTGTATTAGCCAGTTTGCTCCACCACTCTGAGTTTCGATAACTGCCATTTGTGTTTACCGTTACCATTTTGTTATAGATTTTGCAGAGCTCCATTATTTCAATAAACTTGCTATGGTATATAGGGTCACCATACCCTCCGGAAAAAATTATATTGCGTGTACCTGGTGTGTTCTTTAATAGCTGCTCAACCAAGTCTATAGAGAGCTCTCCAAAATTCCAAAGATGTTCTTCCTGCTTGGCATCTTTTGTCCTGGGGCATTCTGGGCAGAATAATGTACACCTGCTGGTTAGTTCTATCTCAATGCTAGGTGGATCATTAATCATATAGTTTCAAGATATCATTTAATTCGGGCTCATAATCTCTAAGGCTCTGCTGTCTTATTTTATCAAGGCCGCGTATACGGTAATTTCTTTCATTCTCTACTTTTTGTGACCATCTGTCAGCGGCCAGCATATGCTCTAATATATTCTTATAGGTAATTTCTGCACGTTCCATCATTCTAGGATCTCGCAGTTTAACTCGCAACATGTTAATATCAGCAGTCATTTTTTGTTTAAATAATTCTTTTTGCTCTGGTTTCAAAGTTTGAGGGCAATAATATGGACCAAAATAATAATGTCCATCAAAATCAAATTGTATATTGCTTAGTTTGTTGCTAACTTTAAAGTTGTCTGCCCATAGGAATAATTCGCCCATGTATAACAAGTTCAATATACTCCATCCCGGATCTATTTTTGCTTCTATACAGTTGGGAATAGAAGTCACCCATGTTTTTATATTTTGTTCAGCTTCTTCCCAATTGCCTGGGTATCTTTGATAATGAAACCTATCTCCTATGGCGTCTATACTAAAGGCCACACGATTAGTTTTAAATTTATTGTAAACTCCATCTAGTGCATATTGTGGGGGCAGCTTGCTAGCATTAGTGTTGTAGGAAATTATTATTCGTTTAGCATCTTCTCGTTCCGACAGCTTTCTTAGAAACTTAAAATGTGCGTCAATTAACATGGGTTCTCCTCCCATGAAGTGGAAGCGCCTGCTGTTAAACATTACCTCACTATTCCATAGTTCACTGTCCAGAGCCCAATGTCCCATTTTAGTAAACTTGCTTACTTCTGCTTCACTGGTACCATACAATACTTTTTGATCTGCTTGCCAACTACTACTAGCGTAAGGTCCACAGAAATGACATTTAAAATTGCAGGTTGTACCGGGCTCTATTTCTAAATCAAAGGGAACATCTATTTTTTCCAACTCTGCAGATACATCTTCCCATGTTGCTTGGTTATTAAAGAAAAAATCAAATTTTTTGTATAGTTCACTTTGTCCGTCGTCCCAACTCTTGTTCATAAAAAACGTCATGACACGTTTTCTATGACTCTCACCACCATGATCATCTACACTCCAACAACTTGAGCATAACTCACTACGTTGATTGTCTCTGAACTGCTGCTTAAAATTCTCTATCTCTTTGGTTTTTACGAACTCATCAAGTGGTATAAAATTTATATTGGCTACTTGACCTGTTTCAGTTTTATGTGGGTCAGATACGCAACAAGGCTTATAATCACCGTTACTATCTATTGCTTTGTGTACGAAAGGTAGCAGACAAAAATTTTTGGGCACCTTATTATACTTGTCAAAATCTTTATTCATGAAATAACTCTAATATTTTCTATAGGATCTAACTCGTGTTTAACCATGTTAGTGTAGTAGCCGGCTTGCTTGTCCTTCTAACTTTTAAAAACTAATTATATTCTTTCGGCGTCATTGGAATTGTTCCTTGAATGCGTCATATTTAGTGCCACATGTCTTTGCACAAACAGCCAACTTGCCCTCAGCACAACTTGACAAATTCCAGCTGTCGGGTACAACTTCTTGTATAAATTTTCCGTCAATGATATCGCAAAGATCGTATTGTTTAGCATCTAGCTTGTCTAAACCTACTTTGTTAATTGCTGACCAAATTTGGCCACCTTTTGGCTTCCAGTACCAGATATACATTTGGCCGGCAGTCCAGCAACAAGGCATTACATAACCTTCTGCTGTTATATAGACACTTTTCTCTTCGGCTACTTTGCACTTTATAGGAACGCTATCCCAGTAACGTTCCATATCTTTTTTCTTCTCAGCATCGTGATTAAACACTTGGATTCCTAATTTGCCTTCAGTATCCTTGACCGTCGTCATGAAATTAATAGGAATCTCTCCCTTGTCTTTGCTAATTTCAACCATTTGTTTGATAGCTGAATTCTGATACTCGGGATTTTTAGGCATTGCTATTAGCGTAGTTTCGGCACCTTTTCTGTTGCCTGCTTGGTGTGCCATTTTAACAGCACCTCTAGTTGTGCTAAAAAATCTATTAGACTTTTTAATAGAAAACTTTTCAAAGCCCATGCGTTCTGCTAGTGCTTTAGTTTCTTCGACTTGGTGTTCGTTGTGTGCAAATACAATATAGTCCCATCGTGCTCTTCCACCTGCCTTAATAAAAGCTTCTGCATTGGCCATAATCTTAGACCACACAGTACCTTGTCTGTACAAGTGGTTAGTATCTTCTAAACCATCTACGCTGAATACAACGTAATGATTCTTTCCCATGGCAGCTGGCAATCGGCTCCACCATTCGGGAGACTTAGCACTGGCATTGGTATGCATACTTAATTGCATTTTATTATTATGACTACGTAAGTATGCAAATATTTCTAGAGTGTCTTTGGCAGTAATAGGATCGCCATAATTACCGCACATATACAATCGTTTAAGTTGTTTAATAAAATCAGGTTTAAATATCTTTTGAACATCTTCTAGAGAAAGTTCAGCATTATGTAATTGCGGATTTTCTTCTCCACCGTTAATATTTCTTGCACATTGGGGACAACTAGCATTGCATAGCTCAGATAGTTCTAAATGGACAGTGATTATCTCTGATGACTTATACATCATTTTATTCCATATAACATGTATCTATTTCCATGGCTTAGTGCCAGCTGACCTGCCATATTAAGGTGTTTCATATTGTATTTTTTCATCATATTATCAATATTATCCACACAATTTACATGCCCTTCGATATCAAACATATTATTACTCTGTACCAGCACTTGTTGATTTGATTTTAGTTTCTGAAACCAACCATCTCCCATGTGTTCTGCGCTTGTATTAACAATTAAGTCAAAAGATATATTTTTGTTCTCTACAACAATGGTTCCATCTTGTGTTAAAAAATCATCAATATTTCCTGTTATAACATGGTAGGGTTCGTTTTCAATGTCTGCAATATTTTTACTGACAGACATTGCTCTTTCGTCTAGATCTATATTGGTAATAGATTTTACGTTTATGTCCTTGAGGTACCATCGGTGCTGTCCATACCAGCCACCAATTAGCAAAATGTCCACGGGTTTAGTAATAAACTTTCTTAAACTTTCTGCCATCCATATTTTACTTAACACTTGGCTTTTACTAAAAAGATCGTTGGCCACCAGCGGCTCTCTCTTTTTAAACGATAGATATAGCGCACTGATAAACTTGTCATCATGCCATATTGTATGCATTATCCAGAATACAGTCTTAACGGACAACTCTTCCTTGACCATCATTTCAGTGTATATGTTCCATCTTTTATCACGTTCATTGTCTGAAAATGATTTGACATCCAGTGCCAGTAATTTTTTTAGGGCCCAGGGCCTATCTTCTATTTTATAATATCGTAGTTGTATTAATGCTCTGATTAGTTCATATTTTTTCTGCTCACCTCGAAACTGGAAAAATTTTTCCAATCCAAATAACCAGCTGTTAATATTTTCTTTATTTTCCATTTACACCCAACCAATTATAAAAGCGAGATCTCAACCAAGAAAAATCATTCACCAATGTAAAGTCAACAGAATCGGACTTGGCATACTCGACGCCGTGACGTGCCCCTTCTATGGCAAAATATCCAAACCTAGTTTCTATTCCGGCAGAACACCACATGGCTAATCTATCTAAACTTTCCTGATCATTATTATTTTTATTAATTCCGGAACTTAGTTTAATTGCTTCCCTAAACGCAGTTCTCCATGTGCTATAAGGACTGTAATTAAATCTATGTTCACTGGCTAGTGTATTTACTTTGATGTAGGCATCTGCCAGTGTAGTTGTCATGTCCGGACGATCTAGACGCTCTGCACTAAAACAATCTTTACTGAATAACTTAATGCCACCATGTCCGTATACCAGTCCATTAATAGGATTCTTAGCACGGAATACTGCTACATTTCTAGGTTTTAACTCTATTTCCCTATCAAACTTAAATCCATCTACAATCCAGCAGTCTGCATCAACAACATAAAATCTATCTGCATCACAATGTTCTGCGATATTTTTGTGACTTTCAAATATAGTGCCCACGCTGGCCATGTCTATTGCATTGGAAGTGACCTTATTCAATCTCTCCCAATTTTCATTCATGTTATCTTCATTGGTATAAAGAAAATATACAGGTATGTTCATCTTTGTCCAAAACCAAATAAGGGCAATGCACTATGGTTCAATAAGCTAGACCAAGTAGATCCTTTGGGAGGGCATATGTTTACATGCTTGAACCATTCACTCTGCGCAGAGTCTAATTCCACAATAGGTAGTCTTAATTTTTTATTAAGTTCAATGAGTACAGCATGGCTTTTGTCCTCCATGTACTCACCCTGAACGGTTGTTATACCATGCACTTCCTGCCAAAAGTCATTGAACCAATCATAGTCTGCAACTAGCGTATGATCAAATTCTTCTATGTATAGTTTCCATGCAGCTAGTCTAGCACCATATATGGCCCAGGCTCCATTTTCAACATCGCGACCTACAGTCATCCAGGTTAGCCATCTGCTATAATTTGCAGGGTACATTTTAAATTTAAAATCGTTTGGGTTAACTTTTTGTCCTTGATCTAAACCCATTTTAATACCTTCACGGAATCCTGCACGAAATGCCTGGTAAGGCGTTGCATTATTCAATACTGTACCATAGGTATTGTTCATCTGTTTATAATTGTCGAAGTCCCAGCAAAAGTCTATGTTGTTTTTTCCGTCTGATTTGTCAGCAGCCTCATGACTCTTCATGTTTTTTACATATTCTCTGTACCACATCTTGATACCGCCGTTACCGTAGACTAGGCCATTAATAATGTTTCTGCTACTCCAACTAAAAGTAGCCTTTGATATGTCGGGTGTTATTTCTAATGACCGTTTCCATATTCCAGGGTCCACTAAACAATCAGCATCTACTGTAAAAAATCTATCAGTGCCTGCGGCATCTGCACAGGACTTATGTGCGGCATCAAAACCCTTAACACCATGTACACGCTTAATCAGATGATTATTAGGATGATTGTTATAAAGATGCTCATAATTTGCATCTGCATTAGGTTCGTCATAACTCAAAAAAACAGCTGGCACATCTCTCAAATTAACCAAGATGGGCTGTTTTGTTTTCTTAGTTTCTAAATTTTCAAGAGAATCTATTAAACTCATTTTTAATCCAATCGTAACTGTTTATTAATTTTAATCTGTCAGGGTCTTCGGCATTTTCAATACCAAACTTCTTTCCCGCATTCGCTCCTGCTATGGAGAATTCCCCAAATTTTCTATCTCCGCCTTTCGTGCACCAGGCTCTCAATCTACTTATGTTTTCTTCATGCCAACGATCCTGCACATCGTCGTCTACATTTTCTTTTAATTCTCTATTGGTAATATTTGACGCCAATTTTGTACACTCCCTAAATGCACTACGCCAAGTACTGAATTCATCATAATTGAAAGCAGACACATTGCTAATCTCATTAAAGATCTTTACTGGCAGGCCAAACCCTGTTGTAAAATCAATGGTGTCTTTATCTTTTCTAAGTAATGGCACTTTAGGTATAAGTTTAACACCACCGTAACCATAAATCAAGTCATTGATAGGATTTATGCTACTCCAAACACAAAGACATTCACTTTCTGGAACCCCTGGCCAAAATTCTTTGAACTTACTTGGAGTGTAATCAAAAGTGAAATCGTCCACAATAACAGCGTCTGCATCAACTACATAAAAATTATATGTAAGGCTTTCTTTTGCACACTGCCTATGTGCATTGACAAAGCCTTCCACACCATGGACACGCTTGGCATGTGGTGCCTTTTCCAGAAGTTTCTGGAAGTTGTCGTCGGCAAAAGATTCATTATAGCTGAGAAAAAACACATCTAGCATTATACTAGTATTTAATGTTTCAACTCAACACATACACGTTGTATTTGTTTTCAAAGGCTTTGGCATCATCAATATTGTTTACCATGGGCATGCCTTTAATATTCAAACTGGTATTGAGTAGCATAGGACAACCAGTTTCCTGATACCAATTTTCCAATAATTTTCTGAACCCAGGGCTGTCATTTTTGCCTACTGTTTGTACACGGCTTGTACCGTCTGCATGAATGATTGCAGGAAATTCATCTGGTCGTTTACAATGTGCCACAAACTGCATGAAAGGACTGGTGTCTATTCCCACTGGCATATCAAAATATGCGTGTACGTGTTCTTCCAGTATTGCGGGGGCAAAGGGCCTAAATTTTTGTCTGCGTTTGATTGCATTAACAGTATCCTTGATGTCCGTTCCTCTTGGGTCAGCTAATAGACTTCGATGCCCCAGAGCACGGGGGCCGAATTCTGCTCGTCCACTAGCCACCCCCACAATTTTCTTTGTCTTGAGAATATCAATGGTGGCCTCTACGGGGTATTCGCTGCCAAGATCGTAGCCTAGATAGGGGCCAGGCCAATTTATGTGTTCACCTATATAAGCAGCAACAGCGCCTATACTAGATCCCGCATCACCTGGATTGGGCATGATCCATACTCTATCCCAGTCACTGGTTACTGTACTATTAGCAACACAATTAAGTGCACAGCCGCCCATGAGAACTAAATTTCTACTATCAAAATTATTGCTAGCCCACTTAGTCAATCTGCCTAAAATTTCGGTGTATATTTCCTGGGTGGCGGCGGCAATGTCATACATGTCTTGTTCTGTTGTTAGATCTGGACGCCACCATGTACAGCCGCGATGCAAATTATGTTTGAACCTGATCTTGGGGAGAGTAATATCCTTGAAGAAATCGTTATATATGTCGGCTTTAACCCTGTTTGGGTCACCGTAAGCGGCCATGCCCATGAGAATATATTCTTCTTCGTTGGGCTTTAAGCCACAGCGTTGAGTCATAGCACTAAACCAGATACCCATGCTATGCGGATAGCTTTGGCTATATATCTTTTTCAGTGAGTTACCTTTACCCTGCCAGACAGTAAGGCATTCAAATTCACCGATAGCGTCAATGACTATAACTGTCGCATCGCTAAGTCCACTGGTATAATACCCTGCGGCTGCATGACTTTCATGATGTTTACCAAACACAATAGGTGATGTTAAATTATATCTAGCTAGATATTGTTTGATATTGTTTTCTTGTGCTGTCCAGCCCTGACCAGCATAAAGCTGTCGAATAGTTTTAAGCCAGGGCTTTTCATACCATACTATTAAATCTGGTTCCCCGTGTTGTAATGCATCCTGGATAACACCCTCACAAAGATCGCCGTCATTCTTAATACCGCTGTAGCGTTCGCTGTGTGCTGCAAATTGTAGTTCTTTATCGTGCCAAACACTGACGGCAGCATCGTGACTGTTGGCACTTATTCCCCAAATATTCATTTAATTTCCAATATATTGTTTTGCTCAATGAAGTCTGTGATTCTCTGAGCAAGGTAAATATGTCCCAATTCAGACGGGTGAAAATCATCTTGACATATATATTTTCGTCGATCTGTCAATATTAACAAATGCATGCAGGTATCAAAATCCATATATCTACTGCTGTTTGTTAATTCCTTCATGATTTTTAATGGACCATCAGAAATTTCTTTAAAAGGACCTTCATGTAAGGCATTTAAAAATATATAGGGTATATTATATTTCTCTAAGGTATTTTTTACAGCAATCTTTTCTAATAGTGTTTCAAAATATGCACTGTATTCCTGAAATATATTGTGATAAAAATATGTTATATCTTTTTTTCTACTGTTTTCTTGTTCCATATATTGTATAACAACATGGTCCCATTGTCTATTTTTTTCATTCCAGAATGCAGTTCTTAGATGACTGGTCCATGCTATTATAACTAAACTGTCCTCTAATGTTCCGTTGTCTAAATCTCTAAAAAATTCTGCTGCTATAAATTTATTGGAACCGCCGCCCTTGCCGCGATTTAGAGTTTTCATTTTTAGGTTGTAGCCTAGACAATAAGGCCATGATTTATAATGATCAACCCCCTCGCCTTCAGTGAAGCTGCATCCGTAAGTAACAACCTGTTTGATCATTTGTATATAAACGGATCTCTTTTACGCAATTCTTCAATGCGCTTTTTCAGCTCTTCCTCGTGTCTGCGTTTTTTGTCACGTTCGCGCAAAATTTTAAATATGTTTAATTTTGATAATAATTTTTTTATCATGTGGTGTCTCCTACAAATATTTATTATCTAAAATATAAATAGAGTTATGTCTAATATTTTATTAATCGGAGATAGCTGGGCAATAACACCCCCGCATCTAATAGAGTCTACCAATTGGTTTGAATATCAATTTATGCAGAGAGGTCATAATGTTTTTACCAAATGTTGGGGCGCAAATGCCAATGGATTTCAATTAAATTTGGCGGAAGTATTTTTAAAAGCTGTTGAACACACTCATAAAATTGATCTTGTAATATGGTTTCACACCGAGGTAATGCGTGATTGGAACTCAGGTAGGCGTGACATAAATTTTGAACATTATGATTTTGACGGTCTATTAGACGCATTAGCAACAGAAACATATAACAAGGCCACTGCGCTCAAAAATTTATATCCTCACATTAAATGGGCCATAATTGGCGGGCACTGTGCCTTGAGGGAAACGCACAAACATATGCTAGATTGGGCGGACTATCGTATTGACAACTGGAGACAAGAAATTGTTGGTCAGGCCATGCCAGAATGCCATACTACAACATTCCTATGGATGCTAGAACAATATGTGGAAGTTTTAGGTGCCGATATTGTTGAACGTGAGTTGGCAAATAGAGAAACTATTATTAACGCATGCAAGAATTCTGATTTATTCTATGACGGTATACATCCAGGTATAAAACCGATGACAGATCTAGCCAACAAAATTATTGCTAGATTTAATCTCTAATCAACGTCTCTCTATATCATCTTCCTCACAACGTTGACCATATTGTATTTCAATTAGTTTACAGGGCATATCACTGGGATTAGTCAACTGGTGCCAGACATTTAGATCTATTTTTACTTCACTGTGTTTGTTTAATGTTATTTCCTGATAGCTGCCGTCTGCTGCTGGCATAATAACCGAACCCGTGCCCTCACTTACTATCCAATATTCTGCACGGTGTGAATGTCTCTGCATACTTAATCTTTGTCCAGGATTTACTGTTAATTCCTTTACCTTCATGCCAGGTACTTCATGTAAAACTCTATAGTATCCCCATGGGCGCTGTGTCTTTGGAGCTTTCCATTCATCAAGTATCCAGCTGCTGGAATTTTTTTTGTCTTCCCCGCCAACACCAAATACATAGTGTAAATGTGGTGCCATACATCTACGCATTTCTGGGATATTTTTACTATTCCTATCACCACCGTTAGCAAATATTATCTGTGACCCATTGTAATCAAACATTACAGAGTTAATGGCATGAACAGCACTATTGTCTGAGTCATCAAAGCCAATAACTTTGTCCACAGATTTGAGCTCGCGAAGTATTGTGGCGCGTTCATTCCATGACATAAATTCTCTGCCCTTTTTGCGTTGTAGCCATTGATCACTGTTAAGACCAACAATCAGCTTGTCCCCAAGAGCTCTGGCGGCATTTATATAAGATATATGCCCACTGTGTATGGGATCAAATCCACCCGTTATTAAAACAACTTTCATTATGCTTTCCAAATAAGTTTAAAAACTTTCCTATTAGTTCTTTTCTAGCCATATCGCCGCGTACTCGCAGCCTATTAAAATTAAAATCTGCTATTTTTGCGGCGGCTGTTGATATTCTATCTAAATCATCGGAGGACTTAGAACTTATATCGCTGATTAATTCAAGTATTTTGGCAAAACGTAGCCTATCATCTTTGATGTCATCATAACTTTCATCTATTAAACTGTTAAATGTCATATAACCTTTTTTACGCAGTGCCTTAAGTACACCAGCTGGCCCTATAACTATAAAAGGCATTTTATAAAGCATGGGTTTAAATACTTTTTCACTGGCATGTACACCATTAAAGGAATTATTATTCCAACTATAAAACGTTGTTTCTGAAACAACATAAAAATAATATTTTGTATGTTCTTCTAAATAGCTGTGACTCTGATGCACATTTAATTTACTGGTATCATCAACAACCAGTGGCAGTAGGGTTTCGTCAATGATTTTCGCATCGTGTTCAATGGTCGTTAATTCTTCACCCGTAAAAAAATTCATAGCTAGCTGTGGTAATTTTTCAGTATATGAAACGCCTGTTACAGGTTCTGTTTTTAGAAAACTAATAGCAAAATGTTTCAGTAGATCTAACTTCCATAATTTCCAGAGAAAATGAACTCTGTGATGCTGCCACATTCTGTTGAGGCAGATAAATTTATTTGATTTATGCTGACTGGGATTAAAATCCACAAATGAATTAACAGCTTGACTTATAACCATCTCATTCCAATCTGCAACTATTATTTTAATACCCCAGGGATTTTCAATATTATCAATGTCAATGGCACCAGTTAGAAATATTATTTTTTCTCGCGGAATATCATGTGCATCCGCAATCTGTAAGAAATCTTCTACTCTAATTATTTCTAATGGATCAACAGAATCATTGATCACTATATATCCATTACCATGTTTTATACCTTCTAAGACAGCTCCTGCCATTTCTGAAAATGCAGTTGCCCCGTGCGCCCTTGTGTTCCAGGGCAGCTCATATAAGAAATTGTCATCTGCTCTAAGAGAATATGGAGTACATAATTCAAAAAGATCGTTATTGCGATAATCTAAAATATTTTGTAAGTGAGAAGTCGGTTCCAGGACATATTTATTATTATGTAAATATTCTAGTTCGTTTAGATCTGGTAACAGACTATTATTGCCTGGGCCATGTCTACCTATAATATTATATACTAACTTTATCTTCTGCATATTCTGAAACCCATGCCTTACCAAAATTCTTACGTCTTGCAAAAAATATCTGTTCACAGAATGTTGTCAGTGACATTTCTTTATTTTCTAAGAAATCAAATTTATAGATTGTTTTCCTATTCAGATCTGAGCCGTCACGCATATAACCTAAAAAGTCATAATTTAATTCTATTATACGTGGGTAACTTGCTAATTCTGAATGATTAATCAGATAGTTTCTCTGAAACTCTAGTAATTCTTCTATTAATTTAATATCTATATTTCCAAACTCTTTTAACATAAAGGCTCGAATGACGTCAAATACATGACTACTTTTTCCACTTGCATGGATGTTGATGACACTTCTATGTATAAGATTAACACCGAATATGTTAACTCCTGCCAGTTTAGGATGATTAATTTCGCCATCTCGCATCCATTTATCAAAATAGTATTCTGTGTCAGACATTTCTTTGTTAAGCCATGTGTCGTCTTTCACAAATTGATATAATTTTTCATAAAATTCTTCGTATTCTATGCCATAATGTTCGTACATGAATCTACTTAGGAATGTAGTAACACCGTTGATGTGGAATGTATTTAAAAAATAACTAAAAATCACTGCTTCTAACATGATGTCACGTGGCATGTCCTTGGTGGCAACCACTACCTGTATGCCCTCTTTTAATTCATCTAAATTATTTGCACCATCTAAATAATCATAGACAATAATAGATTCTATTTGATATTCCTCTCTCTGCGTGAGATTCATTTCAGCATTTTCCAATAACTGTGCCTGATATACTGTGACGCCTGTATGATTGCCTGCTTTAAACAATTTCCAGAAATTTTGTTTCCATGTTTCTATAGTTTCTCCAGGCATGCCAAGAATTAATTCAGTGTATAGGGGAATTTGATTTTGTTCACACAGCTTGAAAACTTCACCAATTTCATTTATAGCGAGATTTTTTCGTTTAATGGCTTCTAATGTTACGTCATTCAAACTCTGTACACTGAGATTTAGTCCCAGTTTGCTATAACCGGAAGCTATCAATGTTTTAACAATATCAATAACTTCCCTGCGTTGATTTTTCGCCCAGCTGATGGTATAGCTTTTGGGATAACCATATTTGGCCTGAACTTCCACTAGTTTTTCTGCTATTGCTTTATCACGTTCTGGAAATATGCCAAAATTTGCATCTGCTATATTAATAAAACCACAACGATTTTTTCCTATCCATTCAAGTTCATCAAATACTCGCTGGAGACCAAATTTCTTAACTTTATTGTATGTTAGGCTTCCCCAGTCGCAGAATGTACAAGCGTAGGGACAACCTCTATTGGTTTCTAAGATGGTGTTCCACTCTATGTCTGTATATTCTGCCATCATTTTATCAAAGTAACCTAATAGATATGGGCTTGGAATATCATCTAACTTGTCTATACGCAATGGTTTACCTGTGTCAACAACTAGACCTGAATCATTGATCAATAGTCCCTGTACTTCTCTAATACTCTGACCTGTTGCCAAAGATTCTAATACTCGTTTAAATGATATTTCGCCCTCTTGTTTGACCATTATGTCAATAAAGGGTTGTTTTTTAAAAAAATCAGTCTCCTCAATGGCAGGTTCAGGACCACCAAAGATTATTACCATTTTGGGATTAGCTTCTTTTAATTTTTTAGCTAAGGTATAGCTATAATTCCTATTCCATATATAACAACTAAATCCAACAATATCTGCAGATTTTAGTTTTTCAACAGCAACATCTATATCGTCGCGTCTCCAGAGAAAATCTCCAAGTTGATAGTTATTTGTTATGATTTCAAATTGTTGTGCATATGACCATAGGATTCCTACACTATAGGGAAGATAATGTGCATTAAATTCCTTGGGGCCTTGTTGAAAATTAACATTAACAAAGGATACTATTTTTTTCATTGATCTATAAGTGCTTTATTTTTTCTATTAATAAAACTTGAGATTTCCTCTGCTATTATCTTATAGCCGTCAATCGTTGGATGTATGCAGTTTGTCAAATATTTAGCAGGTTGGTTTAGCTTATAGTAAACTTCATGATACCCGCCATATTCTGTAATATTATCTAGCCTAACCAATAACTGTGCAAAACTCTCATAGTCAACATAATGGTGCAGGTAACTTGTCCAGTCTATATTATCTACTAGATTGGGCCCGCCCTGACTGATAAAATGTCTGGCTCTACCATCAAATGCACTGGCAAAAATAAATTTTAAATTGTGTGCTTTACAAAAGGTCTGTACTTCCATGATATTTGAATAAGTTTCCATGGCAGTTTGATTTTCTGAATAAACCATTTCAAAATATGCGTCCCATAATTTATTTCCATGGCCATGGTGTGGCCACATGGTGTTAAAATTATAGTGATTGGTTGCTTTATAAGACTGTTGAAATTTATGTTCTGCTTCCAGTGATATAAAATCTATTGGATGTTGTCTAAAGAAATCAAAGCGTTCTAGACCACTAAGCAGATAAATTACCGTGCTGCCAGCTGCCTGACTCCAGTCTATATTTGTAAGATAAAGAGTTTTAGCTGCTCCTCTATTACCTATACCACGCTGTCCTAGATTTATAGGCTCATGATCCGGGAAATATTCTTTGCAGAGTACATTTACCCAGCTGTTCTCATTCTCCATGGGAATAAGATGCACACTTTCATGCATGGGCTTGTTTACTCTATAGTCATATTGTTTCCATATTTCTTCGGTGTAGCCGCCTTCGCCCTGAGTCCAACTACAGCCAAGACCAATCATCAATTTTCTTTTCATATATCACAATGAGTTAAACATATGTTCTGTTTGCAGTACAAATAGATCTTTTCTACTGGTATCTCCAATGGTAACAGATTTATCGTACATATATTTTTTCCACTCAACAAATTTTTTAGGCCAAAATTTTTGATCGTATAGTATATTATACGCCCTATGTCTATTATGTATAATTTTATCTTTAAGTGCTGCATAAACGTCTGAAATTTCGTCTAAGCTCATAGCAGACAGTTTTTTAACTTCCCTAACAAATCCTTCTACGCGCTGATCTAGATCTTTTTCATAATCAAAACTATAATCAAATACTTCTTCAAATATTTTAAATCCCAATTCATCTCTTAGATAGTGATTAAAACCCACTGAACCAAATATTATAAATGGCTTGTAAAACCACAGTGCTGTGGTTGTTTTTTCAGTGACAAAAAATTGATCTGGGCTTGATTCTGCTATTACACTAAATGCTGCGTCATTATATATTGCAGGCAGTCTATAAGAATTATATGATCCTTCTGAATTATAGAAATTATCACCAGGTATAATTATTTTCCTGGGTGTAAAATATTTAAATTGGAACACATTTGGATCTGGCATAGAAACATTATTCCATGATATTAGTACATCATCTTGAAATAATTCTTGACGTGCATATTCATCTACGATCTTACATCTAAAAATATGTCCTCTGTGGTTAAGTGCACAAAACTTATAATTAAATCTTTTAGGTGTAAATTCCACCGGTGGCGGCAATGCCTGTGCATCATATCGATGCGTGTCAATAATATGATGTTTAGCTTGATGAAAAAAATTTACTATATAGGGTTCGTATTCTACGCGATCACGTTGTGGCAACCATTCTATGTCAGGTGTAGATACTAATATATGTAAGTGCGCGGCTGGGTTACTATCAAGATATTCACAGAACACACGATACTCGGGCATTAGACCTGTACTGATTTCTTCTATACAAATCCATTCTATCAGCAGGGGACGACTGGTATATAATCTATGTCTTAGGTTGTTAAGATCAAATTGTTGCCAACTGAACAACTGAAAATAATTATGTATTGAACTAGTCATTGTCTACTCCATTTATTTGATTTCTAATCCAAGTATATGTAATAGTTAAACCAAGTTCTAGATTTTCATCTGGGCGCCAGCCTATTGTATCCATTATCAGCTTATTATGACTGTTACGACCCATAACTCCTCTGGGTCCGTCTACGTTTACGATTCTTATATCTTTGTTAGCCAACTCTGCAATTAATTTAACTAAATTATTAATACTGATCATGCGTTCACTGCCCAGATTTAATGGAAATTCGCAGTCACTGGCCATAATATTATGTATACCCTGTATGCATTCGTCAATGAACAAAAAGCTTCTTGTTTGAATTCCAGGGCCCCAGACTTCTACTGTACCCCCTGGCTCACACATGGCGACTTTTCTACATAACGCGGCGGGCGCCTTTTCTTTGCCATTGTTCCATGATCCCAATGGACCAAATATATTATGAAATCTAGCAATTCTAGCACGTATCCCATAATTACGGGCAAAAGACATGTAAACGCGCTCACTGAACAATTTTTCCCAGCCATACTCGCTGTCAGGATTGGCAGGATAAGCAGTTTCTTCACTGAGCAGTGGATTATCTGGATCCTCTTGATTATGACTGGGATACATACATGCACTACTGCTGTAAAATACACGATTGACATTTTTCTTAACCATTTCGTGCAGAACGTTTAAGTTGATTATTGCGCTGTTATGCATGATATCTGCATCATTTTCACCGGTGAATATGTAACCTGCCCCGCCCATGTCCGCTGCCAGCTGATAGATTTCGTAGATGTCTTCAGTGATTAATTGTGCAACATTTGCTGGATCACGCAGATCCATAATATGAAATTCATCTGCATTGGTAACACTATATTCAGGATATTTTAAATCCGCACCTAGAACATAATATCCCTGTTTTTTTAAATCTGTAACCAGATGCGTTCCTATAAACCCACCCGCACCGCATACTAAAATTTTCTTCATATGTTGCTCCAAATTAAATTATTGTACCATATTTATTACAAAAATTTAGTAACTCTATTGGTTCGCGTGTTTTTAACTGTTCGTAATTATATTCCACCAAAGGCTCGACATTTCGTTGCAACAATATCTTATCAGCATCTGAAAGTTTGTCTATTTGTTCCATAACGTTCATGATCATGTTCATTCGCTTTTCAGAGTTAGGTTCATCATCATAACTTTCGTCCCAGATATTATCAAATGTTCTAAAACCCATATCCTTGAGATATTTTAAAGAATGTCTTGGACCCACAATAATAAATGGTTGTTTGAACATTATGGGTTTCATGGTTTTTTCAGTGATATGAATTATTTCTTCATGGAAATTTGTTTCAGAAATGATGTGCACTAAACTTTCATCATAAAAACGTGATGTTTCCTCGTAGACATCTTGTTCCATGGGGAACTTATGGAAATCATTGGAATCTAATACTAACGGCAAACGTCTGTCAATGTCCAATAGCTGTTCATCTGTCAGTCTAATATTTTTTCTGGTGGCTATGTCTTTGGCAACTTCTAA
>OGWL01000025.1_pt1 | contig 23114 bp, 21 predicted proteins | sample 1576031 | NCBI WGS metagenome assembly OGWL01 (sample SAMN07581535, study PRJEB24739) | freshwater metagenome | place: Singapore | collected 2015-01
GTTTCCCAGTCACGATAATAAGACCTGCTATAACCGAGAACCATCTTCTATAACCAACAACTTCTTTTAAAAAAATAATAGAAAAAATAGTTACAAATACTGGCGTTGCTTGAGCGATAGATACTACATCAGCTAATTTCATATATTTTACGCCGATAAACGTTGAGATCATTGCAAATGTTCCAGCAAAGGCTCTAATAAAGTGCAACGTGGGTTTATTAGTTTTAAAAAAAGTAAATATTTTATTCTTCGGTATTAAAAAAAAAATAGGAATTAATCCAAACAATCCTCTAAAAAAAGCTATTTCACCAATTGGATAATGATTAGTTGTTAATTTAACTAAAATATCCATCATAGAAAAACAGATAACGCTTAATAGCATATAAAAAGAACCTGTTTTGTTAGATGATAGCATCAATATATTTTACCTAAATCTTTTCATAACATATAAAAATAACTTTAATATAAAATTTTATGAGCATTGCTATTTTTGCTGCTGGATGTTTTTGGGGTGTAGAAAAAAAATTTGATCTTACTAAAGGTGTAATAAAAGTTGAAGTTGGTTACACTGGAGGGAAAACTAAAAATCCAACTTATGAACAAGTTTGCTATGAAGAAACGGGTCACGCTGAAGCGGTAAGAATAAATTTTGATGAAAATATTATAACCTACAAAGAACTATTAAATGTTTTTTGGTCCTGTCATAATCCTACTACTTTGAATAGACAAGGCCCTGATATTGGCAAACAATATCGTTCAGTAATATTTTATATAAATGATAAACAAAAACTGGAAGCTGAAGAATCAAAAAGAATAATGAATAAAACTATTTATAATAATAACATTGTTACAGAAATTACTAAATTTGATGAATTTTATTTAGCAGAAGAATATCATCAAAAATATCTAAAAAAACTTGGAAAATATTAATGTCATTAATTACAACAGACTGGTTAGATAAAAATCTTTTTAAAGAAGATGTTAAAATCTTAGATTGTTCTTGGCATATGCCTAATACTAAAAGATTTGGTAAAGATGAATTTTTAAATGAGCGCATTCCAGGATCACTCTTTTTTGATATCGATAAATTTTCAGACCCTTTGGCAAAATTTCCTCACACAATTCCCTCAGCAGACTTATTTGAGAAACTAAGCTCAGAACTTGGAATTAAAAACTCAGATCATATTATAGTTTACGATAGTCTTGGTATTTTTAGCGCTCCTAGAGTTTGGTGGATGTTTAATTATTTTGGTCATAAAAAAATATCTATTCTTGATGGTGGTTTAGTTAAGTGGAAAAATGAAAATAAAAAAATAGATAAAGGACCTGAGAAAAAATTTCCAAAAAGTAATTTTAAATGTTCAATAAAACATGAAATGCTTGCACTAATTGATCATGTAAAAGAAAATATTAATAATAAAAAATTTGAATTAGTTGATGCAAGAAGCAAAGGTAGATTTAATGGCACTGAGAATGAACCAAGACCAGATATTAAGAGCGGTTCTATACCTAAAAGCTTTAATATGCCTTGGACAGAGTGCATTAATCCAATAACTAAATGTTTTTTATCTAAAGAAGAACTTCAAAAAAAATTTAATGAAATAAATATTAATAAAAATTCTAAAGTTGTGTTTTCCTGTGGTTCGGGTGTTACAGCATGTATTGTCGCTAAAGCCTTTGAAATAATAGATGGCAATAAATTCTCAGTTTATGATGGCTCTTGGACTGAATGGGCTAGTCAATAAATAAACCTCTATAATCAAGTATATTTAAATAACAAAGAAATTTTTTTTTTAATTAAAGCATGTTATTACATGCCTCTTCATGAATACGTCAAAAAAAATAATAATAGCTGTCAGTATCATTGTTGTTCTTGTAGTTGCAATCATTAGTGGACGAATGATTTTAAACAATATTATTCAAAAAAAAATTAATGAAGTAAAACCAACTGAAGTTATTGCTCAAGAAGTTCAAAAGTTAGAATTTTACGAAAAGATAGAAACATTCGGCACAGCCTTAGCTAACCAATCATTCTCTATAAGAATTAAAAAAACGGATTTAATAAGTTCATTAGAATTTGATAAAAATTTAATGGTCCAAAAAAATCAACTCATCGCTCAATTAAAAACTGAAAAAATTACTGCTCCTTTTAGTGGTAGACTTGGTGTTAGAGAAATTACCCCTGGGATTTTAGGAGGCGAAGATTCAATTATTGCAACTTTAGATGATATTGAAACAATAAAGATTGATATTAAAATTCCTGAAAGTTATTTAAATATTCTTAAAAAAGATTTAAAAATTAAAGCAAGTTCTGAAGCGTTCAAAGAAATTTTTATTGGAAATTTAGATACTGTAAGCGCTCGTGTTGATCCTATTACGAGATCCATTTTAGTTCAGGCAAAAATTAAAAACCCAAATTACAGAATAGTTCCTGGTATGCTAATCAATATCGAAATTATTTATAATGAAAAAACATCTTTAGGGGTTCCAGAAGAATCTTTAATTCTTCAAGGGAATAGAACTATTGTTTATAAAGTAATTGAAGACAAATCGGTTGCACTTACCGAAGTAAAAACAGGAATCAGAAATTATGGAAAAGTTGAAATAATATCTGGATTAAATCCTGGTGATAAAATTGTAACAGAAGGCGTTTCTAAAATTAGAGATAAAGCGCAAATAAAATTAATAAATAAATAATAAATGTTCTTAACCGACATCAGTATTAAACGTCCAGTTTTTGCGACTGTGATGTCGATTGTACTCGTAATATTTGGTTTAGTTATATTTAACAAAATATCTGTTAGAGAGCTTCCTGATATTGATCCTAGTATTGTGACTGTTAGAACTCTTTACAAAGGAGCTTCTGCAGAAATTGTTGATTCCCAAATTACACAAAAAATTGAAGATATAGTTGGAGGAACTCCTGGACTTGCAACAATTGATTCTAAAAGTGAAGATGGGAGATCTGTGGTTCGGATGGAGTTTGAGCCTGGTGTTAGCGTTGATGAAGCTACTAACGATATTAGAGATAGAGTATCAAGAATTATTGATTTTCTTCCTGATAATGCCGGTCGCCCTGAAATTTTTAAAACATCAGAGGGCAGTACCATCACTATATGGTTAAGATTAAGAAGCCAAAATTTAAGTGATCTTGATCTAAGTGATTATGCTAGCAGATATTTAAAAGATTATTTTGCAAGTGTGGATGGTGTTGGACAGATTATTTTAGCTGGAGAAAAAGAAATATCCTTAAGAATCTGGATTAATCCATCTGCATTATCTGCGAGAGATTTAACTGTAGCAGATATTGAAAGTGCTTTATTAAAAGAGAACGTTGAATTCCCCTCAGGAAGATTAGAGTCTAAAAGAATGGATCTAACTCTTAAAGTCGACAAAAGTTACAAAAATGTTGAAGATTTTAGAAATTTACCTTTAAAAAAAGCAAGGGATGGATCTTTGGTTAAACTCAAAGATGTGGCTAAAGTTGAGTTTGGACCATTAAATATGAGAACCATGTTTAAGGGTAATGGATATCCTGTTGTTGGTATTGGTATTTATCAACAATCAAATGCTAACACTATCTCTGTTGCTGATGGAGTTAAAAAGAAATTAATTGAAGTTAAAAAAAATTTACCTGAAGGAGCTCAGTTAGATGTAGCCTTTGACAGATCTAATTACATTCGTGTAGCGGTGAATGAAGTTTACGTAACTTTATTTATATCTGTAGCGCTTGTTATTGGCGTTATTTATTTATTCTTAGGAAATTTTAGTTCGGTAATTATTCCAACTCTTGCCATACCCGTTTCATTAATTTCAACTTTTTTATTAATTTATGCGGCAAATTTTAGTTTAAATTTATTTACTTTAATGGCACTTGTTATTGCAATTGGTCTTGTAGTCGATGATGCAATTGTGATGTTAGAAAATATTTATAGAAGAGTCGAAACTGGAGAAACTCCACTTATCGCCTCCTATAAAGGAGCCAGTCAAGTTTCCTTTGCAATTATCGCAACAACAGTAGTGTTAATTGCAGTTTTTGTACCTCTTATTTTTGTCAAAGGAATTGTTGGAAAATTGTTTACAGAACTTGCTCTAACTCTTACTTTTTCAATAATAATTTCTGCATTTGTTGCACTTACTCTATCTCCAATGCTTGCTTCAAAATATCTTGTAACAACTCATTCTAAGCCTGCATTTCTAAAAAAATTCGATGGCTATTTAGAAAAATTTTCAAATTTCTATTTTGAAACACTGTTGCTTCTCCTTTATAAAAAAAAAGAAATCATTATATTTTTAATAAGTGTTTTAGTTGCTGTTGTTATTTTGTTCAAAATCACACCTAAAGAATTAATTCCACCAGAAGATCGTGGTGTCTTTTATGTTGTTATTCAAGCACCCGATGGTTCTGGGTTTGATTATACAAAAGAAAAAACTGAAAATATTGAAAAAGTATTTTTACAAGATTTAGGGAAAGGTACTTACAAAGAAATTCTTGCTCGTGTTCCAGGATTTCAAAGCGGGATTGATCAAGTAAATACTGGATTTCTTGTAGTTTTGTTAGAGGACTGGGGAAAAAGAAAAAAATTCTCTAATCAAGATTTAGGAGGAGTATTTCAAAAGTTAAATTCTTTTCCAGGGGTTAAAGCATTTCCAATTATGCCTCAGGGTTTAAGAGGCGGAGCTGGTGATAAACCAATACAATTTGTAATCAAAGGTAATACTTACGAAGAATTAATAAAATGGAAGGAAATATTAAAATCAGAAATTGTAAAAAATAAAAATTTAGTAAACGTGGATGATGATTTAGATTTAACTAGGCCACAATTAAAAATTAAAATTAATGCAGATAAAGCTGCAGACTTAGGTGTTTCTGTTGAGTCTATTAGTAGAGCTATTGAGACAATGTTTGGATCAAAAGAAGTTACTAAATATACAAAAGAAGGAAGAGAATATTCTGTGATGTTACAGGCTGATGTTAAAAATCGACAGGAGCCTTCGAATCTTAACAAAGTAGCGGTTAGATCTAATAGTGGTAAATTAGTTCCTCTATCAAGTGTTGCAACATTCTATGAAGAATCAACTTTTACATCTTTAAACAGATATAATAGGCAACGAGCTGTCACCATTACAGCAAGGCTTGTTGGTAATTATACAATTAGTGAGGCTCTTGGTTACTTAGAAAATCTTGCTAAAGAAAAATTACCCCCTTATGCAAGAATTGATTACAAAGGAGAGTCTTTAGAGTATAAAAATACAAGCTCAGACATCTATTTTATTTTCTTACTTGCATTATTTACGGCTTATCTTTCTTTAGCTGCTCAATTTGAAAACTGGAAGCACCCACTAACCATTATGTTAACTGTTCCACTTGCTATTTTAGGTGGAATTATTGGTCTTTGGGTTATTGGAAGTTCATTAAATATTTATAGTCAAATTGCACTTATAGTTCTAATTGGTCTTGCCGCCAAAAATGGAATTTTAATAGTAGAATTTGCAAACCAATTAAGAACTGAAGGGCTTAAATTAAAAGAAGCCATCATTGAGTCATGCAGAGTTCGATTGAGACCTATTTTAATGACTTCAGCATCAACGGTTATTGGAGTCATTCCATTAATTTTTGCAACAGGACCTGGAGCTGCAAGCAGAGCAACTGTTGGTATTGTCATTTTTATGGGAATGTTTTTTGCAACTTTATTTACTCTTTACGTAATTCCAGTGATGTATTTAATTATTGGAAAAAATACAGGAAGAATTGACGCTGTTGAGATTGAACTTGAAAAACAGTTAAAAGAGTCTTCTAATAAATAAAATACTTATTCGTCGTTAATTGATTTTTGCACTGGTTTAGTTGAGCCTTATATTTTTTAGCAACTCTTTCTACTTCTCTTGCATATGGAATAACTTTTGGTGATTTTTTATAATCTTTAAAGTTTCCCCAGCCCTCATGATAAGCAATATATTGTTTAAAATAATCATCTTTCGAAATTTTTAATAACTGACTACTCTTATTTATGTACCAACCAATAAAATCCACTGAATCGTTAAAACTTATTCTAAGAGCAAGGGGTTGATCTGTTTCGCGTACAAACTGATCCCAAGTTTTATTTATAGCTTGAGAATATCCAAAAGCACTCGATTTCCTTTTATAAGGAATAACTTTAAATAATTTATCCCACTCAGGTGCCGCCAGCCAATCAAAATCAGATTCTCTTTGAATGATTGCCATTTGTAGTTCGATAGGCGCTCCCCATTTCTTTTCTGAATTTTTTACAAATTTGTACCAAAAATAATTATCAGTGAACATAAGACATGTATTGGAAGTATCTCTTGGTGCTGAAATACAAGAAGTAATAAATAAAAGAGATAAATATAATAAAAATTTAAATCTATTTCGAATCATTAAATTAAACTTATTGTAAAAAATTTTATTTGGTAGAACTTTTGATCCAACGTAAAAAATCTTTATTACCATTTCTTATATCTACAAAAACAATACATGGACATTCATAAGAGCTAATTTTTTTTACATGAATAATAATTTTATTTATGTTTTTTTTTACTGTTTTTCCAATAAGAACACTTTCATTTGCGATACTAATTTTTTTCTTATTCCATCTAAAATAAGATTTTATATTTGGAATTATATTTGCACATGCAACCAGATCTTTTGTAACAAGGTCGTAAGCTATTTTATTTGCTTCAACTTTATTCTTACAAGTCACATAAAATAATTTATAATCACTCATAAATTTTTAGTACCACAATTTAAAAAATAAAAAATGTATAATTTAATTTTAGTAAGACATGGACAAAGTCAGTGGAATTTAGAAAATAGATTCACAGGATGGTACGATGCCGAGCTTACTAGACAAGGAATTGACGAGGCTCAACAAGCAGGTTCTTTAATCAAAAATCTTAACATCAATTTTTGTTACGCATTTACCTCTTTTCAAAAAAGAGCAATTTTAACTTTGGATGAAATAAATAAGAAACTAGATCTAAGCATTAAAAATATATTTAAAGCTTGGGAATTAAACGAAAGACATTATGGGGCTCTACAGGGTCTTAATAAAGAAGAAACAGCAAAAAAACATGGTGAGCAACAAGTAAAAATTTGGAGAAGAAGTTATGATATTCCTCCTCCGCCAATGGATAAAAGTAATCCTGATCATCCAGTTCACTATCCTATCTATAAAAACATTAATAAGGATTTAATTCCAGATACTGAGTCTTTAAAAGATACTTTTAAAAGAGTTATTCCTTATTATGAAAAAAATATTTTACCTGTTTTAAAAAAAGAAAAAAATGTGATCGTTTCAGCTCATGGTAATAGTTTAAGATCCCTTTGTAAAAAAATATTTAATATTAATGATAAATCGATTGTTGAATTAGAAATTCCAACTGGAAATCCAATTCATATAATATTTAATAAAGATATGAGTTTATCAAATTATTTATATCTTGATAAAAAAAGAGCTAAAAGAATCTTAATTAATGAATAAGATCTAATTGTTTTAGTTTCTCGTAAATTTGTAAATCCGTTACGTGATAAAATATATTTTGCGCAACTTCTCCAACCATTTTTTTATCAGCGATTGCTTCGTCCCAAACTGGTTGAATTGAAAAATTTTCGTTTTTTTTATTTTTTAATAAAATTGGATTAACAATTTGACAACCTGTAAAAATTAAATTGTTTGCATCACCTGGTTGTCTAAATAAAAAAGGTTCTGATTTTATAGTAAAATCACCTTTTAAGGTTTTATCAAAACTATTTTCTTTCTTAATCATCAAAAGACCAGAATTAGCATTATGCTTAGTAAAATTGTTATATAAATTTTTTAAAGGCAATAAATATTGATCGGACCAGATTGTATCACTATTTATAGAAATAAAAGGTTTATCTTGAAAAAAATCTAATGCATTTCGAATTCCACCCCCTGTGCCTAGAATATTCTTCTCTGTAAAAATTTTAATATCATATTTATTTTTATTATTTTCAGCAAAAGATATGATCTGATCTCCTAAATGATGAGTATTAATTGCAAAATTTGTTACCCCAAATTTTTTTAAAAAATTTAAAGTATTTTCAAGTAGACTGACATTATTAATTTTTAGTAATGGTTTTGGCGTAATATTTGTAAGTGGCAGAACTCTTTTTCCAAATCCTGCAGCTAAAACAATTGCTCTTTCAATCATTTACCTTTTAAACACCACTCAATAATACCCTTTTGACAATGAAGTCTATTTTCAGCCTGTTGCCACACTACTGATTGGTTACCATCAATAACTCCAGCGCTTACTTCTTCTCCTCTTTGAGCAGGTAAATCATGCATAAAAATTGCATCTTTTTTTGCAATTTTCATTAACTTTTCATTAACTTGAAAATTCTTAAATGCTTTTCTTTTTTTATTTAAATTTCCTTTATCACCCATAGAAATCCATTTATCAGTCATGATACAATCTGCATTATCTGCCGCATCTTTTGCATCATGTAATATCTCAATATCTGCTTTTTTCTTGTGGGCCCAAGCAATAACTTTTTTTGATGGCATAAATTCTCTTGGACATGCAATTTTTAACTCAAAATCAAATTGCGTGGCTGCCTCGATTAAAGAATTTGTAACGTTATTACCATCACCTACCCAAACAATTTTTTTACCTTGTATAGATCCTTTTATTTCCTCAAACGTCATTACATCGCTTAAAATCTGACAAGGATGACTATCGTTAGTAAGTCCATTAATTATAGGCACTGTTAGAAGCTTTGAGAATTTTAATAAAGTACTATGTTCAAAAGTTCTAAGCATAATAATATCCGAGAAGACAGAAAAAATTCTTGCTGTATCTTCAATAGTCTCACCACCAATACCAACATGCAAATTCTCAGAATTAATAACTATCGTTTGTCCCCCTAACTGTCTCATCGCTAAATCAAAGGATAATCTTGTTCTTGTAGATGGTTTTTCAAAAACCATAAGCAGCATTTTGCCATTTAAAGGACTATCTTTATCAACAAGAACTTTGCCTTTATTATTTCTATTCTTTTTTCTATTCTTAGAATTTTCAACAATTTGTCTTAATTCTTTTTTATTAATCAGACTTAAATCTAAAAAATGTTTCATAATTAAAATTCAGAACAAGTTTTTGCAATTATTTTTATTGCTTCATCAATATCTTTTTTTTCAACAATAAGTGGGGGTAATAATCTTACAACATTGTCGCCGGCTTTTACTGCCAGCATCTTATTTTGAAATAAATGATCTAAAAACTTATTATTATCTACTTTTAACTTAATTCCTCTTAAAAGACCAATTCCTCTTACTTGGTCAATAATGTTACTATATTTTTTTTGTACTTCTTTTAATTTTATCTCAAAATAATTACCAACTTCTTGAACATTTTCTAAAAATCCTTTTTGCAAAATAATATCTAATACCGCATTACCAACACTCATAGCTAAAGGATTTCCTCCAAATGTACTACCATGAGTTCCCGGTTTCATTCCAATTGCAACTTTTTTATTTACTAAGCATGCGCCTATTGGAAAGCCTCCACCAATTCCTTTTGCAATAGGAACAATATCTGGAACAATATTAGCCCATTCAAATGCAAAGAATTTTCCAGATCTTCCAACTCCACACTGAACCTCATCTAAAATGAGTAAAATTCCATTATCATCACAAAGCTTTCTTAAAGGTTTAAGACAATAATCTGGGACAACTCTAACCCCGCCTTCTCCTTGGACTGTTTCAATCATTATGGCAGCAGTATTTTTTGTAATCGCTTTTTTCAAAGCCTCATGATCTCCAAATGGAACTTGATCAAAACCATCTACTTTAGGACCAAATCCTAAGGTGTGTTCTTTATTATTAGCTGCGAATAAAGAAGCTAAGGTTCTTCCATGAAAAGCACCTTCAAAAGTAATAATTCTATTTCTTTCAGGCTGACCAGTTTCATAAAAATATTTTCTTGCAACTTTAATACTTGCCTCTGTTGCCTCTGCTCCAGAATTTACAAATATTACAAAATCTGCAAAAGTATTATCAGTTAATCTTTTAGCTAATTTTTCTTGTTCAGGAATTGTAAAAGCATTGGACACATGCCACAATTTTTCAGATTGTTTTTTTATGGTCTCAACCAAGTGAGGATGACAATGTCCTAATGAATTTACAGCAATACCAGAAACAAAATCTAAATACTTCTCTCCCGTAGTTGATGTAAGATAAACTCCTTTTCCTTCTGAAAAAGAAATATCTCTTCTTTTATATGTGCCTAATATTGAACTCATGGAAGCTAGCTTTTAATTCTATATCCTTTTTTAAAAAGGATATAACATATTACCCATAATGCTAAATTGATAAATGTTAAGTAAAAAAATCCTATAATTATAGATCCATCAGCCTGACCTAAAAATCCATATCTAAAACCATCAATAGCATAAAAGAACGGATTTACGTGACTAATATAATAAAATACTGAATGTAGATTTTGTATAGAATAAAAGGTTCCTGATAAGAATGATAAAGGCACAATAATAAAGTTTGTTACTGTTGCCATATTGTCAAACTTTTGAGCCCATAATCCTGTAATAAATCCTAAACAAGCAAGCATTGATGACCCGAGTAATGCAAATATTAAAATTATAAAAATACTATGAACGGGAACATGTGCAAACGGAATTATAATTAGCACAGAAAAAAATCCTATAATAAAACCTCTTGTGATTGCTCCTAAAAGCATCGCTACTGTTACCTCCATAGGACTAAGAGGTGGAAATAAAATATCAACAATATTCCCCTGCACTTTAGCAATCATCAATGATGAAGATGTGTTAGCAAATGCATTTTGTAAGATCTGCATACAGATAAGACCTGGTAATATAAATACTCCGTATTCATGTCCTAAAATATTATTTCTATTAAGTCCTAAAGCTATTGTAAAAACAGCTAAAAAAAGTATCAGCGTAACAACTGGTGAAAATACTGTCTGTATCCAAACATTCAAAAATCTTAAAATTTCTTTTTTATAAAGCGTATAAAATCCAATCCAATTGATGGACATCGTTTGCGGAATTCTAATTTTGTAATCTTTAATTGCGCTCATATTTTTTTGTATTATTAAAATATACAGATAAATGTGGATAAATTTATGTAAAATAAATAAATCACTGATTTATTTGCATTTTTTTAATCTATATATAGTATAATTTACTTTAGCTTAGACTACATATAGTATTTAAAGCGTCTTTATGGGATGGACACCAGAAAAAACTGAGCAATTAAAAAAACTTTGGAATGAAGGTCATACTGCAAGCCAAATCGCTGCTATGCTAGGTGATGGAATTTCTAGAAATGCCGTTATTGGAAAATCTCATCGTTTAGGTCTTGCTGGCAGATCTCATTCTAGAAATATATATATTCAAAAAAGCGAAAATAAATTTCATCACAAAAATAGCGTTCCTTTAAAAAGATTAAGAAAGCCTCGTGGTCTTAGAGCTATTGTTATTGAAAAAGATTTTGAACCTGAAAATCCAACCAGTTTAGAAAATTTAAACGAGAAAACTTGTAGATGGCCTATTGGACATCCAGATGAAGCAAACTTTTATTTCTGCGGAAGAAATCCTATGGAAGAAAGAGTTTACTGTAAATTACATGTGCTTCATGCTTACCAGCCTAAAGGTTGGAAAAACGAAGAAGAAGATAAGAATACAAAAGGAACTGAAGAGCTTCCAGAGTTTTTTGAAAAGAAAATTAAATCTGCTTAATTAGTGTAAATAATCTTAGATTTTAGTTTCATTTCTTCGCCTAAAGATCTTAATCTTTTTTGAACTTGATTAGAAATCACTTGTGTATCTTTTTTAGAAACTTTTAGGATTAGATCTTTATTACTATTTTTGTAAATTTTTATCTTATCAAAAAATATATTAGATATTACGCCAATTGAAGATGCTAATCGTAAAGCTGCTCCAATCCGTTTGCAAGCTGCAATCTCTTCATTGCTTAGTAATTTTACAAACTCAACATTTGGATAATATTTCGTAGAACAATGTCTCCAAAAAGAAACTAAACCAAGTTTAATTCTATCGCCATGAGATAATTTTAAGATAGGTGCATTAATAACTTCTTGAAAAACTAATTCAGCTCTTTGGTAAACACCTAAACCCCAATCAAAATTACTTAACGAACAAGCAGGCAACAAAAGTCTATGGGGAAAATATTTTTCATTACTTGAAAAAAGATTTTTTATAAAATTATATAGTTTTAGGTAATTAGCTGCGTAGTCTGCTTTTTTATGTGAAATAAAATGAACTGATCTATTTAAGGAATTATTCTGCAAAACTCTAAGATGGGACCTGCTTATTAATGAACCTTCTCTAACTCCTGATTGCGAGAGAAAAACATTCACTGGCTCACAAATTCTAATAAGATTTGATAATATGAATCCTCCTATTGGAATATAATTGGTCCTTGATTTAGTAGCTGAAGCTAATTTCTCATATTTAATTGCTTTTATGGAATTTAATTTATTTGCAAATTTTAAAGTTTCAAAACCTGAGAGTTTATATTGATGCAAAATAGCTAAGGGGTAGTCACTCTTTATCATGTGAGCATTCATAAAGGTCCTCCATGTTCCTCCGCATAAATAAAGATTTTTTATCTTATTTTTTCTTAGCCATTCAATTTTGTTTAAATAAAAGCTTATAATTTTTTTCACCTTATTCCTGTTTCTTTTTGGTTGATTAAAAAGCCTCAAAACCCCCAATGGCAATGATATTTTTTCATAAATAATATTTTTTTCTACTCTGGCAAGTTCTAAACTTCCTCCCCCTAAGTCTGCTACAACTCCATTTACTTTTTGAAAGCCTATAATGACACCAAGAGCAGAATTTTCAGCCTCTTTATTGCCTGACAAAATTATAATTTTTTTTTTAATAATTTTTTGAGCCTTAACAATAAACTCTTTGGCATCAGTAGCCTCTCTAAGAGCTGCAGTACCTATTGCTTTATATTTTTTTACCTTAAGATTGCTAAGTATCTGTTTAAATCTTTTTAAAACAGTTAGGGCAAATTCAGCTCCTTTTGGATCAAGCTTTCCGGTACGATCTAAATTTTTTCCTAATTGACAAACTGCTTTTTCATTAAAAACTGGTATTTGTGAATTTAGAATATTATCATAAATTAACATTCGAATAGAATTAGATCCAAGATCGATAATTGCTTCTTTATTTATGAAGTGCCTTTCTTGTGAAATCATTTTTATATTATTTAACTAATCTTAATTTTTCTGGCATGTTTAAGTTAATAGAACTTCCTCTACCAGACAAACTAGGATTTTTCATGAAATAATTGTGTGCAGAAAAATTATTCTCTGCTGTCGCTTTAATTTTTTCATAACTTTCGTCAGATTTTAAGAACCAACTATTTTCAGCGTCTTTATAGTTAGCAAGCATGATTTGATCTAATACCTGCTCATGTACTGTAGAATTTTCTATTGGTATTAATAATTCAACTCTTCGATCTAAATTTCTTGTCATTAAATCTGCTGAGCTAAAAAATGCAAGATTAGATCTTGATGGCATTATTTCTCCATTAGCAAAACAATAAATTCTTGAATGTTCTAAAAATCTCCCAACAATACTTTTTACAATAATATTCTCAGATAGTCCTTTTATACCAGGTTTAAGACAGCAAATACCTCTGACGAATAAGCAAATTTTAACTCCAGCATTAGATGCTTGGTACAATTTATCGATCATCGCTTTATCTACTAAAGAATTAAGCTTTATCCATATTTCAGCATGCTTGCCTTTTGATTTATTTTCAATTTCTTGATCTATTAATGAATATAATTTCGTTCTTAAAAATAAGGGAGATAAAATTAATTTTTTTAATTTTTTAGGCTCAGCATAAGTTGTTATATAATTAAAGAATTTCTCCACATCTTCACATATGATTTTATCTGAACTAAAAAATGACAAGTCTGTATATATTTTGGCATTAATTGGATGATAATTACCGGTGCCAAGATGCACATAGCTAACTAATTTATTTTTTTCTTTTCTCACAATTAAGCTAGCTTTTGCGTGTGTTTTTAGTTTTACAAAACCATACACAACCTGCACACCTGCTTTTTCAAGGGTAGAGGCTAGACTAATATTAGTCTCTTCGTCAAATCTTGCTTTAACCTCTACTACAGCTGTAACTGATTTACCTTTTTCTGCTGCCAGCACTAATGCCTTAACAACTGGTGAATCGGAGGTAGTTCTGTAAAGAGTTTGTTTTATAGCAATAACATTAGGGTCATCAGCAGCCTGAGTTAAAAACTGAATCACAGCATCAAAAGTTTCGTAAGGGTGATGAACGATGAAATCCTTAGCCTTAATAGTTGCAAAATAATCATCTTTAAATTGTTTTAATCTTTCAACTTGTCTTGGGCTAAATGATTTAAATACTAAGTTTGTATTTTTTTTATTATAAATTTGATCAATTTGATGGACTCCAACAAAACTATCCATTTCGTACACTTCGTCATCTGTTACTTCTAATTTTTTATAAACAAATTTTTTTAGTAAAGGATCAACATTAGATCTTATTTCTAATTTAACAATTCGACCTCTTCGTCTTTTCTTTAAAGCTTTTTCTAAATACATTATTAAGTCTTCTGCTTCTTCTTCAAACTCAATATCACTATCTCTTATGATCCTAACTGATGTGTATTTATTAAGATGATAGCCTGGAAATAAATAATTTACGTAATTACTAATAATATGTTCAATACTTAAATATTTTTTTATATCTGCTCTATTGCTAATATTAATAAAACGTTCAATATTATTTGGTATTAAAATTGTAGCAAAAAACTTTTTACTCTTGTTTCTTTTATTTAATAACATCACCAAGAAATGTCCTTTATTAGGTATAAATGGAAAAGGATGAGATGGGTCTATAATCAATGGAGTTAGTATTGGATAAATATTTTCTCTGAAAATTTTATTTAACCTTACCTTTTCTGATTTGTTAAGGTCGCGATAAGAGGCAAATAGTATTCCTTCTTTGCTTAAATCAACTTTTAAATTCGACCAAGCTTCATTGGAAGTCGATAATAATTTTTTTGTTTTAATAATTATACGTTCAAGTTGTTTTTCACTTGTAAGTCCATCGTGAGATAAAAAGGAAACTTTATCTTTAATTTGATTATAAATTCCAGCAACCCTGACCATGAAAAACTCATCTAAATTATTTGCTGCTATCGATAAAAATTTTAAACGCTCTAGTATAGGATTTTTTAAATTTGAAGCTTCAGCCAGAACTCGCAAATTAAATTTTAACCAAGATATTTCTCGATTAATATACTTATTTATATTTTTTTCTTTTCTTTGCATGTGAGTTTATCTAAAAATTTATGACTTAATATATTACAATAATGTTAAATTTATATGTCATGCGACATTCCAAATCTAGCTGGAATGAACATAATATTAATGATTTTGAAAGACCTCTCTCCAACAGAGGTAAGAAAGATATTAAATTAATAATTGCATTTCTTAAAAAGAAAAAAATCACATTTGATTTAGCGTATATATCTTCTTCTAAAAGAACCAAACAAACTTTTAAAATTTTAAAAAATAATATTAGCTGCAAAAAAATAATATACTCTAAAAAATTCTATCTATGCAGTGAGAGTTTTATATTAAATACAATTAAAAATGTAAAAAGAAAATATAAAAATATTCTTATAGTTAACCATGAACCGTGCTGTAAAAATTTAGTTTTAAAATTAATAAAGAAAAATAAATTATCTTTTATAAAAAAAAAATTTAGCACATCTGCAATTGCAAAATTAGTATTTAATATTGAAGATTGGGAAAATTTAAAAAACTACTCTGGAAATTTAAATTTATTTAAAACTCCAAAAGATTTTCGCTAAGCATCTAATGAATAACCCGATGATCTAACTGTTCTTATTAAATCTATTTTATTATCCAAGTTTATAGCTTTTCTAAGTCTTCTTATATGAACATCAACAGTTCTACTCTCAACATTTATATTCTCACCCCATACATTATTTAATAACTGTTCTCTGGAATAAACTCTTTGTGGACTTTTTATAAAAAAATCTAATAATTTATATTCAATTGGTCCTAATTTTATTTCTTTATTATCTCTAAAAACCTTTTTTGTAATTCTGTCGATCTTTAAATCTTTGAAAGTTGCAGTCTCGTCTAGAAGAGAAGGTTTTGATCTTTTAATTAATGATTTTACTCTTAATAATAATTCCTTATTATTAAATGGTTTTGTTACATAATCGTCAGCTCCGACCTCTAGACCTTTAATTTTGTCATCAGGCTCGCCTTTAGCAGTTAAAATTAAAACTGGTATATTTTTTAATTTTTTATCTACTTTTATTTGCCTACAAATATCAATCCCTGAAGTATCAGGAAGCATCCAATCTAATATTACTAAATCAGGTATTTTTTCTTTAATAATTTTTAAAGCATCCTCTCCTGTTTCTGAGCAATAAACTTTGAAACCTTCTTTTTCTAGATTATATTTTATTAAAGTTGTAATCGACTTTTCATCCTCAACTAGAAGTACATTAGCTAGCATTTGAATAAAAATTATTTAACCTTTGGGTCTATCACCCTTTATGTCTTCTCCTTTAATTAAAAAGTGAACATACTCGCAAATATTAGTTGAGTGGTCACCTATTCGTTCGATGTTTTTCGCAATAAAAAGAAGATGAGTTAAAGACTCTATATTTTTTTTTTCATTTTTCATGTGATTTAACAAATCCTCTAATAATTTGTTAATTATTACATCAACTTCTTTATCGCTACTCCACACAGATAAGGCCAATTTTTCATCATTTTTAGAGTACGAGTCTAATGTTTTTTTTAAATTCCCCTGAACAAGATCAGAAGCAGATTTAATTAAGGAAAAATTTCCATTATTTAAATCTACTTTTACATGCTTAACTCTCTTTGCAATATTTTTTGCAAGATCACCTATTCTTTCTAGTTCAGCAGCAATCCTCATTGCTGACACAGTTTCTCGTAAATCTATCGCCATAGGTTGTCTTAAAGTTATAAGGTTAACAACTTGATCATCAATTTTTTTTTCTAACTCATCAATTCTTTCATCTTTTCCTATAACTTTATCAACTAACTCTTCATCTTTTTTGACTAACGCTATTATTGAATTTGAGAACTGATTTTCACATAATGCTCCCATTTTTAAAACTGTACTATGCAGTGTTTTTAATTGTCCCTCGTACGAACTAACTATATGTTCTGACATTATTAACCAAACCTTCCTGTTATATAATCCTGAGTTAATTTATTATCAGGATTCTTAAATATTTTTTCAGTTAAATTAAATTCTAAAATTTTACCTAAATGAAAAAATCCGGTATTTTGCGAAACTCTAGCTGCTTGTGACATTGAGTGTGTAACTATTACAATTGTATACGTTTTTTTCAACTCATCAATAAGCTCCTCAATTTTTGCTGTTGCGATTGGATCTAAAGCTGAACATGGTTCATCCATTAGGATTACCTCAGGATTAATTGAAATTGTTCTTGCTATACAAAGTCTTTGTTGTTGACCACCTGATAGTCCTGTCCCTGGCTGGTTTAAACGATCTTTTACCTCTTCCCAAAGAGCTGCTTTTTTGAGGCTACTTTCAACTATCTTATCTAAGTCATCTTTATTATCCGCTAGACCATGAATTCTTGGCCCGTATGCAATGTTATCATAAATACTTTTTGGAAAAGGATTTGGTTTTTGAAAAACCATTCCTACTTTTTCCCTAAGTAAATTTACATCAACATCTTTTTTATTTATTTCTTGTCCATCTATTTTTATAGAACCTTCAACTTTACATATATCGATAACATCATTCATTCTATTTAAACATCTTATATAGGTGGATTTTCCGCATCCAGAAGGTCCAATCAAGGCTGTTACTTTTTTTTCTTCCAAATCTAAATTTACATCAAAAAGAGCTTGTTTCGCTCCGTAAAAAACATTTAAATTTTTTGTAGATATTTTTATTTTTTCATTTTTCATGTTAGCTCCATTTTTTTTCAAACTTGTTTCTTAAGTAAATTGCAAATGAGTTCATAAATGCTAGGAAAAAAATTAAAATTATTATGGTAGCTGAAGTTTTTTCAACAAATCCTCTTTCTGCTGACTCTGACCATAAATAAACCTGCACAGGTAAAACTGCGGAGGGGTCAAATGGTGAGGACGGAACCACATTAATAAAAGCTACCATTCCAATTAATAAAAGTGGAGCAGTTTCTCCTAAAGCTTGGCTAAGTCCTATAATCGTTCCTGATAAAGTTCCTGGCATAGCTAAAGGTACGACATTGTGCATTACTGTTTGAACTTTTGACGCTCCTAAGGCCAAAGCACCCTCTCTTATTGATGGTGGAACTGCCTTTAGAGCTGCTCTACATGGTATAATAATTCTAGGCAATGTCATCAAAGCAAGAACCAAACCTCCAACTAGCGGTGTTGATCTTGGTAAGTAAAAATAATTTAAAAAAATACCAAGACCTAATAATCCAAATACTATGGATGGTACTGCGGCCAAATTGTTAACATTTACCTCAATAATTTCGGTAATTTTATTTTTTGGGGCAAATTCCTCTAAATAAATTGCAGCCAAGATGCCAAGAGGAAATGATAAAAGTAAACAAACAATTAAAGTAAAAAAAGATCCCATTAATGACGCTCCAACACCTGCAATTTCTGGCTCTCTAGAGTCAGCATTAAAAATGAATGGCCAATTAAATTCACTAATAATTTTATTTTTTGCATTTTGTTCATCATAAATTTTTAATTGAAAATCTGAAAATCTTCTTCGATCCTCAGGTATATTCCTTGGAAAATTACCTTTATGCACTTGATCAAGATCATCTGAGAGTGTTAACGCTACTTCTGCGGTTTTATTTAATACACCTTTATTTTTTAAAAAAAACTTTTTAATTTCAGAAGTTGCCTCTATACTTACAAGATCTATCAATTCTGCTTGTTTTAGTTCTGGAGCATTTGGAGCTAAACTTAATAAGGCCTCTTGTAAAATTTCATCAAAATTAGCCTGCCTAATTTCCTTATCAGTAGAACTTGAGTTAATACCTATTTTTTTTTCATTAAAATTAATTTTTAGAAGTATTTCTGTCCTTGAAAAAGCGCTTAAACCATTAGTAAAAATATTTACGAGCAAAATACATAAAAATGATAATGCAATAATGATTGATGAAATTCCAAAAAATCTAAATCTTTTTTCAGCAGCGTATCTTTTTTTAAGTAAAATTTCTTTTTCTTTACTATTCATATTTTTCCCTAAATTTTTTTACAATGTTTAAAGCAATAATATTTATAACTAATGTGAAAAAAAATAATGTAAGGCCTAAAGCAAAAGCAGCTTGGGTTTTTGGGTTATTAAAGGATTGATCCCCTATCAAAATTGTGACGATCTGCGTTGTGATCGTAGTAGATGCTTCTAGTGGGTTAATTGTTAAATTTGCCCCAAGTCCAGCTGCCATAACAACAATCATAGTCTCTCCAACAGCTCTTGATATTGCAAGAAGAATTGACCCGACAATTCCTGGAAGAGCCGCTGGTAAAACTACTTTTTTTATAGTTTCAGATTTAGTTGCACCCATTGCATAAGAACCTTCTCTTAAAGAAACTGGAACAGCATTAATTACATCATCAGTAAGTGATGAAACATAAGGAATAATCATGACCCCCATGACCATTCCAGCTGCTAAGGCGCTTTCTGAGGATACGTTTAATCCAATTCCTTCACCAATAATTCTAAAAAAAGGGCCAACGGTTAATGCTGCAAAGAAACCATAAACTACAGTTGGAACTCCAGCCAAAACTTCAATTAGTGGTTTTGCAAACCTTCTAACTTTACTAGAAGCGTACTCAGCCATATATATTCCAGAAAAAAGTCCAATAGGAACTGCAACGCACATAGCAATCATTGCTATAAAAAAAGTTCCCCAAAATAAAGGGACTGCGCCAAATACATTTTCAACGTCAGCAGTTTGAACTGAAGCATCTCTAACAAATGCTCGACCAGGTGCCCAATTAGTGCCTGTTATAAAGTCAAAAATAGAGACCGCTGTGAAAAATTTAATACTTTCAAAAAGTAATGAAAGTACAATTCCAAAAGTTGTAAATACGGCAATAGCTGCACATAAGAACATCACAACTCTAATTACTTTTTCTACACTTTCTCGAGCTCTTATATTTTTTAGAATTTGGGTATAAGCAAAAGACAAACAAAATATTATCACACTAAAAATAACTGCAAATTTTGATAATTCTAAAATCTTATTAAGACTTAAAAATTTTTCAACGTAGGGTATTAAATTCTGAGGAATGGTCCCTGAAAAGTTTTTCTCAGCTATAGATTTAATTTCAGAAAATATTAAATTTAATTTATTCTCATCAATTGAAGGGTCGGCTCTAAAATCGGATAAAATAAAAACTTTGACAATATATAATTCAGAAAAAGACCATAAAAATAATATTATCAAGGCCGGTAAACCGCACCAAGCTGCTAAGTAGTAACCATAATATTCAGGTAATGAGTGAAACTTTTTTCCACTTATTTTTTTTTGCTTTAAAACTTTCGATTTTCCAAAAAAATAACAAGATAAACTAAAAACAACAATCAATGATAAAATTGTAAGGTTCATTTAACTTATATGATTTGATGCTGCTTAACTTTCATTTTTAGAGCCGAAAATAATTTCGGCTCTAAATTTAATTAACTTAACTAAATTTTAATTTAGTTCTTCATCGCTTCTAACTTAGTAGCAATGTCTCTAACTTTATCCTCTGTTTCTTTAGAGTTTGGAACTAAACCAAATTTAAAAAGATAACCAGTTGAACCAACTGCAGTTTTTCCAGTGTATTCAGTTAGGAATTCTTTAAATCCTGGAATAACAGTAGCGTGAGCTTTTTTAGCATACAAGAATAATGGTCTTGCAACAGGATATGTGTATTTTTGTATCCCTTCAATTGTTGGAGCAATTCCATCAATTTTTGCAGCCTTAATTTTATCTTTGTTTGCAACTAGGTAACTATATCCAAAATAACCAAATGCATTTGGAGTGGAACCTAATTTTTGAACAATTAACGTATCATTCTCGCCAGCTTCAATTACAGCAGCGTCTTCTCTATATTTTGTGCAATTTTTTGGATCTGCTAGTTTTTTAAAAGCTTCGTCGCAACCCTTGCTCATTATTAAGTCATCCCAAGCATCTCTTGTGCCTGATGTTGGTGGAGCTACTAAAATTTCAATTTTTATAGCTGGTAAGGATTTATCAATCTCATTCCAATTTTTGTATGGGTTTTTTACTAATTTTCCATCAATCACAACGTCATGGGCAATTGCTTTCCATAATTGTGCTTTTGTAAAATTAGCATCTTGACCTTTGATTGAATGAGCAAATGTTAAACCATCGTTACCAATAGGTAGCTCAATAATTTCTGTGACACCATTTTTAACACAAAGTTCCATTTCATCTTTTTTAATTGCTCTAGATGCTCCTGTCATATCAGGATGTTGCACACCTACGCCGCCACAAAAAGATTTAAAGCCACCGCCTGTACCTGTACTTTCAACTACTGGTGTTTTAAATTTTCCTTGCTTACCAAATCTTTCTGCAACTACTGTTGTGTAGGGATATACAGTTGAAGATCCAACTATTTTAATTTGATCACGTGCTATTGCTTGAGATGAAATTATAACAGCAACTGCAGTGATAAATATTGTTTTTAGTTTAATCATAATTATCCTTTGTTATTTAATTTCTTCATAATAATTTTATGAGATGTTTTTATTATTACAATTTAATGACACTTTTGTTACAAAGTTAACTTTTTAGTTGTAAAAAAGTCATTTTAATCTCATCCTTTCATACAGTTAATAATATTTTGGGTAAGGTTTATCTTTTTTCCATTCCTGAGTACTACCTAATCTGCCTTTATTAACTGGTTCATACGCATTCACCCAACCGCCATATATTGACCAGTCTTTTTGAGGTTTCACAAAGTTAATTTTAACTTCATTATTTTTTAACTTTGCTCTAGCTTTTTCAAGTTCAGCTTTTCTCTGCGCATCTCTCATTTTCTGATATTCATCTAATTCATCATAAGATTTTTTTTCTTTAACCTCTTCTGGTTTAGATGTTTCTGATGCTAAAGTTTTTCCGCTTATAGATTTATACAAAGCAGGATTTTCTATTCTGATCTGTTCACCATTTTCTTTTAAAAATTTAGAACATTCCTCTTTTATTAGAGTGTTAAAAAATGCATTGGTATAAGTTGGCTTTGTTTTGACACGGTAGTTACTTTTGTACCTTGAATTTGATAAAAAAAGCCTTTTATTACGTGCATAATAACTCATTTTAGAAGGATGAATTTTTTTCATTTTCTACCTCCTTTTTTTCTTCTTTTCTGAGCTCTAAAAAGAAGATCCTCATACATCTGACTTCTACTAATCAATCTCCCTTCAATGGTATTAAGCTTTAACAAAGCGCTTCCAGCATTGGAGTCTCTGGTAAATGCAACGCCAATTAAAGACTGATTTTTGTTTACAGATTTTTGATGTTGATGAGTAAAACTTTGTCCAAGAATCTTGTCTGAAAATTTAGGTTTGTTGCTATCTGCATCAAATTCTAAAATTTCATTACCAAAAATTCCAGTCTCAATTGAAGTTACTCTTCGAAGTTTCCATTTAATTTCTACAATTTTAATGAAAATTTCCTCTTCATAAGCTCCAACTGGCTCATATATTTTCAGCATACTCTCTTTAAAAGCATGAAACTCTTCAAGATTTTCGCCGATTATTACCAAACGCTCTGCTGTTAAAGCATGCGTGATGGCATTGCCTGATACTTTCTGTTTGCCTTCAAAAGTTATAGGCCCTGTGCTCTTTTTAGCATTTTCTCTGTTCGCTCTGATTTTTCTATCAGAAACTACTTTTAACTTACGTATGGTCTTCATGTTTGCTCCTTAATAAATAATTAATTCTTTCAACACGCAGCAAAATGCCTTGTGTTGAATCACAAATTTTTAAATTGAAATA
>OGWL01000026.1_pt1 | contig 22984 bp, 27 predicted proteins | sample 1576031 | NCBI WGS metagenome assembly OGWL01 (sample SAMN07581535, study PRJEB24739) | freshwater metagenome | place: Singapore | collected 2015-01
GTTAGAATGGGAAGAAAAACTAATGGATATTTGGTCTCCCAAGGCCTCAAAATATATGGCTCGAGTTGTAAAACAAAGTTTCAATAGTCTTTATCCCGATGTAAAATTAAAGGTTTGGGCGGAAGATGAAGGAGTCACAGCAACTACTGATCTGGCCAGTACTGATGTCAAGGCTGATGTGTTTGGACAGTGGGGTAAGAAAGATTGGGAATGTAATTTCTTCTGCGGGCCTTTATTCAATCAAGCTGACGGTCGTAAATATCTTGAACTAATGGTTGATGATGCCAGCAGTGGTAGTTATCCTGGTGTATGGAGGATAATAGTTAGTGAATGGAAAAAATGGGCTAGTAGTCAATTACAGAAAACTGGCGCTGATGATGTTTGTTTCAGCGTAGATCAAGATATGAGCGGCGGTGCCTGGGCAAAAATTGCTCAAGCTGTTGGTATTAAATTTATAGCACATGACCTAGATGAAGGTATGTCGGAAGGCAAGATAAAACTCTATACAGATCCTGACTATTTTGGTGCTGAGGTAGATGACACTGGGTTTGACAGTTTACCAGTTGTCAATATTTCGGTCAATAAACTTGTGGGATTTGAACCAGACAGTAAAATGCGTCAACCCAAGAGTAAAGCAAATATTAAAAAAATTGTTGTTGGGTTAAAAAATGGTGTTAAATTACCTCCTCTATTGGTTCGCAAATATAAGAATGGTTATCAAGTATTAGATGGACATCATAGATTTTGGGCATATAAATTGTTAAAAGTAAAAAGTATCCCTGTACAAATAATTCCTGATTCTGATATAGAAGAAAAAGGTCAGAAAGGTGTGGCGGAAGGCACTGAAATTGTTGACCAAGACAGTGATTTAGATCAACAAGTTTATACTCTTATGGTAGATGGACAAAAAGTAAGTTTCACATACTGGGACTACGAAAGCAATTTCCAATCACCAGACATAAAAGATATCTATCAACAGGCCCGAGAGCAGTTAGGTAAAAAACTATCTCCGAAACAAGTCAAAGCAGTTGCTCGTGCTGTATTCAAATCGTTTGAGCAAGGTGTGGCGGAAGCAAGTCTTGCCACAGTGCGAGCATATTTTGCCGGTGACACAGATGCACAAGATGAGATGGAAATTACTAAACAGCGCAAATATTATGCAGATATTAAGAAAAAAGAAGAAGAAAAACGCAAAGTAGATCTGGAGAAAAATGGATATAGAATTGTAAGAACAGTTCATGAAGATGAGGTAGACGAGGCCACCGGATTAAGTCCGGAATTGCTTGCACGTTATAAAAAGGCGGCTGGGGCTGATGCATCCAATGCTGACAAAGAAGGTGATTTCAAACGTGACAATAAAAGATTTAGTGGGCATAATTCGTGCTACTAAAAAAGAATTTGATAATGATATTAAGAAACATGAAAAGAAATAACATTGACCAATCATATACCATGATAGACATAAAATTAAATACTTTTGATGACGACGTTATTTCAGGTCTAATGAGTAAATATCCTAAGTTGGCCAGTGCTAGAATAGAAGGCAGAAATAAATTTAGTGAATCTGGTAAATGTTTAAAATTTTATATACATCACATGTTCTTTGATAACAGGGATGCAGCCATTAAAGATATAATGCATGCATTTAAAGGTAATGAAATCAGTATTAGGACAATAAAATGAAATTATTGGAATTAAAACAGTTATTAGAAATTAACATGAGTCCCAGCGCCTTGCGTGATGCCGTCAGCAGTATAGATGCACGTGCCGGCATGGAATTCGAAATGATTGTTCCCGGAGTTGGTGGTGCCGATGAAGACGGTGAACCCGAACCAGACTATGATTCAGACGAGCGAATTCGACGATTCAGTGATATTAGAAATTTTTTCCATGATGGCGACTATAATAGCCGCAGGGACGTCGAAAGACTCATGAATGAGATCTGGGAAGACTACATGGATAGCGACTGGCTCAGTGAGAAAAAACAGGAGGCATGGGAGGAAGTTGCCGAAGATCATATTCGTGATCTAGTAGAACGTTATTATGCTGAACAATTTACAGGACAGGCAGAGGAAGAAGTTAAAAAACAAGCACCAGAATTTGGCATGAACAGTGAAGAAATTCAAAAGGCCGTGAACGATCGCTATAAAAAGTTATTCATGGACAAAGTAGAAGAAATTATGGCTGACATGGGCGAAGAATATGACCAGGCCTTTGAAGAATGGCAAGATGATCAATGGAACGAAATTTGGAACGATGATGACATGTTTACTGACTGGGCGCAGGACTCAGGCATTAGGTACATGAGTGACATACCAAATAATTATGATATTACATGGCCAAATTGGTCAAGCCCTGAGTCAGAAGGCGAGTTAGATATATCACAAGTGGCAGATGAATTTCGTTCGGAGATTGGCAGGCCTGTTAATTGGAGTCGAAATTATCACGGCGGCAAAAGAGCAGCTAATACATATGTTGTCGAGCCCGATGGTAGCCTAAATGGCGACTCGTATGGGGATGTGGGATTAGAATTTGTCAGCCCGCCATTGCCTATACAAGAATTGCTTGGTGATTTAAAGAAGGTGAGGGCATGGGCAGGACGCATGGGCGCATATACTAATGAAAGTACAGGTCTACATATTAATGTTAGTGTTCCCGGATGGAAGGGAAACTTACAGGAACTGGATTATGTAAAATTAGCACTGCTGTTGGGAGACGAATACGTACTAGATCAGTTTGGACGCAGTGGAAATTCATATACCAAAAGTGCTTTTGGAATAGTAAAAAGTCACATTAAACAAAGACCACAGGATGCGGAAGCATTAATGAAGCAGATGAAAGATCACTTAAATGCGGCAGCGAGTAAACTAATACATACCGGTGTAACACAAAAATACACCAGTATCAATGTCAAAGACGGTTATATAGAATTCCGCTCACCAGGTGGCGATTGGCTGGGGGACAATTTTGATGCTATTGAAAACACTCTATTACGTTTTGTGGTAGCCATGGATGCGGCTGTTGATCCTGAAAAACACAAAGAAGAATACGCAAAAAAGTTATACAAACTGTTATCTGCAAGCAACGACACCACTGATACATTACAATATTTTGTACAGTTTAGTGCAGGTACATTACCACGTAGTGCATTATCTAGTTTTATCAAACAAGCACAACTCAAACGGCAGGCCAAAAAGGGCATGCTGCCTATCGGTAAAAAATATTGGTGGGACGTATCTAAATCAGACAGTACAGCGGGCCTTCAAGTTGTTGCTGCCAGCAGAGAAGAAGCCATTGAAAAAGCCAGAAATGAATATCCAGAGTGGCGTAATGCACAGAACATCACAGCAAATCCAATAAAACCTTATGAAGAACAACCAAGGCAACAGCCTGCAGGTACCCTAAGACCCAGCGGTCAGAGCCAACCTGCTTTTAGGCAACCAATGCCTAATGTAGGCACACAAACTGAAATGGAAAACCGTTTAGGTTGGGGTAGCCAATCAGCTGATGCCAATTACGAAATCATAGACAGAAGTAATAATAGAACTGTATTCTTGTTCATTGCAAACACAGACCAAGAAGCAGAAAGAAAGTATGAGGATTGGCTTGCGGCCGCTGGATTCCCATCGGATACAGAAAACTATGGCTGGAGACGTCGCAACTAAGGTTCTATAAAAACTATTGCTTTAGTAATATAATAAATAATACTATTATGGCAATGGCAGAAGGTCAACGTGAAAAAGTTATATCGGGCAGATTAAAAGATCCTATTAGGAAAACCTGTGGCGCCAGCATTACCGAAGAACTGGAAAAAGCATACAGTAAATACTGGTACGTGCCCTTTGACATACCTATTATAAAAGCTAATGATCACGAATATTTTGTAAATTGGTATTTTGCAAACTCTGGCATCGCAGTAAAACAAAAGACAAACCTTGCTAATCCCTATAATTGGAGTCTAACTAATAATCATTTTAGAACTATTAATAGTGATGCAGTTAATAATGAGATCTGGAGTAAAACATATATTTCAGAAACATTTGTCAAATTTCCCGAATTAAAAGAACAAGTTTTAGAATATTTTCCCATTACATCACTTAATCTATGGAGAATGTGGTCCAGTACCGCAAGAATACTGAATCACAGAGACGATGATGCGCTGGTTGATTTTCCCTGTGCGATGCGGGTTAAATTATACGATGAAAACCCCACAGAAACCCTATGGTTAAGGGAAGATGATGAGCCCTATAATAACTTTATACTGCCAGAACTAAAGGAAACTAACAGTTTTGCCTGGAATAACGTTAGAACTTACCATGGTAGCAACTATGACCCAGAATATAAAAAAATACTATGGTTAATAACGGTAGATTCGAACCTTAATACAAACAAATATATTGATCTAATGGATAGAAGTATCAATAAATATACTGATAAGGTTATGATCGATCATCGCCCACGAGAATATTACTACGACCTATGAGATTACTAGAATTATTAGACAACGAAGCACCAAAGAAACCCAGTGGGCCTGAAGTAAGGGCTCCCAAAAATGCTGGGGCCAGCCATGCGATGAGAAAAGATCAGGCATCTGCTATACCACATGCCATGGTAAACACTCAGTTAAGAAACACAGATACTTATATGCAATATAGATATGGAGTGGCTCTAGCGGCGGCGGCCGCGCATGAAGATTCTAATGAGTTCGAACAAGAAAGTGCCTGGTCTGAAAATGTAGGGTTAGTAGGTTATACTGACGAGGAAGTAGAACTAATTAGAGCAGCAGACAAGCTCATGGGTGTCACAACAGATGAGATGACAGACGGTTCGGGCAGTCATGAAATGGATGACGTCAATGCAAAGAGTGCAATAAGTGGTGCTGAGAATCAGTAATGAAAGTAAGTGATATCACCGAAGCCAAGGTTCCCAGTGTGCGAGATCAGATAATTGCTGATGTAAAAAAGCATGGCGATGTTATATAAGACAGGTCAGATTAATAAAATAGGCTGGGACTTGCACACGGAAAATGTTATGCATCGAAGAAACGGTCAATTAGTTATTATTGATCCTTGGTTTAATATTGAGGATAGTATATGAACATTGACGATGTAATGGGAAAAAATAAACCTAAGCAGGTTGGGCGCAAGTTCACGGAAATGGAGCTTGCTATCATGGAGGGTGGTGGCAGTATAGAACCCGAAGAAATAGATCTAATCAGAGAAGAGCTTGCAAAACAATTCGAGCAATTTGTAACTGAAGAAGACTATATGGCAGGTCATTGCCATGTCATGGCACTAGCACTTAAAAAACTTAATCCCAGCTGGAAGATACGTGCCCATATAGGTTGGGATGAAGAAGCAGAAGAGGAAGAAGAATATCGCGTAGACCATGTCTATATTGTTGCACCTGATGGTAGTGCCTATGATTGCCGCGGTAGGTTCAGCAACGAACAAGAGCTTGTGGGCCCTGATAATACAGGCGGCGTAGAAACACAGTTTGTTGATTATAGTTTAGATGATATTAAAGCGGACATTGCTAGTGGCGAACTAAAACCTATAGCGAAAGGTGATATTGATAATGCAATTAAATTTATTAATAACATTAAAAAAAGTCCTAGTTCCAGAGGCGGCCTAGCAGAAGCCATAAGCAGTCGTGTATTTCATTATACTCGTGCTGGCACTGCCGCCAAAATCCTTAGCAGTGGTGAGTTTGAACTTAGTAGCACACTGGGTGCCAGCTGGGAACAACAATTCGCACCCAAAGGATATACTTACTTTTTAAGTACAACAAGAACACGCTTTGGTGGCTATCATCAAAGCGTAGGCAGTGATGCTGTGTTGTTTGAATTGGATGGCAATTTTTATAACCAACGCTATCCCGGAAAGGCAGTGGACTATTGGAACAATAGAAATCCTTTGCAAAGCTATCATCGAAGTCACGAAGCTGAAGATCGTATATTCAGCAAAGAGCCTGCCGTACCCGCTGTTATTATTAAAATGGATGTTTATATCAGTGCAGAGGCTGAACCCCAGACTCTGGCTCGTGTTAGAAAAATAGCGTTATTGGCCAAACAGCGTGGCATACCCATCGGGCTGTATACTGATGCTGATGCTTGGCGTCTAGGAGATGAGCGTAAACAGGCCGACATCAGTATGTTACGTGGTCAAGAACCATCTAGAAAAAACTACCCCAGTCGTAGGTATCTCAAACGCTGGATCGAACTGATCAGTGCAAATAAGCAAAATCAATTGAGTAAAGATGCTGATAGAATTCGCTATGACTTGATGTATACATACGACAAAGAGAGTGCTGCTAAAAGCCTAGACACTGACCTAAGCAACGCTCGTAAGCCCGACAGCAGTGATCGTCCCGATGTGGTTAAGATAGTTCGATATATGCATGCCAATAAATTACCCACAGTTCGAGCGTTAGTAGATCATCTTGCTGATAAATGGAAAACCATAAAAAATGAGAGAGTTAATGAAAACTTTGCGGACGGTAAAGTTAAAGGAAAGAGCAGACCCGGAAGAGTTAAACGTGCAGGTGCAAGTTGCAATGGATCTGTAACGGATTTACGTAGCAAGGCTAAAAAATACGGCGGAGAACGAGGCAAGATGTATCACTGGTGTGCTAATATGAAATCTGGTCGCAGTAAGTAATAAGATTAAATAATACATTATGAGATTCGACGAAATACATAAATTATTGACAGAAGCGGGTTTGGAGGCCAGCGAAATGCCTGCTGGAAAGTTAAGTAGTGTCAAGGACAAAAAAGGCAGAACACTGACAAGGTCTGAATTGTTCTTGCAGAAAATTAAGTCAAAAAGTCCGTTTCAAACTACAGACGGTAGACAAGTTATAATAGACCCAAAAGAACTACCCAAAGCTGTTGCCTGGATTGGAACAGGAAATCCAAGTGGTAGACTAGTGCTAACAACCTTAGACGGTGAAAAAATTACTCCTGGCAAGTTGATGAAGACCAATGAGTTTGGCGGCCAAGGAGAAGGTTCTGAATCTGAGGATAAGGTATCTAACAAGGGTGATATTGCAGAAGGTATTCTTGGCGCCGCATTATTCGCTAAACTAGCAGCTAGGGTTAACGGCAACATCAATTCAATTGATACTAGTGAAATCTGGACTATTGTATATAACCTTAATAAGAGTGGTGCAGATGAGTATAGCACAACTGTGAAAGATGCTGGTAGAAAAGTTGTTAACGATAAAATTATTTTTACACTACGTCTTAATCCTGCGCCTTACAACGATCTAATGAATCCTAAAAAGAGGTCATTGCTTGAAGATCTTGCTAAGAGTGCGGCAGCTTATGTTAATAGTACAGACGGGCAAGCATTTGCTGAATACTATTATCTGAATGGCAAACCCGATATTATACGTATTATATCAGACGGTGTCAGCAACCAAAAGGGACAAAAAACAGATGTGCGTGTTGTGGCTACAGATCCTAAAACAGGTGAAAAACGAGAACTAGAATTAAACATGAGCCTCAAAACCGGCGGAATCCCACAGTTTGGTCAAGTAGGCGCCGGCGCGATCAAGAAGCAGGGGGAAATGTTTAAGGCCCATAGTAAATTATGGGGGGAATTCGGAATCGATGTAAAGGAGTTAGAGCAGGAATTTGAGCGAATTCTTGCCGATAATGGCATCGTTCCTGCTATGAAACTTATGTATAAAAGTGCAGCAGATTTGCTGACTGAGCTATTGTCAGGTAATTTCGACGATGAAGAATACATTTACCTAAAACAGTTTGCCAAGGGAGTTAACTTCCATGGTACATTAAACGATCCCAGTGTTTTATTAGTAGACTTTTCTAGAGGATCCTACGACGTATTAAATTTCGCACTACTAGAAGATAAGTTAAAAGATATCGACCTGGACGCAATGTATACCGAAAGCGATAAGGGGTTGCCCATAGTGCAGATATTTGATAAAAATTCAAATAAAAGACTATTACAGTTTAGATACTATATTAATAGTAAAGGAGCTAGAAAGCATCTAATAGAAAAAGGTCCATTACTATCTAAATTAATCAGTATCAAGGGAAAATCTAATTCCAAATAATTAATGAAAAATCGATAAATATTAACATGAAAATACGAGAATTAATAGAGGATGCGACAGGAATGGGCGCCGGTAGTTTTGCTAGCGTTCCAATGCCTTTTGTACGTATGCACCGTAAAAGAAAAACCCGTGCAATGCGTAAGGAATCAGGTCAAGACCTGATTCGTCGTCAACCCTATACAAACATCGCCGAAGAGCAAGGATCTAAGAAAAATGGATAAAACACAAACTCCCCCTGGCCGCGACGGCGGTGATGAGGATGCCGATAAAAAACAAATACACCTGGGCCCAAAACACATGATGAAAGCCAAAGATGTAGCCAAGTCTGCTGAAAAAGAATTAAATAAAGCCATGGATAATACACATAAGAACAAAGCCCGTAAAATGTATGAACTTGCTGATCGTTTAAGCAAGGTTGATACCAGAAAGCTAAATGAACAGCAACTAGCAGATCGTACTGCTATGATTCAACGTCTTGGCGAAGAACTAAGGGCTATGAGAGAAGCTCCTGGCGAACAAGATCCTGATGTTCCAGCGGCAGAACCAGAACATAAACAACACACACTTGGTGCAATGAATGTTAAGAAATTAGGTGATGCATTAGGCGTTGATCCTAGACTCTTACGTGCCGCATTGATGCGCTCACAGAACGGACAGATGACAAGAACTGATGTATTAGCTCTAGCAGATGCCTTTGTTAAATTTATGAATGCAGACGACAGGCAAGTACAATTAATTGCCAACATTGTTAAAGCAGGTAATGCCACTGCTGCACAAGAGGGTGTTATCAATCAGCCCCCAAAGAAAATGGATATACCTGCATTCAAGCGTAAAGCACAGGGTGATGACTGGAAAGTCAGTGCAGGCGACCTGGAGCAAGACAAACTACGTAATATCAGCAGTAGCGAGTGGCTTAAAAAACAACGCGAAGAAGAAGGTAAAATCAGAGAAGAAGCTGCTGCACGTGTAGGTAAAGTTTTTGACTTCTCAGACTTTAAGGGTTAAACTATGAGATTATTTGAATTATTTGAAAATCAAGTTCTGATCAGTGCTAGAAATTTATCTGCACTTTCAGAAGCAGCACGAGCAGGCACAAGTACAAGAATTACAGTGGGCGGACATTCCCTTGTAATAGGCAGCAGAGATGCACGTTTTGTCTGCAAAATGTATGAACAAGCTATCAAAAATGGCCGAGAGCAAGAGTTCCTGAAATCTCTGGCTGAAAATGTCTTGGTAGAAAATACAGAAACACTCAAACATATTATCAGCAGATTCCCTAAAGAAGTTAAAGACTTTCAAAATGGTGACGAGCTATCTACAGACTTGTATCATGCATTGCATGATTATTATATGGATCATGGTGAAATGCCCTACGGAGTTTCCAAAGCACGTGATGGTGATCCATTTGAATGGGTGACAATGAGGTTTGATGAAGATCTAGGTGGCTATGGTGCAGATAGGCCCATGGGCGAAGAAGTATTACCATTAGAACTAGGTCTTAGCGAAGCACTAGACATGCGTCTACTACACGGTGCACAAGGTGCCATGAAAAAGAATGTAAAAGATCCTGAGAGCGAGCGCAATATTGGCAAAAAGTATGGCTATCGAAGCGACAAAGAAAAAGACGATGAAGACAACTACGACGAGTGGGGCAATGAAAAGCCAGGCAAGAAGAAGCGTGTAGCTGCTCCCGCAGAACCAGGTGAGAAGCGTGGCCGTGGCCGTCCACGCAAACACCCTGTGCCAGATGCAAACGCACCTAAAAAGACACGCGGTCGTCCTCGCAAAAATCCTGCTCCAGATCCTAATGCGCCCAAGCGTGGCCGTGGCCGTCCACGTAAAGTCCGTGAGTGGATTGAAACACTACGTTATGTTGCTGAGGGGAAAGGCTCGCTCATAAAAATGCGAATAAGTGAAATACTTACAGAAGCCACCAGAGATCAGATAGTTAAATTACAAAACTATCTGAACAGTAAAGGTGCACGTTTAGCTGTTGATGGAATTATTGGACCGCAGACACGTAGTGCCATTCAACAATTTCTTAAAGGTGATGAGAATTTTCAACAGACAAACACTGGGCCTGCTGTAGATAGTTCTGGTTTTCCTATGATGGTGGGCGCACAACAAACACAGCCAACAAAACTAACAAAACCTGCACAGCAATCTACACAACAGGTACAAAAATCAGGTGAGGACAAGGAAATCACAGGAGTTGTCAAAGCTGGACAAGGATTTACTGACGTCAAAACTGCTGATGGCGAGATTCAAAGACGTCAAGGTGCTAGAAACTGGCGCAATAACAATCCTGGAAACATAGTTAAAAGTCAATATGCAACCAGTAAAGGCGCAGTTGGTTCAGATGGACGCTTTGCTGTATTTCCAACACTAGATGCAGGTTTCGATGCTAAAGAAGATTTACTGTTTTCACCAGACTCTAAATATATAAATCTTTCTATTCGTGATGCTATTACACGTTATGCACCTCCACATGAAAACGACACAGAGCGTTACATTCAAAAGGTCACACAAGCAACTGGTGCTAAACCAGAAACAAAGATGTCCCAACTTAATGGCTCACAACGCGAACGTTTCTTACATGCTGTCACACAACAAGAAGGCTTTAAGGTAGGCACAATCACAACAATAGGAACAGGCGTAGCATGAAATTATCTGAGATTAGCGAAGGTGTAGCAGGACCTAAAAACTGCTGGCCTGGCTATCGTAAAGTAGGCACCAAGCCTGGCACAGGCAAGAACGCCGGCAAGCGTGTCAATGACTGCGAAAAGATTAAAGAAGACGTCGATGTTGTAGATCAGGGTGAATATGATCGCGAAGGCGACATGGCCATGGGTCAACTAAAGACAGCGGCTGATGCTGCCAACGAACTACGCAGTATATTAGACAGTGACGAAAACTTGCCAGAATGGGTTCAGTCAAAGATTACCAAGGCTGTTGACTATTTAGATACTGCTCGCGACTACATGAAGTCTAAAGAGCAAGGTGTGGCGGAAGCAAGTCTGAGGCAACTAGCAAAAACCACATTGAGAAAACTTGATCCTACTATCAAAGGCAGATTAAAAGATCGTGCCGATGACGAGTTTGACTTTGGTTTAGAAAAAGACAACGATGGGGATTGGATGTCAGGTGCACCAGGTAGTGCCCATATGAAACACGCTGCACATCTACGCAGAATAGCCAAAGGGGAAAATCCATTCCAGGATAAACTAGGTGTGGCGGAAACGTCAGACTATTTCCGTCGTAGAGAGCGTGAAGAAGCAATTATCAGTGGTCAAAAACCTGCTCGCAAAAAACAACCTGCTCAAACCAGTGATTATGCTCGTCGTAGAGAACAGGAAAAGAAAGCCGAGAAAGGTGTGGCGGAAAGTAGAAGAGATCCCAGAGATTGGGACGAAGGTAACAGAGAACCAGTTAACAATTTTGCCATCTATATTAACAGAAAAAAATGGAAAGTGTTGCCAGGACCCGAAGGCGCATATGCAGACAGTCCCCAAGAATTCCGTGCTTATGCTAAATTAAAAGATATGTGTAGGAGAAAAAGCCAAGAAACTGGTAAACAATGGGAGGTAGTTAAAACAGGTGAAAGACCATCCCAAGATAAACGAGGTGTGGCGGAAGGCTCAAACTCTTTACCATCGTATTTGAGAGGTGAGTCTCGTTTTGTTAAATCTGCGTATAAAACATTGATAAAATATGGATTTATACCCGACGACGAAGATGAAAGAACATCACAAATGGGTAGTTTTAAACATGCAAAAGGGCACATGGCAGACATTACCTGGGAAGGTAATATAAAACTATTAATCAAACAACCAAATGGCAAATATATGCGTTTATATCTTGATGATGCAACCGAAATGCCAAAAGTAGCCGCACAACTACAATTATCGCCTGTTAGTACAGAGCAAGGTGTGGCGGAAGCAGATCCACAGCACAGCCACCAATACTCAAAAACAATGAAACATGCTAAGAACCCCACAGTTCAACAGCGTATAGCAGCTCATGATATTAAGCCCGGTGTTGCGGGCTATAAAGATCGTGTAGATCTACTAAAGGATCTAGAAAGAACTGGTAAACTCAAAAAAGAACAAGACGTTAAAGAAGTGGCGCCTAAAGGCTGGGAAGGCACAGTAAAGGCCATGAAGAAGCATGACGAAATCGATAATCCCTGGGCACTGGCCTGGCATATGAAAAACAAAGGCTATACTAGCCATAAAAAATAAGCTATGAAGAAGTACTGGCAAGATTATGTTCGAAGCAGTTACGAATTAGTCTTAGAAGCAGAAGGAAAGTCTTCAACCTATCTTAATCAGGATATAGAAAGTTATCTGGTATACTTACTGGCACGATGGTTCGATAAAAGTGATATTCCACCAGATACACCGGTAGCAGTATTATTGATGACTGCATGGCAGTCATCAAGGGAAAGAGACAGACAATTAGCCCATGTAGCTGATGTCTGTCTCTTCTACGATGGATTTAAAATTAAACAACGTCGTTGGTCCACTATAAATTACTATAAAGACATGGGCACGATTGCATATGGCATGGCCTATACTGCCAGTAAAGATGATGTTTACGAACAACTAGAAACTAACTTTGCTACCTGTAGTAAAGTATTATCTTTCATACAATCTTCTAGATAAATAGAATAAAGAGGATAATTAAATGAACGAATTAGTTCAGGCGTTGAAAAAAGTTTTGGCTAACGAATATGCCTTTGCTCTCAAGGCATTGAACTTTCACTGGAATGTTGAAGGTCCAGATTTTTTGCAATATCATGAACTGTTCGGCAAGATCTACGACGAAGTCTATGGAAGTATAGATGTCATTGCAGAACGTATTAGAACTCTAGATGCTTATGCTCCTGGAAGTTTTTCTCGATTCCAGCAATTATCAGATTTAGAAGATCAAATAGAAATCCCTATAGCCAGAGCTATGATAGAAAAATTACTGTCAGACAATGAAGTTGTTTTACGCAGTATAGAAATCTGTTATGAACTGGCAGAACCAGCACACAACCATGCATTAAGTAACTTGATGGCAGAGCGACAGGATGCACATGCAAAGCACGGCTGGATGCTGAAGGCAACACTGAAACAACGCGGTTAATGAAATCCCCTATTAAAGAACTTGTAAAAACAAAGTTAAATAAAAATCAAACAGAAGCGATAGAATCATTCATTGAGCATTTGGGAATCGATGTGTTCAAAAATTCCACCTTATTGAAAGTTCTAAACAAGAACGAATTTGATGCAGTTCCCATGGAATTGTCACGTTGGGTTATGTCTTCTGGTAGACGCAGTGAAGCAATGGTCCATCAACGTCAAATCGAAATAAACCTGTTTACCAAAACTAGTTGACTTCTATTTGATATTGTTATATACTGCACCTAATTAACTAAGGAGCATCAAATGCCGCAACGTATGTTTTCACCTGACGAAAAAGCCAAAATCAAAAAGCTGTTTGCAGAAGGTATTCAGATTATGAGTGAGGTCAGTACACTCAACGAAGGTCTAAGCGAAACCATTAAGAGTATCGCAGAAGAACTTGACATGAAGCCTAGTACCCTTAAAAAGGCCATTAAGATTGCCTATAAGAACGAATTTGAAAAGGAACAAAATTCCTTCACCGAGGTAGAGGAAGTTCTTGAAGTTGCAGGTCATCTCACAACTAATTGATTACATAACTCGCCAAAATTGGATATTTTGGTTGGAGTGGGTTTCCACTGCTATACTGATATTAGGTGTGGCATTAACCAGTTATAATGTATACCCAGCTAACGTCTGGGTATCATTTTTAGGCAATCTCGGCTGGATGTTTCTAGGCTACATCTGGCGTAAGTGGAGCCTATTCATTGTTGAAATAATAATAGTTGCAATTTATTTGGCGGGAATATATAATATTGTATGAGTTATGTTGACGCAGTATATGTAAAAGAAAAAGACATCATCAACATTGTTGAGCGTGTAGATGGCGTAAGAAAATTCAAACAATTTCCAGCGCATTACGTTTTTTATTATCCAGATAAAAAAGGTGCTCATACTGGCATTGATGGCGAACGACTAGGTAAAATTGCTGTGGCCACGCACAAGGCTTTTGAAAAAGAAAAGCGTGTATATGGTCATAAGAAATTATATGAGAGTGACATCAAACCACTTAACAGATGTCTTGAAACTAACTATCTAAATGCAGAAGCACCTGAGCTAAACAAAGCGTTTTTCGACATTGAAGTCGCTTTTGATAAGGATAAAGGATTTGCTGATCCCAGCGATCCTTTTAATTCCATCACTGCCATTTCTGTACACTTAACCTGGCTAGATAAACTGGTTACCCTGGTGATCAAACCCGCTAGCATGGAACAGTCACTAGCGGAAACAATAGTAAGACGTTTTGAAAATACCATTCTATGTGATACTGAAGAGGACATGCTAGACATGTTTCTCAGTCTAATAGATGATGCAGACATTCTCAGTGGCTGGAATAGTGAAGGCTACGACATTCCCTATACAGTAAATCGTACCGCAAAACTTCTTGGCGCAGATCACACAAGACGTCTTTGCCTATGGAATACCAAACCCGCACGTAGAGAATATGAAAAGTATGGCAAGATTAGTGAAACATATGATCTAATTGGTCGTGTTCACTTGGACTATCTTGAACTATATCGCAAGTATACCTATCATGAAATGCACAGTTATAGACTGGATGCTATTGGTGAATACGAATTAGGCGAGACGAAAGTTCATTATGAGGGCACTCTAGATCAACTGTATAACAATGACTTTGAAAAGTTTATTGCTTATAATAGGCAAGACACCGCGCTACTAGTCAAGCTGGACAAGAAATTACAGTATATTGATCTAGTCAATGTTCTGGCACACGCTAACACAGTAACACTAAGAACCACAATGGGTGCGGTGGCGATGACTGATCAGGCTATCGTCAATGAAGCACACATTCGAGGTCTAATGGTGCCTGACAGGCGCAGAACAGAAGGTGGAGAAACTCAGGCAGCAGGTGCCTATGTTGCTTACCCCAAGAAAGGCATGCATGATTGGATAGGATCCATGGACTTGAACAGTCTGTATCCTAGCCTGTTACGTGCTCTTAATATGAGCACAGAAACTATTATTGGTCAGGTACGGCACCAGCAGACACGCGATGAGCTACATGCATGGTTGAAAGCTGGTAATGGTTTCGCAGACTTTTGGGACGGCAAGTTTGCTGTCTATGAATATGAAGCAGTCATACGTAAAGACCGTGGCTATGATGTTGTAATTGATTGGGAAGATGGTCGCAGTACGGAAATGAGTGCCATGGAAGCCTATGAATTAATCTTCCTCAGTGGTAATCCCTGGATACTCAGTGCTAATGGCACAATCTTTACATATGAAAAGGAAGGTATCATTCCTGGTCTGCTGAGTCGTTGGTATGCGGAGCGTAAAGAACTACAAAAGAAAGCCAAGACAGCAACTGATCCTAAAGAGTTTGAGTTCTGGGACAAGCGACAGTTAGTTAAAAAGATTAATTTGAACTCACTGTACGGTGCGCTACTTAACGCAGGCAGCAGATTCTTTGACCAGCGTCTGGGACAGAGCACAACACTGGCGGGTCGTTGTGTAGCCAAACACATGGCCAGTCAGGTAAATGAAATTTTTACAGGAAGCTATTATCATCAAGGTGACACAATTATATATGGTGATACTGATTCCTGTTATTTCAGTGCCTGGCCAATATTTAAGAAACAGGCTGAACGAGGAGATATTAATTGGAGTAAGGAAAAAGTCATTGAACTGTATGACGCAGTGGCTGAACAAGTTAATGCTAGTTTCCCCTCATTTATGAATCAGGCATTTAATGTGCCTGGTAACTTGGGTGAAATCATCAAAGCGGGTCGTGAAGTTGTAGCCAGTAAAGGCCTATTCATCACTAAAAAGCGTTATGCTGTGCTTATCTATGATAAAGAAGGCAAGCGCAAAGACGTTGATGGCGAGGCTGGAGAAATTAAGGCCATGGGCCTAGACCTCAAGCGAGCAGATACTCCAGAATACATGCAGAAGTTTCTGGAAAAGATTTTGCTCATGGTGCTGAAAGGCCAGGTACAAGGCGACATTATTGATGCCATCAATGAATTTAGAACTGGTTTCAAGGAACGCCCTGGATATGAAAAAGGTACACCTAAGCGTGTTAACAATCTAACCAAGCACACAGAAGTTTTTGAAAAGACTGGCAAGTGCGGAGTTGGACATGCCTTGGCTGCTATTAACTGGAATAGGTTTAAAAAGGCCTATGGTGATAATCGAAGCATTGATATTGTAGATGGCATGAAGGTTATTGTTTGCAAACTTAAAAATAACCCCATGGGTATTACAAGTATTGCCTACCCTATTGATGAAATGAGATTGCCAGAATGGTTCAAAGAAATGCCATTTGATAATGCTGCCATGGAGGAGACTATTATTGACAACAAAGTAGACAATCTAATTGGTATTTTAAATTGGGACCTGAGAGCCAGTGAGCAGAAAAATACTTTCGATCTATTGTTTAGTTAAACATACATGCTCATAGACAATATAAACACTTTAGCTTTTTCACTATTTGAGTTAGTCATATTATTACATTTAAAACATTTAATATGTGACTTTATTATTCAGACTCCTCTTATTGCAGAGAGTAAAATACGATATGGGTCCATAAATAGCATAATACATATCATACACCATGCGTTTGGTACCATGGTAGTTGGACTTATAGTAGGATTAGAACTAGGTCCATTATTAGGAATAATTGCCCTGGAGGCACTATTGCATTATCATATAGATTGGGTTTGCATGAAATTTGGAGCCAAATCTTATAAAGATAAGCGTTACTGGCAATGGTTTGGTATAGAGCAATTTCTTCACAACATGACTATTATCACTATAGTCATTATGACAAGATACTTCTTGCTTTCTAACTCCTAATATTGTATAATTTCATACACACATCCACAAGGAGATTTTAATTTGAAAGATGCAATTTTTGACATTGTGCGGCATACTGCCAGCCTTGGATTCTTTGAATTGGCAAAGATGACAGCTGATACAGATGGCACAGAAATTTGGACCTGCGATGAAAAGCGCAATGTTGTTCTAGACGCAAAGTTGAAGAACCCACTGGCTGATCTAATAGGGGAAATTGGTTTTGGTAACCTGAACTTTCTTAATGGTATAGCAGGCCTATACAACAAAGATGGTTCCGAAGTAGAAGTTCTCAGTGCAACGAAAAACGGCGAGGAAACTCCTGATTATTTGCAGTTTAAGGACAAAGACGGTAACAATGACAAGTATCGTCTAATGAGTAAAGAAATTATTGACACTCAACTTACTCCCAGTAAGTTTAAGGGTGTTAAGTGGGACGTAGAGTTTGAACCCACTAAGAGTAAGGTCAGTGAAATGTCACAGAAGGCCAGCATTTACAGTTCATTAGAACCCACGTTTATTGTCAAAACAGAAAACGGAAATCTAGTATTTGTGTTCGGTAGCGATGTTGGTGGCAGTCACATTGGTAAAATGATTTTTGCCAGCAATGTTGCCGGTACAATCAAAGAAGGTTATGCCTGGCCTATCGATAAGTTTCTAGCTATTCTCAAGCTAGGCATGAGCGGAGACTGTACAGTCAAATTCAGTCAGGTTGCCTGTATGATCACTATTGACAGTGGCATTGGTGTTTACAATTACATCCTGCCAGGTCACACACGTTAAGGAAATATCATGGATACTAAAGTTCCGAAGAAACTAAAGCCCGTTGAAGCACCCAAAGTCAAAGAGGTAGATACTGCCAAAACAGACCTGGTTGTGCAACGTCTTGATACTCTAATCCAATACATGGAACGTATTGACTGGAAACTCTGGATGATGATGGGCATGATTAGAATGATCGGTGAAGAAAACGGTTATAAGTTCAGTTTCTATCATGATCCAGAAACTCTGCATGATAGCGTAGAAAAATCTAACAAGGAAGGAGAAACAAAATGAATGAGGATATTCTAGCAGAGCTCAAAAAATTGAACGAGCTAATAGAAAGAATAGATTGGAAAATGTGGACCATGTATAAAAAATACATGGAGATAGAAGTCATTCCAGTAACACAAGCACAAACAAATGTGGCCTCACATGCAGATGCAGATGAAACTGTATCTGAAATATCTGAGACTTCTAAGTCATCTGAATTTGATCTAGATATTAAACCAGTAGCGAAGGTCCTTAAACCTGTTACAGAAAATACAGATGACATCGTGTTGCCTGTCGTACCTAAATATCCCACCGTGGAGAAACTTTAATGAAAAAAATGATTTGGGTTACCTTTCGAAAGGAAGGCATTCACAAATATCCAGCAGCCTTGATAGATCCTAAATTGGCATCTGGTGATGAATATGATGTCAGCTTTTTAGGATATCCTCACAGACATATATTTCACTTTAAGGTTGCTATTGAAGTTTTTCATGACGATCGCGATATTGAATTTATTCAGTTCAAGCGTTGGTTAGAAAAACTCTATACAGAAAAAACTGTAGAGCTAGATTATAAGTCTTGCGAAATGATTGCAGACGATCTATATAAAATTATTAATGGCCGATATCCAAAACGAAAAGTTTGGATTGATGTAAGTGAGGACGGCGAAAATGGGTGCCACATTCAATTTGAATAATAAGAGGATTAAAGCAGTGACTACTCAGGTTAGCAAAGCAATGATCAATGTCAGTGACATCAAATATGATCTGCTGAAAATCGCGGAAATTTATGATGGTCTATTACAAGAAGGTCTTGGTGAACTTCCCATACATATGTTCAATCTGTATCTAACAGACCTTAAGAATGACGAATGGATCTATGGTTTTGAAATCACAGAGTGCGTTCTTAAAGAACACAGCTATACCTATGACGTAAGTGTGCAAATCACCAATGATCGCACTCCAAAGAAATTAAAGATCCACGTGGGTCTTTATAAGAGTGCCTGGCCTGAACTAGCACCAACATTAAAATATAACGCAGAAACTGGTTATCATGCTATCTAAAAAGACAAGAGTCGATCTCTGGGAACGTAACAAGGACTACGCAGTATTCTTGCCTAGTATTAGCAGTTTCTACAACAGCTTTGTAAGTAGACAACATCGTGAAGAATTCGTGGGCAAGGATCGCATACCCAAAGAGTTTGAAAATAGTATTGAAGGCATGAACTTCCTGAATAAGGAACAGGGTTACTATTATTATCCCTGGGCACTCTATAGTGCAGGACATGCCCAGTTAGATGTTGCCAAGAGCCGTGTGGAAGAAAGCATGATGCATAATAGGGATCGTAAAAATACTATGATCCTAGGTGACTCAGGCGGATTCCAAATTGGTAACGGCCAGATTAAATTTGACTGGGAACACTTTTATGAACAACGCGGTGATACTAGATACAAAGGTGATGCAGACAATGTTCGTAACAAAATCTTACACTGGTTAGAAGAGACTGCTGACTATTCCATGATTCTGGATATTCCAACTCGTGCAACTGAAGGTAAGTTTAGAGAGATGACCGGAATGAAAAGTTTCGGCGATGCGCTAAATGCCACTATGTTTAATAACGATTACTTTATCCGAAACAGGGAAGGTAAAACAAAGTTTTTGAATGTGTTACAAGGGCAAAACGGTGCCGATGCTGACATCTGGTATGAGAAGGTCAAGCACTATCCATTCGAAGGTTGGGCTATGGGTGGTCTTAACATGCGTGATGCTAACCTGGCACTACGCAGACTGATCATCATGCGTGATGAAAAACTACTAGAACCCGGAAGAGATCTTATTCACTATCTGGGCACAAGTAAACTGGAGTGGGCTGTGTTTGCCACTGCCATGCAACGTGCTCTGCGTGAACATGTCAATCCTAATATCACGCTGACATACGACTGTGCAAGTCCGTTTATTGCAACTGCCAAGGGACAGGTATACACACAGCACGTACATCGTAACAATCGCTTTAGTTACATCATGGATAAGGCACTGGATGATAAACGTCTAAGTGGTAGTACAGTGCCCTGGCCCTGGAACAGCCCTATTGGCGAGCGTATGACTATGGGCGATGTATGCTGGTATGCTCCTGGCATGCTGAACAAGATCGGCAAAGAAGGCAAGACATCTTGGGACAGTTTTAGCTATTTCCTCATGATGGGTCATAATGTTTACCAACATATTGAATCAGTACAACGTGCTAATGCACTAACTGATGCAGCTCGCGCATTGTATAAGCCTGATCCTGGCACCTGGCATAAAAGCAAGGGTGGTGAGTTTAGTCACTGGGTTCCTAAGAATCTTATCTACATGGCTGAACTTGTAGACCGTGTGTTCAAAAGTGAAACTCCCATGGATGAAATCGCACGTGCGGAAAATCTTATTGCTGAGTTTAACAACAAGAAGACTATTAAAAGTTCTGCTGATGCTTTCAACAGTTTGTTTGAAGCGGATCTTGGTGATGACCATGATGCTGGACAAGTCGAAGACTGGCTGGAAGAAGATGCGGATGAATTACTAAGAAATGTAGCATAATGAAGGCACTAGTAATAGGCCTTGGCATGGGACAACAGTATAGAGACTGGATAGCTGAATTTGGCTATTCAGTCTTTTCCGTAGACGTTGATCCTACCAAAGGCGCAGATTATACCAACCACCTTGATGCCATCAAGGACAATATATTTGATGTCATTTATATAGGCACACCTAATTGGACGCATGAATCTATCGCTAGAGATGTTGCTAGATCAACTAAATTACTTTTGATCGAGAAGCCGGGTGTCATTGATTCATATACATGGCGGAAACTTGTAGATGATTTTCCAACCACCAGGATAATGATGGTAAAGAACAATCAATATCGTGAGGAGATTGATATGTTTAGAACACTATCTAAAAAGACTGATAAAGTATATGTTCGTTGGAATAATGCCAATCGAATTCCACACCCCGGAAGTTGGTTTACTACACGCAGTAAGTCGTTTGGCGGTGTTAGCAGAGATCTGATACCGCATATGTTGAGTTATTATTGTACCTTGACAGATTATACTAAAGGTGTTAAACTATTCGCTAAGGCTTCACAAAGATATGAACTCAAGGATATTCAAAGTACTGATTACGGCAGCGTTAATCATAGTGGTGTTTACGATGTCGACGACTTTTGCGAACTCGAATTCAAGAACGGCAACACCACTTGGATATTAACTGCCAATTGGAGGACCAATCTAGATCACGATGATAGCAGTATTGCATTCTGTGGCCAGGAACCAATTAGATACGTGCTTGGCCTATGTCCCAAAGAAGCATATCAAAAGATGATAGAAACTGCTACAGTAAATCTAAACAATGAGCTGTTCTGGCAAGAACAATTAGAACAAGATACATGGATACACAAACAGATAGAAAACTTATGAACAGAGTTTTAATGACTACAGGATCTGGCGAATTCACTGAAACTGCCTATGATATTCCAGCTCTGCTGGGACATGATCAAATTTTTGTAGAGTCAGTCATGACGGGCATATGTCGCAGTGACATAGACATGATGCAGGGCAACTTTGGTCCGTTGCCATTATCTATGCAAGGTCATGAAGGATTGGGCCGTGTATTAAGAGTAGGAAAGGAAATACAAGATGTTAGACCAGGAGACTATGTGGCAACAAGAGGTGAACCAGCATATGCCGACCAATATATTGTTCGTCATAGAGAATATGTTAGGGTTCCAGTGGCTCATCCTCGATTTATACTGGAACCAGTGGCTTGCGGCATTAACGTTGTGCACCAACCCTTACGTGAAATCGCAGAACGAAGTGGACCAGGACGCAGACTGTTAATACTTGGTAGTGGATTTTTAGCCTGGGTCGCATATAATACAATATTACTTAATCATTTGGATTTCGAAATTACTGTAGTTGGTAATAGTAATAAAGAGCTTTGGGAACAAAGGCTTAGCCAACACTACGATGGTAAGTTTGATGTTGTAATTGATCTGAGTGGCAGAGATGATGTGTTTACTCGAGATATGCTAAACAACGAAGCCCTGGTGGTATTTGGTGTAGAAAAGAAGATAACTACATCATTTGCCAACTTACTCTGGAAGGCCTGCACAATGATGTTTCCCAGTCCTAGGACTGATGGATTTTATACGTGTATGCAAGATGCAGCCACCTGGATTGCAAATGATGACATTAACGTAGATTCATTTTGGACCAAAGGTTATGATCGTAATACGGAATGGCAACAGGCTTTTTCAGACGGGGTTAATCGCCCAGAAGGCTATAGTCGCGGTTACATTAAATGGTAAAACCATTACTTGCTAATAATTTTAAATTATTGCTGTGCCAATTGTCTAGGTCTTGACCAAAACTACCATCTGTTATATCAAACATATTGGCAAAATATTTATTGACATATATCGATAAAACATATAGAATATAAAAATGACTACTTATATTATTGACCTAGAAGCAGTTGAAACACGCTATACAGCACAATGGAAAAAACATGTTCCCGAATTATTTAAAAAAGCAGGACATCAAGTTCAAATTATTAGTGGTCCTGAAGATATTCCTAGTGCCACTACTCCTGGTGCCTTTCTTAATTTTGGTGGCACTAATATCTACAAGTCTCGACAAGTTGAACAAATATCACGGCTATTTTGTGATGGACGCATTTCAGTTGGCGACCATTTTATTTTTACTGACGCTTGGCATCCGGGCATTATAAATTTAAAATACATGAGCCAGCTTCTTGGCATCTATGTTAAGATTCACGCATTATGGCATGCTGGTAGTTATGACCCACACGACTTTTTGGGTCGCCTAATCGGGCCGGCGCCATGGGTGCGACAC